>Ga0114931_10000021_pt1 | contig 152103 bp, 125 predicted proteins | sample 2SBtaG_FD_89579 | JGI IMG/M metagenome (GOLD analysis project Ga0114931, IMG submission 89579) | Deep subsurface microbial communities from Kolumbo volcano to uncover new lineages of life (NeLLi) - 2SBTROV14_V59a metaG | ecosystem: Environmental > Aquatic > Marine > Volcanic | place: Kolumbo...
CCCCGACTTTTCCTCGAATCAAGCCCTTCGGCGAGCACGTCGAAGGGCTTTGTCATTATGGGAACACGCTTGATACGATTGGAGGCCTCGGCACTACCTTCATTCAGGCGGAACCGGATGGAGGCACGAGCGAAAGGGGTGACCATTGACAACGAAAGAGAGTGGATTTCAGCTGACCGATACCGGGGCCGCCGCGTATGAGCGGTACATGGTCCCGGCTCATTGTGACGCTCGAGCCGAAGATCTTCTGCGCCGAGTGAACCCGCAGCCTCGGGAGCACCTCCTCGACATCGCCTGCGGCACCGGGGTCGTCACGCGCCGAGCGGCGCCGCTCGTGGGCGATCTCGGCCGAGTCGTTGGGTCAGAGCTAAATACGCAGATGCTCCAGGTTGCACGTGCGTTGTCTGCCTATCAGGACTCGGTGGAGTTCATCGAGGGGGATGCGGAGGCGCTTCCTCTACCCGACAGTTCCTTCGACATCGCGCTCTGTCAGCAGGCATTCATGTTCTTCACAAACCAGGTCGTCGCGGCGCAGGAGATTCACCGCGTGCTCAAGCCCGGTGGGCGAACCGCGATCAGCGTGTTCCGAACGCTGCAACACAATCCGGCATTCGAGCATCTCGTCAGAGCGCTTGAGAAACACGCGGGTGCGGACGCCGCCGCGTTTATGCGATCACCATTTATCTTTGAGAATCCAGAACAAATCCGAGCCCCGTTCATACAAGCGGGCTTTCGTAAAGTCACTGTGACCGTTCGCGTGGAGTCTCTCCGATACCCGTCGATCCATCACATGGTGCGTTATGAAACGCTGAATATCAGCGACCCCGCGCTCCACACCGGCGAGATGCAGACGATGCTCTGCAATGAGATGGAATCGGCCGTTGCCGAATACACCGACGATCATGGTGTGGTGTTTCCCTCGCAAGATTTCGTTGTTTACACAACGAAGTGATCTGTCACATCCCGCGTTCAGATTGGAAGCCGCAACGGTATTTCCTGGCTCCAGATGCTGATCACGGCCATGAAAAATCAACTGGTGTCCTGTCACCTCGAATCCGGGCTCGTTACAAACGAGTGGATGAATCTGCTTGGGGCGTGCGTGGCGTGTCGCCCCGAAACGACCTAGTCTGGCACAGCCTTATAACTCATATCAGTCTTGCGCATGGGATCACTGTGTTTGATCGCTTCCCGTTCAACCGATTGTTCCGTTCTGAACACTGGGCTGTCGGTCTGGATCCGTGGAATAGAAAACTGTACCGCCGGGTGCGCACGGTGGCGCCTGCGTGTCTGCATGGATTCGGCGTGACCGCCGCGCACGGCGACGGGCCGGCTGAGCGGGTTCGGTGGGGGCTGGCGTGTCGGTGTGGCGAGCGCACGGGGCGCGTGCTCGGGTACTCGGTCAAGGACTTCCGGAAAGACTACGACGGGCCGGACGTTCTCATTGGTCCGCTCGCGTTCTGTTGTTCGGCCTGCGGGAAGACAACCGAGATGTTCGATTCCGCAAAGCACGGCCTCGAAGCCGAGTTCGGAAAACGCGGCGAGAAGTTTATCGACACCAATCTGCGCGGCTCCGGCGAGCGTCAGGCGATCCGATGCCCGGAGTGCGAGGCGTCGGAGTACGACGTGATCGCGAGCTTCATGTTCGCTCACTTTGATCACATCGACGACGAGCCGGGACTCGAGCCCTGGGCGCAGGATTTCTTTGACTCATTCGGGTGCATCGGGCGGTGTGAGTCGTGCGGGACCGAGTGGTTGATCGCCGGCTTCGAGTTGGCGTGAGGCGTGATATCATTGGGCCATGCCCACCTACGTCTACGAAACTGTCACCGATGACCCCGACCAGCGCGAGGTCTTCGAGGTCGTCCAGTCGATGAAGGATGAGCCGCTGACGGTTCATCCCGAGTCGGGGCTGCCCGTCCGCCGGATCATCCAGGCGCCGCACATCGGCGGGAAGTGGTCGTCGCCCACCAAGAGCAGCGCAGGGCCAAGCGACAGCAAGCTCAGCGATCTCGGGTTCACGAAGTACGTCAAGACCAGCGGCGGGACGTACGAAAAAACGGTGGGGCAGGGGCCCAAGGGGCTCGACCCGCGTGGGACCGGCTGAGCGATCGGTTGGGGGGGATGTCCGATCGATTAGCGCATGCAGGTATCCTGGCCGCAAGCGCGCATGAAAAAAACGCCCCAAGCCTTGTGAGCCTGGGGCGTCTTTGGATCGCGAACTACAAGTTCGACTGTTCAGGCGTTTTGCCGTCCGCTCCGCAACGAGCGATCGGCGCCTGGAAATATCTGCTGCTTAGCGACGACGACGCGTGCCGGCGATGCCCGCGAGGCCCAGCAGCGCGAAGGCGCAGGGAGTCGGGACGTTGGAGGAACCGGGGGAATCCGCGGGGCCGTTGCCGTTGGCCAGTCCGAAGTCACCGATCGCCCAGGCGCTCATGCCGTCGTTTTCACGATAGATGTGACCGGGAACGAAGGTGCCGTCGGGGCCGATGCCGGGGCCGAACTGGCCGGCGTAGTTGAACTCATCGCTCTCGAAATCGGGTGTCAGCTTCTCGATCAGGGAAATCGAGTCCTCGACGGCCGACCACGGGGTGACATCGATTGTGCCATCGGGATCGAATGTGGCGGTGTCGAGCAGGTCGCCGACGGCGCCGGTGAAGCCGCGCACGAGCATGTGGGTGACGTTGTCACTGTTCTCGAACAGGTTGTTGCCGCCAACAACCAGATCAACATCACCGGCGAGGGCGCCCCAGGACGTGGTCACGGCCAGGAAGAACCCGTCGGAGGGGATCGTGTTGCCTGTCAGGTCAAACGCGTACTCGATGTTGCCCGAGCGAGAGCCGGGAACACCGGCGGTGGTGCCGGCGGAGGCGTCGCCGATGACAATGTAGGTGAGGCCGTCGAGCGACTCCCCGGGCGCGCCGGAGAGCTCGAAGTACTCCGAATCGTCGGTGCCGCCGTCGTCAATACGCAGCTCGTTGATCTTGGCGCCTTGGGCCAAGCCAGCGAAGCCGATGGTGGCAATACCTGCCGCCACAATGTAGCGATTCATAACTTGTGTTCCTTCCTTCAGTGACGCTCTCTCGTTTCCCTTCCACGTCGGAAGGGATCCCCTATGAGAAACCTGTCCCTCCTGGGGCAGCGTTTCTCCAGACACAGAATAAGGGTATTTCGCTGTGATGACAGGCGAAAAAGCGCTGATTCGACAAGAAATTTTGAGTTGACGTGTCCCGCCACCGGCGCGAAACGGCCTATCTGTTTGGTAAATGTCAGGCCATTGCGGTGATCTTGAGCGTTACGACAACTGCCTCAGGGGCAGGTTCAAGGTGGCTGGCGCCCTGCCCGCCGCGGCTCGACCGGATTCGAGCATCTGCTTATCGTGTGCGCATGAAAAACCCCTTGATGCCGCTGCAAATCCTAGGACTCGCTCTCATTCTCGCCCTGTCGCCCCCGGTGGGCGCGGACACGGGTGAACAGGACGAGGTCTCGATCACCTTCGACGGCTCGATGGATGACTGGCCGGCGGGGCTGGAGGCGACGGCGGACGCGCACTGGATCTACTTCCGCTATGACGCCAGGCAGCTTGTCTCACTCCAGAACGGCCCGGTGATGACCGTGCTCCAGATCGATCTCGACGAGAACGAGAAGACCGGCATGGCCTCGGATAATGGTGCGCTGGGCATCGATCTCGAGATCACCATGACGACGCTCGATCAGCGGGACCCGACCAGGCTCGGCGGGGGCGTCGAGATCAATACGTTCTCGCCCGGCGGGCAGCACGAGAGCCTCACCCATGCGAAGATCGGGCTGTCGTACCTGCCCACGTACGCGTCAAAGTCGTTTGAGATCCGGATCGCTCGCGCGATCGACGGCCCGGACTGGATCCGGGCCATGGCCCGGTCGACCGACGCGATCCGGTACCAGTTCATCAACCGCGACGAGCAGTACATGACGAAGTGGTCGAGCGGCGTGCGCACGCTCTCGCTGCCCCCGATCGCGCCGGGGCGGGAGCTCTTCGATGTTTCGATCCCATCGAAAGCCGACGATTCGATCCGCATCGTTTCATGGAACGTGCTCTGGGGGACGCCCTCGAAGGAGCCCGATGGATTCGCCAGGGTGCTCAGAACGCTGGACCCGGATGTCATTCTTTTTCAGGAATGGGACCACGGGTACTGGACGGGCGACGACCGCATCCCGAAGCGCGACTACATCGACTGGCTGAACACCCATCTCGATCAGGGGAAGTGGTCGATCAGGCTCGGCGCCGAGCGTGGGGTGCTGGTGGCCAGCCGCTTCCAACTCGACCCGTTTTTACCTGAAAAAATAGGGATCGCGGCGAACCGGAGCGCCGGCATCAAGCGGAGCCGGGTCGTCCGGTGCGCCTCGGCGCGAGTCGAGACGCCGCTGGGCGAGGTCGGGGCGGTCAGCATCCATCTGAAATCGCGCGGCGGGCTGGGCTCGACCGAGGATCGGATCCGGGTCGCCGAGATCACGGCGGTCCACGACGCGATCGCCGAGGCGCTGTCGGAGCAGAAGCCGGATTTCCTCGTGGTCTCGGGCGACTGGAACCTCGTCGGCGGGCACACGCCGGTCGATCGCGCGGTCGTCGGGCTGGACCTTGAAGGGTCGGACCTGCTTGTCGTCGAGCCCAGGCGCCTCGGGGCCGGTGATGCGATCTCCTGGCGAGATCAGCGCTCGCACTTTGCGCCGGGCAGGCTGGATTACGCCCTGGTCGCGGATGACGGTGTGGAGGTCGCGCAAACATTCATCCTGGACACCACGCTGCTGACGGACGCCACGCTCAGACAAAGCGGACTCGAGCGCACGGACACCGACGGCAGCGATCACCTGCCGGTCGTGATCGATCTCCATCGGACGGGGCAGGACTGAAGCCCTGGCGGGATGGAATGAGTCGAGCAAGCGAGCCTGCGGGCTCTTCAGTCTGTTATGTATGCCACAGGCCGGGGCGAGACGGTCGAGCGCGGATTCCGCGTTGAGCGGGCTCCGCAGACGGTGAAATCCCGCTGCTCTGAGCGTGTGAACGGGGCCGGGCATTCGGGTGAATACGGTTTTCGGACGACCGGGGATTGCCCCGGAGCTGAAGAAATTGATGGTGACTCGTTGATCTGACGTGTCCCGGGCGCCATGGGTAGTGGTTGCCGAAAAAATCATCTCAAATCCTTGAAAACAGGCGTTTCTGGATGGATTCCTCGTGTTATCCTTGGGGTGACAGGTTGTACGTCTTTTGAAACGGTGATGACGCATGGAGCGGCGCATCGTAAAGCGCTGTGCGTGTTTCCACCTGTCATCATCAGAGGAGAGGGCTGATCAAGTTATCTGATCTGCCAAACACCGTGTCCGTTCAATCACACGAGAGAGAACCAAGAGGAGAGATTCAATGACTCATCGTCGAGGAATGATGGCGGCGCTGATTGCGTGCGCCGGGATCGCGGTCCCGGCCGTTGCCCAGGACAGCGTCAGCAACAACCCGAGCCCCCAGGCTGCTGGCGACAGTGATGCGCTCAGCCCGTGGGTCGCCGGGAACCAGGACGTCTCGTACATCCTGAACCTGACCCCGTTCACGTCGAGCTGGGGGACGAGTTTCGCCACGGCGCCGCTGGCCAAGTCCAGCCGGAGCTCCACCGCGTTCGAGTCGAGCCTTCTCGGCGCCCAGGCGATCAGCCGTGGCGTCATCAGCGGTGGCTCGGCGGACCTCTTCAAGGCGTGGAATGTCTCTGGTGAGGGTGTCAACGCGACCGAGAACGATCCCACCGGAACGGCGTCGGCCCCGATGAACATGAAGCAGTTCGGGTTCGCCTTCAGCGAGTTCGCCACCAGCGACACCCTTTCGAATGTCTCGGACGTCATCGGCGGCGTCGCCAACATCTTCCCCAACAACTCCTGCAAGCTCTACGTCAACAGGGTTGTCGCGGTGACGAACTCCGCTGACGGCACGACCAATAGCGCGGCGCTCAACATCGGCGCCGTCGACGCCAAGGGCAACATCGCGGTCCGCGCCGACGACTTCGGGGCTCTCGGCCCGGATCCGGTTCTCGGCAACAACATCGTGATCATCGACACACAGGCCCGCTCGGGCGGGATCGTGAACAAGCTCAGCCGACCCGCGGGTGTGCTCACCGGCGCCGACGCGGCCGCGACCTTGTTCACCGGCATTACCTCCAATGGGTTCGTGCACAGCACGCCGAACCTCATCCCCGCGTCGAGCGGCGGCCCGTCGTACATCGGCACCAACTTCAACTCCGAGTACGTCTTCAACAATGGCGCCTCATCCACGCTGGCCCACCTGAGCGGTCTTCCCGATCAGCGCGGCACACTGGCCTACTCCAATGTTCCGCTGCTTGGCGGGGCCAATGCTGTTGGCGCCGCCGGCACGCTGGCGCGTGACGCGGGTGGCGTTCAGACCCGCGCGTTTGCGATCTGGGATGTCGACAGCACTGGCGCGATCGTCGGGACACCGGCGACGTACACCCCTCCGCTGGGCGCCGACGACCCGTGCTACACGACCGATGACGCGACGTGGAACCCCGGTTTCACCGAGTTTGATCACTATCACTCGCAGATCCCGTTCAACGGCGGCAACTCGCAGCTGGCCCTCGGGCAGGATCAGAACGGCGCCCTGCTCGCCGCCGGCATCGTTTACAACAACGGCACACTGCTTGACACGAACCTGGATCCGACCAACGGCATCCTCGTGCTCCGCGACAAGACCCCGGGCGTCCCGGGCGATGAAGAGTGGTCGCTGGCGGCGTGGAACGGCGGCCTGAACAACGTCTTCACCCCCGCCGGTCGCGGCAAGCCTGTGCTTGACGGCCCCGGTGGCGCCGAGATCGGATTCATCAGCACCTCGCTCGAGGCGTCCAACGGCCTGTTCCAGGGTGTTTCGCTCTCGGGCTGCACGATCGACTCGGTCGGGAACATCTGGTTCCTCGCCCCGGTCGAGTACCCCTCGAACCTGGCGGTTGTCGATCCCACCGAGATCCACACGACCCTCCTTCGCGCCGTGTACAACGACATGGGCGGCGCCAACGGCGAGCCCTGCTGGGAGCTTGAGGCGATCATGAAGTCCGGCGATATCTTCTCCGGCGCCAACTCCGGCGCCGATTTCCTCGTCGGGTTCATCGGGATCGCCGATGGCAACTCGGTCGCGTCGGGAACCCTCTGGTCGCAGAACTCGACGCAGGACGCTTACGCGGGCATGAGCACGCTGGGGATGGCGACGAGCGACGCCCGCTCGACCGGCGGCGTGCTGCTGAGCACCTCCATCGTTTATGACACCGACGGCGACGGGATGTTCAGCTTCAACTCCGATCTCGCCGCTGATGATGATGAGGCGTACAACGTCATCATGTACATCGGCGCCAATCTTAACCCGTGCCCCGATATCAACGCCGACGGCATTGTTGACTCCGCCGACCTCGGTTCGGTGATCAGCCAGTTCGGCACCGCGGGCGCCTCGGCTGACTTCAACTGCGACGGCGTGGTTGATTCGGCCGATCTCGGCACGCTGATCAGTCAGTTCGGGACGAACTGCGGCAACTGATGACGCCTTGCACGCCGGGCGCCTGCTGCCCGGTGAATGATTGAAAAAGTCCCGTGCCGGGTGGGAGACCTCCCGGCATGGCTTACGTTTCGAGCCTCGCAAGATGACGGTTGGGAGCACGAACGCTTGATCGGGCTGTCGTCAGTGCACAAAGGAGTTGGTATGCGACGTGTTCTTCTGAGCGTTGGATTGATCACAGTCACCCTGTCGGCGGGTTCCGCGAGCGCCTGGGACCCGCTCAACGGCGACTGGTCGAAAACCGATCCGAGCGATCTGCGCGTGATGACCTGGAATGTCGCGGACGCGATCTCCCGCAACAACAACAAGCAGAATATCCTCGGCAACTGGAACGGCATCGCCCGGACCATCGCAGCGATGAAGCCCGACGTGCTGATCCTGCAAGAGTGCGCCGACAACGACGGCAACGGGATGAGCGGCGGACAAGACTCGGTGTCGCAGAGCGAGATGACGGTCGATCTGCTGATCAACGGGGGCTCGGACCCGTTCGTCGGGGGCACGGTCGGCTCGTACCTGAAGCTCTACGATCCCTCGCTCGATTACCCGGTCGTCTTCGTCAGCAGCGACGGCGACGGGTTCAATCGCAACATCATTCTCAGCCGATTCCCGCTCGGTGATCTCAACAGCGATGTGAACGCACAGACGGAGTACTCCGACATCGTGGTGCTGCCCGATCAGTACGCGCCGGGCATCGACGGGGGCATCCGCGGGTACATGTTCTGCGAGATCAATCTCCCCGATTCGATTTACGCGGGTGATGTCGTCATCGGCAACGGGCATCTCAAGGCCGGCGGCTCATCGAGTGATGGTCTTCAGCGCCAGAACGCCTCCAAGGACATCGCGTACTGGATCGACTACTTCTACAACGGCGCCGGCACGGGCGCGCCGGATCCCAATAACAAGATCCCCTTCGACACCCCGGGGGTCACCACGATCCTGGATCCCGACACCCCGGTGATCTGGGGCGGGGACCTCAACCAGAACATCGGCGCCGCGGCCGGCAACAGCAAGAGCCCCGCCCAGTGGACGACCGAGGCCGCGATCAACGGCGGATCGGACGGGACCGACCGTGACGGAACCGACAGCCAGTGGGACAACGCCAGCCACCCGCTCACGGGCGACAGCACCTCCCAGGGCAGTTCCAGCAAGCTGGACTTCATCTGCTGGCAGGACAGCATCGCCACGCCCCGCCGGGAGGTCATTTTCCGCTCGGGCAACGGCTGGCCCGCCGAGGCCCCGTACCCGCCGCCCATCGACACCTTCCCCGGCAGCCCGACGCTGATCAGCAGCTTCTCCTCGGATCACCGGCCGGTCATCGTCGATTTCATGCTCCCGCTGGCGCCCCCGTCGTGCCCGTCGGATCTCAACGGCGATATGACCATTGATACGGCGGATCTGGGCATCCTGATCGCCCAGTTCGGCGGCTCTGGGAACGCGGATATCAACAACGACGGGACCGTCGATACGGCGGATCTGGGGATCCTGATCGGGGACTTCGGGAGCCCCTGCCCCTGAGCGGGGTCTACGATGTCAGCGGCCGGGTGATCGAGCTGGCCTGGTCCTCGGACGCTTCTTTTCCCCAGTGAAACCGACAAGACTAAAATCCGGTAAGATTGGGCCTCTCGGCTACTTGGATCTGGATCCCAACGGAAACCCCTCCCCGGCGACGCGAACCCCACCGATCCCCCCTCGCGGACGCTCCGGCAAGCAGGCGACACGGATGAGCTACTCGACCCAGAATCTCGGATCACTCATGGATGACCTCGGCTCCGAAGAGAGCGCGGGGGGCGGCAAAGCCAAGCATCGGACGGGGTCCGGCGGGCAGCCGTTCTGGAAATCGCAGGGGTTCGCGATCACGCTGACGATCGTTGCGGTCGTGGTGCTCGCGGGCGGGACGTGGTACTCGTTCTTCTCGGGTGGTCCGCCGAAACCGCCGAGCGTGATGACGCTGATCGATCTTCACACCGGCGAGCTGTACTCGGTGAAGCTGGGGTCGAGGGCATACTTTATCCCGATGAAAAACCCGGCCACGGGCAGCCGGTCACTGTACCCGGTCTCCAAGGACGACAACGAGAACTGGGTGATCAGCGAGCGATTCCAGGATGCGCTGGGGGGCGAGGATGTTGACAAGAGCGTGATCGGCGACATGAGCAATGGCGTTGTTGTGCCGATCGACGAAGTCGTGACTAAGATCAAATAATCCGCCACTACCGATGCGACGCCCATCAGGAACCGAGGGGCAATGAGCGCCGCAGCCCAGATACTGCTGGAGAACACCAATGAGTCTCGGAAATCATCACACGCAACGAATCGTGGATCGATCGCGCCGGTCGGGTTCTCGCCATGGCTCCGGCTTCACCCTCGTGGAGCTCCTGGTCGTCATCTCGGTGATCGCCCTGCTGATCGGCATGCTGTTGCCCGCGATCGGTTCGGCGCGCGGCGCCGCAAGGCAGCTCGTCGGCGCCACGCTGCACAAGCAGCTCACACTGGCGCAGATCACCTACGCGTACGATCACCGGGGCGCCTACGCCGGGGTCAACACCTCCAACGTGCAGTACCTTGCCTTTTCTGCTGGCGGGGGGACGAACCCGCAGTATGGCTCCGAGGCGCTGCTTGGCAACACGACCTCGGTCACGCCCGTCTCCACCGTTGACTGGATCAGCCCGATCCTGGGCGACGTGATGGAGTTCTCGCCGAACCGGGCCGAGCGGATGGGCAACATCCTGAATGAACTCCGCGGCCCCGCAGCGACGCGGCTCAACGATGCCGTGTACGGCGCCGCCGGCGATCTTGAGGACTTCGATCGCGTCCTTGATTCTCGTGAATACAACCAGGTCAGCTTCCTCTCACCGATGGGGTTCCATTATTGGCCGACCACGCATGGTCTTCCCCCTAAAATCCCCTTCCCACCAGCAGCAGGAAACTCGATTCAGCTTGGGAAATATCTCGCAGACCAATTTAACGCTCCCGTGGAGATTGCGGATTCGTTCAGGAGAAATATCGATAACATCGCGACGCCATCGGCGAAGATCCTCGTGACGGACGGATCGCGGTATTTGGATTCGGACGGGATTCTCGACTTCGACACCAACCCGGCGCCGCGATATTATGGCTCATTCCTGACGACCAGCCCGATCTTCAACGGCTCCCAGGCATTTGCGCGACCGCAGTCAACGGGGGGGGGCGATGTGCACCCGGAGACGTACAAGCTCTCGATCCGGCACGGCAACTTCTCCTCGATGAACGTGTCGCACTTCGACGGCAGCGCCTCGAGGCTGACGATCCGCGAGGCGTACTCGAACCCGATGCCGTGGTTCCCGACCAACAGCGTTTTCAATGGTCAGGGCGCCACACCCGAGTCGATCGACTTCATGCGGAAGATCACCGACGAGACGGGCGAGGCGAGGCCGCGGCTTTACTGAGGCCCGCTTTTCCGACCCGGTGGACAATCTCAAGGCGTGCCGTACGATAGCTGCCCCGCGGGCGTAGCTCAGTGGTAGAGCGGCAGCCTTCCAAGCTGCATGTCGAGGGTTCGATCCCCTTCGCCCGCTTTGATTCAAGCCCTGATTCTCCAGCGCCCCGGCGTTGGATGGTCGGGGCTTTGTTCTTTCTTCGGGTGTGTCGCGTCCGATAGTCGGCGCCGGCGCCACCGGACCAGACATCACAGGCGGCCCTTGCCAATCTGAAAACCTGTGGCACACCCCCCCGGGCGGGAGCAGGCTTGGAGTGCAGGTCGGCGCGGAGGATCCGCGTTCATGTCGCCCATGGTGATCCGTTCGGGTCGTCCGGGCGAGGATTCCAGAGTCAGTTCCAGGAGCCGCATCAAGAAACCCCGCTTTGAACCGCATCCGATCCATCCCGGCATCGGTCATCCGCGCCCTGCTCGTCATGGCGCCGGGCGTCGCTGCGCTGTGCCTGATGACAACGAGCGCCCTGGGTCAGCTCACCACAACCAAGCTGACGGCGCCGGACGCGCAGGCCGATGACGGGTTGGGCGTCGTCTCGATCAGCGGGAACTTCGCGCTGCTCGGGGCGCCGGGTGATGATGACACGTTCGACAACTCGGGCTCGGCGACGGTGATCCGGTCGAACCTCTACCGCGTCTGGCGCCCGGAGATGAAGCTCGTCGCGAGCGATCCGGCGCTCGACGATGCGTTCGGGAGCGCCGTCGCCATCGACAACGAGACCGCGGTTGTCGGGGCGCCCGGGGTTGACACCCTCGCGGCGGACGCCGGCGCGGTGTACATCTTCGGGCGGGCCGCGGACGCAACGTGGTCCGAGGTGATCAAGCTGACAGCGCCCGACGGGATGGCCGGTGATGCGTTCGGGATGTCGGTGGCGCTGGACGGAAACCTGCTTCTTGTCGGGGCGCCGTTTGCGGACTCGATCGCCGCGGCACAATCGGGCGCCGCGTACCTGTTCCGCCGGGATCAGTTCGGCGCGTGGTCGTTCGAGGCGAAGCTGGAGCCGACCGACGGCCTGCTCGATGACGAGTTCGGGGCGTCGGTGGCGGTCGAAGGGACGCTCGTCGCGGTCGGTTCACCGCTCTCGGACGAGGGGGGCGTGGATTCCGGCTCGGTGTACCTGTACGAACCGGACCTGACGGCCAAGTGGGTCGAGATCACGGAGCTCGCCTCGGTGGGCCTCGGCGCCGGCGACGGGCTGGGCGAATCTGTGTGGATCGACGAGGGCGAGGTGCTGGCGGGGGCGCCGGGCGCGATGGGCGCTGCGGTCGCCGGCGCCGGGGCGGCGTACCTCTTCTCGACGGACACGGGCGGATTCTGGAGTCAGACGGATGTGCTGACGGCGGATGACGGGCTTGCCGGGGATGGCTTCGGCTCGGGCGTCTCGCGGGACGGACCCTTTGTCTCGGTTGGATCTCCGGCGACGGGTGACGGCGGGGCTGTCTATTTTTACGCGCAGGACGCGTCGACCAAGGCATGGACACAGTCGGACCGGTTCAACCCGGGCTCGCTCGCCAGCGACGACGGGCTGGGCCTGAGCGTCGCGATGCACGACCGGATCGTCCTCGGCGGCGCGATGGGCGATGACTCCGAAGCGGCCGAGGCGGGCGCCGCCTGGGCGTTCCTGATCCCCGAGATCAACGGGACGTGCTTCGAGACCGAGGTCAACGACCTGATGGAGCAGTGCGATTTCGCCGATGTGTCGGTCTGCGGCTACATCAGCGGCAAGCTCGGGATCGAACCCTTCATCGAGTGCGAGCCCGACACCTACCTGATCCTCTTCGACAAGCAACTGAACCACATCAACGAGAACGACGACAGCATCTGCGCCGGGAGCGGGACCGCGTCGGGGTTGCAGGACGTTGTGCTCTTCGACACGCAGGCGCCGCCGGTCTTTGGTGATGGCGGCACGGGGATCGTTGACAATGACGACGGATCGCGGAGCGTCCGGATGGGGATCACCGGCCGGCCCGACGGGCTCGACGGGGTCTTCAACGGGTACTTCCAGAACGCCCCGCACGGGCAGCTGGGCCGGTTCAGGATCACGACGGTTTTCAAGGACGCCGCCGGCAACGAGATCCCGAGCCCGATGCTGCTCCCCGAGGGAACATTGGTGGACAACCCGCAGGTGTACGAGGCGGCGTTTGTCACGGGCGCCGAGGCGTTCAACATCAACTACCGCGTCTCGGGCGATGTCGAGCGTGTGGACATCTGCATCGACAACCAGATCCAGACGCGGGACGTGTGCCGGGACGTGGACTGGTTCTGCATCGAAGGCCTGACGCCGCTGATGGACTACACGATCACGCAGGTCGGCGGTCTGGACAAGAACTGCGTCCCGACGGACCTGTACATCGGGTGGTTCGACAAGGGCGGGAACGTGATCGCGGCGACGGACGGCGGCGGGCCGCTGCCCGAGTATGTCAAGCTGACGGTCATCGCGGACATCCTCGGCCGGGCGGTGATCGCGATCACCGGGACGGGCGACACGGACTTCAACGGGCTCAACGATGCGCTCGAGGCGGCGGGGCCGGCTGGCGGGCAGCAACCCGTCGATGCGCCGGTCTGCCCCGAGCCGCCGCCGGCGCACGGCATCGGCGGGTGCTACACCGTGTGCATCGACCTCTTCAATCCGACCGCCGGCAGCGGTGGGGGGCCCCCGGACACCGGCGGCACGAATCCGGACACCGCGGCCTTGCAGCTCGCGCTCGACAAGGGCGATATCAACCGGGACGGCGTTACGGATACCGCCGATCTCGGCGTCATGATCTCCAACTTCGGCTGGACCATCTCGGGCGGCGGTTCGTCGCCCTGAGCAGGTATGCAATAAAGGCCGGGACCCGTGCCCGCATCTGCACGAGCAGCGTCCCGGCCCCATACGTTGAACACCGGGCCTCGATCCGGCCCGGGCGGGTCTTACTTGCTGGTGCAGGTTTCTCCGAACATGCCGATGAGCATCCCGAGGTCGCCCGCATCGATGACGCCGTCCCCGTTCATGTCGGCGTGGCAACTCTGCGCGGTCCCGATGGGATCGGCGAAGCTGACGGCCAGCACATAGGAGCCGCGAGATCCGTGACCGATCCCGCCCCGCTCGTCAGCGACCGGATCCTGCTGCCCGTCGAAGTTGAGATCATCGCAGCCCGAAACCGCGAAGAAGACGAACCCGTCAAAGGTGGCGCTGCACTCGATGCTCGGGAACCCCATGGCCTGCCCGGAGTTGGTGGAGTTGATGACGCTCCCGTCCTCGGCGATGCAGGCGAGCGCATAGCAGCCGGGCATGCCGTCCATGTCCAGGCCCCCGATGATGCTCACGGAATACGTCGAGAATGGATCGAGGCCGCCGACGCAGTAGTAGTCGAGATCGGAGCCGGTCTGATCGAGCAGGCCGGAGATCGAGGATCCGCAACCGATGTCGAAGCAATCCCCGGCGTCGTAGGTCGAGCACTCGCTGATGTTGTCATTGCTCTCGCTGCCCTCGAAACACCCGAGTTGCTCCGGTTCGGGGACGACCAGCTGGGCCGTGCAGACATCCGAGCGCCAGTTGGTGGTGTCCGTGATGCGGAACTGCACATGGTATGTGCCCGGACTGACATCCATCGGCACGGTGCACGTGAGCGTGCCGCAGACCATCTCGCCGACCTCGCCGACGATGGTCTCGAAGGGGTCACAGAAATCGGGGAGGATCTCAGCCACGATACTGACGGCGTTTTCCTGACAGATTGGGGCGCCGCAGATCTCGAGTGAGAGCGTGGCGCCGGGCGTCGCGTTGATCAGGCCGGCGGGTTCGATGGAGCAGGTGGGGGGCTCTTCGCACTGCGGCTCGCCCTCGACGATGATCTTCTTCCAGCAATCCGACTGGAGGTTGTTGTCGATATCGGTCACCTCGAAATGGATGTTCCACGTCCCGATGTCCCTCGAGCGGGCCTCACCGCGGACATCCAGGCAGACCTCCTCGCCGGGGCCGCCGTTGCGGTGCCCCGGGTTGGTCACGAAGGGCGGGAGGCCCGACGGCGCCACGCGGACGCTGTGGTCGTCGCAGATCGCGTCACCACAGACCGTGAACTCGAAGGGCTCGCCGACCTGCACGCGCCACGGCTCGTGGTCGCTATGACCCGAGCGGAGGTCTCCTGTGAGAAAAATATCGCACGTCGGCGGCTCGGTCTCGCACGAGGGCTCCACGTTGATCGAGACGCGGCATTGCGCCTCGCCCTCGGTGACCTGATCGACGACCCGGAACGTGATGTTGTGCTTGCCGACATCTTTGGGCCCGGGTTCGCAGTCGATCCAGATGCACTCGGTGTGGTCGCCCTTGTGGCCGCCGTCGCCGCCACAGAACTCGCAACCGCCGTCGGTCCTGATCTCGCAGAAGTCGGGGAGGCTGTCTGTCATGATCATGATGTCGTTGCCGCAGGGGGACGTCCCGCAGATCTGGAACCCGCCGGTCTCGCCGACGATGATCTCGAAACGCGCCGAGTCATTCCCGCCGAGGTTGAAGGGGCGGCGGACATCGCACGTCGGCGGGTCGTCGCAGGGCGGCTCAACGATGTCGACATCGAGGACGCAGATGTCCTGGAATCCGGTCTCGAGATCGATAATCTTGATCTTGATCCAGTACCGGTCCGGGGGTGTGTCCCTGGGCGGGTTGCACTCGATCGTGAAACACCGCTCGCCCTCGGGCATGTCGAGTTCGCGGTCCATCATCCCCGGCGCCGGGCGGCACCACTCGGGGACCGAGACGGGGAGGATCGCGAAGCGATGGTCCGCGCACTCGGACGAAGCGCAGAAATCGAACGAGAACGAATCGCCGGCGTTGACCTCGATCACGCCCTCGGGGATTGTCCGACAGTGCGGCTTGGAGATGCACGGGGGGAGGCTGACATTGACTTTGAACTCGCACCAGGCCTCCTCGCCGGTCTCGGTGTCCGTGATCTTGAACTTGAACGTGCGGGGCCCGCCGATGAGCGCGGTCAGGGGCGGTGTGCAGATCAAGTCGATGCAGATCTCTTCACCAGCCCCGGCGTTTTCGCCCCGGCTGGTTGTGCTGACCTCCGGGCACCAACCGGGGTTGAACCGCCACGACTCGATCGAGACTTCGTTCCCGCAGTTCGAGACGCCGCAGATGGTCATCGAAAAGGGAACACCGACGATCGCTTCGATCACGCTGTCGCTCGGGATCACCCGACAAGAAGGCGGCAACTCGCACTCGTCTCCGCCGCCACCCAGGTCCTGCGCGGACGCGATCGACGCCGTCGTCGTCATCATCAGCAAGGTGGCGAGACAGATGGCGCACCAGCGCAGCGCAGACGAAAAGCTCGTTGCACATTCGGATTCGGATTTCACTTTGAGTCCCCTTGTTCTGCGCCCGGTTTTACCGGGCGCCAACGCCCCGAAAATAGACCACAGATCTCGATGAGCACGCTCGACCTAAACGACAGGATCGCCCTGGCCGGCACCTTGCGTCTTCCGGTTGTAATCGCCACCCACCTCGATCGGCCCCAGCCCGGGGATCGTTTCCCCAAGCACATCGATTGAGCATAACGGAAAACCGTGATTCTCAACGAATATAGTTGTGATTCCCCGGGGACATGTCAGCACGCGTGCCACCGGGCAACCGTGGGCTTTAGGGCGTTGCTGTGCATTCCTGACCGAAGGTGAGCAGCAGCATCCCGAGGTCGGCCTGATCGACAACCCCGTCGAGGTTCAGGTCCGCGGGCGTCCCGAGCATCCCGAACATGCCGATCATGACGCCCAGGTCCGACGTATTCACGGAACGATCACCGTTGAGGTCGCCGGCGCACTGGCACCGGTCCAGCGCGCCGTCGCCGTCCAGATCGAACATCGCATCGTCGGCGATCTCGCAGGCATCGGCGATCCCGTTGCCGTCACAATCAAGGGCGACGGGTCGGTACAGGGAGACGGACCCGGTCGCCGAGCGGTCCTCGCCGTCGAGCCAGGCGCCGACGGCGACGACACCGTCTCCGAGCGCGACGGAAGATCCGAACTGGATCCGTTCCTGCGGAAACTGGGGGGCGATCGGATCGAGCAAGGCCCAGCCCGATGGCGTGCGTTCGTATGCGAACGCGGCCCCGCCATCGGGCTCGAACTGATCAGACCGCAGCGCCGTCACGACCGCGAGGCCTTGATCGATCGTGACCGCGTGTCCGAACTCGTCGAGCCCCCGCTGCGATGGCGACGAGAGCCGGCCCTCGATCGACCACACACCATCGGTCTCGGAGCGATGGAAAACATACGCGACGCCCACCTCCTGGAAGAAATCATCATCACCGGGAGCGCCAACAATGATCCGGTCACCATCGATGTCGATCGAGATCCCGAACTCGGCGCCCGAGATTCGGTTCTCCGGTGTGATCCGGTCTTCGAGGATCCACTGGCTGGTTCCGACACGCCGGTAGCAGTACACCGCGCCGGCATTGGCGTTTTCCCCCGGGGCGCCGACGAACAGCAGATCGCCTTCCGCCGCGAGCGCCTCACCGAAGCGATCGTTGATCGCGCCGTCGGGGGCGAGCAACCGCTTGAGCTGCTTCCATTGCCCGGTCTTTGACGCCGCGTATGCGTAGACGGCGCCCGCGTTGTTGCCCTGTGTGTCGTTGCCGGCGGCCCCGACATACACCGTGCCATCGCTGATCACGCTGAGCCCGGATCCGAACCCGTCATTCTCTTCGCCGTCGAGCGCGGTCAGGATGGCCCGCTCGGTCCACGCGGCGCCGGCGTCCTTGGTGAAGACGTACACCGCGCCGGACCTGGGCGCCCGCGTGCTATCGCGGATCGCGCTGGTGGCGATGAGCCCGTTCGAGATCGAAACCCGGTACCCGAAGTTGATGCTGTGCTCATCTGAAGAGGGGAGCAGCTTGGCGCGCTGGGCCCACAAATCCGATCCTTCCGGCTCGAAGACGTAGGCGGCCCCACCGTTGAACGACGCATCATCGTCCTGCCAGGCGCCGGCGACGATCACGCCAGCGTCGATGTCGACGTCAAACCCGAAGAAATCGAACGGGTTGCGATCATCGGCGCGGATCCGTCCAAGGACCGGGTCAACCTCGACGCCCGCGTTGAACGGCGCCGCGGGCCCGAGCTGGGGAAGGAAAACAGTCCCGGTCGCGGTGTCCAGCTCGACGTAGAACCGCACGTTGTCGCCGCAGCGGAGTTCGGGGAACCGCAGCTCGTACAGGTTCTGTGAAACGGCGCCGACGCCCAGCTGAAAGAACGGCTCGTTGTTGATCGAGCACCAGAAGACGGGCGATCGCTTCGCCGCGGCGTCTGCGCAGCCCGGATCGACGCCGAACCGGAAGATCGTATCCGAACCGGGGCTCAGGAAGGCCCCGGGCGCGGTCATCGAGAAGAGGCTGGGCGATGTGGGCGATTCGAAGGATTCGACCACGCCCCGGAGGTCCGATGATGGGCTGAACGCGCCGGCGCCGAGGCCGCGCTGCGCGAACGCGTCCCAGAGATCGCACACGTGCGCGCCGCCGAAGCGGATGATGTCGGCGATCAGCATCGCGTCGCGCGCCATCACCATGTCCGGCTCGGAGGTCGTCAGGAGTTTCAGGGAGTCGACCACAAGGCGATCAAGCATCGCGGCGCCCTCCGGTCCCTCGGTCGCGATGAACGACGCACGGCATCCCCACAGCGCCGAGCACCAGAGTTCGCCGACCTGGTGGACCCGCCCGGGGTTGCCCGCCGGGACCAGCGGGTTGATCGGGATCTCGGCAGGGACCGAGTATTTGGCCGGGTCGATGTCTTCGAACGTCAGCGGGTTGATGCCCGGGTCTGTCGAGTAGGGGAACCGGCGCAGGCCGAAGTAGTAGTTGTCGATAAATGGTGTCGGCGCGGCTCCGAAGGCGACGTAGGGGGCGAACGGGTAGGTGAGCGCGGGGTCGGCGCCCGGATCGGTCAGCAGCGACAGGGCGAAGTAATCCGACCAGCCCTCGGCCATCCCCCGGCCCTGGATGCCGGTGATGCCCAGGAGGATGCGATCGGTGACCCCGTGGGTGAGCTCGTGGATGACGAGGTGGTTGTCGAGCGCGCTGTCGCGCGCCGGTGAAGAGCCGGTCCACAGGAACAGCTCGACCCGTCCGTCGCTCCCGTCGGCGCCGGTCGAGATAAACCGTGCGTTGTTCTCGGCGCTGCCGTCCTGCACATCGATGCTGATTGGGTCGCCCTCGACGCCGCCTCGTCCGAAGTTGGACGTCTGGTAAGCGCCGAAGCCCTCGGTGAACCCGTAGCTGTAGGCGATGTCGTGGAACCAGTTGCCCGTGTAAAAAGCCTGCGTGATGGCGGCGTCGATGTTGGAGGCGGGGTCGCTCCCGAGGTCGATCGGGTAATCGAAGACCAACCCGGGGCCGGCGTCGGGGCGAAGACCCTCGGCGCCGTTATTGCCGTTGAAATCAGCCTGCGCGATGATGTTGTTCCCGATCGTCGTCGCCAGGGCCGGATCAACCCAGCCATCCGGGCTGGCGACGGGGTCCAGCGCATCGACGGTCACGAGGGATCGACTCTGCACGCTGGGTTGATCGCCGTTGGGCGAGGGCGACGCCGGCGCCATCGGTGTCGGGCTCGCGCCGGGGTAGATGCGGTAGGTCGCCATCGGCCCGGCGTACCTTGTCAGGTTGCGCACGATCGCCGGCGCCGGGTCCGTGCCGATGGTCACGATTTCATACCGATCCGGTTGGCCCCGGAGCTGCACGATCAGGCGGTGACCGCGAACGACCCGGTTCCGCGAAACCGGGACGTACACCGGCTCGATCGTGAGGTGTTCAAACGGCCCGTCGTTGCTCGTCATGCTCGTCATGGGCGCCGCTCCGGCGAGCTGTTGGAGCGACGCGAGGTCCTTGTCGGAGGCGCCGAGGAGCCTGGCGGCTGATTGCAATGCGAGCAATGGCGTGCTGACCTCGTCGAGGATCTCGGCTCCCGGAGATTCGAGATCGAGCAGCGTGGACCCGATCGTGGCGATCCGGCCGTCTGGGGTCAGCGTGGCGCGCAGGTCACACCCGAACACGGGCACGCCGTCGACGTGTTGTTCGAGGCAGATCGACCGCAGCCCGTTCGGCTCGGACTGGGCATTGCGGATCACCCGCGTCCTCGCAAGCGAGCCGGGCGAGCATCGGAACAGCGCCGGGTATGACTCGACGAACGCGGTCACGACAGCGACCGGATCCGCGGCGGGGTTCGGTGGCGTCAGCATCGACTCGACGGACGAGAGGAAAATCGGTGTCTGGAACGCCCGGGACCAACGCGCCGTGATCCCCGGGACCGATCGAGAGAGCTGGAGAAACTGGGCATTCCCGGCGGCGAAGCGGCGGAGCTGCTCGGGGCCATCGGCGAGATTGAACGAGCGCGTGTCGAAGCCAGCCTTTGCCGGGCGGTTGGCGTCACCGGAAGCGAGCGCCCCAGCGCCGGTCGCCACCGTGAGGCACACCGCGCCAAGCGCAGCCACGACCCGGGGTCGCTGGGTCACCCACCTGAAAGATCCCGGGGCATTAGTCATCGGTTTCTCTGGCGGTTAGGGGGTGCAGCCGGCGCTGAACACCGAGATGAGCAGGCCGAGGTCCGCGGTGTCGACGATCCCGTCGCCGTTGATGTCCGCGGTCGGGTCCGTGGAGCCGAAGACCGAGATCAGGATCCCGAGATCGGCCGTGTTGATCTGATTGTCGGCGTTGAGATCGCCGGTGCAGGCGATCAGCGAGAGATCGTAGAGGTACGCGGCGCCGGTGACGGTGACATCAAACTCACGCCAGGCGCCGATGAGCGCGGTGTCCGCGTCGATGCCGACATCGTGGCCGTATTCTTCCGATGGGCCCATGTCGGTTGAGACGAGCTTGTTGGTCAGGACCCATTGCCCGTTGACCTGCTCGTACGCGTACGCCGCTCCGGCGTCCGCCATCCCGGCGTTCTGGTGCTCGGCGCCAACGACGATCTGCGTCCCCTTGACGGCGGTGAAGCGCCCGAACGATTCCCCGGGGGCGCCATCTGGAGCAATCAGCTTGGCGGTCTGCGTCCACGACCCGCCGGAGAACCCGAAGACATAAGCGGACCCGGACTCGGGCCCGTTGTCGTCGTCGAGAAACGCACCGATGACCGCGGTCGAGCCGTCGAGATCAACGTTGATTCCGAAGTTATCGATGGCGAACCCGTCGGTCGCGGTGAGCTTCTGCAGCTGGGTCCAGCCGCCGAACAGATCGCGTCGAAAAACATACGCGGCGCCCGCGCCGTTGCCGAGATCATCATCCAGGTACGCGCCGACGAGCGCGGTCTCTCCGTCGATGGCCACGGACCAGCCGAAGCTGTCCGAGTCTTCCGTGTCGAGGCCCTGGAACTTGGCGGTCTCGGTCCAGGCGCCGGCGAAGTCGCGCTCGAAGATGTAAACCGATCCCGAATCGGGCCCGGCGGCGTCATCGAGATAGGCGCCCACGCACGCCGCGATCCCCTCGAATCCAACCCCGATCGAGACGGAGAACCCGAACCGGTCGAGTGTCGATCCGTCCAGCGGCAAGAGCTTCGCCTCCTCGGTCCAGACGCCGTTGGCGCCCCTGTGGAAGATGTACGCGGAGCCCGAATCCGAACCGTTGTCGTTGTCTCGGTAGGCGCCGATGATCGCCAGATCATTGAGCAGGTCGACAGAAAAACCGAACAGGTCGTCGATGTCGCCATCGGCGGGGGAGAGCTTCTGCTCCTGTATCCACGAGCCATCCGGCTGCCGGTGGTAGGCGTACACCGCGCCCGAGTCCTTCCCGTTCACAGAGTCACCGCCGACGCCGATGATCGCGACATCGCCGTCGATCGCCACGGCTTCGCCGAACCGGGAAGTCGTCAGGTCGTCAGCGAGGATCCGGATCGAAGGCGACGGGACCGGACCAGCCAAGCTCGATGAGGCAGTGACGACCACAATCGTCAATGACGCCATGGCCCCGCTGAGGTGATTCAGACCACGGTTCGCTGCTGGCATTCTTGTTCCTTCCCGCTTCGGTGGAGCGGCGTGTACGGGCGGTGCGGGGAAGCGCGGCCAAGGGTGCACAAGGTGCCCGCGAGTCTTGGCAGGGGGGACGGTTTGCAGGAGGCTCTCGGGCGCCGGCTCCGGGGATTCGGCGCTCGGCATCGATTGGCGGCGGGGTCTCCTTGGGCACGCGCACCATAGCTTCAGGGTCTCAGACAATGTATTCGGATGGGGGGCCGGATCGGTTCCTCTTGTGGTTGTCTCATGGGAGCCATGGAGCGGGACAGCGACCGATAACCATTCGTAAGATCTTTGATAACAGTTATTTATGACATTTACTCCTTGCTCTGATCTCTGGCGATCTCTATTCTTGGACAAGCGATGGAAGGCGCCGCTCAGGTCCCGAGATACGGACGGACGCATCGCTTGAATATGTTCCGGCATTCGTCAGCACCCCACAGGGATCCTGGCGTGCCGATGATGGGGAGGACGTGTCAGGATGCGATCATTGATCAGATGGCTGCCGGTGGCGGCGCTCTTGGCCGCATTGACTGGCGCCACGCCGGGTTTGGCGAACCCGATTTCCATTGCTCGCGACGGCTCGGCGGCCAACGGCCCCAGTGCCGAGCCCAGGTCAACGCCCGATGGACTCTACATCGTCTACTACAGCGCCGCGACCAATCTCACGCCGATGGAGACGGCGTCCGGGATCAATGTCTTCGTTTACGACCAGACCCTCGGGATCAACTCGATCATCAGCCTCAGCGCCCAGGCGGGTGGTGGATTGACCGGAGATGCGCCGAGCATCCGACCCGACATCAGCAACGATGGTCGCTATGTCGTGTTTGAGAGTGAAGCGACCAACCTGCTCGACGGTGACAGCGAGGGGTACAGCGACATCTTCGTCCATGATCGCCAGACCGGACTCCTCAAGCGGATCACCGAAGGTGTCGAGGGCGACAGCAAGCGGGCCAGGATTTCAGGTGATGGCCGGGTTGTCGTGTTCCAGAGCGATGGCCGCATCACCGCCGACGACACCAACGCGGTCACCGATATCTACCGCTACGACCTCGCCTCCGGGGCGACCAGCCTCGTCAGCCTCGGGCGCCTCGGGGCGCCCGCGGATGGGCCGAGCACGGCGCCTGCGATCAACGACGACGGGACGAAGATCACATACCAGAGCGACGCGACGAACATCGTCACGGGTGATCTCAACCACGCATCGGATGTGTTTGTCTTCGACGGACGCCGAAACACCACGTTCCTGGTGAGTTCGACGGATCAAACCATCTCGCCCGATTCGGTGCATCAGGACGATCCCCAGACGGGCGACCGCGGCAGCTTCCAGCCCGCGATCTCGGGCGATGGCCGGTGGGTCGCGTTCGCCAGCGACGCGAGCAATCTGGTTGCGGGCGATCGCAACCGGGTCCGGGATATTTTCGTCTTCGACACCGCGTCCGGCTCGACGCAGTTGATCACGCGAAGCTTCTTTGGCGAACCGGCGAACGGGAACTCCGAGCGGCCTGATATTTCCGAGCACGGGCGCTTTGTCGGGTTCGAGAGCGACGCGACCAACCTGACGCCCCTTGATGACAACGGCATCCGGGACGCGTTCATGATCGAGCTGGCCAACGGGCAGGTCGCCCGGCTCAGCGGGCCCGCGAGCCGCGAAATGGAATCCCCATCGGGGTTCGGCACGGTCTCCGTCGCCGCCACGGGCGGGTCAGATCCGGCGATCTTCGGCGAACTGCCGGGCGGATTCGGCGACACGGGCCCGGGCGATCAGGATGACGGGACGATCATCCCCGGCGCCTGTGGCAAGCCACCCTTCTGTTCGGCGACAGACATCAACAACATGCCCGTGGATCTCATCGAGGCTCAGCCCGGGCAGGAGGTCCGGTACACGGTCACCGCGCGGTCGCTGTGCCTCGCGCGGATCCTGACGCTCGACCTGAGAGAGGGAACATCGCTGCCGACGGGCGCAACACAGACGCCGAGCCTGCCCAAGACCGGCCTCGTTAACGGTCGCGTCCCGAGCGATTTCTCGTGGACCCCGGCCGTCACGGACATCGGTGAGCACATCGTTCGTTACATGGTGATCGACAATGTCGAGCGTCTGGGGCTTTGCGAAATCATCATCAGGGTCGGATCGTGCGACGCACCGCCCGTGTGCGACATCGACTATGGTGGCTCGCTCACGGTCGAGGTTGGTCAGCCGGTCACGTTCACACTCACGGCGCAGGCGTTTTGCGACAACCAGCCGGTCCTCGTCGAGGCCGTCCAGTTCCCCGCCGGCGCCGGCACGACCCCGACGCTCCCGGCCATGAGCAACGGCGGCGATCCGTTGATGATCACGGTCGATTGGACGCCGATGGCCGGCGACGCCAACCAGCAAATCCCGTTCCTCTTCCGGACCACCGATGTTTTCGACCAGACCACCGAGTGCGGCCTGACCTTCAGCGTGGTCCCGCCGCCTTGCGACTTCAACCCCGAGTGCTCCATCTCGGGCCCGACGATGATCAACGCGGCGCCGGGAGACCTGATCACGTTCGATGTCACCGGCACGACGCTCTGCACCGATTTCGTCGGGCTGACGCTCGACACCACGGCGCTCCCCGCGGGGGCGACCCTGACGCCGATGACGCCCGTGAGCAGCCTGCCCGGGGCCGGGGTGATGACCTCCTTTGCGTGGACACCGACCGCCGACGACATGGGAACGCACGAAGCGACGTTCAGCATCACCGATGACATCGGACGCACGACGACTTGCGGGGTGACCATCGACGTGGGCGCCTGCCCGAACACGCCGGTGTGCGACACGCCCGACGGTGACAACTTCGTCGTCTTCATGAACGAGATGCTGACATTCACGGTCCGCGGCACGAGCGACTGCCCGAACGCCGTCCTGACGCTCGACAGCGATTCGCTGCCGGCGGGCGCCGTCATCCTTGAGGGGCTGCCGCTTGTCGGCGCCCCGGGGCAGCCGGTCGTCGGGACATTCCAGTGGGCGCCGGGCATAGACGGTCAGTTCGACGTGGGTTTCAGCGTCACCGACCAGACCGGGCAAGCATCAATGTGCTCGGTCGGGATCTCCGTGGTCGACTGCGATTCACTCCCGGTGTTGACCGTTGATCCCAACGAGCCGTTCCTCGTGGCGCCGGGCGACTTCGTGACCTTCAGCGCCGTCGGCACGACCGAGTGCCCCAAGACGGGGCTGGCGATGAAGTTCAACAACGTTCCCGACGGCGCCATCGTCATCCCTGACCCGACGCTCACGTCGGGCCCGAACATGGACGTCGGCGGGATCTTCGAATGGACGCCGACCGATTCGGACATCGGGCTGGATTTCTTCGTCGACATCACGCTGACGGACACTTTCGGGCGGATGGTCTCGGATCAGATCGAGATCAGCGTGGCGATGGTCTGTCTCGAGACCGAGGTCAACGACACGCCCGAAGAGGCCAACATCATCGACGCCGACTGCGTCTACTTCAGCGGCAAGCTCCAGACCAACCCCGTCATCACCTGCGAGGCGGACACCTACCTGACCCTGTTCGACAAGACCGGGAAGATCATCAATCGTGACGATAACGGCAGCACCGTGGGCAACGGCTGGGCGTCGGGGCTGGTGGATGTCGGCATCCGCAACGACTCGGCGCCGAGGCCGTTCGGCGATCGTGGCGACGGGCTCATCAACAATGGCGACGGCTCGTTCAGCCTCCGTATGGGCATCACGGGCCGGCCCGACGGGCTCGACGGCGTCTTCAACGGGCTCTTCCTCAACACCGGGCACGGCCAGCTCGGCGCCTTCCGTGTGACGGTCACCTTCAAGAACATCAACGGCAACGTCATCACGCCCATCGGTTACCCCGCGTCGGCGCCGATGGAGAACCCGGTCGTCTACGAGGACGAGTTTGTCACGGGCGCCGAGGCGTTCCGCATCAACTACACCGCGCCGCTCGGGACGTCGCTCGTGGACATCGAGATCGACAACCTGATCGTCAACGACACGGTCTCGGATGATGTCGACTTCTTCATCATCCGCGGGCTCATCCCGCTGTGCGATTACTGCATCACCCAGGTCGGCGGGATCGACTGCGATTGCAGACCGACCGACCTCAACCTCGGGTGGTTCGACAAGCTCGGGAACATCATCATCACGGACGACAACTCGGGTCCGGTCGAGGGGTACGCGGACCTGTGCGTGGTCGCCGACGCCAACGGGCGGGCGCTGATCGGCGTCACCGGGACCGGGGACGACAACTTCAACGGGCTCGCCGACATCTGGGAGGGCGCCGCCGCCCGCGCCCCGGTCGAGTGCGGCGACCCGCCCCACGCCCACGGGATCTGCGGCTGCTACACGCTGTGCATCATGGCCTCTGGCCCCCACGCGGGAACCGCGCAGGCGACAACGGCGCAGCTCGACGCGCGGCTGAACGGGGATCTCAACGGCGACGGCCGCGTCGACACCGCGGACCTGTCGCTGCTGATGGGGATGATGTCAACGCGGTAGCCGTCCGTGTGTCGGCGAAGGGGCGCTGCGCGGGCGGGCGCAGAAAAAAGCCCGCGGCGTTCGGCCGGCGGGCTCAGTGGTCATCGCAATGTGGCGTGCGGATCAGTTCTCGATCCCGAGCCCTTCAAGGAACGGCTCGATCGAGCGGTCCCGCTGGAGGAACGCCTTGATCGACACGTCGATCTCGCGCGAGCCGCCCGTCGCGTAGATCTCCTCACGCAGGCGCATCCCGATGTTCTTGTCCATCAGCCCCCCCGGGCTGTTCTCGAAGACCGACGCCATGTCCGCCGCGATCGAGTCCGCCCACGCGTACCCGTAATACCCGGCATCGTACCCGGTCAGGTGCCCCCAGTACGCCGCGAAGTTGGTCCCCGCCGGCGGGGCGAGGAAGACCTCGGCCAGGGCGTTGTTCACGACCTCGTCGACATCCTGGTAGCTGGTCTGCATGTGCAGGTTCAAGTCGGCGACACCGAAGGCGAGCTGCCGGCGGTAGAACGTCGCGACCGTGGCGAGCTTCGCCTCCTTCATCCGCTCGAGCACGGTCCGGTCGATCTTCTTGCTCGGGTCGCGGTAATCAGCCGCGAAACGGTCCAGCACGCCCGGGTCCCACACCCACGTCTCGAGCATCTGCGAGGGCGCCTCGACAAAGTCCCTGGGCACGCTGGTCCCGGCGAACCGCCCGTACCTGGTCTGCGTCAGGATCGCGTGCATCGCGTGCCCGAACTCGTGGAAGAGCGTCTCGAGCTCGTCGTGCGTGATCAGCGACGGCTTGTCACCGGCGGGGGGCGTGAAGTTGCACACCAGCGAGACCGCCGGGCGCTGGCTTCTGCCGTTGGCCATCTGCTTTTCATCGATGAGGCCGAACTCGGCGAAGTGGTTGTACTTGCCCTCGCGCGGGAACAGATCGAGGTAGAAGAATCCGAGCGGGTCGCCCGTGGCCGCGTCCGAGACGTACCAGCACGTCACGCCGTCGAACCAGGTGTACCCCGGATCGATCTGCTCGAAATCGAGCCCGAAGATCTCCTGATAGATGTCGAACATCCCCGTCAGGCAGTTGTCCAGCGGGAAGTACACGCGGAGCTTCTCCGCGTCGACGCTGTACTTTGTTTTCTTGAGCTGGTTGTCGTAGTACCGCCAGTCCCAGATCTCGATCTTCGCGTCCGGATCGCCGGTGTCTGCGACCTTCATCTGCCGGTACGTCTCGATCTCGTCCTCGAACTTCGGCTGCAAGCCGTTGATCAAATCCCACTCGAACGCCAGCGCGTTCTGGCCGGTCTTGGCCATCTTGGGCTCGATGCGGTAGTCCGCCCAGTTGTCGTAGCCCAGCAGCGGGGCGATCTCGGCGCGGACGCGCACGATCTCCTGCAGGATCGGCGTGTTCTCCTCCTGCGCCACCGAGTACCGCGCGGTCTTCATCTTCTTCCGCGCCGCCTCGCTCCGGGCGTTCTGCATCACCGCCAGGAAGTGCGTGATCACTGTCGGCTTGAGCAGGTACTCGCCGTCAACCGGTTCGATCTGCGACAGGAACGACTCGGGCACGCCCTCGAGCTCGTCGGCGGTGAACGCGAGCTCGACCTGCGCGTTGGTGATGTTCGTGCCGAAATCGGTCGAGAGCCGGCCCAGCTCCTTCTGCAGCGCCTCGACCTGGTGGCGCGTCGCCGCGTCCAGCTCGAGCCCGGCCCGGCGGAAGTCGCGCATTGAGTCCTTGTAGAGCTTCAGGTCCTCGCCGAAGAGCTTCGGCTGGCGGTCGTCGCGGTAGGACTGGTCGAACGCCTTGCACGCGCCGTACACGTCCACGCGGTACGAGGCGGCGACGTACCAGTCGTTGAGCGCCTTGGTCTGCTCGATGCACGCCTCGCGCATCGCCCGGTCGGTCTGCGTCTCGGACATCAGCGACAGCCGGTTGGCGATGTTGTTCATCGGGTAGTAGATGTCATCGAGCGCCGCGATGGTGCTCTTGAACGAGACGCGGTCCGGGTCCTGGGCGCCGAGTTTGTCGAGCCTGGCGTCGGTCTCGCGCATCGCGTCGCGGACCGTCGAGGCGACCTGCGCGGGCGTCCGCTCGAAGTTCGGCAGCGAGAGGATCACCCGGTAGCGGGACTCGTACCGTTGCAGGTCATCGATTGTCCGGAGCTCGTGGTCGCCGGCGGTTGACGCGACGGGCGCCTTGGTCGTCGACGGGCTCGAAGAGACGCCGCCGGTCGAGGCGCACCCGATCAGGGTGACAACGGCCGCTGCGACACCGGTTGCCGCCAGCGCGGCTGGCCGACAGCGAAAGACGGTAGAGCTGATCTGCATGGTTCGGGTCCTTGATGAAGTGACTGACGCTCGGGCGCACGCCGTGGGGCGCGCCTTGCTCAATCATACCGGCCCGATCCGGGTTCGTGAATCCCATGGAGATACGCCCGTTTCGGCGGGCGTATCTCCGGGAACAGCGGGTTGTCTCCGTGTGGGCGCCCCCGTGGCGCGTTACGGAGTCAGGCAGGGTCCCGGCGAACCGAATGACCCGATCAGGAGGCCGAGATCCGCGGTGTTCACCAGGCCATCGCTGTTGATGTCCGGCGGGAAAGCCGGCGGGCAGCTCGGCGGCACGTTGACCGGATACCAGCGGAACTTGTAGATGGCGCCGTCACCGGGGACAAAGCCCGTGATGCCGATCGGCGGCAGCCCCGGGGCGAGCGGCTCGAGCGCGATGACGCCGTCCTGACCGAGGAACAGCCCGATCGCGCCTTCCTGCAAGGGCGTGCACAGGAGGGCCGGGTCGAAGCCTCTCGGCACACGGATGCACTGGTAGACGTTGAAGACGAGGTTGGGCAGGATCTGCCCGGGTCCGCGGAACTGGAACACTGTCGACAGGTTTCCCGCGGGGCCGGTGGTTGGGGGCGGAACTAACGCCGCCTGGTAGTAGATGTCAAAGAAGCTGTCGACCTGGAACTGAATGTTCGGATCCGGGGTCGGTTCGAACGGGCCGTACCCGGGCTCATCGGGGATCATCGTCGGATCCCAGGGGACGTTGAGCGGGTTGGTCAACCAGAGCCCGATCACCGAAGCGCCGGCCGCGACAGCCCCGGTAGAAAGCGGCGGGACCGCGCAGGCGCAGACCTGGTTCACTTGCAGCGCCATCGGGTTGCTCTGGTAGAGCGGGAGCCCGTCGATCCGCCCGTAGCACAAGATCCAGTACTCGAAGTTGCACGGATCAACCGGGCACGGCACACGATCGATCACCTGGCAACACACGATGGGTGGATCCGGCGGGGGGGGTGGCGGGTTCATCGGCGGCGGTGTCCCGCAGGCCATCACCATGCTCGCCGCTGTCAGTGATGCAAGCGCGGCGCTTGCGTACGCTCTCATGCTGATTCTCATCGTTCTACCTCTTCTGTTTTTCCCCATCGATCGGCGCAGCGTTGCGGTGTACACGCTGTGAGTTCGCGGCTCGTTGATCATGCAGGGACTGTGGCACAGCAGCGCTGAAAATCGATTCCGGGAGACGGCGAGCCGCTCGCTCCAACATGAGAGTGTGCGTTGTTTATGGATGAAACCGGCGCGCGATCTGGAATGTTTTTTTTAAAGCCGGGGAAACCCCGCCGGTGGAATCCCGCAGGGAAAACCCCGTGGACCATGTGGAGCCGAGGCCGGGGGCGTCGTCACGCGCGTCGAACAAGCGCCAGCCACTCCGCGTTGCCCTTGCCTTTTTTACCCGACTTGCCCCCGACAATCGGGGATTGTTCGCACCCGAGCGTCACCACACCCAGCGTCGCCAATGCTTCGAGCGTCTCTTTGGTGATCGCTTCCGCTTCCTCGTGCCCGAGCACGCCCCCGTGAACCGGGCCCGATCGATCACGCGCGCTCTTCTCGTAGTGCGGCTTGATCAGCGTGATGATCCGCGCGCCGGGATCATCCTTGAGCCACCGCAGCGCCGCCGGGATCGCCCTCGCCTGGGGCGTCCAGCCCAGATCGATCACCACCAGATCCGACAGCTCCGCCCTGGATCGGGGCTCGGCGTGCAGCGCGTTCGTGCGCTCGTAGAGCGTCACGCGATCGTCGATGCGCAGCTTGTAGTCGATGATCCCGTACGCCGTGTCGATCGCGACCACGCCAGCCGCCCCGCGCCGGAGCAGGTAGTCGGTGAAGCCGCCCGTCGAGCAGCCCAGGTCCACGCACCGCGCGCCATCGACGTTGACACCGAACACGGTCAGCGCGTGGTCGAGCTTGAGCCCGCCCCGGGAGACGAACCGTTTCTCATCAGCATGATCGGGCGGCGACGGCATCGAGCCGGACACTAGCGCCACCGGGCGGCGATGGAAAAAAAGCCGCCGCTGATCAGTTTCCTGATCAGACGGCGGCAGCAAGACACGCCTATCAAGGCGCGTGGTTGGGGCAGTGGGGTCAGTCGATCGGGACCTTGCGGGCGCTGCCCAACACGTCCGCCTTGGGGGCGTGAATCGTGAGCATCCCGTCCTTGAATGAAGCCGTGACACGGTCCTCATCGACCGCCACGGGCAGGGGAACCGTCCGGATCAGGCTGCCGTACGCGAGTTCCTTGCGGAAGAAGTTCTTCCCCTTCTTGACGTCCTCATCCCGGCGCTCGGCGCGGATCGTCAGCACGTCGTCGACGACGGTGACATCCAGATCATCCCGCGTCACACCCGGGAGCAGCGCGTCGATCACGACGTCGCCGTCCTTCTCGTACACGTCGATCTCGATGTCGAGGAACTCGTTCTCACTGAGGGTCAGCGTCCCGAACGGGCTCGGCATCATGCCCAGCATCGGCGAATGGAACAGGCTGCTCAACCCCTGATCAAGGGCGGCAAACGGATCGGTCGTCAGCGGTGTTCGATGCCTGCGTTTCAAAGTCTGTGACATTGGTTTCCCTTTCACTTGGGGGTGAAACCGGCGCCACGAAGCGGCGAACTCGGCGCGGGCGCGTGCTCGGAAAGGCCGAACTCGCCACGACTACCGGATATGACTGTCCCATATTATCTCGGACATCGGCATCCGGCAAGCGCCGCGACTGAAGATTGTCAGTTTTTTGAATCCGCCGGGCGACCAACCACCGCGATCCCAAGCTCGTCGGCCAACGCCAGCGTCTCCGGGCGGTCGACCAGGATCACGTCTCCCGCCGCGAGCGCGATGCACCGGCACCCCGCCGCGTGCGCGTTTCGGATGGTCGATTCGCCGACGGTGGGGACATCCGCCCGGCGGTCGTGATCGGCGCTGGCGCCCTTGCACAGCGTCCAGCCGCCCCTCGGGCAGCATTCGCCGGCACGCTGGATCATCCGGTCCGTGCCCTCGACGGCTTCGACCGCGACGATGTCCCGCTCCCGGACGGCGAGCGATTGCCCGACGCCCAGCGTCAGCAGATCCTGAAAAAGCGGCCAGGCGAACTCAATATCCGCCAGCTCCATCGCCGACGGCTCGCGTCTGGTCATGACGCCGATCGACGCCAGGTGCTCCGGGATGGGTTGGGTCGAGTCGATGAGGGTGACTCCAAGTCGGCCAAGCTCGTCACAGACCGCGGTCAGCACCGCCGCCGACCGTCGATCATGACGAAGGTGACGATACCACAGCGAGAGGGTCCGCAGGTCGGGCGCCGAGTGCAGCAGCCTCAGGCGTGAGTGCATCAGCTGCGACTTGTCGACGCGTCCGACCATCACCGCCTGGCGCACCCCCATCCGCCGCAGCCTCCTCGCCCACGAGCCGATCCGGAAGAGCCCGACCTCGCGGAACTCATCGCACAGCACGGGCAATCCCGGATCGAACTGCCCCGCCAGCCCCACCGCGCACACGCGGCGCCCCTGCGCGTGGGCCCCGGCGCTGACCAGCATCGGCAGCCGACCCTGCCCGGCGATCAGCCCGAGCGGCTCACGGTGCGTCCCGGCGGCGGGTTGAGCGTCATCGGTCATTGGTGGCGGGCCCGGTCAGGGTTGTTCGGGCATCGGGGTTGATGGGATCAGGCTCGAGTTCATGCGGGGCGTCCCGGCGCGCTGGGCGGCGTCGAGGCGCTCTAGCACCTCCTCGGGCCGCTCGCACACGGTCGCGAGATTCCACGCCTAGCGCTTGGCGAAACCGTTCTCGATCATGTGATCCATCATGACACGCAGCGGCGTGAAGAACGAGTGCGACTCTTCGTGTGTCGGGTCGGGGGGGTCGATCAGGATCACCGGCTTGGCGTGCTCGCCGAGCAGGCGGCCGACGAGGATCTCGAAGAACTCCTCGAGTGTCCCGAGGCCGCCGGGCATGATCACAAACGCATGGCCCCTGGATTCCAGGATCTGCTTGCGCTCGCGCATCGTGGGGACAACGATGTTCTCCTGGTTGTCGGGGTCGAGCAGCTCCGCATCGCGGAGGTTCTCGGTGATGATCCCGGTCACGTGCCCGCCCGCGTCCCGGCACGCCCTGGAGACGGCGCCCATCAGCCCGAGCGAGCCGCCGCCGTACACCAGCCGTCGGCCGCTCTCGCCGAGCAACCGACCGAGTGTGCTGGCGACGGTGAAATAGTCCTTGTGGATGTGCGGGCTCGACGCGCAGTACACCGTCACCGCTTCCACGGGACGGCCTTCGGTGGCGGAGACGGATGATGGATCGGCCTGGTGTGACATGAACGGGATTCTACGCACGCCAAAGCCGCCCGGTCACCCCGATGGGGGGATCCCGATGTCCTCGTTCCACAGCTCGGGGCGCTCGTTGATGAACCGCCTCATCAGGTCGATGCACCGCTGGTCGTGCGCGTGGACCAGCTCCACCCCCGCCTCGAGAAGCCGGTCCTCGGCCCCTTGGAACGTCTCGCGCTCGCCGATGATGATCCGCGGGATCCGGTGCAGCAGCGCCGCCCCGGTGCACATGATGCACGGGCTGAGCGTCGTGGCCATGGTGCACTCGTGCCAGTCCCGCCGCCGACCGGCGTTGCGCATCGCGGAGATCTCGCCGTGGGCGGTCGTGTCCCCGCACTGCTCGCGCTGGTTGTGCCCGCGGGCGATGATGGCGCCCCGGGCGTCGGCGATCGCGGCGCCGATCGGGATCCCGCCCTCCTCGAACGACCTGACCGCCTGCTCGTAGGCCTCATCGAGGAGTGATTGATCCAAATCGTTGATGTGCATGCTCCGATTGTGATCGATGGCGCCGGCGGGGACAACCCGGGGGCGTACAATCGAGCAGCATGACAACAAAACTCCAGCCCGTCTCCGATCAGGTCGAGCAACTGACCCGGGTGCTGCGCCAGGTCAGCGAATCGAAGACCCCGCAGGAATCCTCTTTCCTCTTCGGGGCGATGACGCGCGACCTGCACCCCATCGACTGGTTCTGCTCGGTCTCGCGGCGCGGGCTGGGCAAGGGCGAATACAAGATCACCCGAGCCTTCCTCGATGGGCGCCTGCCCGGCTCACCCGACGAGAGCGACCCGTGGCGCGACTGGGACTCGATCCCGACGCACACGGGCGGGTTCGTCGGCGAGATCCTCGCGCACGAACAGCCGCAGTACCTCCCCGATTTCAGCCTGCCCGATGACCCGGTCTTCGGTGATGCGCTCGCCAGGTTCGGCTCCTGCGCCGCCTTCCCTGTCTTCGACAACGGTGAAGCGCTCAACTGGGCGATCTCCTTCCGGTTCGGCCCCGACGCCTTCTCGATGGATTCGTTCATCCACTGGCTCACCACGATCAATCTCCACGGCAGGGCCACCAAGAACCTCGTCACCATCCGGGAGGTCGAGGCCCTTAACACCAGGCTGGCCCAGCAGCTCGAGCGCGTCGCGAGGATTCAGCAGTCGCTCCTGCCCGATCGAACACCCTCCATCCCGGGGCTCAACATCGCCACCAGCTACCTCACCAGCAACGAGTCGGGCGGCGATTACTACGACTTTTTCGACCTCGGTGGTGCGCGATGGGGGATCTTCATCGGGGATGTCTCCGGTCACGGCGCCGGCGCCGCGACGGTGACCGCCATGGCCAACGCCCTGCTCCACGCGCAGCCGGAGGGCATCGGCGGCCCCGCCCAGACGCTCGCCTGGCTCAACAAGCACATGTCCGCCAAGCGCATCGAGAGCAACTTTATGACCGCGTTCTACGGCGTATACGACGCCAACAACCGGACCTTGCTGGGCGCCAACGCCGGGCACCCGGCCCCGAGAAAGATGCTCCCCAGCGCCAACGCCACCTTCCCTATCGTCGCGGCCACCGCGCCGCCGCTGGGCGTGCTCGACAAGATCACCCCCGAAGAGACACTGATCGATCTCAATCTCGGGGAGACGATCGTGCTCTATACCGACGGCATCACCGAGGCGTTTGGCGGTTCGGGCGGACGCGACATGTTCGGGCTCGATCGGTTCGACACGACGCTCGGGCGCTGCACCGGTGAGCCGCCTTGCGTGATCGACTCCATCCACACCGCCCTCTACGAGCACACCGGCGCCATGTCCCGGGACGACGATCAGACCATCGTCGCGCTCAAGGGCATCGAGCGGGACGAACGCCATGGCTGAGCGGCCCGATCATGGCGGCGGCGAGTGGTACGCCGGCGGGCTCCGCTTCGAGTGCACCGGCTGCGGCGACTGCTGCACCGGCCCCCAGGGCTACGTCCACTTCACCGACGCCGAGGCGCAGGAGATGGCGACGGTCGTCGGGCTGACCGTCGATCAGTTCCGCAAGTGCTACGCGAGAAAGACCGACTTCGGCTGGTCGCTGCGCGAACACAAGAACGAGCACGGCTACGACTGTGTCTTCCTCGACCGCATCACCGAGCCGGGCAAGGCTCTTTGCAAGGTGTACGAGCACCGCCCGACCCAGTGCCGGACGTTTCCCTGGTGGCCCGAGGTCCTGTCGAGCGAACAATCCTGGAAAGCAACCGCGCGCGCGTGCGAGGGCATCGGCCGCGGCGACTTCGTCCCCATCGAGCACATCCGCATCGAACGCGACAGGACGCCCGAGTGAACGACCCGGAACTGGTCGCGGCATGGACCGGCGCCATCGGGCAGGGCGCCGTACGGAACATCCTCGAAGCCGTGTACGAGTACGCGGCCGAAGCCATCGCTCAGCGCGGCCCGGTCTGCAACACCTCCGGCAAATGCTGCCGGTTCGAGCAGCACGGGCACCGCCTCTACGTCACGGGCCTCGAAGCCGCGTACACGGTGTCGCGGTTGACCGCCGAGCATCCCGGGCTGAGCCGCGCATCGCTGCGAGGCGCCATCGAGAGAGGCGGCTGTCCGTTCCAGATCGACAACCTCTGCGCCGTCCACCCGCTGCGCCCGCTCGGGTGCCGGTGTATTTCTGCGATCCTGTCGCGCAGGGATGGCAGGAGCAGCTGTCCGAGAAGTTGCTCGAGCAGATCCGGTCATTGCACGGGCGCCACGAGATCCCGTACCGCTACGGGGAGTGGCGCGCCATGCTCGGGCTGTTTGTGGAGAGCGCTGGCCCGGTCACCCCTTGAGAAGCCGCTCGAGGAAGTGGATGTCGACCCCGCCGTGCATGAACGAGCCGTTGCGCATCAGCTCGATCTGGAGCGGGATGGTGGTCTTGATCGGGCCGATGTGGAACTCCTTGAGCGCCTGCTCGGTCCGCGCGATCGCGATCTCGCGCGTGTCGCCGTGGACGATCAGTTTGCCGATCATCGAGTCGTAGTTCGGCGGGACGCGGTACCCGGCCACGGCGTGCGAGTCGATGCGCACGCCCGGGCCCCCGGGCGTGTCGAACCGGTCGATCGGCCCCGGTGACGGCGCGAAGTTGTTCGCGGGGTCCTCCGCGTTGATCCGGCACTCGATCGCGTGACCACGGGCCGAGATGTTCCGCTGCTTGAACGGCAGCGGCTCGCCGGCGGCGACCATGATCTGTGTCTTGACGATGTCCACCCCGGTGATCATCTCCGTCACCGGGTGCTCGACCTGCACCCGCGTGTTGACCTCCAGCAGGTAGAAGTTCTGCTTCTCGTCGAGCAGCATCTCCACCGTCGCCGCGCCCACATACCCCGCGTTGCGCACCAGCCGCGCCGCCGACTTGCAGACCTCGTCGCGCCGTTTGGGATCGACGTGCGGCGCCGGCGCCTCTTCGATCAGCTTCTGATGCCTCCGCTGGATCGAGCAGTCCCGTTCATAGAGATGCACCGCGGCGCCGTGGCTGTCGGCGAGCACCTGCACCTCGATGTGGCGGGCGGATTCGAGGAACTTCTCGACGTACACGGCGCCGTTGCCGAAGGCGGCCTCGGCCTCCTGCCGGGCGCTGGCGAGCCCGGTGCGCAGCGTCATGTTGTTGTGCGCGATGCGCATCCCGCGGCCGCCGCCGCCAAACGCCGCCTTGACGATCACGGGGAAGCCGATCTTCTGCGCGACCTTGACGGCCTCATCCTCGTCCTCGATCGCGTCTTCGGAGCCCGGGAAGACGGGCATCTTCGCGGCCCGGGCGAGCCTCTTGCACGAGATCTTGTCACCCAGCCTGCCCATCGCCTCGGGCGAGGGCCCCACAAAGGCGATCTGGCAGTCCGCGCACATCGCCGCGAACTCGGCGTTCTCGGCGAGGAACCCGTACCCCGGGTGGATCGCGTCCGAGTCCGTCACCTCGGCGGCGGAGATGATCCGCGACATGTTGATGTACGAATCGGCGGCCGGGGGCTCGCCGATGCACACGGTGTGGTCCGCCAGACGCAGGTACGGCGCATCACGGTCGGCGGTTGAGTACACGCACGCCGTTTCGACACCCAGCTCCCGGCAGGCGCGGATGATGCGGAGAGCAATCTCTCCGCGGTTGGCGATCAGGATTCGCTTGAACATGATGGGTAGGGTCGATCGGATTCAGTTGGGACGGACGGAGAAGAGCTTCTGCCCAAACTCGACCGGCTCGGCGTTCTCGACGAGCACCCGCTCGATCACGCCCGCCACGCCGGCCTTCACCTCGTTGAAGACCTTCATTGCCTCGATGATGCACACCACCGTGTCGGGCCCGATCGTGTCGCCCACCTGCACGAACGGCGGGCTGTCAGGATCCGACGCGGTGTAGAACGTCCCGACCATCGGGGACTCAACCCCAGGCGAGTCGTCGCCCGCCGGCGCGGGTGTTTCCGAAGTGGACGTCGCGGGCGCCGCGTGCTGGACAGTCGCCGCCGGGGGGGCCATGACGACCGGGGCGCCGTGCCCGGCGCGCTTGAGTGCGCACGTTTCGTCCTGGTCACGGATGTCAAGCTCGGTGAGGTCGTTGTCGACCATCAGCTTGATGAGGGAACGGAGAGTTTTCAGGTCGATCATCGAGTCGCCCAGTCGAGTGATTTCGGAAGTGAACAAAGATTCGTGGCCCCGGTGGCGGTCACGAGGATGTCTTCCTCGATCCGCACGCCCCCGACGCCGGGAAGATACACGCCGGGCTCGATCGTAACGATCATCCCCGCCTTGAGTGTGGTGTCGCCAAGCTGGGCGACCCGTGGCCCCTCGTGAATATCCAGCCCGATCCCGTGGCCGAGCCCGTGGCCGAACCGGTCACCATACCCGGCGCTGGCGATGATGTCCCGCGCCACGCCGTCGAGGGCCTTCGTCGAGACGCCAGGCCCAACCGCCTTGATCGCAGCGATTTGCGCTTCGAGAACCACCTCGTACACCGCCCGCAGCTTCCGAGGCCAGCGGCCCAGGCTGATTGTCCGGGTCATGTCCGAGCAGTACCCGTCCACCCTGGCGCCCCAGTCGATCAGCAGGGGCTGATTGGCGCCCGTCTTCGTCCTGCCCGGGACCGCGTGCGGCTTGGAGCCGTTGGCCCGCGCCGCGACAATCGAGGGAAAGCTCGTCCCCTGGGCGCCGAGCATCTTGAGGTGGTATTCGAGCGTCGCGGCGATCTGCATCTCGGTCATCCCGGGTTTGATGGTCCCGAGCGTCTCGAGGAGCGCCTGCTCCTGGATCTTCACCGCCTTGCGGATGGTGCGGATCTCCGCGTCGTCCTTGATCAGCCGCAGCCCGTCGAGCAACCCCGCCGTCGGCCTCAGCCTCCTGGCGCCGACCGCCTTGGCCAGCCTCGCCCGCAGGCGCACCGTGACGTGCTCGCTCTGGAACGCCAGCGTCTCGGGATCGAGATCCCCGACGACCGTGCGCAACGCATCGACGATGTCGCCCCGGCGTTGGTGCACCCGCGCGATCCCGTCGACGATCCGCAGGTCCTCTTCAAAGCGGAAGTCGCTGATGACCACGACCGAGCGCGGCGCCACGATCGCGTAGCTGTCCTCGCCCGAAAACCCGGTGATGTATCGGATGTCGTTGGCGTTGGTCAGCAGGGCCGCTTCGCAACCGGCGTCCCGCAGCGCCCGGCGCAGCTTGGTGAGGCGCTGGAGCCGATAGGCGTGCGGATCGCGTTTCGGTTTCGCGTTGGGTGCGGGCATTGGTGGGGGAGCATACCAGAGTGAACCGGGCGGAAGGATCGCTCAGCTTGTGATCGGCGACTCGCTCCTGAGCGACACCGGGGGCGCCAGCAGCTCGCTCAGGATGATCGCCCGGCGCCAGTCCTGATTGGTCAGGTTCTTCAATCCGAAGGCTCGCTGGTCAGTGTGTGTGACGTGTGTCGACTCCGCATCGGTCACCAACCGATGGACCTGCTGATCCCTGCCCTTGTGCTCGGCGTGTTCGGCGTGGGTGCCGAGCTTGGCGAGCTTCGCATGGTCGTGCGACACCGAGGGTGGTTTGCGCATCGTCGCCACGTTGGTGTGGGTCGATTGTTGCTGCGGGCCCGAGCTGGGGAGTGGGGCGGCGGCAGGGCGCCGGGCCGGCTGGCGCTGCGCCGGTTGGGCCTGGCGCGTGGGCGCCGACGGGGTTCTGGCTTGTGCGCCTTGCAGCCGGCCGGCCATCTCGGCGCGCAGCGCCTCGAGCCGTTCTTTACGGAGCTGGGCGAGCTGCTGCTTGCGGAGCGTGGCCATCCGTTCGATCGGGATCTGCCCGCTGTCGTCGGCGCCGGGGGGAGGACCGCCGCCCGATTGGCGCTGGACATTCTGCTGCCGGAGCTGGGCGCGCTTCTTCGCCTCCTCGGCTTCGGCCTTCTCCTTGAGCTTGCCGAAGACCCAGCTCAGCGCCGACGCGCCGAGCAGGAGGAACACCACCCAGCCCTGATTAAAGTTCATCTGCAAGTCTCCTCAGCGGCCGAAGCGGTGGTCGAAGCCGGCGCCACCGGCGTCACCACGGCGCCGGCCGGTGTTGCGGTCAGCGCAAATGGTACCCCATAGATCGGCTCGAGGATGTCCGGAACGATCGTTTGCGAGACAGCTCCCGCCGCGGCGATCCGCCCGCCCGGCCCCATCGCGATCGCCCGATCGGCGACCCGGACCGCCGAGGTCAGATCGTGCAGCGCCGCGACCACCCCGACCCCCCGCGAGGCAAGCTCTCGAAACAGCGACAGCGTCGCCATCGCGTGCCTCGGGTCCAGGGCGCTCGTCGGCTCATCGGCGATCAGGAGCTTGCCGGCCCCGGCGCCCGGACGCGGGCCCCACGGGTCGAGCTGCGCCAGCGCCCGGGCGAGCATCACCCGCTGCTGCTGACCGGCGCTGAGCGTGTGAAAACCCCGACCCGACAGGTCGCCAAGCTCCGTCCGGGCCAGCGCCCGCTCGATCGCCCCGGCGCTCGCGCCCAGCGCGTACCGGCCCAACGCCAGTGTCTGCGCGACGGTGAACCCGGCGCCGAGCGTTGGACGCTGGGCGATGTAGGCGATGCGCCCGGCGCGCTCGGCGCCGCGCATCGAGCGCAGCGGGCGGCCATCGATGAGCGCCCTGCCGGCCGTCGGGTTCAAGAGGCCGGACATGATCCGCACCAGCGTGGTTTTCCCGGCCGCGTTGGGCCCTATGACCACGGTCACCCGCCCGGGCGCCACAGCGCACGAGACATCTTCGAGGACCAGCCGCCTCGTCCCCGGGTACCGGAACCCGACCTGCGCCAGTTCGAGCGTCACGATTCAGCCCCCGGTCGTTGCCGAAGCAGGATCACCAGGAAGACCGGCCCGCCGACGAGCGCCGTCAGCACACCGATCGGCATCCGCCCCGAGCCCAGGTCGATCACCCGCACGAGCGCATCGGCCAGCACAATCAGCCCGGCCCCGGTCAGCGCCGAGGCCAGCACGAGCGGCCGGTGCGAGGGCCCGCCCACGGCTCGCACCAGGTGCGGGATCACCAGCCCAACGAACGCGATCGGGCCAGCCAGCAGCACCGTCCCGGCGGTCAGCGTCCCGGCGAGCACGAACAGCGTGATCCGCAGCGCCCCGAGCCGAACGCCCACGGCCCGCGCCTCATCATCGCTCAGCGCCGCCGCGTCCATCGCCGGCCCGAGCAGGCACCCAAACCCGATCCCGATCAGCGTGACGGCGCCCACGAGCGTCAGCCGCAGCCACCGGACGTTGTCGTTGAGGGAGCCGAGCGTCCACTGCACCGAGGCCGCCAGCCCGTCGGCCGGGAGCAGGTGCGTCACGAGCATGGTCAGCGCCCCGGCGATCAGCGAAACGATCACGCCCACGAGGATCAGCGTCACCGGGTCGATCATCCCGCGCCGCTGCGCAATCACGTAGACCAGCCCCAGCGTCGCCATCGCCCCAAGCAGCGCCGAGACCGCCGGGGGCTCGTACTGCACCACCGCCCCGGTCGCCAGAAAGCCGGCGTAGATCGAGATCATCACCCCCAGGCTCGCGCCCGAGGTCAGCCCCAGCACCGCCGGCGACGCCAGCGGGTTGCGCAGCAGTGACTGCAACAGCACACCGCTGACCGCTAGCGCCGCACCGACGCTCACCCCCGAGGCCACCCGCAGCAGGCGGAGCTCCAGCTCGGCGCCGTCCCTTGGCAGATCCCACACCCCGTCGGGCCCGACGAGCAGCCGCAGGGCCACCGCCAGCGCCAGCAGCGCCAAAGAGGCGGTCACGGTGATCCAGGGTCGGGGCGACATCTGACAGAAAGTACCGCACCGCTCGCCTTCCCGGGCGCGACCGGCCATGATGCACCCGTGAGCGACACCCACCCAACCAACCCGGACGCCGGCGCCCCAGGGCGTCACCGGGCCGGGATCCTCGGCCCGATGCGGATCCGCAAGAAGCTGCTCCTGCTACACACCGGCTTCTCGCTCGTTGTCGGGGCCATGCTTTTGCTGTCGATCCGACCCGTCGGCTCGGAGATCGTGCGTCTGACCAACGAGCACGCGGCTCGGGCCTCGATCGCGCTGGCGATCGACCACGACTCGGCGCCGGACCCGGGCGCCAGGATCGAGCGAGGCGAGGCGAGCGAGCTCGGGATCACCCCGGACGAGGCGGTGAAGATGACCTCGGGCGCCATCGTCAGGATGCAAAGACATGACGATCCCGACGCCGTCCGCATCGGCGCCTGGGACGCGGCGCGCGGGCAGTTCGTCGTGGCCACCTCGTCCCGGCGCGACGCGAGCGGGGTCGTCTCCCGGCTCTACACCTTCCTGATCATCGCGCTGCTGGCGATCTATATCGTCGTGGCGCTCGCGATCGAGTTCTTCGTGCTCCCCCGGCACGTCTACGCCCCGATCCAGCGGCTGCGCAGCGCGGACCGCGCCGTGCAGGACGGGCGGCGCGACATGGAGATCATCCCCGAATCCGAGATCCCCTCCGACGAACTCGGCGAGATCATGCGTTCGCGCAACGAGTCCATCACGAGGCTCCGCGCGCAGGAGCAGGAGCTGACCGACGCCCTGGCCCGGCTTGAGATTGTCGCGGCGGACCTGAAACAGAAGAACGAACTCATCGAGACCGCCCAGCGCAACCTCGCCGACCAGGACCGCCTCGCGAGCCTCGGCGTGATGTCCGCGGGTCTGGCGCACGAGATGAACACACCCCTGTCGGTGCTCAAGGGCGCCGTCGAGTCGATCATCGAGAACCCCGATACGCCCGTCCCCGGCTGGTCGGCGGCGCTGATGCTCCGCGTCATCGGTCGCCTCGAGCGCCTCAGCGACGGGCTGCTCGACTTTGCGCGCGTCCGCCCGCCCGATCCGCGGCCGGTTCAGGTCCGGACCGTGGTCAAAGAGGCGTGGACGCTCATCCGGATCGATCGCGACGCCAAAGGCGTCGAGTTCCGATGCCGAATCGAGCCGGAGACGATCGTTCAGGGTGACGCCGACCGGCTCACGCAGGTCTTTGTCAATCTCCTGCGCAACTCCGTCGACGCGATGGAGGGCGCGGGCCGGATCGAGGTCGATGCCGATGCGCAGGATCGGGCGGGCGGTCGCTGGTGGTCGATCCGGGTCTCGAACAACGGCCCGCGGATCGATCCGGAGATGCTGCCCCGCCTCTTTGAGCCCTTCGAGTCGACCCGCCTTGATGACCGCGGCAGCGGGCTCGGGCTGGCGATCGCCGAGGGGATCATCCGCGAGCACGGCGGGTTCATCGTCGCGCGCAACCTCCCGGACCGGGGGTGCGTCTTCGTGATCACGCTCCCCATGGAAACGCCAGGCCCCGAACCCGCACCCACCAACACCAGCGATGAACGCGAAGCAGCACCGACGCCACCCGAGGAACACGCATGAGCGCGCCCCCAGCATCCCAACCGCAACCCGACCTCCCGCTCTCAATCATCGCGCTCGACGACGACGCCGATTTCCGCGAGTACCTCCGCGGGATCCTCGAGAGCGAGGGCCACACCGTCCGCCTCGCCGCGACGCCCGACGAGCTCTTCCGCATGGCCGATGAGCGGCTCCCGGATCTGGTCCTGCTCTACATCAAGATGGGCAGGCACTCGGGGGAGGACACCCTCCGCGAAATCCGCGCCCGCTGGCCCAGGCTGTGCGTGATTATCGTCACCGGCTACCCGTCGCTCGAGACGATGCGCAACACGTTCAAACAGGACGTCTTCGACTATCTCTCCAAGCCATTCTCACTCAAGGAGCTCCGCGCCACGCTGGCGCAAGCCGCCGAGGCATTCGGCTTAGGCGGGCGCCCGCAGGACCGCCTCCGCACCGAGTTAGGGCGACGCATCCGACTCACCCGCACCGAGCGCGGGTGGACCCTCAAGGAGCTGTCCGAAGCCAGCGGCGTCAGCGTCAGCCAGCTCAGCGCCATCGAACGCGGCACCCACCTGCCATCGATCGAATCCCTGCTGAGCGTGGCGCTGGCGATGGAGGCGAAACCTTCAGACTGGATGATCGCGGCGGGATTCTGAACAGGCCGAGTTATTCAGTTTCAGATCGCTATCTAGCCGGATACGGAATATCGAACGCCGCCAGCTCCGCCGGCAGCGACTTGATCCCCCGGCGCCGCGCCTTGTGCACGGCGTACCGAAGCGAATCGTGCATCCGCTGGCGCACCCGGTCGGTCACGTTGAGCCCCAATCGCTCCATCTGCGCCAGCGACCATGCCCACGCGTGGTACTCCTCAAGACACCGCGGCTTGTAGGCCCCGAGTCCGATCGCGTGGTGGCCGATCTCGTGCAGGAAGACCGCCGCCGACATCGGGCCCCTGGGCTTGGGCGCCTCGATCAATCGGGATGTTCGGCCGTCGGCATAATGAACCTCCCACGCGACGCCGGACATCGACGACCGCCACTTGCGCACGCGCACGCCGTACTCGCTCAGCATGGCCTTGGTCATCCGGTCGTACCGGAGCTGGGCGGCGGTCGGTTTGGCGCTCACCTTGCGCGGGGTTGGCGCAGGCCGCGGCTTGGGCGCGGGCCGCGCCCGTTTGGGCGTCAGGAGATCCCACAATGTTGTCCAGGTCGTCGTCATGGTTGTCAGCACGGTTCGTCTTCGTCGAATCGGTCGCCCTTGCCGATGCTCGCTCCCCTGGCGAAGTCCGCCCAGGGCATCGTCCGCTTGCCCGCCGGTTGGACCTCGAGCAGCCGCATCACCGTTCCCCGCCCGCACGCGACGAGCCCGAGCTCCGGGTCGATGATGGTCCCGGGCTCTTCTTGGGCGTGCGCATCGCTGTGTTCCGCCCGGCGGACCGCCAGGCGCCGCCCGTGCAGCGCCGTCGCCGCCCCGGGCCATGGGGTCAGCCCGTTGACCACCCGGTTGTTGAAATCCGCCGGCAGCGCGAAGTTCAGCCACCCGTCATCCTTCGACAGTTTCGGCGCCAGGGTCACCTCGTTTTCGGCCTGCCGGTGCGGGTCCAGCGAACCCGATTCGTGGTGCTCGAGCACCTCGAGCACCAGATCAGGCCCGTCACCCGAGAGCAGGTCGTGCAGCTCCCCCGCGGTGACCGTCGGCTCGATCGGGCGCCGGGTCTGACCGAGGATCTGCCCGGCGTCCATCCGGTCGGCGAGCGTGATCACCGTGTTGCCAGTCTGCTTGTCGCCGGCGAGGATCGCGTGGTTGATCGGGGCGGCCCCGCGCCAACGGGGCAGCAGCGACGCGTGCAGGTTGACCGCGAAACGATCGGCCAGCAGCGCCGAGCCGAGCTTCTGCCCGAACGCGATCACCACCCACGCGTCGGCGTCCACCGCGCGGATCCGTTCGACCACCTCGTGATCGTTGACGTGCTCCGCCTTGAGCACCGGGACTCCCAGGGCGTGCTCGGCGGCCCACTGCGCGATCGGCGTCGGGGTCAGCTTCCGCCCGCGCCCCGCCTTGCGATCGGGCTGCGTGACGATGTGCTTGAGCGTGTGCCGCTCGGCGAGCCGCTCGAGGGTCGGGACACCGAACGCGCCGGAGCCAAAGAACACGATGTTCATCGCGCCCCGGCCTCGCGTTCGAGCCGCCGGACCGCCGAGCGCGTCTTCATCCGGGAGATCTGCGTGAACTTGTCGATGATCAGCACCCCGTCGAGGTGGTCGTACTCGTGCAGCAGGCACCGCGCCAGCAATCCCTGGCAGGTCATCTCGAAGGGCTCGCCGTTGAGCCCCACCGCGCGGATGTTGACGCCCGGCGGCCGGAGCACATCACCCCGGATGTCGGGCAGACTCAGGCACCCCTCTTCGTAGGGCTCGGGGGGCCCGTCCATCCGGACGATCTCCGGGTTGATGAACGCCCGGGGCGTCGCCGTGCAGGTCGCCGGGTCGTCGCCCGCCGCCCGCGCATCCCCGGGCGGGACATGGGCAACGAACAGCCGCCAGGGCAGACCGACCTGCGGCGCCGCCAGCCCGATGCCCTCGGCGTCGAACATCAGCTCGATCATCCGCTCGGCGACCGCCTCGACGCCCTCGCCTGTCGGGTCGATCTCGGTGGCCCGCTCGCGCAGGATCGGCTCCGGATAGGTGACAATGTACAGGTTTGATGGATCTGGATTGGGCATCGGGCGAAAGTGTACACGGACCGATCGGGGGAACCCACGCCGTGGATCGTTGAGGATACGAGGAAGGCGCCGTAGCATCGGCTTCCCGGCATCGGGCAGATATCCCGGATCGATCCCGGCGCCCGGCGCCAACTGAGAGGACCCCCGCCTTTGGCGCTGTTCGGCAAGAAGAGCAACGAGAACACCCCCCCCGACGCGCCCGCGACGGGCGATGTCTACATGCCCGAACCCGACAAGGCCGCCTCGTTTTTCGAGCACGCCAGAACCGTCGGTCAGACTGGCAACTACGAGTACGCCACGACGCTCTGGCTCCAGGGGCTCCGCAAGGACCCGTCGAGCATGCCCGGGCTCGAATCCTTCTACGAGTCGGCGGTGAAGTTCACCTCCGAACGGGGCAAGCCCGGACCGACCAGGGACCAGGCCAAGAACTTCGGCGGCAAGGGGCTCCACCGGGGGGTGGAAAAACTCCTCGTGGCCCTGCTCGATTTCGGCACCCGGCCGGGTGACCTGGGCGCCGCCGTCAAGGCGATGAACGCCGCCGGCGCGATCAATCAGGCCGAGGCGACCTACTGGATCGGTGAGCGAGCGCTGGCCACCGCCGCCCGGGACCCGAAAGTGAAAAAAGACCAGCTCCTGAAAATCAAGGAGGCCGCCCAGAAGGTCGGCGCCTTCGACATGGCCGTTAAGGCCGGCGAGTTCGCCCTGAGCCTCGACCGCACCGACGCCAGGCTCAGCGACGAGCTGCGCAACCTCTCGGCCCAGGCGACGATGAACGCCGGCGGGTACACCGAGCAGGGCGCCAGCTTCCGCACAAGCGTCCGCAACTCCGAGGCGCAGCAGGCCCTCGACGAGGAGGGGCGCCTCGTCAAGAGCGAGGACGTCGCCCAGCGCGTCCTCACCGCGGCCAGGGAGAACTACGAATCACGCACGACCGACCGTCACGCGATCAACCGGTACGTCCGGGCGCTCATCGAGAATGAGAGCGACGAGAACGAGAGCGCCGCGATCAGCGTGCTCGAAAAAGCCTATGTTGACACTCAGGAATACCAGTTCCGCAAGGAAATGGGCCGGCTCCAGATCCGTCAGGCCAAGCGAGCCGAGCGGCGCGCCGCGGCCAAGTGCAAGCAGAGCCCGGGCGACAAGGCGCTGGCCGAGGCGTACGCCAAGGCGCGGTCCGCCCGCCAGCAGATCGAGTTGAAGGTCTTCGAGGCGCAGGTCGAGGCGTACCCGACGGACCTGTCCTTGAAGTTCGAGCTCGGCAGGCTCTACCACAAGGCGGGCAAGGACAAGGAGGCCATCTCCCTCCTCCAGCAGGCCCAGAAAGACGCCAAGCACCGCGTCGACGCCCTCGACTACCTGGGCAGGTCGTTCAAGCGCATCGGCTGGGTGGACGAATCCATCGCCGTCCTCAGGCAGGCCATCGAGGCCGAGCAGTCCTCGGGGATGCAAGTGGCGCTCGACCGGCAGTATTCGCTGATGGACGCGCTGTGCGCCAAAGCCGAGAGCGACAACGATATCGAGGCGATCGACGAAGCGGCGCAGCTCGCCTCGGCCATCGCGATGGAGCAGATCGACTTCAAGGACATCCTCGAACGCCGGCAGGCGATCCAGGATCTCCAGAAGAAAATCAAGGCGGGCGCCTGACCGGCGACCCGTGCGGAGCAACACCCGATGGCGCAGGCCACAGCGATCATCCCGGCGCGGCTCGAATCCTCGCGCTTCCCGCGCAAGGTCCTCGCCAGCGACACCGGCAAGCCCATGCTCATCCACACGTGCGACGCCGCCCATGCGGCGACGGTCGTGCGGCGCGTCGTCGTCGCGTCCCACTCGCAGGAAATCCTCGATGTTGTCAGGAAGCACGGCTACGAGGGTGTCGAGACCTCCGCCGACCATGAAAACGGGACCAGCCGGATCGCGCAGGCGGCCGAGCTGATGAACCTCCCGGCCGATTCGATCGTCGTCAATCCGCAGGCCGACGAGCCCGAGCTCGAGCCCGAGATCATCGACGCCGCGATCGGCGAGCTGATCCGCACCAAGGCGCCCATGGCGACGGCGGCCTCGCCGATGGCGCCGGGCGATGACCCCGACGATCCAAATCTCGTCAAGGTGGTCGTTGGCGTCGAGGGGCGGGCGCTGTATTTTTCGCGCGCCAACATCCCGTTCAACCGCGATCAAGCAGCCGACCCGCCCGCCAGGACGCTCAAGCACATCGGTCTGTATGTCTACCGCCGGTCGTTCCTCGAGCAGTTCATCGCGCTGCCCCCGACGGCGCTCGAACGCACCGAGAAGCTCGAGCAGCTCCGCGCGATCGAGCACCGCCGCTCGATCGCCGTGGCGATCAGGGAGACCGCGTGCCGGGGCGTTGACACCCCGGCCGATTACGCGGCCTTCGTCGAGCGGTTCCGGGCGAAGCAGACCGCCTGAGCGGTCGGCGTCTTATTTCTTTTCGGGTGTGTCGCTCTCGACCTTCTTGCGGAGCTTCTCGAGTTCCTGACGCAGCTCCTCGATCTCCTTCGAGAGATCCGCGTTGGGGTTCTCGTCGGTCGCGTTGGCGGCCAGCTGCTGGGCCATCTCCGCGCAGTGCTCCCGGAACCGCTTCTGCTTGTGCGAGCGGGACAGGCGGCGCAGCTCCGGCAGGCCCCGATCATCACCGAGCTCGGCCATCGCGCTGGCGGCGCTCATCCGGACGCGCTCGACATGATCATCGAGGTTGGCCGCGATCGTCTCGTACGCGAGGTCCGGGTCATGGTCCGCGAGCTCGGCGACCGAGAAGAGCGCCGCGGGGCGGAGCCTGGCGTAGTTGCCCGGGGCCGCGAACGGCGCGATCGCCGCGATCGATTCATCCTCGTTGAGGTCCACCAGCGCCCGGATCGCCGAGGATCGGATCGCCTCGGCGGGGGAGTCCTCGTTGAGCGCGTCGATCAGCACGGGCAGTTCGTCGCGGCCGCCCAGCTTGCCGATCCCGCGGATCGCTGCCGCCCGGATCCGATGGTTGGCCGAGCGGTCCTGCGCGACGGCCAGCAGCACACGCAGCGCGCCCTCGTCGGAGGTCTTCGTCAGGGCGTCGAGCAGCGCGACCCGCACGCGGCTGTCGCCGTTGACCCCGGCGTTGATCAGGCCCAGCAGCGCCTCGCCGGCGCCCAGCTCGCCGAGCGAGTCGGCGGCGCGAACGCGGAGCGCGTAATGCGCGGACGAATCGCTGACGATCGCGGCCAGCGCCTCGGTCGTCGCCTTGCCCGGGTGCTCGCGCAGCGCGATGGCCGCGTCGAGCCTCGACGGGATGGTCGGGCCCGCGCGGAGCTGTTCGATCAGCCAGGCGGTGGGCTCCTCGAGCGTCCTGACCGCGAGCGTGACGAGCCACGGGTCGACGGCGACCATGGTCGGTTCGCTCTCGAGCGGCACGCTGGCCTCGGTGAGACGCTCGGTGACGTGCAGCGTCTCGAGTTGTGTCCCCTCGGCGGTCACGATCTGGATCGGGAGATCAAAGGCGTACGCCGGCAGCTCATCGTCGATGCGCTGCGTCTGCTCGACACGGATCGAGAGCGTCTTGTCGGCGAGGTCCCACGCCGGCGTGATGGTGAGCTCGGGCGTGCCCGGGCGGAACGCCCACTGCTCGAAGAACCGCTCGAGGCTCAGGCCCGACGAGTCCTCCATCGCCTTGCGGAAGTCGCCCGTCTCGACGGTCTTGAACTTGTACCGGTCGACGTAACCACGCAGCCCTGCGAAGAACGCCTCGTCACCAAGCTTGCTCCGGAGCATGTGCAGGATGCTCGCGCCCTTCGGGTACGGGTTGGAACGGCGACGGAAGACGTCGTCCGGGGCGTCGTAATCGCGGGAGACCATCCCGGGGCGGAGGCCCTGCTTGGGCGCCTTGTCCCGCCCGGCGCTCGAGCGGTTGTTCTCCCAGATGTCAAAGAGATACCCGTCGTCGTACCCCTCGGACGCCTCCCACCACAGCGCTTCCATGTACGTCGCGAAGCCCTCGTTGAGCCAGATATGGTCCCACGAGTTGCATGTGAGCAGGTCGCCGAACCACTGGTGCCCGAGCTCGTGCGCGATCAGGCTGTCGAGCCGACGCCGGTCCTGTTCGACCGTCGGGTCCTCGAGGATCGCGGTCGAAAACAGCGTTGTCACCGACGTGTTCTCCATGCCCCCGGCCGCGAAGTTCCACACCAGGATCTGGCCGTATTGCGCCCACGGGTACGGCTCATCGAGCGCCCTGGCGTACGCCCGGATCATCGCCGGCGTCCGCTCGTAGGAATCCTTGACGAGCCGGCCCTTGCCCTTGGGGACATACACCGGCATCGGCAGATCGGTGTCGGTGATGTCAACGATGTCCCACTGCCCGACGCACAGCGTGACGAGGTAGTTCGAGTGGGGCAGGTCCTGGTTCCAGTGGAACGTCGTCCGCCCGTTCTCGGTGGTGTCAGAGACCAGCCGCCCGTTGGACGAGACGTAGTACCCCTCGGGCACGGTGCAGAGGATCTCGGTCGTCAGCTTCTCGTTGGGTGAATCATGACAGGGGAACCAGTAGCTGTTCGTCTCCGCCTCGCCCTGCGTGTGGATCTGCGCGGGCCGATCGGGCCAAGCCGGGGTCTGCGGGGTCCACAGCAGCCCCTCGGGCGGGTCGTTGACCTCGTACTCGATCACGACGCCTCCCGTGTCGCCCCGCTTGAGCGGCGGATCGAAGACCAGTGTCAGCGTGTCGTCGTCGTAGGAGTGCGTCACCGTCTGCCCGCGACCGATCGCGTACACCCGGTTGATTGTCAGCAGGTGCGCATCGAGCGTGAGCTTGTCCACCACCGGGTTGAGCGCGGTGAACGTCAGCGTCTCCTTGGCGCTGAGCGTCGGGCTGTTCATGTCCGGGATGTTCAGCTCCAGCCGCATGTGCTCGAAATCGACCACACGGTCCGGCGGGTAGTTCAGCGTGTCCTCGCCGGTCGCGGCGTCCCGGCTGGCGGCGATGCCTCCTCGTTCGAGGGCGCCGACACCGGCGAACGCCGAGCCCGCCGAGGCGATCAGGATGGAGGCGGTCAGCAACGCCGCGCGGGATTGGGTCGGGTTCGTGAACAGTTTCAGGCGCATGGGGGGCTCCTCGGGAGGGGGATCGAGCGGGACGGGTCAAACGATAGATTGAATGGGCGACGCCACTCGTATCGGTATGACTTGCTTCGGGTTGCAGATCGGGGCTGTCTGGTCGGTCTCCGATCAGGTACGATAGATCATGCCCCACAAGAAAAACCAATCCGCCAGTGACAGGCGATCCGGCTCGGCTGCTGGCGGGCCGACCGGCGCCGACCTGCTCGCCACGCTGGGGGATTCCGCCGAAACAGGAACCTCCGAAGCGTACAGCCCTATTCCGAAAGGATACAGCAAGGGCAAGCACAAGTATCTCGCCGTATTCGGGACCGTGATGTCCGGTCTGGGCAAGGGCATTTTTTCCTCCTCCGTCGCCAAACTGATGAAGGACAAGGGCCTCGTCGTCGCCCCGATCAAGCTCGAGGGCTATCTCAACATCGACTCGGGGACGCTCAATCCCTTCCGTCACGGCGAGGTCTTCGTCCTCGACGACGGCACCGAAACCGACATGGATCTGGGCACCTACGAGCGGATGCTCGACCAGAACCTCTCCTACCGCAACTTCGCCACCGCCGGGCAGCTCTACTCCGAGATCCTCAGCCGCGAGCGCAAGGGCGAGTACCTCGGGCGCGATGTCCAGATGATCCCGCACGTCACGGGCGAGGTGAAACGCCGGCTCCGCGAGCTCGCCCTCCACGGCGATGGGAAGAAGCCGGCCGACGTCGTCTTCGTCGAGGTGGGCGGCACCGCGGGCGATTACGAGAACGGGTTCTACATCGAGGCGCTGCGCGAGCTTGCCTTCGAGGAGGGCCCCGGGTCGGTCTGCTTCGTCGCGCTGACGTACATCATCGAGCCACCCGCGCTGGGCGAGCAGAAATCCAAGGCGGCGCAGCTCGGGATCAAGCGGCTGATGGAGGCGGGCATCCAGCCGCACATCATCGCCTGCCGTGCGCACACGCCGTGCACGCGGAGCGTCCTCGAGAAGATCGCGATGTTCTCGAACGTCCCGATGGAGCGGGTCTTCTCGATGCACGACCGCCCGAGCATCTACACGATCCCCGAGGACATGCGCGCCGCCGGGCTCGACGGGCGGATCCTCTCGACGCTGGGCCTGCACGACCGCGTTGACCCCGTCGCCGAGGACGCCGCCCGATCGCTCTGGACCGGCTTCGTCAAGGGGCTGACCGCGCCCCGGCGATCGAAGGTCACCATCGGCATCACCGGCAAGTACATCGCGGTCCGCGACGCCTACGCCTCGATCGACAAGGCGATCGAGCACTGCTCGGCGCACCTGGGCGTCGAGACCGACGTGCGATGGGTGGACACGAGCGGCATCAACGCGGGCAACGTCGAGCGGATGCTGAGCGGGCTCGACGCCGTCATCACCCCGGGCGGCTTCGGCTCGCGGGGCGTGCCGGGCAAGGTCGAGTGCGTCCGCCACTGCCGGGAGACCGGGCTGCCCTACCTGGGCATCTGCCTGGGGTTCCAGGTGGCCGTCATCGAGTTCGCCCGAAACGTCCTCGGGATCGGGGACGCCGACTCGACCGAGTTCAACCCCACCGGCGCCCACCCGTTCATCAGCGAGCTGCCCGATCAGAAGAAGATCGAGCATCTGGGTGGCTCCATGCGCCTCGGCGGGCAGGACGTGGCCATCACTCCCGGCACACTGGCGCACCATCTCTACGGCGGTGTTCCGAGCGTCCGCCAGCGCTTCCGCCACCGCTACGAGGTCGAGCCCGAGCGGATCGCGCAGCTCGAAGCGGGGGGGTTGATCTTCTCCGGGCGCCACCCCGAGCATCCGATCATGCAGATCCTCGAGCTGCCCACCCCCGGCTCCAACGGCGCCGTCGAGCACCCGTACTTCATCGCGGCCCAGTTCCACCCGGAGCTGACCGGTCGCCCGCTCAACCCGCAGCCGCTGTTCATGGGGCTCATCGCCGCCGCCATCCGCCGCGAGGACCCGAGCGCCGACGTCGGCCGGTGGGCGCCGCCGGTGATCGAGACGACGACCAGACACAACGGGGCGCCGAGCGTTGGATGAAGGGGGGTCGAGTCAAGACGCTCGTCGCTCGTGATCCCGGGTTCGCGCTGCTCATCCCGGGCGTTGGGAAGGGGACGCGATTGTCAGGGGGCGTGGGGGGCGTGGTGGGGGTGTGATTGTCAGAGCTCTTCGAGCGCCGCGAGGATCTTCTGGAGTGTGTCCTTCGCGTCGCCGAAGACCATGAGCGTGTTGTCGCCGACGAACAGCTCGTTGTCGACGCCGGAATAGCCGGCGCCCATGGACCGCTTGAGCACGAAGACCGTCTGCGCCTTGTCCACATCGATGATCGGCATGCCGTAGATCGGGCTGGATTTGTCGTGCCTCGTCGCCGGGTTGACGACATCGTTGGCGCCGATGACCATCGCGACATCGCAGCGGTCGATCTCCGCGTTGGCGGGGTCGATCTCGAGCAGCTGCTCGTACGGCACGTCCGCCTCGGCCAGCAGCACGTTCATGTGCCCGGGCATCCGGCCCGCGACCGGGTGGACGCCGAACATCACCTCGACCCCCCGGGCCTGGAGCTTGTCGGATAGCTCCCGGACCGCGTGCTGCGCCTGCGCGACGGCCAGCCCGTAACCCGGGACGATCATGACGCGCTGCGCCGAATCGAGAATAATCGCCACGTCGTCGGGGTCGGCGGACTTGACGGTCCCGCCGAAGCTGCTCTCGCGCCCGGCGGTCCCGCTCGAATCGGCCGTCCCGACGCCCGCAAACAAGACGTTGGCCAGCGAGCGGTTCATCGCCTTGCACATGATCGCCGTCAGGATCAACCCCGACGCGCCGACCAGGGCGCCGGCGACGATCAGCGCCTTGTTCATGATGATGAACCCCGCCGCCGCCGCCGCGAGCCCGGAGTAGCTGTTGAGCAGGGAGACCATCACCGGCATGTCGGCGCCGCCGATGGGCATCGTCAGCGTGACCCCCAGCGTCAGCGACACAACGACGATCAGCGGGATCGTCCACCACGCCCCGGGGTTGGTCATGAGCACGACGCTCAGGGCGACCGCCACCGTAATCAACGCGATGTTCAGCGGCGCCTGCATCGGCAGGATCACGGGCTTGCCGCTGATAGTCCCCTGGAGCTTGCCGGCGGCGACGATCGAGCCCGAGAGCGTCACGCAACCGATCAGGGCGCCGAGGCCGACCATGAGCAGGGCATCGGTGCGCATCAGATCGATGCCGAACCCGTGAAACCGCGCGTACTCGGCGACCGCCACCAGCGCGGACGCGATCCCGCCCGAGCCGTTGTAGAGCGCCACGAGCTGGGGCATCTGCGTCATCTGCACGCGCGCCGCCAGGGCCACGCCGATCCCCGAGCCGATCACCAGCGCGATGACGATCCAGACATAGCTGATCGCCTCGAGGTGGATCATCGTCGCGACAACCGCGACGAGCATCCCCAGCGCCGCCAGCGCGTTGCCGGCCCGGGCGGTCCGGGGCGAGGCGAGCTTCTTGATCCCGAGGATGAACAGGATCGCCGCGACCAGGTACGCAAAGTCCCGCCAGAATCCGAAGCCGGCCTGCGCGAGCACGGGTTGGAGCCAGTCGTTCATGCGCTCACCGCTTCCTGAACATCTTGAGCATGCGGTCGGTCACGAGGAACCCGCCCACGACGTTGACCGTGGCGAAGACGATCGCGATAAATCCGAGAACGGGCGCCAGCCCGACCAGGCTGTCGCTGCTCGACGCCAGGATCGCCCCGACGATGGTGATCCCGCTGATCGCGTTCGATCCGCTCATCAGCGGCGTGTGCAGCGTCTGCGGCACCTTCTTGATCAGCTCGACACCCAGCAGGATCGCAAGGACAAAGATGAACAAACTGGTGATCAGCATCCCGCTCATGCGTTGCTCCCGGGTGTCGGTTCGGATTGATGCTCGGGCAGCGGGCCCAGTCCCAGCGCCTCGCGCGCCGGCGCAAAGCGGATCTCGCCATCGTGGACAACAAGCGATGGCCCGACGATGTCGTTCCCCATATCAACTGCCAGGTCGGTTTCGGGCGCCAGCTCCGGCGCGAACGCCTCGCAGATCCGGCTGAACATCTGGCTCGCGTGCACCGGGCTCTGCGCCGGCAGGTTGCTCGGCCCGAGGATCGTCACGCCGTTGCGCCGCGCGACCTCGCCGGGTGTAGTCAGCTCGCAGTTGCCACCAGCCTACGCGGCGAGATCGACGATCACCGCGCCCGGATGCATCCGCTCGACGGTCGCCTTGTCGATCAGTTTCGGCGCGGGCCGGCCCGGGATCAGCGCCGTCGTGATGACCACATCCGACGCGGCGACGTGATCCGCCATCAACTGGCGTTGCTGTTCCTGTTCCTCTTCGCTCTGCTCGCGCGCGTACCCGCCGGCTGTCTCGGCGTCCTCACCCGCGGGCGCGTCGAGCTCGACGAATCGCGCCCCGAGGCTCAGCGCCTGCTCCCTCGCCGCGGGCCGGATGTCGTACGCCTCGACCACCGCGCCCAGACGCCGGGCCGTCGCGATCGCCTGCAACCCGGCGACGCCCGCGCCGACGATCAGCGCCTTGACCGCCGTCACCGTGCCGGCCGCGGTCATCAGCATCGGGAACATCTTGGGCGAGGCCTCGGCGGCGAGGATCACCGCGAGGTACCCGGCGATGGTGCTCATGGCGCTGAGCGCATCGACCTTCTGCGCTCGTGTGATCCGCGGGACGGTCTCGAGCGCGATCGCCGAGGCGCGCGCGTCGGCGATCGCCTTGAGCAGGTCCGTGTTCTTCGCCGGGTTGAGCATCCCCAGCAGCAGCGCGCCGGCGGGCATCGCCCGGATTGTTTCTTCTGCCGGTGGCCCGACACAGCAGAGCAGATCGGTTTCGCGAGCGACCGAGCCCGCGTCGTCGGCGATCGTCGCCCCGGCGTCCTGATACGCCCGGTCGGGGATGAACGCCTGTTCGCCGGCGCCCGTCATCACGAGGACGGTGTGCCCCTTGGCGACAAGCCGCTTGACGCTCTCGGGGATCAGCGCGACGCGGGTCTCGCCCGGGGCAGGTTCTTTGCAAACTCCGATCCGCATGTCCGATAAGTGTACCTGCAGGGTTGTATTCGTGCTCGTCAGGGGCCGGTTGACGGTCGATGAATGGGGGATAGCATGACGACCGATCGCATCGGATCCCCGTGTCCATCGATCTGCCGGCGATATAGCTCAGTTGGTTAGAGCGGAGGATTCATAAACCTCAGGTCCCTGGTTCGAATCCAGGTATCGCCATTGGCCCGTCACCCGCACCGTTTGGGCTCCCTTTGAAAACTCACCCGGCGCCGCACCGATGACTCCCCGGGGCCTGTCTGGGCCGGTTTTGTCGCATGCGCTGGCAGTTCCAAGCCGGAGCCGCGGATTCCCCTTGCCCATCGCTCACCCGTGGTGTCTGCTTGATCGGGCGATCGTGACGCCCGCGAATCCCCGACATCGACAAGACCGGAGTCAACGACGTGCAAGCACCAGCGATCCTGATCAAGGGCTGTCTACTCGGGCTTTGCTCGGTCGCCGGCGTTCTGTCTGTCAGTGGTGAGGCGCGCGCGGCCCGGCCCCAACCCCATCACCTGGATCTGCGCGATCATCGGGTCGACACGGGCAAGCCGGTCCGGGACCTGGCGTCCGCGATCCGGCGCGACCGCAAGCACGGCATGGACAACTGCTGGCGCGTTATCCAGCTCGATGGCCCGATGACCCCGGCTCGTCGCCAACGGCTGACCGACGCCGGCGTGCGCATCACGCAGTATCTCCCGCCCGACGCGTTCCTCGTCCGCAGCGACGGCGCCGACTGCGCGAACCTTGAGTCGATCGATTTCATCCGCTGGACGGCGCGCTACGACGCCTCCTGGAAGGTCGACCGGGCGCTGCGTGACCCCGAGGCGGCGACCGCGCCGATCGCCGGCCCGGGTGAGGCGGCGGTGCTGATCACGCTCCAGCAGGACGAGCCGGTGACGCAGATCTATTCCGAGTTCGACAAGATCGCCGGCGCCGTGGCGTTCGACGCCGCCAATGTCGGCGGCAACTGGACGATCAGCGCCATTGTCCCCCGCGCGGCGCTCGACTGGCTGGCGGCGCTGGGCAGCGTGCAGTTCATCGAGCCCAACTCCGAGGCGGCGCTGCGCAACGGGTCCGGTGAATGGATCAACCAGACCAACACGCCCAACGATTACGCGATCTGGGACATGGGCCTCACCGGCGCCGGTCAGATCGTGGGCGTGATCGACGGGCGGATCGACATCAACCACTGCTCCTTCGTCGACTCCGAGCCGGTCGGTCCGACGCACCGCAAGATCCTCGCCTACAACGCCTCGCTGACCCCGACCGACAAGCACGGCACCCACGTCGCGGGCATCGTCGCGGGCGACAACGGCGGCCTCGACGGGGACAACCGCAAGGGCAACGCCTACGACGCGAAAATCGTTTTCAACACCACGCCCTCGCTCAGTGAGGCCTCGGTGCTCGACAGGTTCCAGCTCCACCACGATCAGGGCGCCCGCATCCACACCAACTCGTGGGGCTGGGACCACACCAACTCGTACTCCTCGGCGACGCGCGCCGTGGACGTGTTTTCCCACGACAACGAGGACGACCTGATCCTCTTTGCCGTCTCCAACGGGACGACCGTCAAGATCCCCGAGAACGCGAAGAACTGCCTCGCCGTCGCCGCGACGCTCGATGATTCGTTCCAGAATCTCTGGTGCTTTGGCGGCGCCGGACCGACGATCGACGGGCGACGCAAGCCCGAGATCATGGCCCCGGGCTGCGGGATCCTCTCGGCCAAGTGGGACACCGCCTGCTCAATCCAATCGCTCTCGGGCACCTCGATGGCGACCCCCGCCGTCGCCGCGATGGCGATCCTGACCAGACAGTGGTTCATGGAGGGCTACTACCAGGCCGGCGTCCCCTCGCCCGGTGATGCGATCACGCCCAGCGCCGCGCTGCTCAAGGCGATGCTGCTCAACTCGGCGATCGACATGACCGGCGAGCCCGGCTACCCGAGCGCCCGCGAGGGCTGGGGCCGGGTCCTGCTGGAGAACGCGCTCTACTTCGCCGGGGACACGCTGCACACCGTCATCGACGATGTCCGCAACAGCGACCCGGGCGCCCTCCAGACCGGGCAGACAGCCGAGCGACACATCGAGGTCACGAGCGACGCCGAGCAGCTCCGTGTGACCATGGTCTTCAATGATGCGCCCGCCACCGTCGGCGCCGCCTTCGCGCCCGTCAACGATCTCGACCTCGAGGTCATCTCCCCGATGGGCGTCTCGTACAAGGGCAACGTCTTCCTGAACGGGGCGTCGACATCAGGCGGCGTCGCCGACGCGATCAACAACGTCGAGCAGATCCACGTCGAGACACCCGAAATCGGCGTGTGGACCGTGCGCATCAACGCGCCGGCGGTCAACATGGGCCCGCAGGGGTACGCCATCGTCACGACCGGCGCCGTGCTCGACGCCGATCTGATCGGCCCGTGCCCGGCGGATCTCAACGGCGACGGGATCGTGGACACCAGTGATCTCGGGCTCCTGATCGTCGTGTACAACTCGGTCTCAGGCGGACCGGCGGACATCAACAGCGACGGGATCGTCGACACCGCCGACCTCGGGCTCATGCTCCAGTCGTTCGGGGCTCCGTGCCCCTGAGCGGAAGCCGATTGCACCGGGCGGGCTTTGTCCGTAGCCTCGGACGATCATGCGAACCGACAATCGGGCGATCGTCATCGGGTGCGGTGTCAACGGGCTGACGTGCGCGATCAAGCTTCAGGAACTCGGCATCGAGGTCGAAATATGGACGAGGGACCGCCCCGAGCGGACCGTCTCCATGGTCGCGGCGTCGGTCTGGCACCCGTACCTCGTCTTTCCCGAAGACCGCGTCGCGCGATGGGCGACGAGCAGCTTCGAGGCGTTCGCGTGGCTCGCGACAGAGCCCGACACCGGGATCTGGCTCGCCGAGGGCGTCGTCATCACGCCCGAGCCCGTCAAGCGCCCCACGTGGGCGATCCATGCGATGGACGTCCGGTGTATCGAGGCGTCGCCGAACCTGCCGGCCCATTACACCCTGTGCGCGCCGATCATCGAGACCCCGACATACATCCCGTGGCTGCTGAATCGATTCGAGCAAGGCGGCGGCGCCGTCGTCGACCGGGAGGTCGCGTCATTCGATGAGCCATTCGAGCGGGCGCGCGTCGTGATCAACTGCGCCGGGCTCGGCGCCCGGACTCTGGCCCGGGACGTGCTCGTCCGGCCCGTCAAGGGGCAGATCGTCCGCCTCGCCGCCGGGGCGTTCGACCGGTTCCTCTTCGATGAGCGCGACCCGGCGGTCCCGACATACATGATCCCACGCCGGGGTGACTGTATCCTGGGCGGGACCGCCGAACCCGGCGCCGACGACACCGGGACCAGCGAATCGGCGCAACGATCGATCATCGAAAGGTGCGCCCGTCTGGTCCCGAGCATCGCCGACGCCGAGGTCCTCGGGTCGATCGCCGGCGTCCGCCCGGCGCGCGACGAGGTCCGGCTCGAACCGGAGATCATCGAGGGCCGGGGCCTGCTCGTGCACAACTACGGGCACGGCGGCGCCGGGATCACGCTCTCGATCGGCTGCGCCAACGAGGTCAAGTCGATTGTTGCAATGGCGATCGAGGCGCCAACACGGGAGAAATCCGGCCGTGGCTGAACCACTTGATCTCGAACACGCCATGTCGATCGCGCGCCTCGCCGCCGAGGCCGGGGGGCACGCCGCCATCGAGCACTTCAAGCGCGGCATCGCCCGGCAGCGCAAGGCCGACGGCTCGTACGTCACCGCCGCCGATTTCGCCGCCGAGCAGGCGATCCTGAAGATCATCTGCGGCGCCTTCCCCGGGCACTCGGTGCTCTCGGAGGAGTCGGGCGTGCAGGAGGGCGACCCGGAGCTTCGGTGGATCGTCGACCCGCTCGACGGGACGCACCGCTTTGCGCGCGGGTTCGCGTCGTGGGGGCCCCTGATCGCGCTGCTGCACGGCGACCAAGTCGTCGTCGGGGCCATGTCGATGCCCGTCGTCAACGAGATCTACTGGGCCGCGTCCGGGCTCGGCTGCTGGCTCAACGGCGCCCGGTGCCGGGTCTCTGCGATCGACGATTGGGCCGAGTCGAACCTGAGCATGGGGAGCCTGGGCAGGCTCCTTGATTCACCCGTCGGTTCGCGGGCGATGTCGCTCGTCGGTTCGTGCGATTACACCATCGCCGGCGGGGATCTGGGCGGCGCGAGCCTGATCCTCAAGGGCCAGGCAGAGGCATGGCTGGAGGCGGGCGTGCAGACCTGGGACGTCGCGCCGATGGCCGTGCTGGTGCGCGAGGCGGGGGGCGTCTTTTCGGATCTCGCCGGCGCCGACACCGTCGCGACCGGCTCCGCCTGCGCCACCAACGCGGCGCTCTCGAAGCATGTGCGTTCGACACTGGGGATCGGGTAGCGATCACCAGATCGCGCGAACGCGCACCGTCTCGGGGATGGTCCGCAGCGCCTCAACCACCCGCTCACCCTGCGAGGCGTCCACGTCGAGGATCACGTACCCGAGCCGGGCGTCGGATTGCAGGTGCTCGGCCGCGATGTTGACCCCCATCTGCGCGATCATTCCGTGCATCGAGCTGAGCACGCCCGGGACGTTGCGGTGGATGTGCAGGATCCGGTGGTGGTCCCGGTGCAGGTTGGGAAGCGCCGCCTCGGGGATGTTCAGCGCCGTCGCCGTCGTCCCGTTGTTCATCAGCCGCAACAGCTTGTCCGCAACCTCGCTGGCGATGTTCCGCTGCGCCTCCTCGGTCGAGCCGCCCACATGCGGCGTCAGGACGACGTTGGGGATCCCCCGCAGCGGGCTCTCGAACGCCTCGCTGTTGGAGCCGGGCTCCGCGGGGAAGACGTCCACCGCGGCGCCGGCCAGACGCCCATCGCGCAGGTTCACCGCGAGCGCATCGACATCCACGACCGACCCGCGCGCGTTGTTGATCAGGAACGAGCCGGGCTTCATCGTCGCCAGGCGCGCAGCGGTGATAAGGTTGTCGGTCTCGCGCAGCGCCGGGACGTGCAGCGTCACGGTGTCCGATTGCGCGAGCAGCTCGTCGAGCGAACCAACGGCGGCCGCGTTGCCCAGCGGCAGGCGGTTGGCCGTGTCGTGGTAGATGACGCGCATCCCCATCGCCTCGGCGAGGATCGAGACCTGCGAGCCGATCCTCCCGTATCCGACGATCCCGAGTGTCCGTCCCCGGACCTCGTGCCGACCGGTGGCCGTCTTCGACCAGACGCCCTCGTGCATCCGCGCCGAGGACTCGACCAGCCCGCGGTGGAGCGCGACAATCTCGGCGATCGTTAGCTCCGCCACGCTCCGCGTGTTCGAGAAGGGCGCGTTGAAGACCGCCACGCCGCGCACGGCGGCCGCGTCCAGATCAACCTGGTTCGACCCGATGCAGAAACACCCGACCGCCCACAGTCTCCGGGCCTGCTCGAAGAACCGGGCGTCACACCGCGAGCGTGAGCGGATGCCCAGCATGTGCGCATCACCGGCGGCGTCGAGCAGCTCCTCGCCCGCCAGGGCCCCCGGGATCGTTGTCACGCTGAACCCGGCCTCCGCCAGCGCCGATTCGGCGCACGGATGGACGCCCTCGAGCAGGACGACCTTGATCTTGTTGAGCGGGTACGAGGTGGACATCGGTTCCACCATAGTCTCGGTCCGACCGGCGCCGGGCTTTGGCGTTGGGGCCGGCTACGGGCACGACAAGCCGAACTGGCCGATGAGCAATCCCAGATCCGCGGTGTCCACCACGTTGTCGTCGTTGATGTCGCCCTGCTCGTTATTGGAGCCGAACTGGGCGATCAGTTGGCCCAGATCCGCCGTGTCAACAACGCAGTCGTTGTTGAGATCACCCGAGAGCGTGATGGCGCTGGCGAGCACGTCCCCCGACATTTGGATCCTCGTCGCCGTGACCGGGACCACGCCGAACGGGGGACCGAGATCGATCATCGTCGTTCCCAGCGCCACGTTGGTCATGGACATATGGGCGAATCCGGCGGCATCAACGGTGATCCGGACATCCGCGGTGACGGCGGGCGATTCGGGAGGTCCGGGAGCGACGATGCCCGAGTCCCACACGAGCACCGGGGCCGGGCCCAGGGCGTACCCGACGTCATTCAGTTGTTCGGGCGGGATCATCCCTAGGATGTCGATCGGCCCGACGGGCAGCCCCCCGACCAGTCCGTCGGCCTCGGCCATCGTGATGACGTACTCAAACCGGTACCGGGTGGCCGCGGGATCGACCGCCGATGTCGAAACCCATGAGACGTCCTGCCCCGAGGTTTCCAGCGAGAAAGGCCAGGTGACATCGGTCCCGGCAAGGGCCCTTGTGCTCAGACCTGTCAGGAGCAGTCCAACAATCGAGATCAGCCGCATTTATGCACCCCTGAAAGGAATTTGGTGGGTCGAGGTTCGGACGGTTGAGCCTACACGTCGTCCGTAGTCGATGCGAGAATGAATCCAATGTTCCGATGACCTTGCAAAGCGGGACATGCCGGGTCAGGTCCGGATAACCCGCATCACGGCGTCAGGGAACCAAAGGCACGTTCAAGCGTCCATATCAGCACATGATCGGGGTTCTAATCAGCGTAGTTCGGACAGACGTGTCAGGGGACGGAAATGTCCTCCGGATGCCGATTTCTGACCGAACTAGGGCATGTTTCCGACTACACTGATACTGGAGAGGTGTGCCCGGGCGTCATCGTTTCCGGCCCATGCGGGTACACCTTACGGGAGTATCGAACAAGACTCATATGCCGAAACTTGGTGGCAAAATCTGGTTTACCGCCATCGCGGGCCTGTTGATGGGCTTCGTGCTCTTTGGCATGCTCCAGCGCGGCTGTGACGCCCAGGGGCAGGCGACGGTCGCCACAACCGACCACAATGAGCCGAAATCGCGGGAAACCTACGCGGCGACCCGAAACAACGCCCGAACCCCGGGGCCGACGGCGCGCAACAACAACGCCAATAGCGCCAAGGCGCGACGCTCCCGGGCCCGATCGAAAGCAAGAAAAAACAACCGAAACTCGAGCCGCCCGACGACGATCAACCGCGATCGCTCCACGCTGGAGCGTAACGCGCGCTCCCGGAGCCGGGCCGATTCGGCTCGGAAGGCGGAGCTGGCGAGGCTCACACGTGAACGCACGCAGCGGTACCGGGATCGCTCGGCCCGGGCACGCGCCGGCGACCCGAACACGCTGGACCCGGTCCTGCGCACCAACACGACGGGCGCCTCTGTGGAAAACGCCGTCGCGCAGGCCGCCGCACAGACCGGCGCCGAGCTCCGAGCCCAGCGCGGCGAGGGCGGGTCCGGCTCGGGCAGGAACAGGGATGACGCCGGGGGCAGCGGTGGCAATGGCGACAGCGGCTCAGGTGACCGCGGGGCGGACGCCTCGGATGAGGCCGCCGCGGATGATCCGTTCGCCGATCTCGCCGCTCAGCTTGCGGATCTGGGAATCGATCAGTCGTTTGTGGATCTGATCCGGCAGGTGGTCACCAACGGCGCCCCGCCGACCAACCCGTTTACGGATACGAACACCAATCCGGACGATGGCGCCACACCGGATGACGGCGCCTCGATCCCCGTTGACCCGAGTCCCGAGACGCCGATCGACCTGACAACCCCGGTCCTGGCTCGCTGGGTCCCCGTCGATCACACGGGGTGCAGCACGCTGGACAACCAGGGGCTCGAGACCCGGGACCTGTTCCTGGCGTTCCTCGATCGCCCGATCGCCCCGCCCGTGGTCAGCTCGACCGAGGAGAACAGCATCGTCATCCTCGACGGGACTTTTTACCAGGACCCGTTCGGGACCAACGGGCCTCCCGGGGTCGCGGTCGACGACTGCATCCAGTTCGATTCCTACCTGACCATCGGCCGGGCGAACCCGACCTTCCTCTCGGCGCCCAACCCCGCCGACTGGGGCAGCAGGCTGCTGGCCGAATGGTTCGCCATCTTCGGCGCCGAGATCACGCAGGACCGCGCCACCTTCGGCGACGACCGTTACTACATCCACGTCGGGCGGTTCACCTCGAACGCCGACGCGAAGATCTTCGGCAAGCTCCGCGTCGATTACGCCGGGCTGCTCGCCATCGTCGACGTGCCGGACTGGCTCGGTGCGGACACCGGCGGCCTCGACAACTCGATCCCGCCGGTGCTGCCCAAGGTCGCGATGGTCGGGTTCACCTCCACGGGCGTACTCGGCGGCTCGGTTATTCAGGGCACGGTTTCCATCGATCGCCCGGCCCCCGCCGGCGGGCAACTGATCTCGCTCTCGACGGACAAACCGGACAGGGTGAGCATCCCAACACAGGTCGTCATCCCCGAGGGCGAGTTCGTCGCGTCGTTTGAGGTCGCCACACTCGCCACCGGCATCGTCGAGAACGCCGTCATCACCGCATCGACTTCGGATTCCTCGGCCAGCGGCACGCTGGCGATCACGGCGCCCTCGCTCGTCGGGTTCGAGGCGCTGCGCACGCGGCTGCTCGACGGTCAGACCACCTCGGCGGTCATCCGGCTCGGCACAGGGGCCGACCCCGCCGGGACCACGGTCACCATCAGTGTCGACAAGAACGACGCGGTCTCCGTGCCCACGACGGTCCGGATCCCCGCCGGTCAACGCCGGAGCGTGATCACCATCACCGCGCTCGATGTCACATCGACCGAGCAGGTCGCCATCAGCGCGACCGCCGGCGGTGTCACCCAGAGCATCGGGATCGAGGTTGTCCCGACCGTGACCATCGTGGACGCCAACAGCGACGGCGTCGTGGACACCGCAGATCTGGGATCGCTCATCGCGGCGTTCGGGTCGGACAACATGCTGCTGGATTTCAACTCCGACGGCGTCATCGACACCGCCGATCTCGGATTGTTGACCTCTCGCTTTGGCGAGACGCACGGGGACGGGGTTGACGGCCCGGGTGACACCCCGGGTGGCGGCTCCGAGGACGCGGTCATCGCCCGGTGGGTCGATATCCCGCAGGACGGTTGCGGCGACTACCCCGGCACGCGCACCGCGGCGCTCTACCTGGGGTTCCTCGATGAGCCGGGCGCGCCGGTGATTACCTCGGGGACATCCGATCAGGGCGTGCACGCGATCACGGTCAGCAACGGTGTGTTCATCCAGCACCCGCTGGGATCCAACGACCCGCCTCGCGAAGTGGTCACCGATGTGTTCCCCTGCGCCAGGTACGACAGCTTCCTCAGCGTTGGCGATGATGCGCCGATCTTCCCGCTCGGAGCGCCCAACCCGCTGGATTGGGGAACGACCCTCAACGCCATCTGGATCTCCTTCGGCGCCACGTCCTTGCAGGACCCGGGCAGGTTCGGCGACAACCGCCACTACATCCGGATCGGGCAGTTCACGGCGTCATCCTCGGCGATCATCTCCGGCGCCGTCCGGATCGATTTCGCCGGCGAACTCGCCATCGCCCAGGTTCCCGACTGGACCACGATCACCGCCCGGGCACTGGATCTCAACTTCGACGGGCAGGTCGATTCCACCGATGTCGGGATCGTCATCCGCGCTTACGGGACGTCCAACCCGGCGTACGACTTCGATGGCGATGGCACGATCGGCGGGGACGACCTCCGACCGCTGCTGGACATGATCCAGAGCAACCCCGGCCTCTGATCCGGACCCGGGGATCCGGTCTGAAAGACGTTCATCCACAGAGATACCTGAGCCGGGGCGCGGGGTTTGCCGCTATTGGGGGGGCCATCTACACTCCGGTCGTTGAGTCGGGGCGGCTCGGTGTGTCCGTGCCGCCCCAAAGTCGCCAGAAAACCCAGTTCATCCGGGGAAGCCTGTCCATCCGGTGATGACGAGCCGATAAGCTACCATCGGTCGGCTGTGCACGCCGGCTCAAGCTCACCAGGACACAGCGAGGCTCCCCGTTGTCCGATTCAAGCGAGAACCCACCGATGACCACCGCGACCGCCTCGAAAGGCAGGCCTCGCAACGCCGGCGCGAGCTCGACGCTCCCCGACGACACGCTGCTCGGATGGCTCCGCGACATGGTGCTGATCCGCGAGTTTGAGATCCGCACGATGCAGGCGTACTCCAACGCCCAGATCGGCGGGTTCTGCCACGTCTACAACGGGGAGGAGGCCGTCGTCGTCGGGACCTTCGCCGCGACGATCAAGGACGACCCGATCATCACCGCCTACCGCGATCACGGGCACGCGCTGACCAGGGGCATGGACCCCAGGGCGTGCATGGCCGAGATGTTCGGCAAGATCACCGGCTGCGCCAAGGGCAAGGGCGGGTCGATGCACATGTTCGATCGGCCCCACAACCTCTTCGGCGGTCACGGCATCGTCGGCGCCCAGACGCCGCTGGGCGCCGGCCTCGCGTTCGCCACCAAGTACGAGAACGAGGTGATGGGTCAGGGGGAGAAACGGATCAGCCTGTGCTTCCTGGGCGACGGCGCGCTCAATCAGGGCTCGCTGCACGAGGCGATGAACCTCGCGGGGCTCTTTTCGCTGCCGGTCATCTACATCGTCGAGAACAACGGCTACTCGATGGGCACCGCCATCACCCGCGGGACGACCATGGCGAACAAACTCGAGGCCAAGGCGGCCGCGTACGGGATCGAATCGCTGACCATCGAGAACGGCATGGACGTGTGCGCGATCTACGACAAGTTCAAGCCCTTCGCCGACGCCTGCCGCCGCAACCAGCGGCCGGGGTTCGTCGACCTCAAGACGTACCGGTACCAGGGCCACTCGATGTCGGACCCTCAGAAGTACCGCACGAAAGAGGAGGTGGCATCGTACCACGAGCTGGATCCGATCGAGACGCTCAAGCGGCAACTGATCGAAGACCGCGTGTGCCTGACGGAGGAAAACTTCAAGGCGATGCAGAAAGAGGTCCGGGCGATCGTCCGCGAGGCGGTGAAGTTCGCCGAGCAATCCCCGGCGCCGGACCCGAGGAAGGAGCTCTACAGCGATGTCTTCACCGACCCGCTGCCCAACTCCAGCCCCTCCGGCCCTTACACCCACGGCGAAGAGAACCACCTGCTGCGGGGGGAATGATGGACATTGACGTCACAACCCTGGTTGATCCGGCTGCGCTCGAGGCGCTGTGCCGAAAGTGGAAGGTGGTCGAGCTGGCAGTTTTCGGCTCGGCGGCGCGCGGCGAGCTAACTCCCGGGAGCGATATCGACGTGCTCGTCACGTTTGAACCGGGTGATGGCTGGTCGCTGCTCGATGTGGCGCAGGCAAAGCTGGACTTCGAGGCGCTTTTCGAGCGTCCGACTGATCTGCTCGAACGCCCGGCCCTCGAGCGGCACGACAACCCATGGCTCAAGCACGCGATCCTGAGCGAGGCGAAAGTGGTCTACCGGGCGGCATGATGAATGATCGAGTTCCATCCCTGCTGCACGACCTGCTCAAGCACGCCAACCGCTTGAAGGAGATCGCTGCGCAGCACAAATCATGGCGGGATCTCTGCAGCGACAAAGATTCTGCGGATGCGATGCTGTGGAACTTTGTGGCGCTGGGTGAGATCGGCATCCGTCTGGGTGACGATTATCACGCGGAGCATCCGGATATCCCTTGGCGTACGATTATCGCCCAGCGGAACGTGATCGCGCACGGATACGATGTGATCGATTGGGGCCGACTCTATCCGGTGATCGAGAACGAACTCGATTCACTGATTCGGCACGCCAAGCAAACTCTTGATTCTTACGGAGCGCCACCGAACGCCTGACCATGACCACCGCAACCATCGAAACAACACGTGAGATCCAGTTCCGCGAGGCCCTCCGCGAGGCGATGTCCGAAGAGATGCGCGCCGACCAGCGCGTCTTCCTGCTCGGCGAAGAGGTCGCCCAGTACAACGGCGCGTACAAGATCAGCCAGGGCATGCTCGACGAGTTCGGCCCCAAGCGCATCATCGACTCACCGATCAGCGAGAACGGGTTCGCCGGTTTGGGAATCGCCGCCGCCATGCACGGTTTGCGCCCGATCATCGAGTTCATGAGCTGGTCCTTCTCGCTCGTCGCGGCGGACCAGATCCTCAACAACGCGCCCAAAATGCTGTACATGTCGGGCGGGCAGTGGGGGTGCCCCATCGTCTTCCGAGGCAACGACGGCGCCGGCGGGCAGTTGGCATCCACGCATTCGTGGTGCGTCGAGGGGCTCTTCGCGAACGTGCCCGGGATGCACATGGCGATCCCGTCGTGCCCCTACGACGCCAAGGGCCTGCTCAAGACGGCCATCCGCTGCAATGATCCCGTCTTCTTCCTCGAATCCGAGCGCATGCTGGGCGACAAGGGCCCGGTCCCGGAAGAGGAATACACGATCCCCTTCGGCGAGGCGATCCTGCGGGCCGAGGGAACGGACTGCACGCTCGTCAGCTTCGGGCGCCCGGTGAACTTCTGCCTCGAAGCGATGGTTGAGCTGCACAAAGACGAGATCTCCTGCGATGTCCTCGACATGCGTACGATCCGGCCCCTGGACATCGATTCGATCGTCCGCAGCGTGCAGAAGACAGGCCGCCTGGTCGTGGTGGATCAGTCGTGGCCGTTTGCGTCCCCGGCGACGGAGGTCATCACGCAGGTGTGCGAGCGGGCGTTCGACTACCTCGACCACCAGCCGGTGCGGGTGAACAGCGACGACGTGCCGACTCCTTATGCGAAAGAGCTTGAGCAGGCGTACCTGCCGCACAAGGGCAAGATCATCGAGGCTGTCAAGTCAACACTTGGTCTGGTGTAAGCGAAGAGGAACCGAGCAATGTCCATCGAAATCACCATGCCGCGACTGTCTGACACCATGGAAATGGGGACGGTCATCAAGTGGAACGTCAAGGAAGGCGACCCGGTCGAGCCGGGGGACGTGCTCGCCGACATCGAGACGGACAAGGCGACGATGGAGCTGCAGGCGTACGACGAGGGATCGGTTGCGAAGATTCTTGTTGGCGAGGGCGAGTCGATGGCGGTCGGGTCCGCGATCATGGTGCTCGCGGAAGACGGCGAGGACCCGGGGGCGATCAAGGTCAGTGGTGGCGGCGCACCGGAATCAAAGACCGGTGAGCAATCGAAACCCGAGCCTTCGCAGGGCTCAGGCCCGGCGACCAAAGAACACCCGGTTTCCGGCGCCGCCGGTGATCGCATCCCGGCCAGCCCGCTGGCTCGCAAGATTGCAAAGGAAGCGGGCGTCGATCTCGCGTCCATCAAGGGCACCGGCCCCGCCGGGCGGATTGTCCGCAAGGACGTCGAAGCAGCGATCCGCTCGGGCGGGCGTGCAACGCCTCCGATCTCCGAGCCTCCGCTTCGTTCAGACCCGGCGTCCAGAGAGATCCCTGCGCCACCGGTCGCGGTCCCGTCAACAACCCTCGAATCACGCGATGTCGAGATCACGAACATGCGGCGGACGATCGCCCGGCGCCTTGTCGAGTCCAAGACCACCATCCCGCACTATCAGGTGACCGTCGCGGTCAACATGGACCCGCTGCTGACGCTGCGCAAGTCGCTCAACGAACAACTCGAGCCGCAGGGCGTCAAGCTGAGCGTCAACGACTTCCTCGTCCGCGCCTGCGCCTTGGCGCTGCACCAGCACCCGTATGTCAACGCGAGCTGGATCGGCGACCCGGGCGCCGAGAAGATCCGCATCAACGGCGCCGTCAATATCGGCGTGGCCGTGGCGCTGCCCGAGGAGCGTGGCGGCGGGCTGGTCGTGGCGTCGCTCAAGGGCGCCGACGCGATGGGCCTTCGGCAGATCTCCAGCGAGACGAAGCGGCTGTCGACCAAGGCGCGCGAGCGGGGGCTCACCGTCGACGAGATGGACGGCTCGACCTTCACGATCTCCAATCTGGGCATGTTCGGCGTGGAACACTTCACGGCCATCATCAACCCGCCCAACAGCGCGATCCTGGCGGTGGGTGGGGCGGTGAAAAAGCCGGTTGTCCGCGACGGCGAGGTCGTCGTTGGCCACGAGATGCAGATGACGATGTCCAGCGACCACCGCGTTGTCGATGGGGCCATGGCGGCGAGGTTCCTCGCGGATGTCAGAGAAGCCCTGGAGAACCCGGCGACGCTGCTGGTGTGATTTCTTTGGACGCCGGGTCTGAGCGAAGCGAGGGCTCGGATATCGCTGTGACCCGCGTTGCCACGCCACCCCCTCGGGGCGTACCCTTGGCCTCAAACCCCCGCCACCGTAGCTCAATTGGTAGAGCGCGTGATTTGTAATCTCGAGGTTGTCGGTTCAAGTCCGACCGGTGGCTTTTCAGACAGGAATTCGGATGGTGCGGCAATGAGAAGCGGCGCCACGGGCACAGCGCCTCGGCTCTTGATGTCCAGGCATCTGGCCGATACTGTCAGGACCAGCGATCGGCCAAGGAGGCCGGTTCAGCGGGCGGTTACCGAAGTGGACAAACGGGGCAGACTGTAAATCTGCTGGCTACGCCTTCGCTGGTTCGAATCCAGCACCGCCCATTTTCACGACTTGCGCCGGTTTGAGCAGAACGGCGCTCGAACGCGCAACCCCTTCATCATCAGACACTTTCGAATGATTGGGTGTCGCTGCGCCATCTCGCGCAGCCGGGCGCTGCGCCGTGTTTGGCGCCACGAGTGAGCCGCATTCTGCGCCACTTGCCGCGTCGAAGTGTCGATCGACGGTTTGGAGATAATGCTGCGTTGCGATCGTCGGAGAGTGGCCCAGCCATTTGGCTACGGCGTCGGGCCAATCCCGGCGCCGCTGGTCTTGTTGCCGATCAGTTGCAGACCTGACCGAACGCGCCGATGAGCAGCCCCAGGTCCGACGTGTCCACGATGTTGTCGCCGTTCACATCGCCGGTTGGCCCCGCCGTGCCGAAGGCGCCCAGCAGCACGCCCAGGTCCGACGTGTCCACGATGTTGTCGCCGTTGAGATCGGCGGCCAGCCCGGTCGTGAACGAGGCGACGCCGGGCGTCGAGACGGAAGTCCCGCCGACGCCGTTGGCGACGACGCCCCAGTAGTACACGGCGCCGCAGGCGAGCGTCCCCTCCGGGATCGTCCATGCGGACCCCGATACGCTCGCGATCGCCACGGTTTCGAGCAGCGCGGGATCCGTCGCGATCACGACGTCGTAGCTGTCGGCGTCCTCGGCGTCTTCCCAGTCGAGCGTCGCGCCGACGCCGACCTCGGTCGCATCACCCGAGGGCCACAGCAGCGCGAAATCGAGTGGGTTGGGCGACAACGGGCTGAACCGGCCCACCCAGGTCCGCCATGAGGAGGTGCGGTACTCGCTGTGCCCCCAGAAGACGCCCGGATTGACCGGATCCTCCTGGATGCCGGAGTAGTCCCCCCACCGGTCTTCGAGCTCCGGGGTCGTGCTGATCTGCATCTTCACCGCCTGCCGGAATGTCCCGGGTGGATCCGTCGATCGGCGGACGGCCCGAGCGGCGGAGATGTGCTCGTCCGCCGAGGACCGGTTGAACACGATCGCCGCGTTGCCGGCGTCGTCCACACTGATATCCGGGTGCCAGGAGTACACGCCATAGCCGCCATCGATCTGCCCGGACTGGGCAAGCGTGGGTTCGAACCCGCTCGTCGGCCACCCGTTGAGTTGGACCTCGTACCAGCGCACCTTGGCGGTGTTGTGGATTTCGAAAGGTCCGCCGGCGCCGTGCTCGGTCACATTGGTGTTGTGCGCCACCCACATCGATCCGTTGCGGACGACCCCGTGCTTGATCCGCCAGTCCACCGTATCGGCGAGGTTGGTGCTCCCGAGCTGCTCCGAGTCCGATGGGCTAAAGAATGTCGGGACCGCCAGCTGGTGCTCGAAGAGCTGTGGCGTCCCGTTGGGATCGGTGATCGCCATGAGCCGGAGCCTGTTGTTGCCATCGGACCAGGGCGACGCGAAGTACTGTGCCGGGGCGTCGGCGTCGTAGCTCATCATGGCGCCGGTCGGCGGGTTGAATGTCGAGACCTGCACCGGGTTGAGGGAAACGCTCCCGGCGATCAGCACCGCTTTGTCGAAGACGAATATCCACGCCGAAACCGGGTCGCCGAAGAAGTTGGAGGTGATGGAAATCGACCCGTCATCGATGCCGAGGATCGGGTAATCCATCCCGGTCCCGAACGCGGTCATGTTGACGCGGTGCTTGATCCAGACGCCGTTCGGGTCGCTGTCGTCGGAGATCGCGATGTCGAGGTACATCTGGCCGGCCGTGTGCTCCCCGGCCGCGACGACGAATCGGTCCGTGTACGTGTCATACTGCGCAATCGGGTCGAACACGAACAGTCCGGCGCCGACCTCGCCCCAGAACCCGAACGGCCCGGAGATCGTCCGCGCATAGGTCTGGACCCCGTCGCTCTTGCGCCGGATGGTCAGCCGCGAGTTGACCACGACGACCACGTGATCGGGGCCGACCGCGATCTCGGGATCGGGCGGCCTCGCGCCGGTGCTCTGGTCGCCGAGGAATCCGAAATCCGGACCGACGCCACGGGTGTTGACATCCGGGGGCTCGGGAACAAAGTCGGGATCAAACACCGGCGCCGCCGAGCCCGTCACGGTCGCATCAAACGCTTCGGGCGTCACCGCAGGGCGTGGCTCGAACGCGATCGGCTCCGGCGCTGTAAGACTCGCGGGGCGCGAGATCGTCACGCCCACGCCGTTGGAATCCGAGCCTGTCCGGCCGTTCCACACGCACGCGATCTGATCCAGACCGGTCCAGATCGACCGCGCCGCGACCGCGCCGATCGGCTGCCGCTGCCGACCCTCGGCATAGGTGTTGACCCGTGTCGGCTCGCCGAGGGCGGCGCCGTCCGAGTCGAACCGAACCGCAAGCACATCCGAGCCCCGCGCTTCGCGCTCGTGGCCATCGGCGGGGGGCGGAGCGATGCGATCCTCCACGTTCCAACTCACGACCGACCGTCCGTCCGGAGCCGAGGCGACCGCGACGCCGCTGAGCCACCGCCCGTCGTTCGCGGCGACGATGGCCTCGGGTGTGATCGCAACGCCGTGCGCATCGAACGTTCTCCGCATGACGTTGTACCCCAGCTCGCCCCGGCGCATCCACGCGATGACCGTCCGGCCGGCGGCGTCAACGCCTAGCGCGGGTTCGATATCCTGCGACGCGTCCGTCTGGGCGACCGCGACCGGCTCGCCAACGGTGAGATCGCCGCCAACGCGCTGAATCCACAACGGCGCCGGGTGGCTGGCGTCATCGCGAGATGAGCCGACAACGACGAAGCCATCGTTCGAGGCCGCGACGATTGGAGAGTGGGCGCCGGCGATGCCGAGCCGGAGTTCGTCCGTGAGCGGCGTCCCCTGATTATCGAACACGCGCGCCAAAGCGACCGTGCGTCCTCCCGCCCCGGCATCGGAGGTCCACGTGACAAGCGCCCGCCCGAACGCATCGATCGCGACCGAGGGCGCCGTCTGCTCGCCCGTTCGCGCCGCGTTGATCGGGATCTCCGCCGTGACGGCGTGAGCGCCCATCGGCGAGAGCTGGTACCAACGGCCGACGACGGCGGCGCCGGAGCCGTCCTGGTGGGTGCTCTCCCAGACGATCATCGCCCGCCCGATCCCCCGATCGAACGCGACGGCGGGGCTCGCCTGCGCGCCCTCGACATGCTGATTCACGTGGATCTCGGTCCCGACCGGGCGACCGAGCGGGTCGAGCGCCTGCGCGAACACGCCGTAGGCGCCGTCCTCCTGCCTGCGGCTCGCCCACGCGACAAGCATCCGCCCCTCGGCGTCGGCCGCGATCGCCGGCTCGTACTGTGTGCTGCCCGTCCACGTGTTGGCGGTCAGTTCGACGGTCACGCGATCCGCCGTTGACGCGGCAGACCACGGCGATGACCGCGCCGCGAGCAGGCCGCCGAACACGGTCCCGGCGACGAGGGTGAGCGTAGCGATCCGGCGGCGATTCGACAGCGTCATGGAGGGCTCCGAGGGTCAGGAAGCATGAATGGACTGCACAACACCCAAGCCTGAGACCATAAACGCAAGAGTCACCTCGCGACAAGCCAGTATGCGAGGCCCGAGCCGGGGCAGGGCCATTTCGCCCGGTCGTACCGGCGCCCGCCCGGCATGACGTTTCTTCCACGCCGAGCGGACAGTTTGGAGGGCGGGAGCGGTTCTTGCCTCGGCGACGAGCACTTCAAGGGCGGATCGACCCTTGCCGAGCCCAAGGCCCCGAACGTTGAACTGAAACCCTTGACTGAAACCCTTGAATAGTGACAGGCCCAAGCTCGATGTCGGCAAGGAAATCGGCCGCGAGCATGAGTGTCCCCTTCGCGGGTGGTTGAGATCAGATCAGCCCCATTACGGCAATGCCGTAGCAAGAAAAGCAACCCCAGCGAGATGCACCGGCCAGATCGCCAACCACGCCACCCAGGGGCGGAGATTCTGTGGATCAAGGGGTTCGGGTAGCATGTGGACAATCGACTAAGGAGTAGATCGCATGGCGTTCAAAGACTTTGATTGCCGGATCACGATTCCCGGTAGTGTGCTGCGAGACAGAATCCGGTCCTGCACATCGGTCTTCCCGCGACGCTGTCCACCGATTGGCAGCACGCTTGTAGTCATGGGGCGCCTCGATTCAATCAAACTCGGAACACCCGGCGCGGAGGTAAAGGCCGAGGGCGGATCGAGTTGCATCTTCGATGTCGAGATGCCCTTTGATGAGGTGAAGAATCTTGAATGGGAAAACGCACCGGCGCGGAAACTCATGCACCTGGGGTTCAAGAACGAGGCCGTGTATTCCAACGGAATCGTGGTCGAGCGAGAGGAGATCAGGGTTGGACGAATCCGAAGCAGGCCCAAACTGGACGAACGCACGACGGATGCACTGTTCACCGGCGCCGAACACCGTATTGAAGCCCCACTGCACGATCCACGAGCGGAGCCGCTCGGGCTGGCGTATCTACGAACCCACCAACTGCGAGCAGGCGGGATGGATGATTTGCCTCCGGCACACCGTGAAATCTGGCACACAGGAGACACACTGATTGAGAAAGCGATGCGCTCACTCGGGCTACTCGGATTCGAGCGGAAGGATCTCATCTGGGTGTTGGAGCAGCGATACGGCAGGAGCCTCCTGCCGAGGGACGACAAAAGTTGATTGGGCGCCGGTTGGAGTACGCGCTCATTCTGAGGCCATTGACTCACTGCCTGTCTGGTTCACGTTGCTAACAAACAAGAGGACCCACCGCTTCCACCATCGCCACGATCGCCACTCGGACAGCGTCGGGTAGGTCATCCCAAGACTCAATCAACTGGCTCAATCGAGGGTCAGATGGATTGGAATCATCGGTAAGTCCGCCGCATTCCGCGCCGCATGCGCCTTGAATATCAGTTTTCCCCGGTGCTTTGTGGGCTGGTTCGAATCCAGCACCGCCCATTGCTCGCGTTCTCAGGCGCTCGGACTCGCGGCAGCTGCACGCGGGTTGTTTTTTGCTCTGATTCAACCGGCGCCCATGGGCCGTGCTCATCCCGCCACTCCACCTACTCCGCTCTCTTCTCGGTGGCGCGAGCGTCCCGCACGCACCGCCAAGTCGGTTGAGAAAAGAACAAGTCGAGATGGAATCCCGCCCAACGCCTGGAAATAGAGTCATCCTCGAATCCGCAACAGAACGGCAATGCTGGTTTATTCTTCAAGAGGAACGCGCCGTTGCAACAGCGGCATCAGCGCCAGGTACGGCTTGATCAGATCCGAATCGGACCGCTCGAACTCGCTGTACGACCCGTTGAAAAACACGCGCCCCTTGTTAAGCATGACGATCCTTGGCTCGATCCGCGCCAGCAGGTCCTTGTCGTGCGTCACGACGATCGACGTCCGGGCCGAGCCGTCCTTGAGCGGGCGGTGGTGGGTGGCGAAGATCAGCTCGTGGATGTGTGAGGCGTGCTCGGGGTCGAGCCCGGTCGTCGGCTCGTCGTAGAAGATCAGGTAGGGATCCATCGCCACGGCCCGCGCGATGGCGACGCGCTTGGCCATGCCGCCGGAGAGGTCATCGCGGTCAGTCATCGCCACGCGGTCGTAGTCGAGCCCCACCGATTCGATGGACGACCGGACGATCGGCTCGATCTCGTCATCGGACAGCCCGCCGACCTCGCGCAGCCACAACGCCACGTTTTCATACACCGTCCCGGTAAACAGCGCGTTGCGCTGGAACACCACCGCCCAGTGACGGCGGATGTCGTCCATCGCGTCCTGATCGAGCGCGGTCAGGTCGATCAGCGGCCCGCCCGGCTCGTCGTGGTTGGCGACGAGGACCCGTCCCCGGTCGGGCTTGAGCAGCCCGATGATGTGATCCACAAGCACGGTCTTCCCGCAGCCGGAGGGGCCGACCACCGCGATGAGTTCACCGCGAAGGATCTCCAGATCGATGCCGCACAGGACATGGTTGGCTCCAAACGAACGGTGGAGGTCCTCGACGCGGACCTCGGTCGGCCGGTCGTGATCGGTCTTCAAAGTGGTCATGCGCCGAGAGTGTAGCTGGCGCCGCCACCGTGTGGTTGAAATCAGGACGTGATCGGCGCCGGCGCCGCGTCGGTTCCTCGTTGGCGTGATTTGAGCGGAGCAACGGTATCGCGGCGAAACGATACCCGAGCCTTCGCGACGCTCAGGCTCGGTGAACGGAGAGTTTGTCTGTGGCGGCGGCCGAGATCACCGATCGTTCATCTGCGACTCCGTCGGGACCACCGCGTAGCTCGGGCCGGGGATTTCGCCGTAGGAGCGGATCGCGTCCATGATCGACTCGTCTCCCGGCGCCAGGAACAGCGCCATGCGGAGACGTTCGAGCGCGCGGTCGTCGTCACCCAGCTTCGCATAGAACGACGCGAGCGCCATCTGCGGCTCGACGGAATGACCGCGGTCGAGCCGGGCGGCGGTCAGCAGCGCGCGCTCGGCCTCGTCCACGTCGCCGGTCAGCGCGGCGTAGTAGCCGAGCCGGATGAAGTCATCGACGCGGCCCGGGGAAACCGACAGGTCGCGCAGGAAGCGGATCAGCGCGTCGTTGTCCCGGGCGAGGAGCATCGACTGGCAGTACTGATCGAGGATCGCGGGATCATCCGGGCGCAGGTCGTAGGCGACGGCCATCTGCTCGCGCATCGCGGGGAAGTCGTCAAGATGCTCGAGCGCGGTCGCGAGCTTCACCCGGGAGCGCCAGTCGGTCGGGTCGCGTGAGACGACCTCGGCGAACTCGATCTGGGCGGTCTGGTAGTTTTCGCGGTCGAGCGCCTTGTCGCCCTGCGTTCGGACGAACGGCAGGGGGCGGGCGGTCGAGCAGCCGGCCGCGAAAACGCAGGCGAGCAAACCGGTGGCGATGAGCAGGCGGTGTGTGGTGGCGCTGTGGCGCATGGCGTGGGTCTCCGCGGGTTCGGTGCGATTCAGGAGCAGAGTGTACCGGGAATCGGGTGGAGGGCGCCGGTGATCGCCCGAGAATCAACGCCCAATATTCCCGTTATTGGCACCAATCGGGCCGACCGGGCCCCGGCTTGAGCGGTACCCTGCCCGGATGCCCCGCACCGTCCTGCTCCACCATATGGCCGCTGAATGCGGGGATCACTCTGACTGGCTCCTGGCCCCCGATGACGCCCCGAACGGGCCCGACGAGCGGGTCCTGATCGCCTTCCGCGTCGCCGGGCGGATCGATCGGATCGCCGCCGGCGGGTGGTTCGAGGCGCAGCGGATCGCGGATCATCGATGGCTCTACCTGACGTACGAGGGCGAGATCACGCGCGGGCGGGGCCGGGTCGAGCGGGTCGCGGCAGGGATCTGGACTCCGGGGTCGATCGAAGACGACGCCATGTCGGGCAGAATCGAGTGGGAGGGGCGGGCGCCAACCCGCTTCGCCGGTCGCCTGATCGACGCCGACCGCTGGCGTTTCCAGATCGATCCCCCGCTTTGCCGATAGCCAGTGTGCATGTGCGGCATCTTCGGCGACATCACGGTCCGCGGGAAACAACCGGCCATCGACGACGCGACGGCGATCGCGCTGCGCGACATGATGACCCACCGAGGCCCCGATGGCGCCGGGCTGTGGCGCCACGAGAACGCCCTGCTCGCGCACCGGCGGTTGTCGATCATCGATCCGACCCCCGCCGGCGCCCAGCCCATGGCGACGCCTGACGGGCGGTTTGTCATCACCTATAACGGCGAGCTATACAACGATGATTCGATCCGGCGTGAGCTGCTCGCCCGGGGTGTGCGGTTCGATTCCTCGTGCGACACGGAGACGCTCCTGCGCGCGTTCGAGGCATGGGGGATCGACGTCTTCGGGAAGCTGCGCGGGATGTACGCCTTGGCGATCTACGACACCCGCGCGCACACGCTGCTGCTCGCACGCTATCCGCTGGGCGTCAAGCCGCTGTATTACTGGATCGGCGCCGAGGGGGTGGTCTTCGCCAGCGAGCCGGCGCCGATCGTTTCGCATCCGCGGGTCCCGTGTGAGCCGGACTGGCGGGGCGTCAGCGCGTACTGCTCGACGATCCGCTGCGTGCTCGGTGAGCGGACATTGTTCGAGGGCGTCCGGTCCGTCCGCCCGGGTGAAGCGGTGCTGATCGAGTTGGACGCCGCCGCACCAAGGGCGATGATGATCACGCACTGGAAGGGCGCCGCGGAGGACGATCCGGGATCGGTGACGATGGACGAAGCCGCCGGCCGGGTGTGGGGGTCGCTGTCGGATTCGGTTTCGCGTCACCTGCGTTCGGATGTCCCTGTCTGCGCCCTGCTCAGCGGCGGGATCGATAGCGCCGCGACCTCGACGATCGCTTCGGGGCGGATCGACCACCTGCGAACCTACTGCGCCGGGGCCGAATCGGGCGACCCGGGGGACGATCTGCACACCGCGCGCCTAGTCGAGGATGAGCTCGGGACCAACCACAGCGAGGCGATCATCACCCGCGAGCTCTTCTCGCGAAGATGGCCCGAGATGATCGCGGCGCAGGGGCTGCCTTGCTCGACGCCCAACGAGATCGCGATCAACGCGGTTGCGAGCAGGCTCCGCGCCGACGGCTGCCTCGTGACGATCTCGGGCGAGGGCGCCGACGAGATGCTCGCCGGGTACGAGCCGCCCATGGACATCGCGGCGGCGTTCGTGCGCGCCGGGGGCGTGCTCGAAGGCGTGGAATACACCGGCGGCGCGTTCCAGCTGCACAGCAACTCGTGGATCCCGACCGTCGCGAAACCGGGGCTGTTCAACGACGACGCCCTGGGGGTCATCGACAACGACGCCGAGCTGATCGAATGGGTGCAGCGCGAGTTCCGGGCCTGTGTCGAAGAGGTCGGCGATCACGCCCGGAGCGAGCTCTCGGCGCACCTGCGGTTTCATCGTCGGGTCAACCTGACCGGGCTGCTGAGGCGTCTCGATAGCGCGACGATGCTCGCCGGTGTCGAGGGGCGGACGCCCTTTGCCGATCGGGTGATCGCCGATGTGTTCGAGGCGCTCCCGATGGAGGTCAAGTACGCCCCGGATGATGGATCGGGAACCGGGGGCGGCGGGGTCATCGCGCCGCCGCGTGTGCGCACCAAGCTGGCGCTGCGCCGGGCGTGCGCGGGCCGGATCTCGCCGGTGAGCGTCAACCGGCCCAAGGCGAGCTTCCCGCTGCCCTTCCAGGAGTGGATCGCCGACCACGCGGCGACGCTGCGGCGCTCCGCGTTCGCGCACGAGGCGTTCACGGACGCGGCGATCGAGATCGTCGCGTCGGACGCGTCCGAGCACTGGCGCCTGGCGTGGCCCATGTGCAACATCGCCATGTGGGGCGATCGCTGGTTCGGCTAAGGCCCGCACGAGGGCGCCTCAGGCGATCACCGGGACCGCCTTGAGCAGCCGCCTGGTGTATTCGGCGCCGGGGCTCTCGATCACGGCGTCTCGATCGCCCATCTCCACGATCGAGCCGCTGCGCATCACCGCGATCCGATCGCACATGTGGCGGATCACGGCCATGTCGTGGCTGATCAAGAGCATGCTCAGACCCAGATCGCGCTGGAGGTCCCCGAGCAGGTTCAGGATCTGGGCTTGCACGGAAACGTCCAGCGCCGACGTCGGTTCATCGCAGACCAGCAGCGTGGGCGAGAGCGTCAGCGCCCGAGCGATGACGATCCGCTGGCGCTGGCCCCCGGAAAACTCGTGGGGCCGGCGCCGCATCGCGTCCGCATGAACGCCGCAGCGCTCGAGGATCTCGGCGGCGCGTCGGCGGCGGTCCGTTTTCGAAGCGCCGATGCGGTGGACGATCATCGGCTCGGTGACGATGTCCCCGATGCGCATCCGCGGGTTGAGCGCGCCGGCGGGGTCCTGAAAGACGATCTGCATGGACCGGCGCATCGCGTGGCGCTGCGCCCGGTTGAGCGTGGACGTGTCGCGCCCCTCGAAGAAGACCCGCCCGCTCGTCGGCGCGATGAGGCGAAGCACGGCGCGGCCCGTCGTCGTCTTGCCGCAGCCGGACTCGCCGACGAGCCCGAGTGTTTCTCTTTGATTGATCTCGAAGGACACCTCGTCGACGGCGTGGTTCTCGGGTGAAGCCGGTCCGAAAACGCGCCGGCGTCCGGGGAAGCGAACACACAACTTATCCACAGCCAGAATCGGTGGCGCCGGCGGTGTACGGGCATCGGGGGTCCGGAGATCATCGGCAACAGTTGTCAACGCGGCGGCGTCCATGGTTTTTTCGGGCTTACCCGAGGGGGTTGTGATCGGGTCACTCGGGCGCAAGTGTAAGCGTTGGATGTTCTTCCATCGAGTCTCGGTTTGGCGTGTCTTCTTGGTTGACCGGGGCATCGGTCAGCGTGTAGCTTGGCGCAGGAGTGTGTGTGGGGGCGACGCTCGTGGAGTCGGGGCCCCGCGAATCAGCATTGTGGATGGTGGTGTGATGCGCGGAGCGCCGGAACAAACAAATACGGATCGACCGCGCTGGTCGCACCGCTGGAGCGATCGCGAGATCGACACCCTCCGCCGGGCGTACTTCAGCCGACTGACACGCGATGACTCCGCGGTCAAACGGTTCGGCGTCCACGTTGATCGAGTCGTCGAGCAGGTCGTCGACGCCAAGTGTCGGCGTTCAGCGCTCGCTCGCCGACCCGAGATGCTGCACCTCGATGACGCCGCGCTCGCCGCGGCCTGTGTCGATCTTGACGGCGCCGCCTGGGCGCACCTGGTCGATCTTCACGAGCCGGGGCTGGTCGCGGCGGCGGAGCTGCACATCGACACCCGTCGATCGCTCGTGGCGGTCCGCAGGCTCCTGCGCACCGTCCGCAACGAGTCCCGCCTGCGCCGGTACGCGGCGGACATGCCGTTGCAGTCGTGGCTGATCGAGCAACTCATGGAGAATCTGGGCGTCGCCGAACCGCGCCTGCGCAACGACTCGAACCGGGTCGATCCGCGCACCAGGCTGGCGATGAAGATCCTGGGCGAAACCCGTGGCAGCATCCGCCGATCGGCCGGCGCCGGTGATCACGGCGCCGATCGGACCGGTTCGTAACAAGAGATTCCGGTCAAGAGATTCCAGCGCGGCGCCGGGTGGTCATGCAAGAAAACGGAGATGCTCCTGCACCGTGCCCATCAGTGTGCGCGAGCCCAGGTCGGCGTAGACGGTCGCGCCGGCGGTGGCGGATTCGGTCTTGAGCTGCCCCAGCGCGATCGGAACATCCCCGAGCATCGGGCTGAGCGTCGAGCTCGTGACGGCTCCGATGACCATGCCATCGGGGGCGCCGAGCAGTGAAACCGCCGTCGCCGGCTGGAGCGTCCGCGATTGCTCGCCTTCGCCGACCATCTCGCGCTCGAACCGGATCGCCTTGAGCAGGCGCTTGGGCTTGCCCTGCGCATGGATCCGCGCGACGACCTCCTGCCCCAGATAGCACCCCTTCGTGAACGACACCCGGTCCTCGAGCAGCGCTCCGAGCTCATTGGGGATCGAGTCGGGGCCGAAGTCTGTCAGGTACAGCGGCCAACCCGCCTCGACGCGCGCGGTGTTGCACGCGAGCCACCCGCTGCGCCGGAACTTCAATGCCGGGTCCGCATCGCCGGCCTCGACGATCGCCCGATCGACCGCCTCAGCGCCGCCCGCCTCGACAAGCAGCTCGTGCCCCGGGACGCCGAGCGAATCCTGCCGATCGACGATCACACGCACACCGGCGATCTCGGTCTGTTGCGCCCGGCCAGGATCGAGCGCGGCGATGTCGCAGATCCCCGCGAGCAGCGCGCCGGCTCGCGGCCCGTGCAGCGCCAGACGCCGCCATGATCCGCTGACATCGGTAAGCTCGACGTCCTCGGCGATGATGTACTGGTCGATTGACTCGGCGGCCCGCCGGGCGGCGTTACGGTCGAGATCGAGGAAGGTCTCGGCCTCGAGCTCGACGATCCGCAGGTCGGCGTCGATCCGGCCCTGCCGGTTCAGCCACAGGCTCCGCCGGCACATCCCCGCGTCGAGGTCCGTGAGCTCCTGTGTGAAGAGACGGTTCATCAACTCCCGGCGATCGGCCCCGGCCAGACGGATCGTCGCGCGGTGCGGCTGGTCGAGCAGCACGCACCCCTTGCGGAGCGCCGCGTATTCGAGCTCGACCGAGCCGAACGACTCGACCAGTTCGACGGCCGTCTCACCCTGCCCGTAGACCAGCCAGGAGGCCTCGGCCTCGATCAGTCGTTTGCGGAGCGGGTCGGTTTTGGTCATGGTGGTGGTCACGCGGGTTCGGGATGCGGGTGTCCGGATGTTTGGATGCCCGGATCATAGCCGGGGCCGTGCCTGACCCAACTTTTCAACGGAGAGAATGACGTGAATATCGACCTGCTCAAGCGTCTGTGCCAGACCCCGGGCGTCCCGGGGCGTGAAGAACGAGTCCGCGAGCTCATCGAGAGCGAGATCGACGGGCTCTTCGATGATGTCGCCATCGACGGGATGGGTTCGCTCATCTGTACGCGTGAGCCGAGGGCGGCAAGGCGGAGCAACTCCAAGAAGAAGACCACCCGCCGCAGCACGGGTTCGGCGAACGACGACCCGACCCGCATCGCGCTGCTGTGCCACATGGACGAGATCGGGTTCTACGTCTCGCACATCGACGACAAGGGCTTCATCCGCGTCAACGCCGCCGGCGGGTTCGACACGCGCAACCTCTTCTCACGCCGCATGCTCGTGTGCACGAAAAACCACGGCGACATCCACGGCGTCATGAACCCGGGCGGGAGGCCCATCCACATCGCGACCCCCGAGGACAAGAAGAAGGTCCCCGAGGTCAAGGAGTTCCTGATCGACACGGGGCTCCCGGCGGCGAAGGTCAAGAGGATGGTCCGCATCGGCGACATGGTCGTGACGAACGAGCCGTTCCTGGAGATGGGCGACAAGCTCGTGAGCAAGTGCCTCGACAACCGCCTCGCCTGTTGGCTGGGGATCGAGGCCATCCGTGCGATCGAGCAATCAGGGGTGGGGCACAAGGCCCAGATCAACGTCGCCTTCACCACGCAGGAAGAGGTCGGGCTCCGCGGCGCCCTGACGAGCAGCTTCGCCATCATGCCCGACATCGCCATCGGCGTGGACACGACCCTCTCGTGCGACACGCCGGGCGTCCCGAGCGAGGAAGCGGTCACGATCCAGGGCGAGGGCGTGGCGCTGGGCGTCATGGACGGCTACATGATCGCCGACCACACGCTGACGGATGAACTGGAGGCGGTCGCCGACAAGAAGGGCATCCGCACCCAGCGATCGATCCTGCCCCGAGGCGGCCAGGACGGCGGCGCCGCCCAACGAACCGGCGTCGGCTGCCGAGCGGCGGCGCTGCTGGTGGGCCTGCGCTACATCCACACGGTGACGGAGATGGCGCACAAGCGCGATCTGAAGGCGGCGCTGGATCTGCTGGCGGCTTGGGCGCCGACGGTGAAGTAGGTAAAGGGTGGCATGACTAGGCTCTGCAGAATCACCATGGAGTCATTCATTGGGCATTTACAACACCCTTCATACCAAGGCTGAGTGCCCATTTTGCGGGCATGTTGCTGATGTGGAGGTGCAGTTCAGATATGGAGATATCTGGCTGCATAAATACAAAATCGGCGACTTCGTAATTTGGGACCGCAACAACTGCGGAGTGCCAGGAGCGAAGAAGATTATGGCAGAAGGCATCTTTGGCAAGTGTGTCTCCTGCAAAAGCTATGTTGATTGCGATGTCGTGATTGAGCGGGATCAGATCACCGAAGTCCATCCGTTGGATCATGACAGGCTCGATTCAGATCCTGGATTCAGGGTTATTGAATTGTAAATCACAGGGCGCGATGACTGAACGCAGCGCGTACTGGGAATCTAGCTGACTGCGACTCGGTTGCTACTAGCTTACTGAAAACATCGAGAACCTGGACTTTAATATTAGCAATGAAGCAATCGCAATCGCCCGCGTGGTAGGCCTCTGGCGCTACCCCGTCAAATCCATGGGTGCAGAAGCGCTTACCGAAGCCGACGTCTCCTGGCAGGGCCTCGCCGGCGACCGCCGATCGGCGTTCGTTCGTGACGGCGCCGAGCAAAGCGGCTTCCCCTGGCTCACGCTCCGTCAGCGTGGCGAGATGAACCGGTACGCGCCATCGCTGACGAACCCGGAAGATCCCGAGACTTCGCCGACATCCGTGCGCACGCCTTCGGGTACAGAACTCGATGTCACCGACCCCGCGCTCGCAACAGAACTCGGTGGCGAGGGCGCCCGCGTCATCCGCAATTGTCGAGGGATCTTCGATACCTTCCCTTTATCCCTCATCTCGACGCAGACCATCGCGAGCCTCAGTGAAATCGTCGGCGAGCCGCTCGATGTCCAGCGGTTCCGGCCCAACATTCTTGTTGAAGCGACCGGCGACTCGCCCTTCCCGGAGGACGAATGGGTCGGGCGCGTGCTTACGATCAGCTCCATGAAGATGCGCATCGACAAACGCGACGGGCGGTGCGTGGTCATCACGATCGATCCGGAGACCGGCGAACGCCGCCCTGAGATCCTGCGTGCCGTCGCCGACCATCGGCAGGGGTGTCTCGGTGTTTACGGGACGACCGTGGCGAAGGGGAAGGTTGTGGTGGGGGATCCGGTGCTGTTGGGAGTTTAGTCGTGGCATTGCTTCGCAATACCACGGCACCGTTGAACTCAAAAAAAGACACGACCCAGCGGAGCCTGGGTCGTGGCACGGGGTCTGGGTTGTTCCGCCTCGCTCAGTGAATAATCGAAGTCAGCTTCTCGATCGACTCGACCACCTGCCGGACCTGGAACGGCTTCTTCAGGAAGGCGTCGAAGCCCTGGCTGCGGAGCTGTCCGGCCTGCCCATCGGTGAGCTTGCCGCTCATCGCGATGATGCGGGTGATCTGCAGGTCGTCGCTGGTGCGCACGAGATCGGCAACCCGGCGACCATCACCGTCGCCGAGGTGGATGTCGAGGAGCAGCACGTGCGGCTTGAAGCGCTGGCACTGCATGCCGGCCTCGAAGCCGTCGACGGCAGTTTCGACCTTGTAGTTGGTCTGCTCACCCAGGAGCTTGCGGAGGACGTTGACGACCTCGGGGTCATCGTCAACGACCAGCACCCGGGTCTGGCCGGTCGTGAGACCGTCCATCGGGATGTTGTGCTCCTTCATGAACCGGATCAGTTGCGGCATCGGGATGCGGCGGTCCTTGTAGCCCGGGATCCGGTAGCCCTGGAGCTGCCCGGAATCGAACCACTTGCTGACCGTCCGCGGGGCCACGTTGCAGATCTTGGCGACCTCGCCGGTTGTGAGCACTTCTTTGTCGGTACGCATGACTCGTCCACCTCGCGCTGTGATCGGGCCGATCTCCTCCGACCGGCACTAATCCCCGGAACTGTCGGCGTTCCGATTGGGTGGCTTGACGCCTCTGGATCGAGGAGCGCGGAATTTGCGGTATGCGGACGTGCCCGGTCTGCCACGGGCTCGGCAGGGTCGATTCGCTTCTGGGACCGACCGCTGCCTTGCGTCCGAGAGCGCCCCGGGATCTCATCCGGCCCGGCGCCGGGCGCCTGTCGAGTCGGCCCGCTGCGGCTCTTGCCCGGCGCCCGGATTGGCGGTTCGGGGGCCTCCCCGGTAGAGTGCGGCGTGTCCTCGATGGATCCGCAGGGCCATCGTGGGCGTACAGTTCCGTCGAATGCCGCGTGATCGGTCTGGCCGCACGCGGTGATGATCCAACACCGACTTTTCAGACACCCCAGATACTCAGCATTGCCGAGGAGTTACGCGTGGTCAGAGCAGATCGAGATCGACAGGCCGGGTCCTTTCCCGGGGTCCGCCGCCGCGCGCTATTGAGCATGATGGGGCTGGCGCTCATCGCGAGCGTCGGGATCCTCCCCGCCCCAACCGCGGTCTTTGCCCAGCCGGCGGACGACGTCGGCGAGCTGACGACCGAGACGCTCCTGAACGACTTCATCCACTATGTGTTGATCCGCAACGACGAGCTGGCCGAGTCGTACGCCAATGCGATCCTCAAACGCGGCCTGACGCCCGTCGAGTTCGTGGGCCTCGTCGAGGATTCCCCCCGCGCATCCCAGCGGTTCGACGACGCCGTCCGCAAGGCGATGGTCGTCGGCTCGCTCGAGGGCGTCGCGGCGGAGCTCAACAACCTGTTCAACCAGGGGCGGCTGGATCGCGCCCGCGATCCCAACGAGATCGCCCGGAACATCGGCCTCCTCGACGACAACCCGCGCGCCAGGATGCTGGCGCGCGAGCGGATCGCCTTTGCGCGCGAGTACGCCGTCCCGCAGCTGCTCGAGGTGCTCATTGCGCGTCCCAACCCGGTGCTCGAGGGGTATGTTCGGAAGCTCCTCGTTGATATGGGGCCGGATGTCGTGATGCCCCTGTGCGCCGCCCTTGATGGGGTTGACGCCGTTTCGCAGGAGCAGTTGCTGCTGATCCTTGAGCAGATCCGCCACCAATCCGGCGGCGTCGTGGTCGCGTCCCCGTACGTGGCCCAGCTCGCCATGAACGCCCCGACGGACAAGGTCCGCGCGGCGGCGCGACGGGCGCTTGCTTCGTGGGGGATCAACGCGACGAGCGAGGTCGAGGTCAGCGACTTGTTCATCGATCTCGCAGAGGCCTACGCCTCCAGCGCCAGGAGCCTGGTGCGGTTCCCCGGTGAGGACTACCAGCTTGTCTGGTCGTACCAACCCCAGAGCGGGCTGGTCGCCGCGGGCATCCGCACCGAGGTCTTTGACGAGATGCGGACCATGGAGCTGGCCGAGACCGCACTGGGCCTCAACCCGGACAGCGACAACGCGCTCCAGCTGTGGGTCTTCGCGAATATCTCGCGCGAGCTGAAACAGCCCGATGGCTGGACGAACCCGCTGTGGGGTCCGGATCGCCGGGACGCCGAGTATTACGCCGTCGCCGCCGGGCCCCGTGTGATGCAGAACGTCCTGGACCGGGCGCTGCACGAGTTCAACACGCCCGTCGCCCGACGGTCGATCGCGGCGCTGAGCGAGAGCGCCGGCGGCGCCGGGCTCTGGCGCGGGCTGGGCGATCGCAAGCCGCTGCTCGACGCCCTGCGGTATCCGGACCGTCGCGTGCAGCTCGAAGCGGCGCTGGCCCTTGGCGGCGCGAACCCGAACGAGGCGTTCCCCGGCTCTGATCGGGTGACGCCCATCCTCGCAGGCGCTGTCCGGAACGCGGCCAACCGCTACGGCATCGTCATCACCCGCGACACGGACCGCGCCAACGAGCTGGCCGACGTTCTGCGCAGCGATGGCTTCGAGCCGCTGGCGTCGTCCGATTCGCTCGCCAACGCGTCGAGCACCATCGTCAGCGCCCCGGGCGTGGACATGATCCTCATCGACGGCTCGGGCGAGGACCTGCTCAACACACTCTCGGAGATCTCGACCAACTCCCGCCTCCAGGCGACGCCGATCGTCGCGATCCTTCCCTTTATGGCGTACAACGACTTGATCCCGCGCTTCGAGCGCAAGCGGCTGATCGAGGTTCGCCGCGAGGGGATCTCGAACGATTCGATCGGAGCGACGGTTTCGGATCTGGCGAACAAGGCGCTGGGCGAGCCGGTTTCACCCGATGAAGCGATCGGTTACGCCCGCGCGACGCTCCGGACCCTGCACGACATCGCCGTCGGCGGATCGAAGGCGTACAACATCGCCGACGCCGCCCTCCCGCTGATCGCGGCCCTCGACGAGGCCGACGGCGAGATCCGCCTGCAGGTCGCCGACGTGCTCTCGCGGATCCAGCAGACCCGCGTGCAGGTCGCGCTGATGGACGCCGCGATGAACGCCTCGGGCGCCGAGCGCGTCGCGCTGCTGGGCAAGGTCGCCGATTCCGCCAAGCGGTTCGGCGACATGCTCGACGAGCGGCAGGTGCGATGGATCGTTGATCTCGCCGGGGCCGGTGACGCCGACGAGGCCACCGCCGCGGCGGCCCTGATCGGCTCGTTGAACCTGCCCGAGAACCGCCTCGTCCCGCTGATCCTCAGCGGAGACTGAGTCCGGATATCGAATGTGACACAACAACCGGGGTCGGACCCCGGTATTTTTCTGCGCGCGCACAACGTCCCCGCCCTGTTCCCGGAGCCGAAATCGGTGGTGGATCGCGGAGTTTGGTCGCCTGCGCCGCCTGTTCCGGATGGGCCGGGCGGGCGCGGGCGGGAATCTGATCCAGCCATCAAGGAACGCTCCGGGGAAGTCGATGAGCTTGTCGCCTTCATTGGGAAGGCAGGCGTCCGGCATTCGGATTGGCGGCGCCGATTCATCCATCTCAGGCTGAACAGGCGCCAATGCCTTCAGGAGGAAAACCAATGAACCAACGTATCGCCAAGGGCTTCACGCTCGTCGAGATCCTCATCGTGGTCGTGATCCTCGGGATCCTCGCCGCGATCGTCGTCCCGCAGTTCACCAACGCTTCGCAGGACGCCATCAAGGGCGCCCTGGCCAGCCAACTCCAGACCATCAACAGCCAGATCGAGCTGTACCGTGTCCAGAACGCCGGCACGCTGCCCAGCGCTGACGCCGATCCGCTCGTTGGCGGCACCAACGGCGGCTGGGGTGTGATGGTTGCGAGCGACTTCCTCAAGGATGAGCCCAACAACGGCTACACCCGCTCGTCGAACGTCGCCGGCGCCTGGGTTGCCTCCCCGGCGACCGACGGCACCGCCGCCGGCTGGGCCTACGACGCGGCCACCGGCGAGTGCTACGCCAATGGCTTCGACAACGACAACAACATCCTGGCCAACGACGCCGCCTACGTTGATCCCGCGTACTTCTGATCTGAAGAAGTCACGGACGGCGGGCACGACAGCGTGATCGCCACATTCGAACCGAACACAGGGCCGGGCCATCGAGGAGAGGGCCCGGCCTTTTTTGTTGATGACTGATTGAACCGGTCCGCACGGAAGCGGACGATCGCCCCGCCGGGAAGGAACCCGTTGGCCGCTACGCAAGCAAACATCGCTACAAGAATGATCAAGGCCTTCCGGGCCATGCCCCGGGGTGAGCAGATCTTCACCGCCCTCTCCGGAACCGCCATCACCGGCGCCGGTGTGGCGCTGGGCCCGATGATGCTCATGGCCGACGACGGCGTTGAGCAGGCGCCCCCATCGATCGTCATCGTTGAATCCGGGATGCCCGCAGAGCCGGAGCTCCGCGCCCTGATCGACGGGGTGGTCGCGATGCTCGGGTCATGCCGGGCGATCATCGGTGAGCACGACGGCGCCGTCGAGGGTGGCGTCTCCTCGATCTCGCTGTGGCAGGCGGACCTCGACGATGTGGGGGTGGTCAATCTCACCGAGATCATGACCATCGGGCACAACAAGCTGCTCGAAACGCTCACGGTGTTCACCGCGCCGGACGGGCCGCCCGATGCGCCGGCGCCGAGATGGCTGACTTATGCGGACGACCCGGTCCCTGCGTGGCGAAAAACCCCGGGCGCCAGGGCGAGTGTGATCGCAACGGGTGTGACAGCTCTGCGGGTGAGCCGGTCCCCCGAGGCGGGTGGGTCGGCCACGGTGCGGCTTGGACTGACTTGGGGCCCTGAAATGTCCGATGCCACGGAGGAAACCGTGCTCGCGATCACGCTGCCCGCGTTCCAGGGCAGGTGAACGCCGGCGCACATCAAGGCGGCACACGATGCACCACGAAGCAACCAACAACCAGAGCCACGAGCGGTCCTACCTCAACACGATCCTGACGGTCGTCGCCGCGCTGCTGGCGGTGATCGCGTTCGACCTGGTCGTCGGGACACCCGCCCCGAGCGAAGCGCTGGCGGCGGATCACGGCGCGACAGGCAGCGGGCTTGTCAACCCCGCCGCGCAGCGTCAGGAGATGCTCATCGAGCTCCGGCGCCTCAACGGACAACTCAACGAAATCAACGCGGCGCTCGGTGGGACGATTGACGTGGACGTGATCCGGATGCCGGCGGGGGGCGACGGAGACTGAACATGCGTTTGCCAAACCGAATCAACCCGACACGGATCGTTCGCGCATTCACACTCATCGAGATGCTGATCGTCGTGACCGTCATGGGGATCGCCGGGGCCATGGTGATCCCGTCGATGACCCAGATCGGCGCCCTGCGCGGGCAGACCGCGATCCGCACGGCGGTTGCGGACATCACCTTCGCGCAGTCCGAAGCGCTGGCGCACCAGCGCCGCTATGTGATCGTCTTCGGAAAGATCGTCAACGACGACGGGGCCGGGGGGTGGACGGTCGTCGATGGGAACGGCTACACGATCTGCGTCCCGCCCGTCGGCAACGCGAACGTCGACGTCCAGACCGACTTCACCTGGGACATGCTCGACGGGAACGTCCCGTTTACGCGCGACTTCGACATGGACCAGTACCACGGCGCCTCCATTGTCGACGCGGTCTTTAACAACCCGAGCGACACGCTGATCTTTGACGAGCTCGGCGGCATCACCAACGACCTGACAACCGACACCCCGGGCCAGGGCGGAACGATCAACTTCGACACGGCCATGGCGACCTACGACATCGACCTCGAGGCGTACACGGGCAGGGTCACGGTCGAGAAGACGATCAAGTAGTCAGCACCGGTCCGGTTCATCCGCCGCGTGCGGCGTGCAGAGGAGTTCGTGCTTGCGGCGCCTATTTCGACAATCAGGGGCATTCCCGATCGGGCTGGACTTCGGCGCCGGTGGCGCGAGGATGCTGCAACTGGGCAAGGGGCGGGACGGTTACCGGCTGATCGCGGCCGCGATCGCTGAGCTTGACACCAGCGCCGCGCAGCTGAACGAAGAAGCGCGATTCCGGACGCTGCTCGACACGATCCGCCGCCGGGTCGAGTCCGCCGGGTTCTCGGGGCGCAAGTGCGTCATCTCCGTCCAGGACACGCTGCTCCGGGTCAAATCGATCCGGCAACCGCCGATGCCCGCCGGCGACGCCGAGCGGGCGATCCGGCTCGAAGCGTGCGACCGCCTCGGCTTCGGTGAAGAGACACCCACCGAGATCGGCTGGATCCGCGCCGGCGAGGTCCGCCAGGGCGAGGATGTCCGCGAGGAGTTGATCCTCGTCGGCGCCGAGCGAACGAAGCTCGAAACAATCGTCGACGGCGTGGCGGCGACGGGGCTGCACCCGGTCGCGGTCGAACCGGGCTTCCTGGCGACGGCGCGATGCTTTGCGCGCGATCTGCGCCGCGCGAGCGACTCCGAGATCGTCCGGTTCGTGATCGACATCGGGTACCTGACAACCAGCGTCACGATCCTCCGCGGGACCGACGTGGTCTTCTACAAACGCGTCGAGATCGGCGGGCGGTCGATGGATTCCGCCGCCGCCGAGCGGTTGCGACTCGATCGAACGACGATCGCCGAGCTGCGCCGACAGCGGATGGAAAACAACAACGGCGGCGGCAAGCCCAAGGACGAGCGAGTCCACCGGGCGCTCTACACGGCGATCAGGCCTTCGCTGGAGGAGCTGGCGCACGAGGTCTCGCTCTGCCTGCGGTACCACAGCGTGAGTTTCTGCGGGCAGCGCCCAGACAAGGTGGTCGTGGTTGGCGGGGACGCCTCTGAGCCGGGGCTGGTGGAAGCGCTGTACGAAACACTCCGGGTCCCGGTGGTGATCGGGTGCCCGCTCGAGCATGTCGATTTGTCGACGGCTCCGGGGGTGATTGATCAGAGCAAGTCGCTGGCGTCCTGGACGGTGGCCGCGGGGCTGAGCCTCCGCAGCGACGCCTCGCTGATCCCGCAGGCCGAATCACCCGAGGGCGCCAGGCGGCTGCTGACCCGCGCGAGGACCTCGGACCAGCCCGAGCGGAAGGGGGCGGCGTGACACAGCGCATCGACCTCATGCCAGAAACCTGCCGTGCCAAGCTCGGCAGGAAGAGACAGATCCGGCGCTGGATCGGGATGTACTCGATCACGGCGACGATCATCATCGGCGGCAACACGCTCTTCGAGATCAGCAAGAACCGGATCCGGAGTGAATCGGCGATCATCGCGACCAAAGTCGCGCTCGACGCCGAGCAGCGTGTCAAGGCGAACCAGGTCCTCGACGAGATCCGCCGGATCGAGCTGGCGCTCGATCGCAACGCCAGGATCGCCTGGCCGATCGATATCAGCGATGTGATTACAGCGCTCGGCTCCCAGACCCCCGAGTCTGTGTATCTCACGAAGATCGCGCTGGTCCCTCGCAAGGAGCGGGCCTCGAGCGCACGCCGGGCCAAGGACAAGGACGGCCCGAAGCCGTTGCCCAGGACGAGGCTCCAGATCGAGTGCGCGGGCGTGGCGCCCGATGACCACGCGATGGCGGAGCTGATCGCCAGGCTTGAAGACCATCCCCTCTTCGAGCGCATCGCCGTCGAGCATGTGCGCCCGACAGAAATCGGCGGGCGGGAGGTCAAGGAGTTCGGCATCACCTGCGAGATCGATTTCTTCCACCGGTTCGTGTTCGACCAACCCGTGGCCTCGGTTGATCCAGACGAGCAGCCCGCCCCAGGCGAGTCGGAGGACCACCGATGAACAGCCCCATGCAACTCAAGGTGGTCGTCGGCTGGGCGCTGCTCGTGCTGATCGGGGTCGCTTCGCTGAGCTGGCTCCAGCCCCGGCTGCTCGGGCAGGCGCAGCGAGAACACGCCCAGCTGCAGCAGCGGCTCGCGCGCGCCGAGGACGGCGCCGCCGAGATCCGGGCGCTCGTCGACCAGTTGTCGATGCTCAAGGACTCGACAAAATCCATCAAGCACGTGCCGACCGACAGCCAGTTCGCCGGGCTGATTCAGGACCTCGGGACACAACTCGAAGCGCTGGGCATCGTGGATCGCGAGATCACCAACGGCGGCAGTGTCGATCTCGGGCCGGCCAAGTCGATCCCGATGCGCATCCGGATGACCTCGGGTTTCACCGGCGTTTACAAGACGATCGAGTGGATCGAGGCGCTCCCGCGGTTGATCCGGGTCCAGCGTGTTCTGATCGAAGCGACCGACCTGAAAGATCCCTGGGATTCACAGGTGGACGTCGAGATCACGCTCGACGCCGTCTTCGACCCATCCGCAAAGCCCGCGGCCTTGGCGGGCGTTGATCCGGGGGCCTCCTGACCATGAAACAACGCTTCGCTGAAACATGGGTGTTGATCACAGCCGACAAGCGCAAGGCGGTCGCCCTGACGGTCCTGCTCTTGGTGGCCGGAGGGCTCTGGGCGCGGATGATGCTCCTCGGGGGCAAGCCGGCCTCGGCGAGCGCGGCGCAGGGAGTCACCACCGCTGGTTCTTCGGACCAGGGCCAGGGCGCCGGCACGGGAGTGATGGGGGGGTTCGAAGCGCGGCCGCTGGTGGTTATCCCCAGAACGGTGTCCCTGACGCGGGATCTGTTTGCGCCGGGACCGGCATTCGGCTCCCAGCCGTTGCAGACGGACCAGCCCGATGATTCCGGCCCAAAGTCTGCGCAGGGATCGGACGACAAATCCCCAGTCTCACCGGAACTTCGGCGGTTGGAACTCGAACGCGTGGTGCGTGAAGAGGCCTCCCGCCTGCATCTGAGCAGCACCATGGTCGGGTCGAACCCAGTCGCAGTGATCCAGCACGAAGGAACGAACGGCGAACGAGCCGTCCTGCGGATTGGTCAATCCATCGACGGGTTCGAGCTGGTCGAGGTGACCGCGAGGAACGTAGTTCTGACCAAGAACGGAATACGTGTGGAACTGAGCATCGGCAGGCGGTAACGCCGTCGGTGAGGACGATCACGCTCTGCGCAGTCCGCGCAGGCCTTTGGAGCACCGGAGTCATGTCACAACACATTCGCCTGGGACGCGCCCGGCTTCGCAAGACGCTTGCGGCCCTCACCCTCCTCGCCATCGGCGCCGGTGGGTGGGCCGCACAACCGGCCAACGCCCAGGACGACAGCCCGTTCGACATCGATCGTGCAGATTCCGAGAACGAGGTCTCGGTTTCCGAGTACATGACCGTCGAACTCCATGTCCAGGACGAGGAGCTCTCGAGCGTCCTCCAGCTCCTCTCGCTCCAGAGCCAGCGAAACATCGTTGTCAGCAACGATGTCTCCGCGACGGTCACCGCCGATCTCTACGGCGTGACATTCTATGAGGCGTTGGACGCGATCCTCCACGTCAACGGCTACGGCTACGTCGAGCAGGGCAACTTTATGTTCGTCTACACGCTCGACGAGATCGCCCAGATCGAGGCCGCCAACCGGACGCCTATCACCAAGGTCATCCGGCTGAACTACCTCAACGCGACCGATGCGGCCTCCTTCGTCGAACCGCTGCTCTCGGAGATCGGTCAGATCAAGACCAACGGCGACGTGGACACGTTCTCGATCCCCGACGACGCACCCGTGGGCGATGAATCCTATGCGCTCAGCGCCACGATGGTTGTCACCGATTATCCGGAGCACGTCGACGAGATCGAACGCATCATCATGGACCTCGACACCAGGCCCGCGCAGGTCCTCGTCGAGGCCACCATCCTCCAGACCCAGCTCAACGAGGCCAACGCCTTCGGTGTGGACTTCTCCATCATCGGCAACGTCGACTTCTCCGACTTCGTGGGCACCGGCGGGCCGCTGTCCGCCGCCAACGCGCTCCAGGCCGGTGGTGACGGCACGACCACGGGCCTGTCCCCCGCCGACAACAACGCCTTCGGGCTCGGCAGCACGCCCGGCAACACCGGCGGCGCGTCGACGCTCAAGATCGGCGTCGTCCAGGACGACTTTTCCGTCTTCATGAGGCTGCTCGATCAGGTCACGGATTTCTCCGTCCTCTCCAACCCCAAGGTCCTGGCGCTCAACCGCCAGCCGGCCCGCGTTCTTGTCGGCCGTCGGCTGGGCTACCTCAGCACCACCGCGACCAACACCTCGACGACGCAGACCGTTCAGTTCCTTGATACCGGCACCCAGCTCCGGTTCAGGCCCTTCATCTCCAAGGACGGGATGATCCGCATGGAGCTCAACCCCTCCGTTTCCGAGGGCTTCATCCGCGAGTCCGTCGACAGCTCGGGCAACCCCGTCTCGATCCCCGACGAGGTCACGCAGGAGATGACCACCAACGTCATCGTCCGCGATGGCTCGACCATCGTCCTCGGCGGCCTCTTCAAGGAGACCACCACACTCACGCGCAAGCAGGTCCCGATCCTCGGTGACATCCCCCTCGTGGGCGCCGCCTTCCGCGGGCACGACGATAACATTTCGCGCTCGGAGATCATCTTCCTGATCACACCAACGATCGTCAACGACGCCATGCTGATCGAGCAGGGCGACAAGGCCAGCACCTATGTAGAAAACGTCCGCACCGGCAGTCGTCAGGGCCTGCTCCCGTTCAGCCGTGAGAAGATGACCGCGCAGCTCAACGTCGAGGCCGAGCGTCTGGCGAACGACGGCGATGTCGACGGCGCCCTGTGGCGTCTGCGTCGCTCGCTCGAACTCAACCCGATGCAGCCCGGCGCGATCAACCTCCGCGAGCGGCTCGTCAACGAGCGCGACCGCTGGCCCAACCGGAGCATCATGGAAGATATCGTGATGGACTACGGCGTCGGCGAGCTCCGCCGCGAGGCCGAGGCGATGGCCGCCCGTGGCGAGTCCGGCGAATGGATCGATCCCGGCGAGCGGGGCCCGGTCCCGACCGATGATCCGAACCTCATCAACAAAAACGCCATCGAGAACCGCAAGCTCGAGATGACTCCGGAAGCGATGAAGAGCGAGCTGGAAGACGCCCGCTCGGTCTTCGCCCCCGAGGTCGTCGAGCCGACAGAGCCCCAGGCCTTCGTCGATGACGACCCGGGCGCGGAGTTCCAGGAAATGTTCGATGGCTCGTCCGACTTCGAGGCGCAGCCGATCGAGATTGACCAGGAGCATCCCGAGGCTGGCTCCGAGTTCGAACCCGAGTTCGACAACGGGTTCAGCGACGAGGGCTCCGAGATCAACGAGTTCGACTCGACCGGCGCCCGCTCAGCGGTCACCCAAGACCCGGCCGAGGGCTTCGATCAGCCCGCTGAGTTCGATCAGCCCGCGGAGTTCGATCAGGGTGAGGAGTTCGATCTGGCCGAGCAGGCGAACGCCGAGGCCACGTTCGATCCGAACATCGTTGAGTTCTTCAACGGCGAACCCAACTTCTCGAACCCGGTTACGTCCGACGAGGCCGACGACTCGATGACGCCGACCCAGCTGGCGACCGGGCTGCCCGAGGCGCCCGCGAGCCCCTTCTTCCTCACCTTCGACGGCCTCTGGACTCCGTTCGGTGTTTGGGCGCAGTCCCCCGAGTTCGGCCGGTTCAACGAAGTGGGCCTGCCCATCGTTGACGCCAACGGCATGGACCCGGACTCGTTCGAGACCGGCGCCGAAGCGGACCCGTTCGAATCGGGCACCATGGAAGACTCGGCCTACACCACGCTGACCAACCTCCTCGACAAGATGTTCGAGAGTCCGGTTGATGAGCCGGGCGACGCCGACTCCGAGGTCGCCGAGGTCGAGACCGACAACGACGACGCCGATCAGTGACACACACCGCGCGGCGCCCGGGAGACCGGCCGCCCGCGATTCCAACCACAGACGGAGAAACGACAATGACGCATCGGAACTCGCCAGCCAGAAACACCAGGATGATCGTCGCCTCGGGCTTGATGCTCGCCGGCGCGACGATCGGGCTCTGGGGGTGCGCCTCACCGGGGCACGGCAAGGTCACCAGCGAGCACCTCGCGCAGGCCGAGCAACGCATGAGCGATATGCACGCCGCGACCGAGTGGGACATGGCCAAGCAGCAATTCCTGGCCGGCGACCTGTCCAAGTCGCTCAAAACCGTGGACAACTCGATCGCGATGTCCAGCTCTGTCGCCAAGAGCCACGCGCTCCGAGGTCGGATCCTCTACGAACTCGGGCAGCCAGACGCCGCCTTCGAGGCGTTCCAGCGCGCGCTGGCGATCGACCCTGAATACGTGGAGGCGTACTACTACATCGGGGTGATCCACGAACGCTACCGGGAATACGACAAATCGATGGATTCGTACCTGGCCGCGGCCCGGCTGGATCCCGGCAACGCGCAGTACCCACTCGCCGCCGCCGAGATGCTCATCGAGACCGGCAAGCTCGACGAGGCCGAGCAGATCCTGCTCGACCGCCAGACCCGCTTCGAGCACAACGCCGGGTTCCGTCAGACGCTCGGGCACATCGCGCAGATGCGCGGCGACGACGATCTGGCGAGCAAGCACTTCGCCGAGGCGCGCCTGCTGGCGCCCGACGATGAGTCCATCATGGAGGACCTCGCGATCGCCCAGGTCGGCGCCGAGCACTTCGCAGAAGCCGATTACACGCTCGGGCAGTTGCTCAAGGATGTGCATCCCGGGGACCGTCGCGATCTCGAGCACCTGCGGGTCAGGTGTCTCATTGAGATGGACCGCCCGGTCGAGGCGCGGTCGATCCTGCTCGAGCTGACCAAGGGGATCGAGGGCGCCAATGACATCCGCGCCTGGTTCGACCTCGGGCAGGTCGCGTACAAGATCGGCGACATGCGCCGCTTGAAGATCACCGCCAGCCGCCTGACCGCGATGGCGCCCAATCGTTACGAGGGCTACTTCCTGATGGCGGCGTGGCAGCGCCAGAATGGCGACCTCAAGGGAGCGCTCGCCTCGCTGAACAAGGCCTCCGCGATGACCCCCGACGAGTCCTCGCCGATGCTGTTCCGGGGCATGGTCCTCCGTGAGCTCGGGCAGAAGGACGACGCCGCCAAATCGTTCGCCGAGGCGCTGCGCATCGACCCGGCCAACCACGACGCGGAGCTGCTGCTCTCTGCCGTGCTGGAAGATAACTGATCACCCGACGCCCGGGCCGTGCCCGCGTGCGTTGATGGATTCAATCGGAGGAGTTCGTGAACATCGGCCGGAGACAGAGTGTGTGGTCGGGCCTGACGGCCGGGGCGATGAGCGCCGCGGTCCTGTTCGGGCTGATCGCGTTCAAGGCCGACCTCGGTTCGGCCTTCACCATCGCGCTGGCCGGCGCGATGATCTGTATGCTCACGATCGCGGTGGTGTTCCCGTACGGGGCCATCGTCGATCGCTCGGTCGGTCGGCTGCGCAAGGCCGTCGACGAGGCCAGAACGACCGACCGCCACGCGACAATCAGCACCAACGGCTGCCTCGGCTCGCTGGCGCTGTCCATCGATGAGACCATCGCGGCCATGACCGGGCGTGTCGAGGACGCCAGGACCGAGCTCCGCGAGATCGAGATCCGCCGCCGGGTGTCCGATTCCGAACGCCAGCACACCGAGGCCGTGCTGCACTCGCTCCGCGACGCGGTGCTGGTGACCGATCCGTTCAACGAGCTGACGATGGCCAACGAGCGCGCCGCCGAGATGTTCGGGTTCGACATCAACGAAGCGATGCACAAGCCGATCGACGACCTGCTCGACGATGACAAACTGCGCCGGATGATCCACGACGCCCGCGAGATGGCCGCCGCCGGGCAGCGACGCACATCCGAGTACATCCGCGAGGGTGACGGCATCGCCGACGATGAGGGCATCAGCGAGGGCGAGTACGGCCGCGAGTGCTACGACGTCTCGATGACCTGTCTGCCCGATCCGCAGCACGAGGTCGGCGGTGTCGTGACGATCCTCCGCGACGTGACCCACGAGCGCGAGATCAGCCAGATGAAATCGGAGTTCGTGTCGAAGGTCTCGCACGAGCTGCGCACGCCGCTGAGCTCGATCAAGGCGTACGTCGAGCTGCTGCTCGATGGCGACGCGGAGAATGAGGAGAGCCGCCAGGAGTTCTACTCGATCATCAAGAATGAGTCCGACCGCCTCGGACGGCTGATCGACAACATGCTCAACATCAGCCGGATCGAAGCCGGGATCATCAAGATCAACCGGACCGAGGTGGACTTCGTCAAGTCCGCCCAGCGCGCCCTGGACGTCATCTCGCCGCAGGCCAAGCTCAAGGACATCTCGCTGTCAATCAACGCGACGCCGCTGGCGTACACCGTGATGGCCGACGACGACATGATCCACCAGGTCATGCTCAACCTGCTCTCCAACGCCGTCAAGTACACGCCCGAGGGCGGGCGCGTCAGCATCAATATCGAGAACGACGACACCACCGGCTCTGTGCTGGTCACCATCGCCGACACCGGGCTGGGCATCCCACCCGACGCGGTCGCTCGCATCTTCGACAAGTTCTACCGCATCGAGAACTACAAGCGCGTCGCCAAGGGCACGGGTCTGGGGCTCAGCCTCGTCAAGCACATCGTCGAGACCGTCCACCAGGGGCAGATCAGCGTCACCAGCGAGCTGGGCATGGGCAGCCGCTTCTCGTTCTCCATCCCGTACCAGACCGAAGCACTCGCAGGGGCAGCGTGATGACACCCCAACCATCCTGGTCGTCGATGATGAGCCGCATATCACCCACGTGCTCGCGCTCAAGCTGCGCGGCGCCGGGTACACGGTCGAGACCGCCGGCGACGGCGAAGAGGGGTACGAGCTGGCGCGCCAGCTCGTGCCCGACCTGATCATCACCGACTTGCAGATGCCCTACCTCACGGGCCTCGAGATGTGCCAGAAGCTCAGAGCCGCGCCGGAAACGGCGAACGTCCCGGCGCTGCTGCTGACGGCGCGCGGCTACGGGTTGTCCCCGGAGGACCTGGCGACAACCAACATCCTGGAAATGCTGACCAAACCCTTCGGCCCGCGCGAAGTGCTCGAAACGGTCGACGCGGTGCTCGCCGACGCCGACGGGGCACGCGCCGACGCCGCCTGACTGCAAAGGCCCATCTTCGAGTGCCATCCACATCGGAACAACTCGGCCTGATCGACCCGATCCACGCCCTCGGCTCCCGCCTGAGCATGCTGTCGATCCCGACGATCCGGTGTGACGCCGGCGGTGGGTTGATCCCGTTCGATGAGCGATTCGACCCGCCCGAGGCGCCGCTGATCAGCCAGTGGACCCGCTCGGGCTACAGCATCAGGCTCCTCCAGGGGGCCATGGATCAGTGGGGCGAGCAGGACGCGCCGCTGCCGGTCGAGCTCTTCCCCGGCTGCTGGACGATCCCCGTGGCGCTGGTGCATCGGCGCCGGCGCATCGGGTACCTCGTCGGTTTCGCCTTCGAGCCGCGCGCGATCGGTGACGAGTCTTTCCTCGCCGGGTGCCAGTCCGCCCAGCTCGACGCCCTGATCACCGCTGAGCAGTTCGAGTCCGTCGCCGTCCACGACGCCGGGAGCATCCACCGGCTGGCGCAGCTGATCGGGTGGTCCAACGGGGACCTGCTCGCGATGCGCGGCGCCGAGGACGCGCTGGGCTCGTTCAGCGCCCAGCTGACCGAGGCGTACGAGGAGATCGCGCTGCTGTACAAGCTCGGGCACGCGATGAACGCGATCACCCAGCCGCGGAAGTTTGTCCGGATGATGATCGAGGAGCTCCAGGAGACCCTCCCGTTCCGCTGGAGCGCGGTCGGCTTTGTTGAGCAGGGGCTCGACGCCAAGGCGCTCGCCCGGTGCGTGTTCCTGAGCGGTGATGCGCCCGGGGCGTTCGACGATCTCCGCGAGCGGTTCTCCCGCCTGCTGGCCGTCATCCCGACCGACAATCCGACGATCATCAAGCCCGGCGGACGCTGGTCGGACATCTTCGACGACATCGAGTCGGTCCTGCTCGTGCACCCGTTCAGCGTCGGGGGCAAGCTCGCCGGCGCGATCCTCACGGCGGACAAGCAGGGCCACGACACCGAGATCAGCAGCGCCGACATGAAGCTCATCGGCGCCGCGGGCGACCACCTGAGCGTGCTGCTGGAAAACGCCGGCCTGTACGAGAACCAGCACGCGATGTTCATCGGGACGTTGCGAGCGCTGGTCGAATCCATCGACGCCAAGGACCCGTACACCAGCGGTCATTCCGAGCGCGTCGCGCACCTGGCCAGGAAGCTCGCCGTCGAAGCCGGCTACGACGAGGACATCGCCGAGCGCGTCTGGATCTGCGGGCTGGTGCACGATGTCGGCAAGATCGGCGTGCCCGAGGCCGTCCTGTGCAAGCCGGGCAGGCTCACCGACGCGGAGTTCGACCTGATCCGCGCCCACCCGGAGATCGGGCACCGCATCCTCAAGGACATCCCCCAGATGGCGGACGTCCTGCCGGGTGTGCTCTCGCACCACGAACGATGGGACGGGCGGGGCTACCCCAACGGGATCGCCGGCGAGGACCTCCCGCTCTTCGCGAGGCTGATCGGGCTGGCCGATTCCTTCGACGCCATGAGCTCGACCCGCACCTACCGCTCGGCGATGGGGCGCGACAAGGTCCTCGCAGAGATCAGCCGCTGCGCAGGGTCCCAGTTCGATCCCGAGCTCGCCCCGATCTTTGTCGGGCTCGATCTCACCGAATACGACGAGATGGTCAAGAACCACGCGGCCGCCGAGGCGCTGACGCACGAGATGGAGCCGGACACCGAGTCGGAGCCGGGCAAGCAGATGGATCACAAGGCGGCTTGAACAGAACCGGATCATTGACACCTGGCGACACGCGCCGCAGGGGGCCAAACCATGAAAGTCAGCACACAGGACCACGGGCACATCAGTGTGCTGACGCTCTCGGGTGAGTTCACCGCCGAGGACGTCGACCATTTCCAGCGCGTCCTCGCCGAACGCACCAGCGCCGGCGCCCAGCACATCCTCCTCGACTGCGAGCACCTCGAGTTTGTCGATTCCGCTGGGCTCGAAGCGTGGATCCGTGCGCGCGACGAGCTCGGCGCCGAGAACGGTCAGTTCCGTGTCATCGCCCTCGACGAGAATGTCACCAAGATCCTCGAGATCACCAGGCTCAGCAACGCGATCGAGGCGCACCCCTCCCTTGAATCAGCCGTGAGGAGCGTGCGATGACGACACAACACATGCAGGCGATCACCACCAAGGTCCAGATCGGCGATCTGCTCGTCGAGCGCGGCGTGATCTCCGAGGCGCAGCTCAAAGAGGCCCTTGACGAGCAATCCGTTCACGGCCACCGCCGACTGCTGGGTGAGGTGCTCATCGAGCTCAACTTCGCCACCGAAGCGCAGATCATGGAGGCGCTGGCCGCGTGCTACGGCGTGCCCTTCGCCCGCATCACACCCAGGGTCGCCGACCCGCGGATCACCGAGGCGCTCTCGCGCGATTTCCTCGAATCGCACTGCGTCCTGCCGCTCTTTAAGGTCAACGGCGTGCTGACGATCGCCGTCTCCGAGCCGGCGAACCTCTTCCTCGTCGAGGAGATCGAGCGTCTCACCGGGCTCCGAGCCCAGATCGTCGCCTGCACCGCGAGCGACATCCGCAACACCGTCCAGGCCTACCTGCCCAGCGCCAACGTCTTTGTCATCGACGAGATCTACGAGGACGTCGGCGCCGCCGACTTCAGCGTCATCGAATCCCAGATGACCGAGCTGAGCAACCTCGAGGAGATCTCGGGGCAGGGACCGGTCGTCAAGCTCGTCAACTACGCCATCTACCAGGCCGTCCAGGACCGCGCCTCTGACGTCCACCTCGAACCGGGCGACCATTCCTTCCGAATCCGCTACCGCATCGATGGGCGCCTCGTGCTGAAGCTCAACCCGCCGTACCAGATGCAGGCGGCGGTGGTCTCGCGCATCAAGATCATGTCCAACCTCGACATCTCCGAGCGCCGGATACCGCAAGACGGCGACGTCCACATCATGATCGACGGTCGACCGATCGATCTCCGCGTCTCGACCATGCCAGGCAAGTGGGGCGAGAAGGTCGTGATCCGAATCATCGACAACCGCTCGGCCATCGTGCCGCTCGAAAAAATCGGTTTCGGGCCTGCGTTGCTTGAGCGCTGGCGGAGGATCGTCAACGGCGCCAACGGCGTCGTGCTCGTCACCGGCCCCACCGGCTCAGGCAAGTCCACCACGCTCTATTCCGTGCTGGCCGAGCTCGCGTCGGACGAGCTGAACATCTCCACCGTCGAGAACCCGGTCGAGGTCACCATGCCCGGGATCAACCAGTTCCAGGTCAACGAGAAGGCCGGGTTCGACTTCGCCTCCGCGCTGCGCGCCCTGCTCAGGCAGGATCCGGACATCCTCATGGTCGGCGAGATCCGCGACGGTGAAACCGCCGCCATCGCGACCCAGGCCGCCCTCACCGGGCACATCGTTTTCGCCACCTTGCACACCAACGACGCGATCTCCGCGGTCACCCGGCTCATCAACATGGGCATCGAGCCCTACCTCGTCGCGGCCATGCTCCGTGGAGTGCTCGCGCAGCGGCTCGTCCGAAAAATCTGTCCGCATTGCAAAGAAGTGTTCGAGCCCGAGCAGCACCTGCGCGAGATCGCCGAGGACTCCGTCGGACCGATCGAACAGTTCCACCACGGGCTCGGCTGCTCGCGATGCCTCGGCAAGGGCTACGCCGGGCGCCAGGGCATCTTCGAGCTCTTCGAGCCCAGCGAGGACTCGATCGAGGGCATCTCCGCCGGGTTGTCGTTGCAAGAGCTCCGCGCCGTCACCATGCAAAAAGAATACCGGACACTCCGTGACGACGGCTTCGAGAAGGTCAGGCTCGGGCTGACCACCATCGAGGAAGTCATCCGCGTCTCCTCGCAGTAACCGCACTCGGATCAACAACCAATGCCCACATTCACCTACAAAGCCCGGGACCAGCGAGGCGTCGAGATCGGCGGGACCGTCGAGGCGCCCAGCCAGCTCGAAGGCCTCCGCACGCTCCGCAACGACGGCTTAGTTGTCACCGACATCCGCGAGGGCGCCGGTGTGATGATCGACACCTCCGCCATCCGCATGAAGCAGGCCGCTCGGTCGGTCAAGGTCGGTGAGGTAGTCTCGTTCAGCGAGCAGCTCTCGATCATGCTCGAGACCGGCGTCCCGCTCTCCGATGCGCTCAAGGCGTACATGCAGCAGTCCCGGGGCGGCAACCTCGTCAAGGTCGTCCAGGCGGTCTCCGACCGGATCACCGGGGGCATGAGCTTCTCCGCCTCCGTCGCGGATTTCCCCAAGGTCTTCCCGCCGCTGGCGGTCAGCCTCATCAAGGCGTCCGAGGCGACGGGCAAGCTCGGCGAGATGCTCGGACGCGTCGCCGAATATATCGGCAAAGAGGTCGACACCCGCCGGCAGATCAAGGGCGCCCTGACCTACCCCGCCGTGATGCTCACGATGGCGGTCTCGGTCACCTCGTTCCTCGTCGTCTGGGTGCTCCCGCGGTTCGCCAAGATCTACGAATCACGCTCGGCAGCCCTCCCCAGGCCGACCCAGATCCTGCTCAACATCAGCGGATTCGTCATGGGCCACTGGATGCTGATCATCGCGGCGGTGGCGATCATCGTTGGCGGCGGGTACGCCATCATGCAGACCAACAGGGGACGCCGATCACTCGACTGGTTGAAGCTCCACGCGCCTGTCTTCGGGGGCATCTTTAAAAACTTCTACCTGACCCGCGCCGCAAGCACGCTCGCAACGCTCCTCGAAGCGGGCATCCCGCTGCTCAACGCCATCGAGATCGTCCGTGGGGTCACCGCCAACACCCTCTGGAGCGATCTCTGGGACCGGATGGAGATGTCCCTCAAGGGCGGCGGGACGCTCCAGGACGCCATCATGGACTCCCCGCTGATACCGCCCGCCTCGGCGCAGATGATCGCCGCCGGTGAACGCGCCGGCAAGCTCCCGATGGTGCTCGATCGCATCGCCACCGCCAGCGAGAAGGAGTTCGACGAACGGGTCAAAACCGGCACCCAGCTCATCGAGCCGGTCGTCATCATCTTCATGGGCGCCATGATCGGCGGCATCGCCCTGGCGCTGCTCCTGCCGATCTTTTCGATGGGCAACGTGCTCGCGAAGTAGCCGGCCCGGTTTCCGGTTCGGCGCTTCGGCTCGGGTCCTGCACACGGATGTCCTCGACCTCCGGGTCCACTGTCACCCGGCCGCGCCACTCGTTGAGCCGCGGCTTGACCACCGCATCGATCACCGCGCCGGCGCCCAGCAGCGCCCGCCGGTCGCCCCAGCCCCACGCGACCATCCGTGCGTGGGCGCCGTCACGCTCGACCGCGATCTTCAGATGCTTTCCGTGCGCGCCCATTGTTTCCGGCGCCCGCGGCAGACGCAGCCCGCGCAGCAGCACCCGCGGCGTCGGCGCCCCGCGACCGAACGGGCCCAGCGCCTTGAGCGATGTCACCACCGCCGGCGTCAGCTCCTCCAGGGTCGCCTCGCAGTCGATCGTCACGACCGCGATCAGATCCTCGGGCGTCAGCCGCTCGTTGGCGACGCTGATCATCGCCTCGGTGAAGGCGCCGAGCCGATCGAGGCCAAGCCGCATCCCCGCGGCCATGTCGTGCCCGCCAAAGGTTTCGAGATGCCCGGCGCACATCGCCAGCGCCGCGTGCAGATTGAACCCGTCGATGCTCCGCCCCGAACCCCGGCAGACATCCCCCTCAACACCCAGCAGGATCGTCGGACGCCCGTACCGCTCGACAAGCCGCGAGCAGACGATCCCGATGACGCCGGGGTGCCACGTCGGGTCCGCGAGCACGATCGCCCGCCGATCATCAACCGCCAGCCCCTCGCGTTCGATCCGTTCGGTCGCTTCACTTTGGATCCGATCACACAGCGCGCGCCGCTCGTCGTTGACCCGTGTCAGCCGCCGCGCGATCACCTCGCACCGCCCGGCGTCGTCGCTCAGCAGCAGCTCCACCGTCTCGCGCGCGTGCCCGAGCCGCCCCGAGGCGTTCATCCTCGGCGCCAGCTTGAACCCGACGCTTTCTTCTTCCACGCGCGCTCCGCCCAGACCCGACTCGTTGATTAGGGTGGTGAGCCCGATCACACCCGTGTGCCGCATCCGGGACAGCCCGGCGCGCACGATCGCGCGGTTCTCATCGACCAGCGGGACGACGTCCGCGATCGTCCCCAGCGCCGCCAGCGCCAGCAGATCCATCAGCGTCTCGCGCAGCAGCTCGCCAACGCGCTCCGAGCCCTGATCCATTGTCGCCAGCCGCCACGCGAGCTTGAAGGCGACCCCCGCCCCGCACAGCTCGCCGAACGGGTACGCCGAGTCGGGCCGGCGCGGGTGCACCACCGCGAGGGCGTCGGGCATCTGTTCGAGCGACGACGGCGGGTTGTGGTGGTCGGTGATGATCAGCCCGACACCGAGCCGCTTCGCCAGCAGCGCCTCATCGATCGCGGTGATCCCGCAATCGACCGAGACGATCAGCTCGGCGCCCTCACCGGCCAGCCGCTCGAGCGCCGCCGCGTTGATGCCGTACCCCTCGTCGAGCCGGTGGGGGATGTAGACGCTGACCAGGGCGTCGGGCCTGATCGCCCGGATCGTGCGCACCAAGATGGCGGCCCCGGTGCAGCCATCGACGTCGTAATCCCCATAGATGACAACACGCCGCCCATCACGAATACAAGCCAGAATCCGCTCGGCCGCGTCGTCCAGATCGGGGATCATCGACGGGTCATGGAGCGTGTGCAGCGTGGGGTTCAGCCAGCGGTCGACCTCGTCCGGGGCCGTCACTCCCCGGGCCCGGAGGATGCGATCCCGCACGCTCGTGGATGGCTCGCAGGGGCCATCGGATCGGAATCTCCATCGTCGCGTGATGCCTCGCATGACCGAGAATATACGGGTTTCGGGCGAAGATGGAGCACCAGAGCCTCGGTATCGGACGAAGTGGACGATTCGGCGCTTGCCCCCTGTCAAGCGGCGGCTAGTCTGTGCCGACAGTCCAGCTAGGGACCGCTCCGGGCGGGGGCCAAAGAGCCAATAATGACCCGCCCGAACCATGGCCGACACCGGCCGAAATGAAGGAACGCAATGGCCGATCAGCCATACAAAGCGGTGCTGCTCTTCGGGGCGCCAGGGGTCGGGAAGGGCACGCAGGGCAAGATCCTGGGCGTCATCCCCGGCTTCCATCACATCTCGACGGGGGAGATCTTCCGGGCGCTCGACAGGGAATCCGAGCTTGGAAAGCTGGTGATGTCGTTCTCCAGCCACGGCGAGCTGGTCCCCGATGACATCACCTTGCAGGTGTGGGAAGAGCACATGGCAGCGCAGGTCGACGCCGGGAAGTACAAACCGGCCAAGGATATCCTCCTGCTCGATGGACTCCCGCGGAACCTGGGCCAGGCGAACCTGCTCGACGGACACATCCTCCCGCTGCGGGTCATCCATCTGGTCGCGTCCGATCAGGACGCGATGGTCGAGCGTCTCCGCCGCCGCGCGATCAAGGAGAAGCGCGCCGACGACGCCAACGAGAAGCTCATCCGCCGCCGCTGGGACATCTACCGCGACGAGACCCAGCCGGTCCTCGACCATTACCCGCGGAACATCATCGCGGAGATCGACGCGGTCGGGACTCCCGCCGAGGTGCTCCTGCGCATCCTCAACGACCTCGTGCCCATGCTCACGACGCAGTTCGGCAACGTCTTCGAGACTGAGGCCGCCTGAGAGCGCCCGGGCGATCCACAGCCGACACGAACGACAACACCCCTCGCCAGGCAGGCGCGGGGTGCTGTGTTCAATCGGGAATCCACTTCAATACGCGCGAAGGGATTCGAACCCCCAACCTTCGGCTCCGGAGGCCGACGCTCTATCCAGTTGAGCTACGCGCGCTGCTCGGCGACCGCCGAAGCCATCGCCTGACCCATGCTACGATCGCCCGTCCCAAGAGGCAATGGCGAGGCAACGGCGGCGAGGCAACGGCGAGGCAATGGCGAGGCAACCACCGTCCATGAATCAGGCGCCCCGGAAAACCAAGCCCGACGGCGCCAGACCCCTGGCCGCCGTCCTGACGATCGTGGCGGTCAGCAGCCTGGGCACGGGCGCGATCATGAACGGGATCTTCTTCCTCGCACGCAAACAGTTCGGCTTCGACGAGCAGCGGAACCTGATCCTGGGGCTGGTCCTCGGGGCGACCTACATCATCGGCGCCATCGGGACCGGCCCGATGATCCGCAGGCTGACCGCCTCGACCGGCCTTGGCCCACGGGCCGTGATGGTGTGGATCCACCTGGTGATGGGGCTGTTGTGCTTTGTGCCGCAACTCGCGTCGGGCCCCTGGGGCGTCTGGGTCTTTGCGGTGACGTACAGCCCGCTGACGGGCGCGCTGTGGCCCATCGTCGAGAGCTACCTCTCGGGGGGGCGGCGCGGGCAATCGCTCCGGCACGCCGTCGGGGCGTTCAACCTCATCTGGGCGACCGCCGTTGTCGCGGCCTATTGGGCGATGTCCCTTGTTCTTGGCGACCATCCGCCGGGCTGGGTCGAGTCGATGGCCTTCTCGGGCAGCCCCATGATGGTTATCGCGGCGCTGGGCGCTTTGCACATCCTGACGATCGGGATCGTGCTCCGGCTGCCACCCGCGCCGGCGAAGCATCTGACCGATGAGACCGAGCCACACCCGAGCGTGTACGTTGATCTGCTCGGCGCGACCCGGTGGCTGCTGGTGCTCAGCTACATCCTGGTTTGTGCGCTCAACCCGATCCTCCCGACCCGCCTCGAAGCGATCGGGCTCGGCGCAGAATCCGGCGCTCGCATCGCCTCCGCCTGGGCGGTGAGCAGGCTGGGGATCTTCCTGCTCATGCAGCGCTGGCACGGCTGGCACGGGCGATGGCGGACCACCATCTGGGGTGGGGGCGCCCTCGCCGGCGGCTTTGCGATCACCGTCCTCGCGTCGTCGATCACGATGATGATCCTGGGGCTGGCGCTCTTCGGCGTCGGGGTCGGGGGCCTCTACTGCGCGGCGTTGTACTACGCGATGGAGGTTGGCGCCGCCGAGGTCGAGGCGGGGGGCAAGCACGAGGCGCTGATCGGGCTGGGTTACACCGCCGGCCCGCTCATCGGGCTCGTTCCGTGGTGGGCGCACGATGCGGGCGTGCTGAAATCGACTCGGATCGCACCGGTGATTGTGGCGCTGGCGGTCATCGCCGGGTTCATCACGCTGCTGGGCGCGCTGTGGCCGATCCGATCGAGATTGACGGGGCGCCGGGACGCGCCGAGATAACAGAAAAAAAACCCCAGACCAGCATTGCTGCGGGCCTGGGGCGTTGAGTAAGAGGGAAGCCTGGGTTGGGGGGGCCGGCGATATGGCCAGCCGCAGTGCGATACGCACGCCGTAGGGGCGCGGATCCTTGGGGGTTGCAAACTTGTGCTTCGGTTACCCCACCGTCGCGACCGGAGGATACGTCCGACAAGAAGCACGATCAAGAGAAAACACCGGTCACAAAGCGGAAACGGACATGGGGGAGACTCCCCAAAGCGTGTCCAGACGACCTCGAATCGGTTTGTTCTCGGACCCGTGGGTGGGTGACCCGAAGCCGTCCATCGCTCGTCGATGTGGTTAACAATCTCCTTGTCCGCGTAAGGTCCAGTCAGCCAGGGGCGTATATATCGGACCCTGCGCGGTCAGCTCCGAACGGATCAGCTCGACCCGATGGCACGGGATCGCCCCATCGAGTGGCGGGGCCGAGGACACGTCAACCCGACTCGATCCGCCGGTCCTTTTTTTTCGCGCGACGGTGATGTGCGGCCTCGGCTCGCGGTCCGATTCAGCGAGAATCCGATCTCGCGCCGGTGTTGTTTCCAGTGCGGTGCGCACGGCGATCGCCAGCTCGTAAAACCCGGTCGTCGCGTCTAGCTCGACCGCGAGCGCGCGCTGCCGGCGCTCGCTGGGCATCGGGACGATCGTGCGCACGGGCATCACAAACGCCGGCCAGCCGGCAAGACAGCCATCGAGCGCACCGGTGATGCGCTCGATGGCGCGCGATGGGACGTCCCCGATGAAGGCCACCGTGACGTGCCGATTCTTCGGCGGGACTTTCCGGAAGCGATCGAGGTGATCGACCCACCAGTCGATGCGGCGCATCGACTTGCGCACCGCGTCGTCGAGCGGGATCGCGACAAAGAGCCTGTTGCTGTCGTCGTCCACGGGGCGATCCTACTCGCCAGCGCCCTCGGGACGCCGGTAGAGATCGAGGTAGAACTCCATGCACTCGCGGCCCTGGATTTCCTTCTTCCGGCTGAGCTGGAACCCGACGCGCTCGAAGAGGTGGATCGCCTGCGTCTGGTCGGTGAGGGCGTCGAGCAGCACCTTGATCAGCCCGTTGTCGCTGCAGAACCGCAACGATTCCTTCACGAGCAGCACGCCGATGCCCCGCCCGCGCAGCTCGGGCGAGACGAGCAGCCCGCTCATCTGTGCGGCGCTCTGCTCGATGCGGTGCAGCGTCACGGACCCCGCCAGCGGCCCCGTCTCGCATCCCCTGGGTCTGGCGATCCAGACCCAACGGCCAAGCTCATCTGAAAAAAGAGGGTTGTCAGGAGCGTTCACCACCGTTGGCACGTCCAGCGCCGGGCCGGCCATGGGCTCGGCGTTCTCGAGGAACGCGGCCAGGTCGGCATCGTCGGAGGCCTCCGCCGGGCGCACGACAAACGGCGTCTCGTCGCCTGTCGTCTGGATGTTTGCAACCTGATCGGTCATTGCGGGACATCATACGGGATCGGACCCGCGCGTGGGCGCCCGATGATCACCGCCTGGCCATCACCCGACTTCGATGATCTCGAACGTGTCTCTGTTGCAGTCAAGGATCCCGACGGTGAGCGCCCGCGCGCGGTGCAGCGCCCCGGGGTTGCAGATCCGTGTCGAACCCATTCGCTCGTCGCGGACCAGGTGGGTGTGCCCGTGGAGGAAGTAATCGGCGGGGAGTGACAGCGCCGAATCCTCGTAGCCGGGCAGGTGCCCGTGCGTGGCGATGAGCAGCGCATCACCGCACCGGTAGCGCCCGCACGGATGATCGACGCCCACGCCGATTGACTCGGCGTACCGCGTTGGCTCGGCGACATTGAAATCCATGTTGCCAAAGACCAGCCGCGCCGGGATGGGCTCGCCGTCGGGCGTGCGCACACCGGCGAGCGCATCGATCACGCCGTCGTCGCAGACATCGCCCAGATAAATGAGCGACCGGGCGCCCGCGTCGAGCAGCGCCGCGACGCCCCGGCGCGCCATCGCGTCGTCGCCGTGCGCATCGGAGAGCAGCCCGATCGGGCCCTCCGGGAGTGTGATTGTGTTGTCGCTGTTCTGGTTCAAAGCCTGATCCAACGAGGTTTACTCCGATCAGTCCAGCGGCGAGCGCCCGGCGGTGATGCGGTTGCGGGCCCCGGGACGGACAATCGAGTCGATGAACCGATCGTACCCAACGCCGATGGTCGCCGGATCGGCGCCGCAATAGATCGATAGCAACTCGGCGCCCCGGCGTTCCGCGAGCATCCGGACGGCGTCAGACCGGCCGTGCTTGTTGGCCATCGCGACGCGGACGCGCCCGACGGCCGCGTCCGAGAGCAGCGACCGCAGCCCCGCGCGGTAGGCGTTGTGCTCGCCTTCGTGGAGGAAGTGCACCAGCGCCCAGACCTGGGCGTAGTAGGTCAGTTCGCTCCCGTCGTGGCGTTTGGCGAGTTCCTGGGGTGAGGATTCGAGCAGCATCGGGAAGGGGATGAGGGCGCCCCTGGCGTGCGCATCACGCAGTCGATCGAATCGCTCGATGTTGGCCCACGGCTGGAAGACCGCCCGGTCGCCGTCCCACTTGTGCCCCTCCATGTACGTGGCGATCCCCTCTTCGAGCCACATGGGCAGCGGATCCTTGAACGTGCGCTGGGTGTACTGGTGCCAGCCCTCGTGGGCGGCGATCGCGAGTGTGTCGTACAGACCGATGTCATAAAAGACGCCGATCCCGCGCCGCGCATAGCCGCCGCGACCGATCAGATCGTGCGGCCCCTCGTTGCTCCCGGTCAGGCGCTTGGAGAGCGCGACCCACTGCGGGCGCGTGTCCATCAGGTATGTGTCAAGGCGGATCGTCGGTCCGGGCAGGGTCCCCAGGGCGGTGCGGTAGTGCGCCAGCGCCCGTTCGAGAAACTCGGGCAGCCGGTCGCGGAGCGTCGGGGATGTCTCGGTGGTGTAGATGCGGTAGTTGGGCGTCCGGATGATCAGCCCGGGGTTTGAGCCGAACGACCACGGCTCGGTCGAGAGGACGATCTGCGTCGTCGCCGGCTCGGGGGGCGCTTGGTGATCGCCCGGGGCGCTGATCGGGTTCGGTTCGCTCGGGCCCGCGTGGACCGGGGCCGACGCCCGAGGCGCCGCGCCGCACGCGGGCAGCAGCGCCGCGCCGGCGAACAGCGTCGAGCCCAGCGTCGAGCAAAGAGCAGGTCGATTCACCCGAGCCGCTCCAGCGATTGGGCGGCGGCGTCTCGCTCGGACTTGAGCGCCGCGAGCTGAGCGCGGGACTCGTTGACGAGTTTCTCGGGGGCTTTGTCGACGTACCCGGGGTTGCCCAGGCGCCCCTCGAGGGTCTTGATGGACTTGTCGAGGTCGGCGATCTGCGCCGCGAGGCGTTCACGCTCGACGCTCGCGTCCACCGCGTCGGCCAGGTCGCTGAGGCGGTGCTCGGTCGCGTCAAAGACGAACGCGACGCTCTCACCCCCGGGCGCCTCGGTCGTCACGCGGGCGAGACCGGCGATCGTTTCGACGAGCCCGTCGCCGGTGGTGATCTCGGCGGCGAGGGCGGGATCACAATGCAGGATGATCTTCCGCCTGGGGTGGACCTGCTGCGCGGTGCGGGCATCGCGGATCGCCTCGATCAGGCTGCGCAGCCGATCAAACAGGGCCTCGGCCTCTTCGTCTTTCAGGTCGCCGGCGATGTCGGGCCACGGGGCGAGGCACAGCAGGTCCGCCCGGCCCAGCGAGACACCCGGCGTTGCGTCGGTCTCGATCTCGTTGACAGACTCCCCGATCGCCTGCGTGACGAACGGGCACACGGGCTGGAGCAGGCGCAGGATGCACTCGAGCGTCGAACGCAGCGCCGCCCGCTGCTTCGGGTCGCGTTTGACCGTCGGCTTGATCGCCTCGAGGTACCAGTCGCAGAAATCGCGCCAGACCAGGTCGTACATCGACTGCGCGTACACGCTGAACTGGTAGTCGCGCAGCGCACGCTCCGACTGGCGGACGCTCGACTCCAGGCGAGAGAGCATCCAGCGGTCGATCAACCGCGGCTGCGCCGGCGCGTCGTCAACGCCCGGCTCGGCCTCGTCGATCATCATCAGCGTGAACCGGGCGGCGTTCCAGAGCTTGTTACAGAAGCGCTTGCCGAGGTCGAACTTGGGCGAGGTGTTCCTGCCCAGGGCCTCGTCGAACGCGACGGGCATGCGCATGTCCTGCGTCTGCGTGGTCATCTGGCAGAGGGTGAACCGCATCGCGTCGGCGCCGTGCGTATGGATGATGTCGAGCGGATCGACCCCGTTGCCGAGGGACTTGGACATCTTGCGCCCCTGGCCGTCCTGGATCATGGCGTGGATGAAGACGTCGTAAAAGGGGAGCTGCCCGGGGATGAACGCGTCGGGGTCGTGCTGGTTCCGCCCGAGGAAGAACCGGTTGAACATGACCATGCGCGAGACCCAGAGGGTGATGATCTCGCGGGCGGTGCACAGGACGTTGGTGGGGTTAAAGGCGTCGAGCAGGCCGTCGAAGGAGGGGTCCTGCGCGGTGTCGGGCCAGCCCATGGTTGAGAGCGGCCAGAGGGCGGAGGAGAACCATGTGTCGAGGACGTCGGGGTCCTGCCGGAAGCCGATCTTTTCGGCGAACGCAATAATCTCCCGGTTGTCAACGCGGAGGCAGAATGATTCTTCGAGTCCGTCTTCGCGGATCTGCCAGGCGATGTCTTCTGATTGGAGTTCGGTTAGGCCAGAAGAATCTTGATTGCCTTCATCCCGCGCCTTGGTCCACACCGGGATCCGGTGCCCCCACCAGAGCTGGCGGCTGATGCACCAGTCGCGGATGTTGTCGTGCCAGGATTCGTAGGTGTGGGCGTAGCGCTCGGGGTGGAAAGACATGGCGCCGTCGCCGGGGATGGAGACTATTTCCTCTGATTCTGATTCTGTAGTGGGGCGGGATTGTATCCCGCCTTCTTCACCAGAAAATCGATCAGAGGTACTCGGTCGCCACTGATATGGGTACATTGCCGGATCAGAAACAAGCCCGGAACGTCGAGGATTACTCCAGACGTATTGTAACTTTTCGTCAAACTCTATTTCATTTCGAATCAGGCGGTCGAAGTACTCGTCTTGCCATAGCGAGCCGGTCTCGCCTCTTGAATCGTTGATCTGCCGCGATGCATGCCGTTTGATGCCGCCGATGATCTTGTTCAGAGGATGCCATTTGTCGTCTTCGATACGAAGTGGTGTCAGGACCATATGAACATGATCAGGCATGACAACAACCCGGTGAATGAGGGCGCGGTCGCCGTGCCAGTGCTTACAGGCATTCAGCGTGATCTGTCGCTCGCCCTCGCTCAGAATAGAGTTATTAGTCTTGAAAGTGACAAAGTAGCTGCTGCCGCCTTTTTCCCAATGGGGCAGGCGGCGCGTTGTTTTGTGGAGATCAGATGAGACCCCTGTGGGGATGGCGGGATGCAATCCCGCCCCACTGCGGGTCAATGACTCCTGTGTACGTTGCTCCCGCTTCAGCGCCCGCTGCGCTGACCCCGCCAGCCTCGGGTCGGTCACCTTCACGTACCACTGATCGCTCAGGTACGGTTCGATCGGCGCGTGGCTGCGGTAGGAGTGGCCCACCGAATGCGAGTAGTCGCGCACCTCCGCGAGCAACCCGTCTTGCTCGAACGCCTTGACAATCGCCGTGCGCGCGTCCTCGCGCGAGAGCCCGACAAACCGGCCGGCGTCGCCGATGTCGTCCCAGCCGTGCTGGTCGCTGATGCTCGCATCCTCGGCCATGACGTTGATGACGCCGAGGTCGTGCCGCATGCCGATGAGCCAGTCGTTGGGATCGTGCGCGGGGGTGACCTTGAGGAAGCCGCTGGCGTACTTCGCCTTGGGATCGACGCCCGGCGCGTCGGGGTCCTCGGCCGGGAGCACGACATAGTCGTCCTCGATGATCGGGATGACTCGGTTGACAAAGGGCAGCTTGCAGAACAGGCCCTTGAGGGCGCCGGCGCGCGGATCCTTCGGGTTGATCGCGACCGCCGTATCGCCCAGGCAGGTCTCGGGGCGCGTGGTTGCGACGGTGGCGCAACCGAGCGTTGAGCCGTCATCGAGCGTTGCTGATTTAGGAGTGCCCTCGGCGTCGCACAACGGGTAGCGCAGGTACCAGAAGTGGCCATCGACTTCGATCATGTCCACCTCGTCATCGGCAAGGGCCGTGAGCGTCACCGGGTCCCAGTTGACGAGGCGCTTGCCGCGGTAGATCAGGCCGTTCTTGAAGAACTGGAAGAACGCCTCGCGCACCGCCTTGGCGCAGACCGGGTCCATCGTGAAGCGCTGGCGGTCCCAGTCGCACGAGCAGCCCATCTCCTTGAGCTGGTGCGTGATGATCGCTTCGTATTCGTCCTTCCATTCCTGCACGAGCGCGATGAACTGCTCGCGGCCGTTCTCGCCGGCAAGCTCTTTCTTCTTGTAGTCGGCCAGCGCGGGCTTGCCCTCGGCCCTGAGACGTTTGTCGACGACGGTCTGCGTGGCGATCCCGGCGTGGTCGGCGCCTGGCAGCCACACCGTCTCGAAGCCCATCATGCGGTGGGCGCGCACGAGCACATCCTGGAGCGTGTTGTTGAGCGCGTGCCCGAGGTGCAGCGCCGCGGTGACGTTGGGCGGCGGGATGAGGATCGCGTAGGGCCTGGCGCCGCCCTCGGTGACGCGATGCGGGTCGGCGTGGAAGGCGTCGGCGTCGTCCCAGAGCTTGCGGATCCGCGGCTCGTGCTCGGCGGGCTGGTAGGTCTTGGGGAGGGTGGCTTCCATATCGGGACGTTGCTCGGTTGGTGGTGGCGGTGGGGGTTGTTATTCGAAACCCCCGGCGGGGTCGTTTGGGGGCTGCGAGGGAGGGTGGGGGGGCTCTGGAACTCATCGGCGTCGCCACCGAAGAATCTGCGGAACTTCCGGTATGGAAGGGCTGGCGGACGGTCGATCAGTGTAGCGGAGGCTATTCTCAGTCGTGAACACGATGGACAGAACATTACAGGTCAAACGCCGCCGACTCTGGGCGGGGCTGGTCAGCATCTCGGCGCTGGCGGTGATCGTCATCGCCGTGGCGCTCTTCCGGGCGCTGACCGGGGCGGGGCCGATGACCTCCGAGGCGGCCCAGTCCCAGCGACCCGCGGCGTTGCTCGATGCGCTGGACGCGGCCCGCAAGAGCCTTTTGGCTGGGCAGGCGGGCGCCGCCAACGCGGTGCTGGTCAAGCTCGTCGAGCGGTACCCCGAGGACCACGACGCCCGGAGCCTGTTCGCGGAATCGCTGCTGGAGCTCGGTGAGCCGGCGGCGGCGCTCAAGCAGTACGAGGCCGCGATCACGATCGGGCCCGATTTCGCGCAGCTCCGCTTCGCCGCCGGGTCCGCCGCGAACATGGCGGGCAAGCCGGAGATCGCGGAGATCCACTTCCTCCGCGCCCAGGCGCTCGACAAGTCCAACAGCCAGTACCCGCTCTATCTGGGCACGGTCCAGCGGAACCTTGGCAAGACGGTCGAGGCGGAGGCGAGCCTGCTGCGGACGGTCAAGCTCGACCCGAGCCTGGCCAACGCGTGGGGGCAACTGGCCGACATCGCGTTTGGCGAGAACAAGCTCTCGCTGGCGAGCCAGCACATCGCCCGGGCCCGGACCCTCGAACCGGCCAACGAGAACTGGCGCCTGATCGAGGCGCGGATCCTCCGCCGGCAGAACAAACCCGAAAACGCCGCCCGCCTGCTCATGGCGATCGACACGAGCGACCGGCTGAGCAACCCGATGATCCTCCGGGAGCTCGGGCTGTGTTTCGGGATGCTCTCGCGTCCCGAGGACGCCGCGGACCTGTTCGCCGAGGCGGTCGAGATCCACCCCGACGATCCGGATCTGCTGTACGAAACGGCCCTGTGGCATGACCGGGCCGAACGCCCGGAGCGCGCGATGGGCTACGCCGTCCGCGCCGCCGAGCTCGGCAGCGAGAAGGCCGCCGCCCTGATCGAACGGCTCCAGAGCCGATCCGACTGAGCCCCCGGCGCCGGCGCGGGGCTACCATCGCTCGCTTTGAGTGACACGCTGCGCATCAACGAGGTCTTTTTTTCGATCCAGGGGGAATCCACCCGGATGGGGCGTCCTTGCGTCTTTGTCCGGCTCACCGGGTGCCCTCTGCGGTGCGCGTACTGCGACACGGCGTACGCCTTCCGCGAGGGCGAGCCGCGCACGGTTGATTCGATCGTCGACGAGGTGGCCGTTCACCCGACCAACCTCGTCGAGATCACCGGGGGCGAGCCATTGGCGCAGCGGGCGGTGCACACGCTGATGTCGAGGCTGTGCGACGCGGGCAAGGACGTGCTGATCGAAACGGGCGGGATGCTCGACATCCGCGTTTGTGACGAGCGGGTCATCCGCATCCTCGATTGCAAAGCGCCCGGCTCGGGCGAATCCGACAAGATGGACTGGTCGAACATGGAGGCGCTGACCGGACGCGACGAGGTGAAGTTCGTTATCGGGGACCGTGCTGACTACGACTGGGCGCGGGCGGTCATCGATGAGCACGGGCTGCTCGGGCGCGTCGGCGCGGTGCTGCTGTCGCCGGTGCACGAGCAGGCGTCCGGGCTCGAGATCCTGGGCCACCCCGGGCTGGACCCGGCGCGGCTTGCCGAGTGGATCCTCGAAGACGGTCTGGACGTGGTGCTCCAGCCGCAGATGCACAAGGTGATCTGGGATCCGCAGATGCGCGGCGTGTAGCCGCGGGGCTCGTGAACCGACGGGGCTATCATGCCCGCCCATGCGCATCCGGCTTGTCAAACAGTTCGACTTTGAAGCGGCTCATTTCCTGCCGACATTTCCCGATGGGCACAAGTGCCGGCGTCTGCACGGGCATTCGTTCCGCGTTGAGGTCGTCGTCGAGGGCGAGCTGGACGAGCGGGAGGGCTATCTGGTCGACTACGGCGTGCTCAAGGCCGCGATCGAGCCGGTGCGCGCCCGGCTGGACCACTACCTGCTCAACGATATCGAGGGGCTCGAGAACCCGACCAGCGAGATGATCGCGGTCTGGCTCTGGGAGCAGTTGGCGCCGGCGATCCCGCTGCTGTCGGAGATCATTGTCCACGAGACGTGCTCGAGCCGGTGCCACTACTTTGGTCCCTGATCTTCGGCCCATGATCTTCGGCCAGTCAACTCGCCGCGTGCAGTCGATGGTTCGCGGGTCCAGTCGTTGAACCAAAAAAGGCACAAGCCGGTTCCTGGAGGGGATGACCGGCCTGCGCTGGGGACGCCAAAGTGAAGTCTGATTCGATGCCGCTCAGTTGCTGGCGGCGTCGTCGGCCCTGACCATCTCGGTCTCGGGCGCCTCGGAGGCCGGCGTGTGGAACACGGCGCCGGGCTTGGAGATTCGCGTGATGGGCTGGCCCGAGACCGGGCGCCTGACCTGCATCTTGCTGGGGCCGGCGGGGATGGATTGGCGCCTGATCGTGGCGCGGGGCAGCGGCGCCGAGGCCGCTGTGGCGCCGTCCGCATCGTCGGTCAGGTACCTCGGGTTGACGAAGGTCCGGACTCCGAGAACGTAACCGTTCTCCTTGAGCCACAGGTTCCTGGCGCGTTCGAGGTCCTCGAAGCCGTTCTCGTCGAGCCGGTCCCACGGACTGATTGCGACGGAGGTGTTGTTGACGCGGACATAGATGATCGCGTCCTCTTCCCACACGGGGGCGCCGTACGCCGCGGCGCCGGGCGAATGCACCGTCTGTCGGGCGCCGATCGGCCGGCCCTGCCAGACGCGGCCGTTCTCGGCGCGGAAGGGGCTGTCGACGGTGTTGCCCGGGTACGGCGCCGGGGTGACGAGCAGGTCGTTGTAGCCCGAATGCCGCCCGGTGTAATAGGGCGCGGCGCTGACGGCGGAGGCACCGATCGCGCAGCCTGCGCAGATCGCGATAATCTTCGAGTTGAACATGGTTGGGGGTTCTCTCTTTCTCTCTTCTCTTTTTTGCTCTCGCTCTCCACTTCCAGCATGCGACGAATCCGCGTCGATGCAAGGAAAATCAGACCGAGAATCAGCCGGGCGCCGGCGCAACCGGCGCGTTCGGCGCCACCGGGCGTCCGAGAACCGCTGCGGGCGCGGCTCGGTTCAGCGCTGGGCCTGGCGCCGGCCGACCTTGACGTCTTCGATGCTGATGCTGTCGCGACTGGTGAGCCAGGTCATCGCGTCGTACAGGGACTGGGCGTGATCGCTGGCGCGTCGCTCCTGTTTGATGAACTCGCGTGCGGCGTCGATCACACGCTGCGCCCTGCCCGGGGTGGTCAGCACATCGCTGATGGCCGACTGCCACGCGGCGGCGTCGCCGTCTTCGACGAGCACCGCCAGCTCCGGGTTGTCGAGGCACGCGACCAGCGGGTCACGCTGCGCGATCACCACCATGCCCGAGGCCATCGCGTCGAGCGTCAGCGTGCGGTGCTCGCCCCGCGCCTCGGGCAGGAGCAGCAGGTCGCACCGCAGCACCAGCTCACGCCGCGCCTCCATGTCCGGGATCACCGAGAGGTTCTCGAGCAGCCCCAGCGTCTCGGCCCGGCGCCACACCTTGTCGTGCTCGGCCATCGCCTTGGCGTCGAGGAAGATCAGCGTCCCCGGAGCCGAGCGGACGACGTGCGAAACACCCTCGAGCGCGCGCATGATCGCCGGCGCATCACCACCGGCGGAGAGGATCGCGATCGAGCGGTTCTGGTTCACCTCGGCCCATTGGCGCCCGGTGTCGGGGGTGTGCACGCCCCAGCGGGCGACCCGGCAGGGCGCGGCCCCGCGCCGGCTCTGGACGGCGTCTCGGATGGGATCGTCGGGGGCGAGCCAGAGCAGGTGCACCCCGGTCCGCTCGCACCGGCGCTCGATCCTCGTGCTCAGCTTGATCGAGTATTGCGACCAGAGCTCGAGCGTGCAGCAGGCCCCGATCCGGTGCGCGAGCTCGACCGCCAGCGACCAGCACCCGTCGCCGAAGGCGTGGATCACGTCGATCGGCGAGTCTTCGAGCGTCGGCTTGATCCTGGTCAGCTGATCGATCAGCGACAGCGCCTGGGCGCGGGGCGAGTTGATCACCCCCACACGCCGGTAAGCGATCGAGGTCGAGGTGAGCCCGCTGCCGATCGCCTGCTGCTGATCCCCGCGCTCGGGGTCGGCGCGGGTGATCGCCATGCCGATATCCGCCAGCCCGACCTCCAGTCGGGAGAGCATCAACCGTTCGCGCCACGCGAACGAGCGGTCAGCAAGGAGCAGGGCACGCATGTGTTGATCTTACGCGCTGCGGGGCGACCCCGATACCGGGGCGGTTTCCGGCGGCATTTCCGTGATCGGATCGTCCGACGCCGGCAGCCCGCCGGCGCGCCAGCACGCGATCCAGTGCTCGGACGCGATCTGCACCAGCACGCTCGATCGGCGCCGACCCGGGGCTTCACCCGATGGGTCTTCGTGGTGGGGCCACCACGCCTGCGCTCCTGCTGGCAGGCCCGGCAGGCCTCGGAATGAGTCCGGGTCAGCCGTGGCGGCCTCGATGGTTGTCAGCCGCCGGCGCCGATCGGTCATCGAGGGGATCGCCCCGAGCAGGGCGTTGGTGTACGGGTGCGTGGGGTTGGCGAAGAGCCGGTCGGCCCGGGCGATCTCGACGAGCCGCCCGGCGTACATGACGCAGACGGTGTGGGCTCGCTGGGCGACGACGCCCAGATCGTGCGTGATGAGCACGATCGCCAGCCCTCGCTCGCGCTGGAGTTGTTCGAGCAGATCGAGGATCTGCGCCTGGATCGTCACGTCCAGCGCGGTGGTGGGCTCATCGGCCAGCAGCAACGCCGGCTCGCAAGCGAGCGCCATCGCGATCATCACCCGCTGGCGCATCCCCCCCGAGAACTCGTGCGGATAATCCCGAATCCGGGACGCCGCATCGTGGATGCCGACTTCCACCAAGGCCGTGATCGCTCGCCGGTGTGCTTCGGCTTTGTTGACGCGCTGGTGGAGCCGGATCGCCTCAATCACCTGATCGCCGATGGACATCACCGGGTTGAGGCTTGTCATCGGCTCCTGGAAGATCATGGCCGCGTCGGCGCCGCGGATCTTGCGCAGCGCCGGCTCGCTGAGCGTTCGCAGGTCCGAGGCGCGACCGCGCGCGCAGAGGATGATGGCGCCCGAGTCGATCGATGCCGGGGGCGTCTGGAGCAGGCCCAGCACGCTCAGCGCCGTCACCGACTTGCCGCAGCCGGATTCCCCAACGAGCGCGAGCGTCTGCCCGGCGAAGACGCTCAGGCTGATCCCGTCGACGGCGCGCGTGCGGTCGCCGCCGGCGCCGGGGAATGAAACCGCCAGATCATCGATCCGCAGCACGGGCGGCGGCGCCGGCTCGGTCATGTCGAACGCCCCGAGCGCGGGTCGAGCGCCTCGCGCAGGCCCTCGCCCACGAAGTTCAGCGCCAGGAGCGTGACGCCCAGCAGCAGCGACGGGAAGAGCAGCAGCCACCACCTCGGATTGACCGTGTTCAGCTCGCTCAGCCCGGCGGCGGCGAGGTTCCCCCAGCTCGGCAGCGGCGGCTGGATCCCGATCCCGAGGAAGCTCAGGAAGGATTCCTGGAGGATCGCCTGCGGGACCGTCAGCGTCGCGTACACCACGATCGGGCCGATCATGTTCGGGAGCAGGTGGCGGAAGAACTGCCGGTGGATCGGCGCCCCGATCGCGCGGGCCGCCTCCATGAACGGCTGCGCCTTGAGGCTCAGCACCTGCCCCCGGATGACCCGCGCCATCGTCAGCCACGAGACGCCGCCGATCGCGATCAGCAGCGTCAGCACGTTCAGCGCGATCCTCGATCCCGACGACAGCGCGCCGCCCGCCAACCGATCGATCACCGCGTCGGCGCCCACCGCCAGCAGCACCACGAGCAGGATGTACGGGAGCCCATAGAGCACGTCGACGATGCGCATCATCACCGCATCAACGCGCCCGCCGGCCGCACCGGCGATGGCGCCGTAGAGCGTCCCGACGATCACGCTGATCAACGCCGCCGAGAATCCCACCCCGAGCGAGATCGATCCGCCCAGCAGGCACCGCGTCAGGAGATCGCGACCGAGGTTGTCCGTGCCCAGCACGTGCATCGGCGCCGAGCCGGGCTCGTGCAGCGCTGCCTCGGCGTCGCGCCGCGCCTGCTCGCCGGCGTCGTGTCCGACCCACACCGGCGGCAGGAAGTACGCGTCAAGCTCGGCGTTGCGATAGGGGGGGGCGGCGCCGGAGCTGCTCGTCCAGCCGAGCGCCCAGGGCGCCGACGCGAAGCAGGCCAGCGCGATGATGCCCAGCGTGACGGCGCCGACGATCGCCGGGAGCGATCGCTTCGGGCGTCCGGCGCTGGTGCGCGGTGCGGGTCGGATTGGTTCAAGGTCTTCTGGCAAGGACCGTGAGGATACCCGCTCGGCCGAAGCGCGGACCGAGCCGCTCAGGGCCGATCGGGCCTGTGACGCTGTCGCTGCCCGGGTCGGCCCTCACCGGAGCCGCGCTGGCGCGTGTTGACGCCGCCTCGAACAGCGCGATCCATGATCCGCTCAACCCGCTCGTTGATGACCGCGTCGCGTGACTCGATGCGCTCGTCGATCGAAGCGCGGAGCCGTTCGATCTTGCCCTGCGCCGATTCGAGCTGGAGGCGCTGTCCCTGGATCTGAAGGTCCACCTGCCGGGCGACCAGCCCGCGGAGGCGCTCGCGTGTCCCGTCGATCGAGATGTCCGGCTCGTTGTTGGCGCCGGGGCCGGCGATCGCGCCGTGCAGCGCACGCGCGGTCTGCATGATGCGGTGTTCGATTCGGAAGTTCTCGGCCTCGATGTCGAACAGCGCGGGGTTGGATTCACGAAGCCTGGCGAGTTTCAGCAGACGCGGCCCGGCGTTGAGCAGCAGTCGTCTGGCCATCTTTGGGTTCCGCTGACTCAACTGTTCGAGTTGGGCCGACATTTCAGGGTCGACCTCGCGGAGCATTTCCCGGAGCCTGGCATTGTCGGGCTTGCCCTGGTTGCCTCCCCGGTCTCGGGCCTGTCCCGGGCCCGGACTTGCGTCCTGTCTCCGGTCCCCATCCCGGCCCCGTTGGCGCGGCCCATCGGTCACTCGCCCGCCACGCCCGGGGAGGTCGGCGCTGACCGCCTCCCACGATTCACCCGAATCGAGCCGGTTGATCGCCTCGCTCAGGCGTGCGCGCTCGGCGTCCATCCGTTCGAGGCGCTGCCGAAGATGACCGATGGCTTCATCCCGGTTCGGCGCGTTGGCGACATCAGATTCCCGCTGGGTTCTGTCGCGATCGGGCTGAGCCGCAGCCGTCGGCGCGAAGAGCGCCAGGGCCATCGCGCCCGTAGCGGCCAGTGTCAGGGTCATGTTTGAGCGCTTCACAGGGACTCCCCCTCGTTGAGGTTCAGGTTCTCATCAAGTGTCCACGCCGAGCCCAGGCTCAGCTCCAGCTCGTCGAGCTCGCTCGACAGCGCGTCGAACGCATCGTCGTCCCACCCGGTGTCAGCGACGTACTCGGTTTCGAAGTCGATCCAGTCGTCGTCAAACGACGCCGTGTCCGACTGTCCGCCCTCTATCGCCACGACGCCGGTGACGGGCGCCGTCGGGTTGAGCGCGATGGCCGCGACCACCGCGACGATCAGCAGCGTGACCGACGCCGCGAGGCGCCAGTGTTGGGTCCAGCCGGCGCGATGGTGGTGCTCCGGCTTGTTTCCTGACAAACGCAGCTCGCCCGGACGCACACCGGTGAGCGCCCTGGCGCCCTCGTCTGCGATCCGGTCGCCGAGCCCGCCCGGCGCCGAGGAGCGGGCCCGCTGCCCCAGGGCGTCGAGCGAGGCCTCGAGCGAACGGAGATCGTCGGGCAGTTCCGGGTTGTGTCGAGTGTGGTCGTTCATGTGTCCGTCTCCGAGCCCACGCCGGGACACCCGGCCGGGTCCTGTTCGTTTTCCATCAGCGAGCGCAGCTTCTTGAGCGCCCGGTGGTGCCTGGCGAGCAGCGTCCCGATCGGCTCGCCCAGTGTCTGCGCGATGAGCTTGAAGCTCATCTGTGCGTGATGCCGCAGCTCGATGATCTCCCGGTCGGCCTCGGGGAGCTGCGCCACGGCGATCCGGAGCGCCTCGAGTTGCTCGGCGTTCTCGCCATCTTGCTCCCCGGAGCGTCCTGCTGAAACGCCCGAGAACGCCGTCGGGTCGCTCGGCGCTGCCTGGCGCCGTTCTCTGCGAAGCTCGTCCCGCAGCCGGTTCATCGCCACGAGGAAGAGCCACGACTCGAACCGTCCCCGCTCCTGATAGCCCCCGTCGCGGAGCTTGGTTGCGCAGGTGACGAAGACGGACTGCGTGATCTCCTCGGCGAGGTCGCTCCGTCCGCACCGGGACCGCACCAGCGCGTACACACGCCGCCAGAACCGCTCAACAAGCGTTCTCCAGGCATCCTCATCCCCGTCTCCGGCGGCGGCGAGGATGGGTGCAAGCTCATCAGGCGGTGGTTCCGAGCGTTGGATCGGCATCACCTCCATCAATCGGCACAACGGTGTGTCATCGGTTGTATTGCCTCAGGTGGCGCTAATTTGTCGCAGCCGCCGTCCGGGCCGCCGGGACGGGCCAGTTTGCGGTGACTGACATGATTTCCCGGACCACGCGGGTGATCGAGGTCGCCGGGATATTGACCAGCGGATCATTGATCACCCCGACACGCCCTTCTCGGACGCACCGCAGATCGAGCCTGGCCAGCGGCCCGAGCAGCTCATCAACCCGGCTCGGGTCGGCGCCGGGCACCAGCAGCAGGATCGAGTCCGGGTCCATCCGGAGGACATCCTCCGGGTCCACGGTGATGAACGGTCCGCCATCGGGCAGGGCCATCTCGAACCCAAGCCGCTCGAGCATTTCATAGTGGAACGACCCGGGCCCGGCCGCTCCAGGAGGGTCGGTCCAGTACAGCGGCAGCACCCGTCCGGCGCGCCGGGCGACGTCGGGTCTCGGCTCAAGGGATGCCTCGAACGAGGCGAGCAGGCCCGCCAGCCGCCGGCGCGTGGATTCGCTCTCAAAGAGCCCGGCGATCTCGCTGGTCGCCCTGGGGATGTCGTCGAGCGACAGCAGCGCGACCGTGTGCAGCGACCAGCCGTGATCGCCGGCGAGCGAGCGAAGACGATCCGGGATCGCCTGCGCGCTCTGTTCGAGCAGGATGTGCGTCGGGTTGATCCTCAGCAGCCGCTCGTAGTCGATCCCGCCCGTGTCGCCGACGACCGGGACCGAATCATCGAGGATGATGTCGAAGGCGTGGCGCCCGACGATGTGTTCCGAGAGCCCCAGGTCATCAAGGATCACCGCGATCGCCGGGCTAATCGCAACGATCCGGGGCCACGGCGCCTCGGCGTTGGGCGCGCCTTTGCCCGTCGCGGGCCCCCGGGGGATCAGCGCACCGGCCAGCAGCGCGGCGACCGCCGCGAACACCACCAGCCACAGCATGATCCATTGGACACGTCGCATCGGCCGCCGATCGTAGACAAGGGAGCGGGCACGCGGTTTTTTCGCTCTTGTATTGCCGATTCGCGGAGCCCCGGATAGCCTGTATCGAGGGCCGCGGGATGGATCCCGGGGCCGGCGCCGACGGGGCGAATGATCGAGCCCGAAAGGATCCACGATGGGCATGTTCAGCAAGGTGTTCGGGAAGAAAAGCCGCACGAACAACGTCGCCCAGGGCGTTGCGACGGTTCGTCCTGATGAGGCGCTCGATCTGGAAGTGGGCGGGGACGGGGCCGTGCTCGGTCCCGACGGCGCCATCGAGTACCGCACACCGCCCAAGAGCAAGCAGGAGCTGCTCGCCGAGATCCAGCGCAACTACCAGGAAGTGCTCGAGCTCGTCCGCAAGGTCGACAACCACCTCGACGAATCCTCTGAACGTTCGCAGCGGCTCTTCGACCTCGCCGACGGGGTCCCCGAGGGCATGGCCACCCTGGTCGAACTCAAGAACCAGAACGAGGTCGTCACACACGCCATCGAGCGCGTCACCGAGATCGCCGCCTCAACCGAGGGGCACGCATCAGCGACAGTCGAAGAGCTGCGCAACATCGCCGTGCGCTTCGACGAGGCGTCCCAGCGCGGCGAAGCGCTCGCGGGCGCCGTCGGCGAGTTCCGCGAGATCCTCACCGAGGTCGCCGGCTCGGGCTCGCGTCTCAACAACGTGATGGAGAGCATCCAGCGTGAGGCGTCCTCGCGCGAGGAGCGCCTCGTCAGCCTCATCGAACGCGAACAGCGATGGATGATCTTCGCGCTCTCGCTGTGCGGGATCAGCGTCGCGGTGGCGATCGTGATCGCGGTTCTGATCACGTTCCGCTGATCGAGCCGGGTTCGAGTTCACCTGGTCTCAGGCTTGTTTCAGGCAAACGCTCGGGCGATCGCGGCGCGCACGGCGCCGAGCGATTCCCGATCGTGCAGCGCAAACGCCCACGTCCGGTCGCGTGCGATCTCGCGCTCGGCGCCGCGGCGGGCGAGCTCGATCGCGCGGTCGTCGAGCGACGTGAGCCGCTGGGCGTGCTCGGCGCGGTATGCACGCAGGCGCCGCTGCATCTGCTGGAAAACACCCGCGGGGTCTTCACCGGCGGCGCGCATCGATTCAATCCGATCGACATCGCTCCGCTTGCGCCGGGCAAGCTCATCGAGCCCGAGGATCGACGGATCGTGCCGGGCGCGGTGCGCCAGCCAGAACGCCCGCTCGATGTCACGCTCGCTGGGCGCCGTTGACGCGAGCGGGAGCCGCAGCGTCGCGGTGGTCAGGGTCGCCGGCGCCAGGTCCTCGCCGAGCCAGCCCTTGATCCAGTCCTCGGTGACCCGGTCGTACAGCGCGCCGCCCACGCCGTGGATGAACAGCTCGCACCCGGCCATTCGCAGCAGGGCGGTCATCAGCAGCGCCCGTGGCGCCAGTTCGCTCGCCGGGACGGAATCGAGGTCCTCCTCGAAGATGCGCTGCCGCGCGACACCCGGTTGGATCCGCCACAGCGGCAGCTCGTACCGGTGGTTGACCTCGCTGATCTCCAGCGGCGAGACCCCGGCGTGCGGGCGACAGGCGACCGCGGCGTTGTACGCCCGGACGAACCCGTCCGGGTCTTCGCGCATCTGCTCGACAAGCGACGTGAACAGGTCGGTCGCCGCGAGCCGTGTCGCGAACAGGAGCTGGCCCCGGAGCCCCAGTTCGCCCAGCAGGTCCGCCGTCGCCAGCCCCGCCTGCGCCGCGGCGTTGGGGGCGGTCTGGTGATCGGCGTACGCCCGGATGATTTGGTCGAGCCCGTCGCCAACAGATGGCGCCGCGACGGTGCGGTTGATGGTCGGCCGCGTCGATGACGCCGGCAGCATCGCGGCGGCGACGCCGGCCGGGGGCGCCGGGCCGAGGCGGACGGTCGTCGCCGTCAGCGCCCCGGCGGCGTCGAGCACCGGCGCCCGGACCTGGAACGGGTCCACCGCGTCCTGATCGGCGACCAGCCACACGACGTGGGCGCCGACACTCCGGGCGGCGATGTCGGCGGCTTCGTACTTCGCGAGGATCCCCGCGTGCCACATCGTCGGCTGGTGCCCGGTGGCGATGATCGGCGCATCGGTCGGCAGCCCGAGCTGCTCGCGGAATCGCCGTGTCTCGGTGCGCATCGCGCGTGACGCCCAGCGTGATCGGATCATCTCGGGCCACACCCGCCCCGCGGGTTGGAGATCAACCGTCACCTCGCGCACGTCCAGGGCCGGCGCCGGACATCGGGCGCCGGCGCTCATCCCCTCACACACCCGTTGCTGAGACCGCCCATGGTGACCATCGGTTTCGCCCGTCCGTCGCCGTGGGTGTCGCTCGCGTGCTCGACCGCCAGATTAAGCGCATCGCGGTAGTGCGTCAGCCGCTCGGCCGGGTCGTCAAGCGGGCCCCCGAAGGTGCGCGTCGGGTCGTTGTAGATCAGCCGGACGGGGATCTCGGTGATGCGCAGCCCGGCGGCGGCGCTCTGCGCCCAGAGCTGCATCGGGAAGGCGTAGCCCGACTCGCTGAGGTCGAGCCGGTTCAGCGCCGAGACCCGGTGCGCCTTGAACCCGCAGAACGAATCGGTCAGCGACAGCCCCAGCCGGTCGTTGATCTCTTGGGTGAGCATCGTGTTGATCCGGCGCCGGTCGGGCGGCGGCACATCGTCGCCCTCGTGCAGGTTGAGGTAGCGCGAACCGCTGATGATGTCGGCGTCATCGCGCCGGATCGCTTCGACGAAGTGGGGGATCGCCGCCGGCTCGTGCTGCTCATCGCAGTCCATCGTAATCACCCAGTCGAACCCGTCGACGCTCGCCCACCGGAAGGCGTCGAGCAGGGCCCGGCCGTAGCCGCGGTTCTCTTTGTGGCGGATCACCTCGACCGGCTGCCTGGCGAGCAGGCAGGGCGTCTGGTCCGTCGAGCCGTCGTCGATGACCAAAATCTCGTCGGCAAACCGCGCCACGCGCTGGAGCACCTTCTCGACATACCGCTCTTCGTTGTACACAGGGATCGCGACGAGTGTGCGCATCCGGTTCTCCGTCGGTTGGGGGAAGAATGAAACACAGGATAGACCGGGACGCACCCGAAGCGCGGGCGCCATTCTCAGGTTTGATGCTCGAACGCCGGCGATGGATACAGACAGCGACGGGGCCAGTGGCGAAAAACCGTGCAAACGAGCCACGGCATGGAGACAACCCGCCCTGGGCGTCCGATATTCCTGATTTCCGGAAAGACATCAGCTCAGTTGGGGATCGTGATCTCGGCGGCGTCACGCCACAACGCCCGGTTCCGGGCGGTGTCCCAGCTCAGTGTCGAGCCCGTCATGGGCGCCGGCAGATCCGGATCGAAGAGCGTCACGATGTTGCCGGGCCACGCCGACGCCTCGGCCATCCCGCTGGCGCCGTCGAACCAGAGCATGTCGGCGATGAGCTGCTTGCCCGCGTGCTGCGCGTAGACCGCGCCGGACGCCTCGATCGAGAAGTTGTCGGGGTTGTCGAGCGACCCGTCGGCGTTGCGGATCATCGGGATGGTGGCGTCGAGCCGCTCGCACTCGATGTCCGAGATGTTGGCGCCGGTCGGGTCCTTGTGGCGGACGCGGACGCGGCGCTTGATCATCGCCTCGCCCGAGTTGCGATCGATCATGGCCGATCCATCCCATTCAAAGAGCGACGTCCCGCGCAGGTTGAACGCGGTGGGGTTCGAGTCGCCCTCGGAGACGACCTCGCGGCGGTCCTCGACGAGCAGGCGTCCGGGATCGGGCAGGTCCACGCGGTTGCGCACGCCGTCGGCGAGGATCTGCGGCGCCTCGACAAAGACGAGCCGTTCGAGCCGCAGCCCGGTCGGGGCGGTGGGGTCGACGACATACCGGCGCGCCTCGAGCTGCGCCATCTCGCCGTCGCCGAGTTCGAGCTCGCCGCTAAAGAGCTGCGCCGCGCGGAGCGCCGGGGCGTCCTCAACGGCGTCGGCGACCTGTTCGATGCTGCCAGCGAGATCGGGCGAGAGCTCGAGCACGAGCCGCTCGCCACGCGCGATGTCGCGGGTCAGCTCGTCGGGCTGGGCGGTGGTGGTGACGCCCCCGGTGAACTCGGCGATCCCGCGCGCATCGTCGTACGTCATCGACCCGAGCCACTCGACCTGGAGCCGCTCGTAGCCGAGGCCGGCCTTGCGCAGCTTGGAATGGTTCAGCACCCCGTCGCCGAAGACGGTCAGCAGGCGCCGGGATTCCTCGACGCGCATCGCGTTGGCGGTGAGTGTGGCGCCCTTGTGCTTGACGATCGCCGGTTGCCCGGCGAGCTCGATGAGCCGGGCGCTGTCGGGCCCGTGGACGCGAGCGGTGTCGGCGAAGAGCTCGGCCCCGCTGGGCGTGCGGATCGCGACGCCGAGGCTCGCGTTGAACTCGACGAGCACGATCGAATCATCCTCGAGCCTCGCCAGGCTCACCTCGGCAAGGTCGGACCGGAGCGTCGCGTTGTCGCGTTCGGCGCGGACCGAGCCCTCGGCGAGCGCCGACGTGGGCGTCAACCGGCTCGCGTTGCTGTTGGTCGTGTCGAACCGCAGGTCCAGCCGGTCGCCGAAGAGCTGGCCCTGCGAGCCGCCATCGAGCGAGGCGGCGCCCTCGAGTATGGCCCGCGTGAGCAGGGGCGTGTCCTCAGGGCCTGTGCCGGGCTCGAAAATCGCACGGATCGAATCGCCCGACGCCACGGCGTCACCGCGGACCAGACGCACGCGGTCGTTGAAGATCGCCTCGCGCAGCGGCGCCCCGTGTGCCGTGTTGATCACGCCGTCCTTGATGTCGAGCACAAAGCTCGCCCCGTCCTGCCAGGTGATCTGCGCCGGCGCATGCACGGGCGAGGTCGAGCGGTCGCCGGGCGCCGCGATGGATTCGAGCGACCGCATCATGCCCGGGCCCGGGATCGAGGCGATCCCCTCGCCCAAGTCCAGGTCCAGCCTGCCAGCGATCATCTCGGCGACCTCGGGCATCGCCAGCACCACTCCCGTGTCGCCGGCGCCGGTCAACTTCAAGCGGCGCGAGCTCAGCCCGTATTCCAGGTTCGCGCACTTGGTCAGCGCCCCGGTGGATTCTTCGATCGCGATCACGTTGCCGCGCTCGGGCGATGAGAACCGGAGCGCGAGGCTGTCGCCGTCGAGCATCACAGGCGCCTCGTCGATCGGACGCAGCTCGAACCCGTCGCTCCAGGTGATCGCCAGGTCCGTGTCGCCGGCGCCGTTGGGCTCGCCCGGCGTTGCATCGCCGGTTCCCGTGGCGCTATCGACCTCCGAGACTAGCGTCACGGCGCCGATGGCGTCGTCGGGGAGGGTTTTATCGATGAGACGAGCCCAGATTTCGAGTTGGTCGGCGCCCAGTGTGACGCCCGAGCCGGCGATGCTCAGGTCGCCCTTGACAGTCGCGTGGTACAGATCAACGACCGGCGGCGCGGCGGGGGTCGATGCCTGCGCGTTGGCCGCTTTGGTTGTTTCATCGGGTTGGCCGTCGTCGCGCTGCTCGGGCGCGTACCGCATCGACCCGGCGCCCTTGGCCCCGAGGTAGGCGATCTTCCGATCGGTTTCGCTGATCAGCGCCGTCAGCCCCGGCAGGTTGACGGTGATCCCGGAGCCGAACACCTGCACCGGGTCCACCGTGCGCACCTCGCCGCCGATCGTGTCGAAGCTCAGCGTCGCGGTTTCGATGGTCAGGTTGGGCGTGACGGCGGGTGTGTTGGCGTCGATGGGTTTCGAGGTCGGCGCCCGTCCGGCGCCGGCGTCGAAGATCTCGATGACCACGCCGTCCTCGAGCCGGCCCGACTCGGGCTCCTGCGAGCCGGCGGGCTGGACAAACTCCGCGCTGGCGGCGCGCAGATGCACGACCGAGCCGTCATCCATATACATCCACGCGCGCGGCTCGACGACGCGGTGGCGACCGGCGCCGAGGTTCTCGAGGTCCTCGTACTCGTACTCGGACTCGACGTTGTCGTCTGCATCGAGCAGCACCACCCGGCCCTCGCCCTCACCGGAGAGGATATTCTCGAAATCCCCGGGATCCGGGGCGCTCAGATCGACATCGATCGCCGGCATCGGCGCGATGGTCAGCTCCTGCAACGGCTCGGTCTTCTCGCTCGACCGGTAGCTGACAAACGACCACGTCAGCAGCGCGACAACAGTCAGCGACGCGATCATCGCGAACACGGTTCCCAGCGTGCGAAGACTCATCGGCTCTGGCGCCCTCCATGACGGTTCGGCATCGCCCGGGCGACCGATGCAATCCGGATCGATCGACGAGCGGCGGTTTGAAGAACAGATTCAGTCACAGCATACGGTACCGGTGCGGCTCTTGATTGGTTCCCGATCAGCCCCGAACAACCTTCAGCGCAATCAGGTCCTGCACGTCGAGGATCCCCACGGGCCGCCCGTCGGCATCGATGACGGGGATCTCGTCCTGCCGGAACTCACGGATCAGGGCCACGGCGTCCCGGACCAGCGCCGTCGCCGGCAGCGACCGGGGGGAATGGGTCATGACCAGCTCGATCGGCTCGCGGAGCTCGGCCGGGTCGCGGAGGATCAGCCGCCTCAGGTCGCCATCGGTGAAGAGCCCGGTCATGACGCCCTGACCATCGACGAGCACGATGGCGCCGGGCCGGCGGTTGATCGAAGAGGCCCGGTCGAGCGCCTCGGCGACGGACACCTGATCCTCGACGACCGGGAGGTTGTGCGCAGCGGTGAACCGCAGCACGTCCGTGACGGGGCGGAGCAGATCCCCCAGCCACCCGCCCGGGTGCCGCTTGGCGAAGTCCTCGGGGCTGAACGAACGCCGTTGCGCCGCCGCCAGCGAGAGGGCATCACCCAGCGCCAGCGTCGCGGTTGTCGAGCTCGTCGGCGCGAGGCTCAGCGGGCACGCCTCTTCGACGTCGCCGATCCCGAGGCTCACCTTGGCGAGCCGTTCGAGCTGCGAATCGCCGCGCCCGCGTGTGATCGTGATCACCGGGATGTTGTCCTGCCGGAGGATCAGCGCCAGGTTGACGACCTCGGCCGTCTCGCCCGAGTAGCTCAGCGCCAGCACGCAGTCGTGCTCACCGACCCGGCCCAGGTCGCCGTGGACGGCCTCGGCGGGGTGGACGAACTGCGAGGGGATCGCCAGCGGCGCGAGCGTCGCCGAGATTTTGGCGCCGATCTGCCCCGACTTGCCCATCCCCGTGACGATCACGCACCCGCCCCGATCGACCGCGGCGACGAGCTCATCCACCGCGCGGATCGCCGACGCATCAATCAGCTCGGCGACGCGCGAGACGGCCTGCGCCTCGGCCGTCAGGGCGGCCCGCATCAGCGCCAGCTCGTCCGCTTTGCCCGGGGCGGTCGAGGCGGGATCAACCTCGACGGTCGGCCTCGGGGTCCGCCTGACGGATTGTCTGTTTTCGGTGTCTGTCATCGCTGGGGAAGGGTACACTTGCCGGTCGGGCGAGACCGCGCCCGGTCGGCGACGATGTTTTGATCCCAGCGCGGTAGAAGCGACGCTTCCAGAGGGGCTCCGATGGCGACAGGCGAGTACAAGGTCAGGCTGGAGGGGTTCGAGGGGCCGCTGGATCTGCTGCTGCACCTGGTCCGAAAAGCCGAGGTGGACATCGAGGCGATCCCCCTGGCCTCGATCGCGGATCAGTACGTCGAGCATCTGGCCGGGATCGCGCGGATCGACATCGACCTCGCCGGCGAGTTCCTCGTGATGGCCGCGACGCTGCTCGAGCTCAAATCACGCCTGCTCCAGCCCCCCGAAGCGGGCGCCGACGCCGATCAGATCGAGGGCGCCGATCCCGGCGAATCGCTCACCGACCCGGGCTCGGAGTTGGTCCGCAAGCTGCTCGAATACAAGAAGACCCGCGATGCCGCCGACGATCTGGACGAGCGCGCCCAGGACTGGGCCAGGCGCGGGCAGATCGGCTCGATCACCACCGACCGCCAGGCGCTGCGTGACGCCGCCGAGCGCCGGCTCGAGGATCTCGACCTCGACGACATCGGGCTCTACGACCTCGTCGAGGCCTTCGCGCAGATCATCGCGCAGGTCGACATGACGCGGCTTGGCGATCACCACATCCTCCTCGACGAGGACGACTCCTCGATCGAAGAGCACGCGACGAACATCCTCGCGCAGCTGCGCACGGTCACACCCACCGAGCTGGGCAAACGAGTCATGCCGTTCCGCCAGGTCTTCGAGGGCCGGGGCCGGGGCGCGCTGATCGGGTTGTTCCTGGCCGTGCTCGAGCTGGTCCGGGACCAGCACGTGGGTGTGGCGCAGGACGAAACAACCGGCGAGATCGCGCTGGAGCTCAAGACGTCCGAGCCGGCCGAGCCGGCGTTGGTGGAGCCGGTGCAGGTCGAGGTCAAGCCGATCAGCCCGTCGGGCCCGGCGCGCGATCCGATCGGTTGACGATCACCGCGCGCCACGACTCGACCATCACCCGCCGCTCAATCCGCCCCTTCACTCGCCCGGGCGCCAGTGCCCGAGATCGCGTCCGTGGCGGTCCGGGCCTGTTCGAGGGCCGTACCGAGCATCGCGGCACGGGCGTCGGCCTGATCGGTCGCGTCGGCGGCGAGCAGGATCGCGCGTCCGAGCGTCTGGCGGATCTGGTTCGCCTGCTCGCGGATGGATTCGAGCTGCCTGGTCGCGAACGCCGCCCGCTCGTCGGCGGTTTCGACCGCTTGTTCGAGTGATTCCGCCTTTTCGAGCATCAACAGCAGCCCGGCCGAGTCCGGGCCGTTGTCGCCGAGGAGAATCTCCTGCGCCCGGTCGCACTGACCCGAGAGCTCCTCAAGCCGCTTGTCGAGCTCGCCCTCAACCTTCACCCGCAGCGCTTCGGCGCGATCGGTCTCGTGCTCGACGAGGCCCTCGATGCGCTGCTTAGCCTCGTCGATCCGCGCAAACATCGCGGTGTCGAACGCCGACAGCTCCGTCCGCACCGACGAGACCACGTCGCCCAGCGCCCGCTCGGCGTCCTCGAACTTCGATGAAGCGCCGGCGCTGGCGGACTTGATTTCTTCGATGGAGGCGTCGCGCGCCGAGCCGACGCGAGTGAGGCTCCGCGTCGTTTCGTTCTCGATGGTCTCGCGCATGCCGTCGAGCTGGGTCGAGGTCTGCGCGATCGCCTCGTCGATGCTCGACTGCCCCGCCTCGATCCATGTGGTGAAGGCGTTGCACAGCTCGTCGAGCTTCAGCCGGCCGAGCCGCATCGTGTTGTCGATCCGTGTCTGTGTCTCGCCGAGCAGCTCGCGGGCGGCGTCTCGTGACGCGTCGAGTGATTCCTCGACCTCGAAGGCGCTGTTGGCCGCGTCGATCCGCCGGCGATCCAGGTCCGCGTAGAGCCCGTCCGTCGCGTCGCGTGTCTCGTTGATCGCTTCTTGCACGCAGGCCCGGGCGCCGCTGACGTGCGCATCGAGTTCGTCGCGCACCACGTCGATCTCCGATCGCGCCAAGCCGATCGCCGAATCGAGCGAGTCGTGCAGCCTTGAAGCGGCCAGGCGGGCCGAACGCTCCAGCGATTCGAGGCGGTCATCGGCGGATTCGATCCGGCCGTTGGCCTCGTCGGCGGCCTGGATCAGGTGCGCATCAAACTCGCGCCGCAGCCGCGTGATCGCCTGCGAGGACTGCTCCTCGATCCGCGAGACCCGGCCCTGCGCCTGGTCGATCTGCGTGTTGATGCGCTCGCAGGTGGCCTTGCAGTGAGCGTCGAGCTGCCCCTCGATCCGCCCGACGGCGCCGTGCGCTTCGGTGAGCCGGGACTCGACCGTGCCCAGCAGCTCGCGCATGTCGCCCATGCGCTGGTCGTAACTGGATTCAAAGAGGTCGATTTTGTCGGCGCGCTGGGAGAGCAGCTTATAGAGGGTGCTCGCCTCGCCGGCGCGCTCGTCGATGAGCCGCAGGACCTGGGCGTGCTGCTCGACGAGCTGGGAGTGCTGGCGGAGGAAGGGCGTCAGCGCGTGCGCCAGCCGCTGGCCCTTGGCGTTCTGGGCGCCCAGCTCCTTGCCCGCCTTGCGGGCCTCGCGAAGCAGCGTGCGCAGGTCGTGCACGACCTGCCCCAGGGCGGTGGGGTCGGTCAGCTCGGGGTTGACAAAGACCTTGGGCTCGACCCGGCTGGCCGGGGCGCGGATGATCCGATCGGTGGTGGCGGGCATGGTGGCGGGGCTCCCACGCGGCGATCGCCCTCCGGGCGCCGGTTCGCGCGTGTGCGTGATTGTGCGTAAGCCGGGCTCCGCCCGCATCGCTCTCAATCGGCCACCGATCCTGCTGCGGTGCAAGATTGACGATCCCGGACGATGGGACGATCCGCAAAGGGCTACGATCGCCCGTGACCAGACGACCCGACGCCAACCACAGACCCGCCGACCCGGCCACCCTGCTCAAGGACGGCGACCGCGGGATCCGCCTCCAGAAGGCCCTCGCAGACGCCGGGGTTGGCTCGCGGAGGCGCTGCGAGGAGCTCGTCTTGGAGGGCGAGGTCCGCGTCAACGGCGTGCATGTCCTCGACCTGCCGGCGTGGGTGGACCCGGCCCTCGATGAGATCGTCGTTCAGGGCAAGACGCTCCCCAAGCCGGAACGGCGCGTCTACGTCATGCTCAACAAGCCGACCCGGACTGTCAGCACCGTCGAGGACCCGGAAGGACGGCGGACCGTCACCGAGATGGTCTCGCACCCCTCCGGCGTTCGGCTCTACCCCGTCGGGAGGCTCGATTACGAGACGACCGGGCTCATTCTGCTGACCAACGACGGCGCGCTCGCCAACCGGCTGACCCACCCCAGCTTCGGCGTCCACAAAACCTACCGCGCCACCGTCAAGGGCCGGGTCGAAGACGACGTCCTGCGCAAGCTCACCCGGGGCGTGGTGCTCACCGATCGCTACGAGGGCCGGACCACCGGCGCCAGCCGGACGGCGCCGGTGCTGATCCACGTGGCGTTCCGGGACAACGAAAAGACGATCCTGGATATCACCCTCCGCGAGGGTCGGAACCGTCAGATCCGCCGGATGTTCGCCCTGATCGGCCATCCCGTCCGCAAGCTCATGCGCACGGAAATGGGCCCCCTGGCCCTCAAGGGCGTCGCCAGCGGGGCCTGGCGGGAGCTGACCGCGCCGGAAGTGGCGGGGCTGCGCCGAGCGGCCGACAAAGGGGAGCGGGCGAATCGTGCAAAGCCCGGCCCCCCGCGTCGCAGGTAAGGCGCCCGGCGAGCCCGGTCCCGGTTCTGGTCCCGGGCCCCGGACACAAGGAGCATCCAGATGCAGCGGATCCGCGCCCTCATCCAACGAATCACCCAGGCCCTGGCCCGGCCCGACGAGGAGCTCGACCGCTGGGAGCGGACCACCAAGTTCCTCGTTCGGATCGCCCGCCACGGCGCCCGGCAGCTCGTCCGGCACCGCGCCCCGCAGATGGCCGCGGCCCTGTCCTACCGCACGCTCTTCTCGCTTGTCCCGCTGCTGGTGGTCGCGCTCGTCGGGGCGCGGATGTTCTTCGGCGCGGGCGCGATCACGCAGCCGCTGCACGCTTTTCTGAGCTACGCCGGGCTCGACCAGATCCGGCTCGCGTCTTCCAGCGCCGACGCCACGATGCCGCAGACCGCCGGGCAGTGGATCGAGACGCTGGCCGTCGGGATCAGCCAACGGATGAACTTCGGGGCGATCGGGGCCGTCGGGGCCGCGCTGCTGATCTACTCGGCGATCGGGCTGCTCAAAACAATCGAGCAGGCGTTCAACACGGTGATCGGGGCGCCGCACCCACGCGGGATCATGCGCCGGCTGACTAACTACTGGACCCTGCTCACGCTCGGGCCCGCGGCGATCATCCTGACCGGCATCGTCGGGAGGCGGTTCCACCACATCGTCGAGTCCCTTGGCGGGAACGTCGCGGTCTCGATCTCGGGAACCGTGGTCACGTTCGTGATGAGCTGGCTTGTGCTTATGCTGGTGTTTCTTGTTGTTCCCAACCGCCGCGTCCGGATGGGCCCGGCGATGTACGGGTCGTTCATCGCGATGCTCCTGTGGAGCGCGAGCAAGTACGGCTTCGGGCAGTACGTCCAGATGTCCACCGGCCCGCAGCAGCTCTACGGCTCGCTGGGCCTGCTGCCGGTCTTCCTGCTCTGGGTCCACCTGACGTGGCTGATCATCCTCTTCGGGCTCGAACTGACGGCGACCCTGCAGGCGGTCGGCGCCGACGAGGACGCCCTGGCTCGGTACGAATCTCAGCGCAGCGACCAGCGCCGGGCGCTGATCGACCCGGCCGCGGCGCTGGTGGTGATGTCGGCGCTCGCCGACGCATTCACCAGGGGCGAGTCGCTGTCGAACGCCGACGCCGCCGAGGCGGCGCAGATCCCCGAGCAATCGGCCGAGTCGCTCCTGGAGGCGTTGACCGATCGGGGCCTGCTCCACCGCGTCGATCGCGCCGGGCGCGAAACATACGCCCTGGCCAGGCCCCCCGAGTCGATCCAGGCGGACGAGATCCTACGGATCGGGTTCGATCTCGCGCTGGTCCCGGGCGACGGCTCGGCGTGGACCGCCCTGAGCACGCTCCGCGATGCGCAGACCAAAGCCGCGGCGGGCTGGTCATTGGCGTCATTGCCCTCGTGACGACGATATATTGGCAGCGTGATTCTTTACTGCAATGGCGATTGGGTGGGGCCAGGCGAGGCCCGGATCTCGGTCTTTGACCGCGGGTTCCTCTTTGGTGACGGCGTCTACGAGGGCCTGCGCGCGTTCGACGGGCTGATCGTTGATCTCGATCGCCATATCCGACGCATGGCCAGCGGGCTCGCCGAGCTGCGCATCACCGGGTTCGACCCGGCCGGGCTCGGCGAACGGAGCACTGAGATCCTCCGCCGCAACGCGCTCCAGGACGCCTTCGTCTACTGGCAGATCACCCGCGGCGCCCCGGCGACGGGCGAGGCGGTCCGGACCAGGCTCCCCGCGTGGCAGAGCAGGCCCACGGTGATGGGGTTCGCCATCGAATCCAAACCGCTCGCCGCGCACTGCGAACCCGCCACCGCCACCGCGGCGAGCGTGGAAGACACCCGCTGGACGAGGCTGCACGTCAAGTCCATCGCCCTCTCGGCCAATATCGTCGGCGCGATCGAGGCCTCCGAACGGGGCGCCGACGAGGCGGTCTTCGTGCGCGACGGGCTCGTCAGCGAGGCGACGGCGTCGAACGTCTTTGCCGTGATCGACGGGCGGATCGTCACGCCCGAGCTCGGTTCGCCCCCGATGCTCGAAGGCGTCACCCGAGCGCTCGTGCTCGGCGCCGACCCCGAGATCATCGTCCGCCCGCTGCGCGCCGAGGAGCTCCGGGGCGCTTCGGAGATCATGCTCGTCGGTTCGACGGCGATGGTGACCAGTGTGACCGCACTCGACGGGGCGCCCGTCGGGGCTGGCGAGGCCGGGCCGCACGCCAGGCGCCTGCTCGGGCTGCTCGTCGAAGCGATCCGCGCGGATCAGACCCGCTCGCGCGGCGCTGCGATTGCGTAAATCACACCTGCACAAATCCGGTGGGTTCCAATCCCCCGGCTCCCAAGGCCGAGCGACCACAGAATCACATGCTCATCGCCCCGATCGATGGCTACACTCCGGCCTATGCAGCCAGAAACACCACACGTCGGCGTCAACCTGATCACGGTCCTCGTGGGCAACACGACCATCAACGTCGCCCGCTCGCTCGGCGACGAGATCCACGAGCACACCCGGATCAGCGTCGACCGGATCGGGAGCGCGGTCGACGCGATCGCCGGGTTCGAGTCGGCGCCGATCGTGGTCGCCTCGGTCAACGAACAGGTTGCGCAAGAGCTCGTCGATCGTCTGCGCCGCGACGATGGCATCGATAGCGAGATCCATCGCATCGGCTCGGACATCCCCACCTCGATCGCATCGAGCCTCCCGGATTCGGCCGGGACCGGGCAGGACCGATTGCTCGCGGCCGCCGGCGCGTATGCGCTGCTCGAGCAGGCGTGCGTGGTCGTCGACGCGGGCACCGCCGTGACGGTTGATTTCGTCGATGGCGAGGGCGTCTTCCAGGGCGGGGCGATCCTCCCGGGGATGGCGATGTCGCTCCGGGCGCTGCACGAGGGCGCCGAGGCGCTCCCGGAGATCGAGCCCGCCAAGCCCGACCACGCCGAGCCGTTCGGCAAGAGCACCGAGCAGGCGATGCTCAACGGCGCGATCTACGGCGTCAGCGGCGCGGTTCGCCTGCTCACCGAGCGCTACGCCGAGCGGTACGGCGCCTACCCGCTGCTGATCGCGACCGGGGGCGACGCCGAGATGATCTTCGCCGGGGATGACCTGGTCGATCGGATCGTCCCGGACCTGGCGCTGCGCGGGATCGCGATCGCGTACCAGGATGCGCTCGCCGGCGACACGGCGTCGGGGCTGTCGAGGTAACGACTGATGCGCGCGACCCTGATGACCCCGAGGACCCCGGGCGCCATCGCGATCATCCAGCTCGACAGCCACAACGATGACGACAACAACGGCGACATCGGGGCCGCGCTGGCGACGCTCGGCATCGAGCCCGTGGCGATCGGTGAGCACCGCCTGCGCGATCTGTGCGGGATCGATCGGGGGATCGTTGTTCGGTGGGACGCTCGGTGCGCACAGCTGATGCCCCACGGGGGGCCGGCGGTGGTCGATGGCCTGCTGACCGAGCTGGGATCAAGGGGTTTCACGATCGGGACCGATTCGACGGGCTGGCCCGAGACGCACGACAGGATCGAGGCGATGGCGCTTTCCGCGATCGCCCGCGCCGCCAGCCCGGCGGCGATATCGAGGCTGCTCGAACAGCCGGCGCGCTGGCAGGCGTGGGACGGCGCCGCGCCGACGATGGCGGAGATCATCGCGCATTCGAAGATCCTCAACCGCCTGATCGAGCCGCCGGTGATCGTGGCGATCGGTCGGCCCAACATCGGCAAGAGCGCCCTGATCAACGCGCTGAGCGGGCGCCGGGTGGCGCTCGTCGCCGATGAGCCGGGCGTGACGCGCGATCATGTCGGCGTGTCGCTCCTGCTTGGCGAGGGAGCCGACGCGATCGCGGTGCGATGGATCGACACACCCGGGATCGATCGCGATGGGCCTCGGGATGACATCGATCGGGCGGCTCTCGGGTTGGCGATGGAGACCCTGAAAGGCGCCGATTGCGTGGCGCTGTGTGGAGATTCCGATTCGGGTGTTGTCGATCCTCGGTCGCTCCCCATCCCGTGTCAGACGCCGGTGATCCGGGTTGGGCTGCGAGGCGATTTGGGGCCGGCGCCCGGGGCCGAGGTCCACACGAGCGCCCTGACCGGCGCCGGGCTGGGCGAGCTGGCCCGGCGGCTGCGTGCGGCGCTCGTGCCGGCGGAATCGATGGCGTCAACGCACCCGTGGCTGTTTGATCCGGCGCTGGAAGCATGATGCGGCGGGCGTCTTGCGGGGTCGATTGGGCGGTCCTACGCTTCGCCTGTTCGTCCCAGGCGCCTGGGCGACGCCACCCGGACACCCACGCAGACGGACACGAACCCAATGGACGATCGTCAAACAAAGATCACCGAAGGCGCCGGCCTGGAGGAATCCAGGCTCAACCAGGAGTTCATCGAGTGGCTGAACGTCTGGGGGTTCCGCATCCTCATGGTGGTGCTCGTGGTGGCCGCCGGGTGGGTCGGCAAGACCCGCTGGGATCAATACCAGGAAAAACGCCTCGACGCCGCGCTTGTCGAGTTAGAGGCTGAGATCGCCACAGGAAGCCCCGACGGGCTCGTGGCGCTCGCCAAGAAGCACAACGGCGTCAAGTCGGTCTGGCGGCAGGCGATGCTCAACGCCGCCGACATCGATCTCGAATCCGGCCGAAAAGCGCTCGTGCCGGGGGGCGACCCCGAGAACCCGGACGACTTCCTCGACGGTGAGGCCGCCAACAAGCAGCTCGAGAGCGCCGCGGGGCTCTATGCCCAGATCATTGATCGTGCCGGCCCCTCCGACGACAGCATCGATGTGCTCGACGCGCGCTCGGGTCACATCGCGGCGCTGATCTCGCTCCAGAAGGCCGACGACGCCCGCACGGAGCTCAACGAGCTCATCGCGCTGCTCGAAACAAGCGGATACTCGGATCTCAAGCGGCAGGCCGAGGATCGCCTCGCCGAGCTCGACAAGCTGATCGGCGCCCCGATGCCCCCGACCTATGCCGAGCTGGCGGTGCTCGCCGAGCAACGCGGACCGATAACGATGTACGGGGAAACGCCCGAGGATCTCGCCGCGATCCGCAGCCGGATCAAGAGCGAGGAGCTCATCGAGCCCAAGCAGAGCGAGGCGCCCGCGCCCGAGCCGGCCGTCCCGTTCATCGAAGCCCCATCGGCGCCGGCCGGGGAGAGCGCCCCAGACGACGGGCAGTGACCCGGGACAGGCCCGCTCCCGAGCAGCCGGGCGATCCCCCGCCGCTGATCAAGCCGGGGGGCAAGGTCGACCCCGAGGCGCTGCGACATGCCGCCAAAGCGGAAGCGATCGCCGGTGCGGACGACGACGGCCTGCGCCGGGCGACGTTCACACTTTCGCGCGACCTGCGCAAGCGGCTCGACCGCTACCTCAAGGACCGCATCGATTTCATGAGCCGCAACCAGCTCCAGCGGCTGATCGCCGAGGGCGGCGTGACCGTCAACGGTCGGAAGGCCAAGGCGTCGACGTCGCTCCGGCTCGGCGATGTCGTCGAGGTGGTCATCCCGCCGCCCCCGGCCAAGGAGATCCAGCCAGAGCGGATCCCGCTCGAGGTTCTCTACGAGGACGAGCGGATCATCGTCATCAACAAGCAGGCGGACATCATCGTCCACCCGGCGCGCAGCCACCTGACGGGCACGATGGTCAACGCGCTGGTGTGGCATTTTCAGAACGACTCGGTGACCGGCGGCGCGCTGTCCAGCGTCGGCGCCGACCTGGCGCGCCCGGGCGTCGTCCACCGGCTCGACCGGCACACGACCGGCGTGATCGTCTTCGCCAAGGACGAGGAGGCGCACTGGCGTCTGGGCCGGCAGTTCGAGCTTCGCACGACCGACAAGCGGTACCTCGCGGTGGTCAGGGGGGAGGTCGAGCCCGTCTCGGACATCATCGACGCGCCCCTGGGCCCCCACACGAGCACGGCCAAGGGGCTGCGCGAGAAATACGTCGTCCGCTACGACGAGATGGGCAAGCCCTCGCACACGCACTACCGCGTCCGTGAGCGGTTCGATGGGTACTCGCTCGTCGAGCTCGAACTCAAGACCGGGCGAACCCACCAGATCCGGGTGCACATGATGCACCTGGGCTATCCCCTCGTGGGCGATGACATGTACGGCGGCAAGCCCGCCACCGGCGCGAGCCTGGGGATGGACAAGGCGGCGAGGCTGGCGATCGAGGTCGACGGGGCGGTGGTGATGGCGAGGCAGGCCCTGCATGCGACCTCGCTGACCATCGACCACCCGAAAACCGGTGAGCGGATGTGCTTCCAGGCGCCCGTCCCGGCGGATCTGAGCCGGCTGATCGGTGTTCTGCGGAGATTCCGCCCCGGCGCCGGCCCGATCTGCCCGCCCGGCTCGCGGATCGATCTCGACGGCGTCTTCCCCAATAGTGGAACCGAAGCGCCGGGATGAGCCGATAACCCGGTACCGGGCGCCGATTCTCTTGTGACGCCCCAAGCGACGAAGCAGGAGGCACGCCATGGGTCTGAACCTTGAACAATCCCGGACACAACCTCGGAAACAACCCGGAACACAAGCCCGGAACGCATTCCGGCGTGCGGCGCGGCGCTGGCGACCGGCGGCGGCGGCCATCGGGCTCGTCATCCTGGGCGGTTGCGCCGCGACCGGTGAGAATGCCGGGACGACTTCCCGCGATGTCGATTCACCGAACCCGGACGTCGGCGTCGTCGGCGCATGGATCGTCACGCTCGATCGCGGCTCCGACGGGCTGCCCGAGTCGACCCTGACCATGCTGCGGCTCCCGATCCCGGATGTCGCCTCGGGGACCGATGCGCACGTCGAGGTCAAGCAGGCGACGATCCCGTGCGAGGGGATCGGCAACGGGGGGATGCTCCGACTCAGCCACGACGGCGCCTGGGCGCTGGTCCCGATCGGCGCCAACAGCGGCGTGTTGCAGCTGGTTTACCTCGCCGGCCCGCAGCCGGCGGTGATCGACACCATCGATTTCAACTCACCCGTCGGGCGCGTTTCGTGGCGCCGGGACAACACGCTGATCGCCGTGGCGCTGCCCGAAAAAGAAGAGATCGCAATCATCCCCGTCACCGGGACCGGCTTCGGCGAGCCGACGCAATGGCCCATGCCCGGGGTCAAGCCCACCGCGGTCGAGTGGAGCCCCTCGGGTCGGCGCCTGGCGGTGATCGCCGAGGGTGTGATCCCGGTCGGGTTCTTCTCCGTTCGCGGCGAGGGCGGGCAGTCGATGGGGCTGCGCCGGATTAGCGTGGATTTCTCGGCGATGCCCATCGAGGGCGTCGCGATCAAGAGCGGGCACTGGACATCCAACGAACGCGCGTTGATCGTCTTCGGGTCATCGTTCGGCGCCAACACGGGCGACAATCCCGCCGCGGTCTCGATCGTCTCCTTCGACGAGCAGGAGGGCGGGCGCTGGCTCGGGGGGTTCAACATCGCCGGTGCGGCGACCGCGAGCGCGATGAGCCCCGAGGGGGACCTGCTGGCGGTGGTGACGGTCGATTTCAACCTGGGTGTCGGCGGGGCGATCTCGCTCTTCCGGGTGGACCCGTCGACCGGGGCGCTGGAGGTCGCCGACCAGGTGGCCGTCGACGGGCCGCCGTCCTCGATCAGCTTCGACCGCGCGGGAACGACGCTGCTGGCGACCGATTTCGAGCGGGACCTGATCCGGATCTGGCGGATCGATCGCTCCGAGCGCGACCCGCGACTCATCGACACCGGGCTCGAGGTCGAAACAGGCATTGCGCCCCACGCCGTCGCGGTTGCACCGTAGGCCGTCAACTGAAGACACTCGTTTGTGTACGGGTTTGGTCGTTACGCCATCGCGGCGACCGCCAGATCGCTGTAGCTGACGCTGATCGCCTCGCTCAGCGCGATGCGCATCTTGTTGCGGATCGATTCGATCAGGCCCCGGCACCGCCAGGCGTTCTGCTTTGAGCTGACCAGCGCCTCGAACTCGATGAACCAGCCGAGCCGGTCGACCATGTCCACATGCACGCGCACCGGGCCGGTGATCCACAGCTCCCGGCGTTTGCGGACCTGAGTCCAGACCGGCATATCCCTCGTTCCGAAGCGGTTCTGCGCCTCGTTCTCGGAATAGACTGTGAACCGGCACACACGCGCCTGCGGGCTGTCGTCGCGGTGGTAGGCGATCCACTCGGTGGGCTCGCCGGCGATCTCCCGCTTGATCAGCCGGCCCGAGCTCAGGCGGTAGCACGAATCGACCTGGAACGTCGTCCCGACGTTGATCGCCCGGAGTTGGCGCAGCGCCGCGATCGCCAGTTCCGGGTCGCGCAGCTCGTGCTTGATCTCGACACTCCTCATCGCATCGGATCAATCGGCCGGATCGGTGCGTGAATTCAGGGGCGATCCCCGGGCGGGAGCGCCTCGATCAGGGCGGACTCGTCCCAGATGTCAACGCCGAGGTTCTCGGCCTTGGCGAGCTTGGATCCAGCCGATGCCCCGGCGATCAGCAGGTCCGTCTTCGCCAAGACCGACCCCGAGACCCGGGACCCGAGATCCTGGAGGATCGCCTTGAGATCCTCACGCTTGAAGCGCTCGAGCGTCCCGGTCAGAACGATGCGCTTGCCGGCGAATGGCGAATCAGCGTCGACAGGCGTCGCGGCTTCCTTCGACCGAAGATCGACGCCGAGCCCGGCGAGCGAGTCGAACGTCGATCGGCCGGCGTCGCTGTGGAGGTAGTCGCGCAGCACCCGCGCGCGCACCGGGCCGAACCCCTCGATGGTCTCCAGGTCTTCGAGCGACGCCGGCAGCAGCGCTCCGATGTCCTCGTAGCGCTGCGCCAGCAGCCGAGCGTTGGCCGAGCCGATGTGACGGATGCCCAGCGACGCGAGCACACGAGCGAGCCCGCGCCCCTTGGCGCCCTCGATGGCGGCGAGCAGGTTGTCGACCTTCTTCTCGGCCATCCTCTCGAGCGTCAGCAACTCGTCTCGGTGCTCGCGGAGCAGAAAAACATCGGCGAAGCGGCTCAGCGGGATGTCGGATTCATCACGGATCAGGTCGATCGTTTTTTCGCCGAGCCCGTCGATGTCCATCTGGCGCCGACCGGCGAACCAGATGAGTTTCTCGCGGATCTGCGCCGGGCACTCGGGGTTGATGCAGCGGCGCCCGGTCTCCTCGGTCGATTCGGTTTCGCCGCGGGTTTCGAGCGACTCGGGCTCGATCTCGATCGGGCCGCCGCACGCGGGGCACGCGGCGGGCGCCTTGATCTTCCGGGCGCCTTTTTTGCGTTGTTCGGGCACCGGCTCGATGACCTGGGGGATGATCTCGCCGGCCTTTTCCACGACGACGGTGTCGCCCAGACGCAGGTCCTTGCGCCGGATCTCGCCCATGTTGTGCAGCGTTGCGTGGGTGACCGTCGTCCCGGCGAGCAGGACAGGCTCCATCGTGGCGCGGGGCGTGATCCGGCCGGTCTTGCCCACCTGAAAGTTCACCCGCAGCAGCGTCGTCTGCTTGCGCTGGGCCGGGTACTTGAACGCGATGCACCAGCGCGGCGACTTGGACGTGTGCCCGAGCCGGCGCTGCTCGGCGAGCGCGTTGATCCGGATGACCGCCCCGTCGATCGGGTACGGGTGGGTGGGCGCCCCGGTGCGGATCCGTTCGATGGCGGTGAGGATCTCGTCGACATCGCCGCAGCGGATCACGCCCGAGCTGACCGGAACGCCGGCGCGGGTGAGCATCTCGAGGAACGCGGTGTGTGTCGCGACGCAATCCTCGGGATCGAGCACGCCCAGCCCGTGGGCGATGAACGCCACGCCGCGATCGCGGACGACGCCCGGCTCGTGCTGCTTGAGCGTCCCCGCGCAGGCGTTGCGGGGGTTCATGAAGGGCTCCTCGCCCTCGGCCTCGCGGTGTTGGTTGATCTTCTTGAACGTCTCGATGGGCAGGTACGCCTCACCGCGGACTTCGAGGGTTCGCGGCGCTTCAGTGGCGCGATCGAGCACGAGCGGGATCGAGCGGATGGCGCGGGCGTTGGTCGTGATGTCGTCGCCCCGCCTGCCGTCGCCGCGTGTGACCGCCCGGACGAGCGTCCCTCGCTCATACCGCAGCGACAGCGCGACCCCGTCGATCTTGGGATCGACGACCGAGTCGAAGGGGTACCGGTCGCGCTCGCCCTGTTCGAGGGTCTTACTGACGATCGCCCGCCCGGCGTCCTCTCGGGCTTTTTTTGTGGTCGGGATCTCGTTATCCCCAAAGAGCGAGCCCGCTCGCCCATCGCCGGGAATCGCTTTGATCATCGCGTCGCGTTTCGCTAGCGCGGCCTTGTGCCCCGGGTCGATCTCCATCCAGGTCCGCTTCGCCCACGCGACGACCTCCTCGTCGCTGTAGGTGTTGTCCACGCTGAGCATGGGCAGCTCGTGGGCGACTGTCTCAAAGCCCTCGACAGGCTCTTCCCAGAGGCGTTTGGTCGGGCTGTTGGGGTCGTCGAGCTCCGGGTGCGCACGCTCAAGGCTCGCCAACTCGTCGAGGAGCCGGTCGTATTCCGAGTCGGGCATGAACGGCTCGGCGGCGCCGTACGCGCGGTTGGCGCGTCGGAGCAGTTCCCGGAGTTCGTTGATGCGCCGCTTCGCGTTCATCGCACAAGGGTATCGCGCCGGGGGTATGCTGGTCGTAGTTCTGCACCCAGGCGCCGATTCGGAGTGATCGCACCCATGACAGCCCGGATGACGGCGAGAATCATCGACGGCAAGGCCCTGGCCGAGCGACACCGCGCCGAGGTCGCACGCCGGGTCGGGGCGCTCAAGGAGGCCGGGCGCCCGGTCCGGCTCGACGCGGTGATCGCCGATGAGCCCGGGGGGGCGGCGCACCTGTACGCGACCAACCAGGGCCGGGGCTGCGAAGCGCTGGGCATCGAGTACCACCTCCACGAGCTGGGCGCCGGCGCCGACACGGCGTCGATCCTCGGCTGCATCGAGACGCTCAACACGGATCCGCTGGTGACGGCGATGATGGCCCACCTGCCGCTGCCAAGGGGCGTGGACCCGTTCGTGATCCAGAGCGCCATCGCGCCGGGGAAGGACGTCGAGGGCGTCAACCCGGTCAACATCGGCAACATCGTCTACGGGCGGTCCTCGCTCGTCCCGTGCACGGCCCTGGCGGCGGTGACGATGGTCGAGTCGACCGGGATCGAGCTGCGGGGCAAGACGTGTGTGATCGTCGGGGCGTCGGACATCGTGGGTAAACCCGTTGCGGTGCTGCTCATGCGGGCCGAGGCGACGGTGATCTCGTGCAATATCTTCACACCTGACACCCCCGCCCTGACCCGGGAGGCGGACGTGGTGATCGCGGCCGCGGGGGTCCCCGGGCTCGTCACAGCGTCGATGATCCGCCCGGGCGCCGTGGTGGTGGATGTCGGGACTACCCGCGTTCGGGACGAGGCGACGGGGAAGACCAGGACGGTCGGGGATGTCGATTTCGAGGGCGTCAGCGGCGTTGCGGGGTGGATCTCGCCGGTCCCGGGGGGGGTTGGCCCGATGACAGTCGCCATGCTGCTCGTCAACGTGGTGGAAGCGGCCGAGGTGGCGGCGGAGCGTTGACGTGGTGGACCCGATGGTCTTGAATAGGCCTTCCGTGCACGATTGGATCTCCCCGGCTCTGCGCCGGGCAAAAGGGCGAAGGATTCGCGATGCTCACGAGTGGACAACTGACGACAACGCTGGCGATCGGCATGCCCGGCCCGGTGGAGCTGCTGATCATCCTCGCGATCGGCCTGCTGATCTTCGGGCGGCGTCTGCCCGAGGTCGGGCGGAGCCTGGGCAAGAGCATCGTCGAGTTCAAGCGGGGCGTGCGCGATATCCAGAACGAGATCGAGGAAGAATCGAGCAAGCCCGCGCCAACCCCCGCCCCCCAGGCGCAGATCGCGCAGCAGGAGGGCGTGCAGGCGCAGGGCTCTTCGATCGCCGACGCCGACAAGGTGGCCGAGAAGGTCAAGCCGCATGGCGCCGCTGACAGCGAGACGCCGCCGCCATCAATCTGAACCGAGCAGCTTCGCCAGACCATCGGCCGCGTCGAGCAGGATGAGCGCACTGAGCGGGTCGGGCCTGGCCGCCTGCGTCTGGCAGTTGTGCAGCAGTGTCTCGGCGTAAAGGCGGGCGTCGATGCCAGTCTCCGAAGCGGGATCGGTGTTCCACAGATCCAGAAACACCGGGATCGCCCACGGGTGGTTGGTCGCGTTGTCGGGTTGGGTGTGCTCGAGGTGCCACCGGGCGGCGTCGAGCGTGCGCCAGCGCCAAAGCTGGCGACCGTGGATGACCGCCAGACGCCACAGCGCCTGGATCGCCCCGAGTTCGCGCTCGGTCCAGAGCTCGATGGCCACCGATTCGTCTTGCCGATGCAGCGGGCCGGTCGGATCGATGATGGATTCGATCGCGCTCGGCGCCGGAGAGTCGGCGCCAACCGCCAGCCATAGCGTCTCGTCGATGCCGTTGCGGGCGCGTTGTTCACCCGGTTCGACGCCCATGGATCGGAGGAATCCTTCCGGGCCGACGAGGTGCGGGATCCGGGCCACCTCGCCGGCGAGATGGGCGGTTGCGCGGAGGAGCGGGATCCAGTCTTCGATCGCGGGTTGTGGTCGGGTGTGATCTGGCATTCCTGGTGTCGCCAAACACGGTATTCTGTCCGGCCCGGCCCTGCCCGGTCATCATTTCTTTGGAGCGAACCAATGCCCATCCAAGCCGTCGTCGATCAACTCAAGAACACCGAAGCGGCGCAGCTCGACAGATTGTGCGACTGGCTGAAGATCCCGAGCATCAGCACGGACAAAGCGTACGCCGACGATGTCCGCAAGGCGGCGCAGTGGGCGAGGGACCGGCTTCAGGAGATCGGGGTTGATGCGGCCCTCCGCGAGACTGGCGCCAGCGGCGAGCCGGGGCACCCGATCGTCTTCGCCGAGCACCCGGGCTCGGCGAGTTACAAGGGCCCGCACGTGCTGTTTTACGGGCACTACGACGTGCAGCCGGTGGACCCACTGGACCTGTGGAAGTCGCCGCCCTTCGAGCCGGTGGTGGCCGATGGGCGGATCACGGCCCGTGGCTCTTGCGATGACAAGGGGCAGGTGGCGTCGTTTCTCGAAGCGCTGCGGGCGTGGAAAGAGGCGACCGGGGAGATCCCGATCCGCCTGACGATCCTGCTCGAGGGCGAGGAGGAATCCGGGAGCGTAAACCTCGATCGGTTCCTGAATGAGAACAAGGCCGAGCTTGGCAAGGCGGACTTCTGCCTGATCAGCGACACGGGGATGCTCGGGCCCGACGAGCCGGCGATCACCTACGGCGTGCGGGGGCTGGCGTACACCGAGATCACGCTGCACGGGCCCGATCAGGACCTGCACTCGGGGCTGTGGGGCGGGCGCGTGCCGAACCCGATCAACGAGCTGACCAAGGTGCTGGCGCAGCTCTGGGACGAGGACCGCCGGGTCGTGCTGCCCGGGTTCTACGAGGGCGTGCGGGAGCTGACTCCCGAGGAGCGCAAGGCGTGGGCGGACCTCGGGTTTGATCAGATCGCGGCGCTCAGGAAAATCGGGCTCGGTCCCGAGGCGGATGTCGGCGAGAAGGGGTTCACCGCGATGGAGCGCGAATGGGCGCGCCCCACATGCGACATCAACGGGATCTGGGGCGGCTACCAGGGCGAGGGCGCCAAGACGGTCATCGCCTCGCACGCGAGCGCCAAGGTGAGCTTCCGGCTTGTGGACGATCAGGACCCCGAGCGGGTGACGAAGCTGTTCAAGACGTGGCTTGAAGAACGCACACCCCCCGGGTGCCGGTGGGAGTTCATCTCGCACAGCGGGGGCCCGCCCGCGACGGCGCACACGGATTCGCCGTACCTCGCGGCCGCGAGAACGGCGCTCGAGTCGGCGTCGGGCAAGCACGCGGCGCTGATCAAGTCCGGCGGATCGATCCCCGTCGTCGGGTTGTTCAAGACGGTGTGCGGTCTCGAAACGGTGCTGATGGGGTTCGGGCTCGACGATGACCGGGTCCACTCGCCCAACGAGAAGTTCGACATCGCCTGCTTCAACCTCGGCGCCTGCGCGCACGCGAACCTGATCGACGAGCTGACCCGGATGGGTTGATCGGGCGTGTGGAGCTGTCGGGTGTCAGACCGTCAGGAACGGTTCTTCATCGTCATCGATCCCGGCATGCGGGTCGGCGTGGGCGCCGGCGTTCCGGGCGGAGACCCGGCGGTCGAACTCCATCCGCATCCTCCGGGCCTCGATCTTGACGTCGTGCAAGGATGTCTCGTCGCGGATGCACGCGGCGCAGATATAGAAGATCCCCAGGATGCACCCACCGGTGGCCGCGATCATCGTCAGCATGTAGACCGTTTCAAGCTCCATCACCCCGGAAGCATCGGACGCCGGGAACCGGATCTGAAGCCGGTGTGTAGAATCATGCGGTGTGTTCCTTTCGCAAAACCCGCGCTGCCCCCGCCGGGGCGATGATTCGCTTCATGATCGCCGCGATCTGGTGCGGCTCGGCCACACTTTTTCCGGTTCACGCCCCCGGGCAGACCGGCGCCGGGCCCGGCGAGCGGGTTGTTGAGCAAGGCGGTGTGGATATCCGGGTCGAATCATTCGGCGTCGGGAATGTCACCCGGCCCGGGTCCTGGTTCGGGGTGCGGCTGGCGCTGACGGACCACGGGCCGCGCGTCCGGGACGTGCTCGTGCGCATGGAGCGGCCCGACGCGGACGGGGATATCGAATCAATCCAACAGGTCGTGGCGCTGGCGCCCGGAGCTGAGCGCGGGGTCTGGATGTACGCGCGGCTGCCGTACTCGGCGTCGGGTTCGGGCGTGCTGTACGACGTCATCGTTGAGCCGATCACGGCGGGCGACGAGGCCCCGGTCGCGGGCGGCGCGGACCCGATCGGCACGGCCCGGATCGGGGCGGCGGGGCTGTTCAAGAGCGCGGATTCGATCGTCGGCGTCGTCGGCCGGCGGAGCCTGGGGCTGGAGGAATACGCGGTCGAGTATCAGCCCGGGCAGGGGATCTCGGGCACGATGCACAACCTGATGCGCACCGTGTCGGGGCTCCGCGCCGTGGACCTGCCCGATTCGTGGCTCGGGCTCGATCAGTTCGAGGCGATCATCTGGACCAACGGCGACCCGGCCTCGCTGCTGCCGTCGCAGACGCGCGCCATCGAGGACTGGGTCCGCAACGGCGGGCGGCTGATCGTTGTCCTCAACGCGGGGAGTGTTGACTGGACCAACGCCCGGGCGAACACGCTGTTGTCGATCACGCCGCGGACGCTCGTCCAGCGTCTTGACGGGGTTGATCTCGAGCCGCTGCGGGCGCTGCTGACGCTCGATGACGAGCGACCGATGCCCGTCAA
>Ga0114931_10000022_pt1 | contig 151754 bp, 116 predicted proteins | sample 2SBtaG_FD_89579 | JGI IMG/M metagenome (GOLD analysis project Ga0114931, IMG submission 89579) | Deep subsurface microbial communities from Kolumbo volcano to uncover new lineages of life (NeLLi) - 2SBTROV14_V59a metaG | ecosystem: Environmental > Aquatic > Marine > Volcanic | place: Kolumbo...
ACGACTATTACCAGTACGGGCTGGAGATGCCCGGGAGGAGCTATGCTTCGAGCCACGCCCCGACGCGGGAGAACTACACCGGCCATGAGCTCGACGCCGAAACGGGGCTGCTCTATGCCGGGGCGCGGTACTACGGCGTGGCGCTCGCAAGGTGGGGCAGCGTGGATCCGCTGGCTGGGAAGTACGCCGCGTGGAGCCCGTATAACTGTGTGCTGGGGAACCCGCATCGATTCATTGATCCCGACGGGAAAGCGTTGGATGACTATCTTATCATGGCGAACGGGCAAGTGGGCCATGCCGAGACCGACGGGCAGGATCGCTTCTTCGTAGAGGAGAAAGGCGAGAATGGAAAGACCAATAATCGCCCATTGGATCTCGGTAGTGATGCCGATTTGAATATTATTGCCGATCGGCTCGTCGGCAATGATTCCTTCCGCCGTATGGTGATTGACTCGAAGACTGCTCCCAATGAAGTACTGGCGCTTGCCGGGGCCGTCGACGTACGAGCGCGTTCAGGAGAGACCTTCCAGACGATGTTGAAAGTGGGAGCCGTCACTATCGGTACGGCAAGAGCCATGGCAACCGGTGGCGGGATAGCGGCCGGGAGTCGTGGATTGATGGCGCTTGGAGGTGTATTGGGTAATATGGGTATGGGCTTCGCTTCTCAGAGAATTTTTCTAAAGGCGAAGTCGGCCAGGCCTTTTTACAGTTAGGAGGCGCTTTAGTAGCGAGGGGGGCGTACAGGGGGTTATCGTCTGCTGAGGGAAATCTCGGGGATGTGAGTGCTCCAATTCTTCGGGCAATCACCTTCACGACGGAAAATGGTATAAATCTGGCAATACAGACGGGCATAAAGAGGAAGGGTAGCCGGTAATGGAAAATGTTCTATTAGGCATTCTTGGCATTCTCTTAGGAGGAGGCACGCTCGTATTCTGGTATCTGATCCGTGATCCCGACGAGAGAGGTGAAGAACGCCTTCGGACGAATGGAATCATTTTGATGGGGATTCTTTTCCTGGTCGTCGGGTTTGTAGCACTCGTTGACGGTCTCACAAGTCCTTGATGGCGCAAAACAATAAAACTAATCCCGAGGATAAAAATGAAGCGATGCACCATGATCTTCGCATTTGTTGCCATCGCATTTACGGCCTGCGGCCAAACGCCCAAGGAGAAAAGCGTTGCGGAGCCGAGCCCCCCTGCGGCCACTTCAAGTACCAACAAGTATGATACAGTATGCAACGCAGAGCTTCTTAATCCGGATGGTACGATAATACACCAGCTTTATTTTTACACAAGGCAGCCACTGGAGCCTTTTCTTTCCGCGTTACGATCACGGTGGGGTGAACCGGATTCTACGGAATCGGAAGTGCGTTGGACAAACCTCTCGGTGCCGGAATGGACCCATGCCCCTGTACGACTCACATTGGAGATCAGCAGCATGATAGCGGACGAGGATACTTGGACTTCCGTGACGATCAGTGCATTTACGGGAACGGGTGCGGAATTGCTGATACCCGGCATGGAATCGAAGGCGACAATTAAAAATTACTTCCAGCGCTTGATTGAAAAAACGCTTGCCCGGTAAGCGCGTTTTGCGGCCACATACCGGGATCACGTACGACCCAAACGGCAACCTGCTCACGCTGAAGCGGCACCGGGAGACGGGCTCTGTGATCGACAACCTGAGCTATGTGTACGATGCGGGGACGAACCGCCTCGGCCACGCCGATGACGCCGTCGGTGCGACGTCGGAGACGTGGGACGTGGAGGACGGGGGGACGAACGCGTTCGTAGGAGCCTGTCCCCGCGAAGGCGGGGAATGCCTCGGGCAGCGCGACGAAGACGAATCGGAGCACGGCCTAAGGAGCAGTCGACAACTGCGCCACACGGCCGTTCTTTGGGGAGGTCGGCCTTCCCATTCAAAATCGGCCTGCATGCGAGCGGTTGCCTTCCTGCGAATCGCTGTTCGCACGGGCCGACGTGTCGTTCGTCGTGCATACCGGCCGCACGGCGCTCGAGGGGCGCCGCAGCGTCGCATGGGGCGATCCGGGGCCGTCGCGCCCTTGTGGCAGGCATTGTGCCGGGAGGAAGCGGTACACCGTTCACCCCTTCCGCTCACTTCTCTATGAGGTTCCCCCATGCGCGTCAAATGGATACCGTGCGTGCCTCCCGCCATGCTGGCCCTGATGCTCTCCGTCGCAGTCGCCGGGTGCGACTCGAATGCCGACAATGCCGAATGTGAGGTCTTCCAGACCTGCGACGTACAGCGACCGCTGCAGGTCTCACTCATCGAAGGCAAGACCCGGCTGCCGGCCAATGTGTCGATCCTTTTCAAAGTGGACACGAAAGACAAAACCCCCGTCGCCGGGCTCGAACCCGCTAATTTCGACATCTTCGAAAATGACCGGCTCATCTCGCAGTTCGAGTCGCAGCGCAATATCCTGCCGAAGGTCGGGCAGTTTCAGTACAGCATCGCCCTGCTGCTCGATATGAGCGGGAGCATCGTGGCGAGCGAGAATCTGGAGGGGCTGAAGGCGGCAGCACGCAGCTTCGTGGAGGCGATCATGTTTCCGTCCGAGGACCCCCGCTACGGCGAGATCGAGATGGGCATCTGGTGGTTCGACGGGCAGGCCGAATTGACACCGCTCGTCGACGTGACCATCGATGCGGACGGGCTCACCGAGGGCGTGGACGGCATTCAGCCAAACCTCGCCAAAGACAATTCGACGAACCTCTACGGCGCCGTCATCGAGGGTGTGGATCTGGCCAAACAGCGGCTCGTCTCCATCAGCCGGCGGAATATCATCTCGGCAGGCTCCGTCGTCATCTTCACCGATGGCACCGATCAGGCCAGCCGGGCTTCCCGCTCCGATGCCCTCGATGCGGTCCGGCACTCGGGCTCCGACATCTCGGTCTATACCATTGGTCTCGGCGGCGAAGTGGACGAGGAGACGCTGACCGAGATCGGGCGCGACGGCTTTGTCTCGGCCGGTCGCATCGAGGAACTTGTTCCCAAGTTTCAGGAAATCGCCAACCTCATCCGCGACGAAGCTAACAGCTATTATCTCCTCGAATATTGTTCCCCCAAACGCGACGGCGAAAATCGCCTGACGATCCGGGTCTCGCACGACAGCGAGATCGGGCTGCTGTCCACCAAATTCAAGGCGGAGAAGTTCACGGCCGGATGCACCGTGTCGGCGCCGTGATGACGCTCTTTTCCGACACCTTTTCAGGCTACATTGATCAAATTGCTGTGGGAATGCGGGATTTCCGTGTCAGAAAAATTCATCCGGGCCGTGCTGCGCAAGGGCGCCTGTCATATTGCTCATAAGGGGTTACGCATGGAGCGTGTGGGTTTGGGGTTGGACTGTGCGGCTACAAGAACGGTATTGGGGATAAGTGCATTTTGTCATGCGCCCGCTGCGCAACGCCGGGTCAGGGCCTCTCTGAAGCCGCACGAATGACCTCGCGACGACACATAGATCACGTTATGGGCCGGTGATTAATACCGCCGATTACCTTCTCGAAATAGTGGTTCTTACACAGGCATTATTACCAATTGAATTAGTGGTAATCTTTCGCTTCCTTTTATGCGGATCGCGTCCCGCGCTCCGCGGCGGCGTCTCCCAATCACCCATCAAACGGGCCTATGCATCGCCTGCTCGGCTGTCTCCTCCTCTGTGCCGGATGCGCGACGTCGACACATACCCTGCCGCCCGCTTCACCGGCCGCCTATTCCGCATTGAACCGGATGGTCGAGGGCGAGCGTGTGACCGTCCACTTTGCCGATGGACATACGCGAATCGGGCACGGCCTCGTGCTTGCCCCCGACACGACGATCTTCGACGTGCTGGATGGTCAGGCGCATCAAAAAGTACCGACATGCAGCATCCGATCTATTGAAACGGGACCGGCGCGCAATTTCGACGTAATGGTTGGTACGGGGACCCTGTTTACGGGTGTCGGGATGATGGCCTTCGCCGTAAAGGAGAGCAATTCGTACCGGCTGGCGTCCGGGCTCGGGGTGGCCCTCATCGGAGGTGCTATTACGGTAGTCAGTGGCGTATTCGGTACGAAGCGGCATCATTATCGTCTGCCCGCCTGTCGGGAATAGCCGGCATCCGCTCCGATGTCGCCGCGCTGCCGTTCGGGCTTCATCAGTACCCGCGCCGCTTGTGTACCGTGCGCCAGTACAGGTCGAGGTATTTCTGCGCGGCGTGGTGCCAGGAAAAATCGGTGTTCATGCCGCGGCACTGCACCGTGTGCCACGTGGCGCGGTCGTGAAACAGCGCCAGATGCCTTCGGCGAAGATCCCGCTCGCCCGGCCGTGAGATCTGTCGCGGCGCTCGAGATGACAGTGTAATGGGAGGGCACCAAGGAACATCAAAAAGGCCGTTATCTCGTCGTGCCGACAATCGGACGCGCGTCAACGCCCCTGGCGCTTCGACTCTAATAGACCGCTTCGAGTCTCAACACGGACGACTCGTATTTTTCCGTTCGATTGCGCACGAACCCACGAAAAGCCCCAACAAAAGAACCGCAGATCCGCGCCGGCACACTGGCGATGGATCTACGGTTCATCATATGGCCTGGGCCGATACCGTATCATCCTTCAGAGGATGCGCCTTCCGGCTGATCCGTGCCACTGTCGGCGCCGGTATCAGCGTACAGCATTACCCCGTTTCCGGCATCGACCTTGACGTCGGCTCCATTATCCAACTGGATGCCATAGACGAGGCACCCGTTTTCATTGTCCAGATCAGATGACAAGACGGTGGTACCCGGAAATGCGGCGAGCGCGGCCTGGACAGCCTGGTCTTGGGTGGCTGTTGCAAGAGATGCCAGGTTCGACGGCTCGGGTTTGGGGACTTGAACAGAGCACACCGACTGGAGGCTAGTCGTCTTGTGCAACGCCTGAAGGCTGAATGCACCCGATCCGAGGCTACCGCTTGAAGTGTCTGTGCCATTCAGTTTGGACGTACATCCCATCATAGCGATGGACACCAGGCCAAGGAAAATCAAAGAATGTATCGGGCCACGGGTGAACCCCTTCATTACGCGTTTCATGCCGGTCTCCGTTTATATCGATTGGCGATCCGGTGCAGACACCGACGCCACAGGGCGCGCGAGCTTATTTGGTGCGCATCCATACGGACTGGTGCGTGCGACGGTTTGTGGATAAGACACGGCCACGCGAAGAAATGCCTAAGCCCTGTCGGCATTTTTTGCAGTGAGAACGCACGAAAAGTTAGTATCCGCGCCGCTTGTGTACCGTGCGCCAGTACAGATCGAGGTATCGTTGTGCGGCGCGATGCCACGAGAAATCCGTCGTCATGCCGCGCCGTTGAACGGTGCGCCACGTGGCGCGGTCGTGAAACAGCGCAAAGGCCCGCAGGATGGTGGTATAGAGCGCGTACGGGGTGGCGTCATAGAAGGAGAAGCCGTTGCCCTCGCCGCCTATCTCGTGAAAATCGTGGACGGTGTCGGCTAGACCGCCGGTGCTCCGCACGATGGGAATGGTGCCGTAGGCGAGGCTGTACATCTGGTTGAGGCCGCACGGCTCGAAGTGCGACGGCATCAAAAACATATCGCACCCGGCCTCGATCTGGTGGGAGAGTTCGTCATTGTACCCGATATACACGCCGACGCGGTCCTGGTACTGAGCATGGGCCTGATTGAGGAAGTCCTCGAGGTGTTTCTCGCCACTGCCGAGGGCGATGAGCTGGAACGGCGTGTGCTGCATCAACTGGTGGAAGATGGGCTGGAAGAGATCGAACCCCTTCTGGCTCGTCAGGCGCGAGACGATGCCGAGCGTGGGCAGGTTTTCGTCGTACGCGAGCCCGAAGCGTTCAACGAGCGCACGTTTGTTTTCGGCTTTCTTATCGAGCGAGTCGGCGTCGTAATTTTGCGTGATGTGCGGGTCGACGGCGGGATTCCACACGGCCGAATCGATGCCGTTGACGATGCCGAAGAGGTCGTTTCCGCGGGCCCGCAGGAGCCCGTCGAGATCGGAGCCGAACTCGGGAGTCTGGATCTCGTGGGCATACGTCTCACTCACGGTCGAGAGGGTGTCGGCGAAGGAGAGCCCGCCTTTCATGAAGGAGAAGGCGCCGTGCAATTCCGTCGGGCCGCCGGGATAGAAGAGGTCCTGCCCGAGGCCGGCGTTATAGAGGGATGAGGGATGAAAACGTCCCTGATACCCGATATTGTGGATGGTGAAGAGCGAGGCCGTGTGCGCGAACAGTTGATCCCACTGATAGGTTTTGTGGAGAAAGACCGGCATCAACCCGGTCTGCCAGTCATTGCAATGCAGGAGGTCGGGGGCCCAGTTGTATCGCTGCATGATGTTGAAGACGGCATGCTGAAAGAAGATATAGCGCTCGTCTTCGTCCGGCCCGCCGGTATAGATGGTGGGCCGGTGGTAATAGTGGGGGCAGTCGATGAAATATACCTCGGCGTCCGAGTCCGGGAGGTGCCCGTACCAAGCCTGGAAGTGGTGGGTGTGGTCGCCAATGCCGACGGGGATCTCGCCGAGGTCTTCGCACTGCGTGAGGCCGTAGTCGAGGGTCCGGATGGACCCGTAGAGCGGCATGAAGACCTTAACCTCGCAGCCAAGCTCGGCGAGGGCTTTCGGGAGCGCACCACTCACATCGGCCAGGCCACCGGTTTTGGCGTAGGGGACGCATTCACTCGATGCAAAACAGACTTTCATGGGAATCGTACGTTGTGCGTGAAACGGGGGCGACCGGTTCCTCCTATGTTCGTGAAAAAATCTGCGTCATTCCACCCTCCACGCCGCGCGAAGGATCGCGTGCTTGGGAGGCGTGCACGATCTGGGCTGGGTTTGATGACCATTCGGCCGGCGCTTTCGCATCGGCTTCTTTGCCCCTACATTGCGGAACCAGAAACATTCAACCTTTTACCGGCTCTGCCAAACGGTTGTGTAACCTCCTCGTAATCTTGTTCCGCCACCCTCCGGGTACGGACTTTCCGAGGCCGTTTTGAGACGCGCCATGGCGCGTCTCTACAGTCTGGTATTGCACCTCAGTACGGGTATTCAACCATCAACCCCTTCAACCTTCAACCCAACCATGCTGGAATCCATCCTTGACGGCGCCGTGTTGGAATATCGAACACAGTCCGGCGTACAGCAAGCCATCGAGGAGGCGTGTGCCGCGCACCCGGATTTGGCTTCGTTTCAAATGCTCGGCGAGAGTGAGGAGGGCCGGCCGATTTACGGCGTCGTCCTCGGTACCGGCCCGCGCACCGTCAGCCTCATCGCCGGCGCTCATGCGGACGAGCCCGCCGGGCCGGAGACCCTCCGCACCTTTATCCTCGAAGGGCTGCGCCATGCCGACCGGCTCGGCGACCTCTTCCGCCGCTTTCGCTTCATCATCATCCCGCACATCAACCCCGACGGCGAAGCCCGAAACCGTCCGTGGATCGAACGATGGCCCGATTTCGAGGCGTATCTGAGGGATCGGGTGCGCGAACTCCCCGGTCGCGATGTCGAGTTCGGCTTTCCGGCAATGCGTGCGGAGAACCGGCTCGTGGCGGCGTTCATGCGCGCCCATGCGCCGCTCGCCATCCACATGAGCCTACATGGGATGGGTATCGCCGAGGGCGCCATGCTCCTCATTGAACGCCACTGGACGTTCCGCACGCAGGCCCTCCGGGACAGCTTTGCGGCTGCGGCGCAGGCCGAAGGGCTCATTCTCCATGACCATAACCGCAAGGGTGAAAAAGGCTTCTTCTATATCGAACCCGGCTTCACGACGACGCCTGAGGGGGAGGCCATGCGCTACTATTTCCGCTCTCTTGGCGACGAATCTTCGGCTTCGCTCTTCCACGACAGCTCCATGGAATTCGCCCGGATCCTCGGCGGGGACCCCCTTTGCCTCGTCACCGAATTGCCGTTGTTTGTGATTCGCTCGCCTTTGCCGCACACCCCGGGGCTGCCGGCCACCTATCTGGCCTTCCGGGATCGGTTGCCCGAGATTCGGAAGCGCCTTGCCGGGGGCAAATCGATCGGAGCAATTCTCGGCGATGTCCAATACGCGCCGGTCCCATTGGCCGACCTCGTTCGGATTCAATTGAAGACCATCGCATACGCTCTTCTGGCGCTGTCCGCGTAACCGTGCGTCTGTGCCCCTTCAATTCGTCGGAACAGCGGCGTCGATACCCCGGGGTCTCCGTTTCGGGACTACAATGGCCCACGTGGCACCGGTTCATATCCGGTTCAGCCAACAGCTGGACTACGAATTATTTTGCTTATAAGCAATGGAATAATCTACCTTTGTGATTTGTGTAATTCACCGCAATAATCACCTGACGTCGATCAACATGAAAAAGTCCCAACGCCCGGCAAACTCCCGCCGAAACTTCCTCCAACGATTTACAGCGGGCTCGCTTGCAATTGTTGCGGGTGCCGTACCCGTCGCAAAAACCGCCGTTGCTTCCGTTGCACAGACAACCGCTCCGTCCGATGCAATAGCGACCCTCGACGACAAGTGGCTCGAACGCATTCACGGGGATCATCGGCAGGTGTTTGATATAGTGGAGCCCAACGGCGGTTTGGGAGCTGCTTACGCCATGAACTACCTGGCATCATTCAAAGAAGTACACCATGTCTCCGATGATGAAGTGTGTGCGGTGACCGTATTTCGGCACAAATCATTCCCCCTCACACTCAATGACGCGATGTGGAAGAAATACAAAATCGGCGAGTTTCTCGACATTACCGACCCAGAGACGAAGGCCCATGCCGTGCGAAATATCTTTCATAACAACATCCCACTGCGACCCGGACTGACGTATGAGAAGATGATCTCCGAAAGAAAAGTGGTCATCGTGGCATATAATATGGCACTCACTTTTTTGAGTAGTTTCATGGCCAAGAATGCTGGCGTGTCCGCTGAGGAAGCCAAAGCGGAATGGACGGACAATTTGCTTGATGGCGTCATTCTCGTCCCCTCCGGTGTGTACGCCGTGAACAGGGCTCAAGCACGTCGCTGTACGTACTGCTACGGCGGGTGAAACATGATGCGTGGGCAAAGTATGGCGGCGACGCCTATGCCAATCAAGAAATGGGTAGTCGGCCTAGTTCTGGCGGGCTGTATGGTGGGATGTACGGCCCCGAGTCATCCCGTCTATGTTCCGCCACTGGTGCCGGCCGCCGCCAATTTGGCCTCCGTGGACAGCCTGCCGATGAACCCGTCGATGGGCGATCTGCCGGTCGATGCGGCGCAGGCCGAACAGATACGATACGGGTTGCGGCTAATGCAGGAGACCCCAACGCTGGCCGCCGAGTTCGTGGGCAATACGCTGACGTGTACGAACTGCCACCTCAATGCCGGGCAGCGCATGAAGGCCCTGCCGCTGGCGGGGGTCGCCGGCCTGTTTCCACTTTATCGGGCCCGGGATGGGAGCATGGTGAGCCTGGAGGATCGGATTCGCGGCTGTTTCCTCCGGAGCATGAATGGCACAGCGCCCCCCTATGACGACCCCGGACTGCTGGCGCTCTCGGCCTATATCGCCTGGCTCGGAGAGGGGCTGCCTGCCGGACGGTCGCCCGGTTGGCGGGGCCTCAATAGCATTCCGGCGGAAAGCCGCATCCCCATCGCGCAGATCGATGCCGTGCGCGGGCGCGCGCTTTTCACCGAACATTGTGTAGCCTGTCACGGCGCCGACGGACAGGGCGTGGATCTGGGTATCGCGCACCCCGGACTGCTCTGGGGTTCGAACTCGTGGAACGATGGCGCCGGGGCTTCACGCATTTACAAGCTGGCCGGGTTCATTCGCTTTGCCATGCCGTTGACGGATCCCGGAATCCTGACCGACCACGAAGCACAAGAAATCTCGGCCTTCATCAATTCGCACGAACGTCCGGTCTTTGCGGCAAAAGACGCTGATTATCCAGGCGTCGGCGTGCCGATCGATGCCGTCTATGATGCCCGGCGGTTTACGCGCAATCCGTTTTTCTCCGGCAAATAGCGTTTCGGAGCGTTGTGTTGGTTAGCGAGGCTCACGGTCGCGCGCGTATATGCATGGCGCGGCTCGTTCATGCCGCAGGGCCCTAATATATGTTTTTAGTAAAGGTTTATAACTGAAAGCGCTTGCATCAAATTTAGCAGGAACTAACCGGAATTCGCAGGATAGGAGTCGCAAAATGCGTGAGAGCATTTCAACCACCCATTAACTTGAAAACCTACAGGTGATTCTATGATAAATAAAAAAATGAGCCCCAAGGGCAAGTCCGTGCGTGTCACGTTTGAACTGCCGGGCGAAAGTGCCACCGATAGCGCGGCCGTGGTCGGCGACTTCAACGAGTGGAACGCCGAAGCCGGCGTAATGAAATTCGTCAAGACGCGCAAAGTTTGGAAGAAAGACCTCTCGCTCAAGGCCGGCAACACGTATCAGTTCCGCTATTTCGTCGATGGCGAATGGCGCAACGACGAAGCAGCCGACGGCTACACGCCGAACGAATACTACAGCGAAAACGGCGTGCTGGAACTGTAATCTGGGTCCGGTACTCCGTTCTGCCATCCCCGGTCCCATTCCGCCTCTCCGCATCACTTCGCCATTCTCGATGCCCGGACTGCTGCGATAGACAGACAGGCATACAAAAGGCCTCCCTCGGGGGGCCTTTTTTTGTTGGCTGTTGGCGGAGTGCCCCCCGAAGGAATATGTCACCCCTACGGCGTTGGTGCATTTTGGGAGCGGTCAGCTAAAAATATTCCACGCCTACGGCGTTCTGGTCTGTGATGATCTAACGGCCCGTGGCTCAACCGCAAAGTTAGTCGGTGGAAAGTCAAGTGGTTTTGTTCTTGTTCTTTGCCATCCTAGAAAACTTTGGCGGCCGGCTCCGCCTCGATCTATGACTCACTCCCCTGACACACTTAATGGAATACCACCTCTCGAGCGGACCAAACCGGAAGCTCCGACAAAACGAGTTCTCGGCCGACATAACGTCCGAGACGTAACAATGCAGCCTCCGACGGACGAAGCGAAGTAAACCATCAACGATCAACCATCAGCCTGCGACCATCAGCCTGTGACCATTAGCCTGCGACCATTACCCATCGACCACCAACCATCAGCTTGCAACCATCAACCTTCAACCCGAACCGGGTCACGCGCTCGACGGCCCCGGTACGCATCCGTCTCATCCAAAAAGCAGTCGGACGACATAGACGGCCATGAGCATCGCGGCGAAATCGGCCATTAGGCCGGCAGGGACGGCATGGCGGGTCTTCTTGATGTTCACTGCGCCGAAATACACCGCAATGACATAGAACGTCGTCTCCGTCGAGCCGAACATGGTGGCGGCCATTTTGACTAGGATCGAGTCCTCCCCGTATTGGTGGATCATGTCGAGTACGATAGCGGCTGAGCCACTGCCGGTGAGCGGGCGGACGATGGCCATCGGGATAACTTCCGGCGGGATGCCGATGAATCCAAGAACTGGACGGAGGCCGTCAATGAGGAAGTCGAGGGCGCCCGAGGCGCGAAACATGCCGATGGCGAAGAGGATGGCGACGAGGTAGGGAATAATCATCACGGCGACATTGAAGCCCTCCTTAGCGCCCTCGACAAATTCCTCGTAAACGGGCACTTTCTTGACGAGGCCGTAAAGCGGAAAGCCGATGATGATGGCCGGGACGACAAAGACCGAAAGAAGGTCAAGTACAGTGCGAGCGGTTTCCATAGTGTCTGGGGCGAATATGCGTGAGCGGAGATCGGTCGGCTAACCCTGACTGTCGATAGAAGCGGTACGATTCGGATCTGTCTCGCGATAGCGTTTCATGCGGCCGAGTACCCGCGTCGAGACGATGGCGACGACAAGAGACAGCGTCGTGACGATCAGGATGCCAAAGAAGAGCTGGTTGATTTGTAGCCCCATGATGGCCACAAGAAGCACCGGTGGCACGATCTGCACGCTGGCCGTGTTCATGGCAAGCAGCATCACCATGCTATTTGTCGCCGTTTCTGGTTCGGGATTCAGCGTCTGCAATTCTTCCATTGCCTTTATGCCCAGTGGTGTGGCGGCATTGCCGAGTCCCAGCATATTGGCCGTCAGGTTGAGGACGATCATCCCAAAGGCTGGATGATCCCTGGGGATGCCCGGGAAGAGCGGCCGGAGCAACGGCTGCGTCACGCGGACGAGGCTGTAGAGGATGCCCGATTTCTCCGCGATGCGGAGCATCCCCATCCACAGTGCCAGCGTCCCGATGAGGCCAAGCGCGAGCGAAACGGCCGTTTTGGCGAAGTCGATGGCGGCGGCTGCGATGGCATTGAGCTTCACGAACCGCACGGGCGCGAACGTGACGGTCGTCGTCGCCAGCGTGTCACCGCTCAGCGCGAAGTGTCCAGTGGGGCCGCGAAGGTCGTGGTCCCGTCTGGAGGTGACCTCCCGGATCGTGGCGAGTGGCTCGGGGAGGGCGGCATCGGCCGCGAAGCGGAGTTGCCGCCCGTTCTCGGTCTGTATCAGCACACCGGGGTACGAGGCCGCCGAGTGCACGCCAAAGCGGTCCGCCACCGCCGCCGGATCCGGCGAAACCGTCACCTCGACACGCCGGGCATCGGGGGCATAGCCTTCGGGAAAGCGGAGGGTGACGGGCAAGGGCTCGCCGTTGTGATAGGTATCACGGGAAAAGTCGCGAATATCGTGGACCAGAGCGAAAACCAGACTCAGAATAATGAGTCCGGCCCAGATGTAATTCAGCATGATCTTGGCGGATGGAGACGTGAACCTCGGAATGCGGGTCTATGATACAGAAAAGCCGAGACAAGTTTGATGCCGGGCCGATGGCATGCTGGCTGTTGGCTTCTGGCTGTTGGCTTCTATGGCTACAGGTTTTAGGCCACGAGCCCGGATGAATAAAGAATGTCGAATAGTGAATGTCGAATTACGAAGTGGCTTGCGATCAACCACGAGCCTCCGGCCAACAGCCAACAGCCAACAAACGTGACTATTTCCCCCGGGAGCGCGGCAGAAAGAAAAGGCAGGCACAAATGAGATCTGCCTGTGAGAGTCTGTATGTCCGTGCATCGGAATCATCCGGAGCAGGTCAGAACCAATCATCCCATTCAGGAGGAAATATGAGAAACCGCCTATCAATCTGGAGCACCCTGATCGTTCTGATCCTTTCCATGACCACGGCGGGTTGCTTCACTCAGCGGTTCGTAGTCGGTGAAGGATCCCAGACAGGCGAGACTGTTAAGTCGCGCCAGTGGTACGTGCTCTTCGGGCTCGTTCCGATCAACCAAACGGATGCCGATCAACTTGCCGACGGCGCGGCAAACTATACCATCGAGACGAAATTTACCGCCCTCGATGTGATCATTGGCATCTTTACCAGCGCGGCATCGGTTTACCCAAGGACGGTGAAAGTCACAAAATAGCGGGGCCGGCTCGGGGGGTACGGAACGCACTTATGGCAATGAAGGCGGTGTTTTTGCGACCTTGTCCCTCCGGTCTCGGTCGAGATAGGCGCGAATCTTGGCCGCCATCGAAGGGCCGACGACCCCGCCGAGGTCCTCTTCCGACGTGGCTTCGATCTTCTTTACGGAGCCGAAGGTCTTGAGGAGCTTGCGCACGCTCTTGTCCCCGACGCCGGGAATGTCCATGAGTTCGGAGTGCAGGGTTTTGAGTTGCCGCTGTTTGCGCTGAAACGTGATGGCGAAGCGATGGGCTTCGTTGCGGGTGCGTTGAAGAAGTTGAAGCGACGAACTCGTCCGCGGAATAAGCACGGACTCAGTGTCGCCGGGGAAGAAGACCTCCTCCAGCCGTTTGGCAAGCCCCACGACCGGAAAGCGCCCATATACGTCGGCATGCTTGAGGGCTTCGACGGCGCTCGACAGCTGTCCCTTCCCGCCGTCGATGAGTACCAGGTCGGGCCACGGACCGTTCTCTTCGAGCGTCCGGGCATAACGTCGCCCTACCACTTCGCGCATCGACTGAAAGTCGTCCGATTTGCCCTCTTTGACAGAACGAACCTTGAACGTTCGATAATCCTGTTTCTTTGGTTTTCCGTCAACAAATACGACGCACGAGGCGACGATTCCGGTGCCGCCAAGATGGGAAATATCGAAACACTCGATTCGCCGGGGCAACCGGGGCAACCGTAGATCGCGCTTAAGCGCATGGACCACGTGCGGCACCCGCCCCTCTTCCTGTTGCGCTTTTTGCCGTCGCCATTCTTCGAGCAAGAGCTTAGCGTTGGCTTTCACCATGCGGATCAAACCGGCTTTATCGCCGCGCTCAGGTACGCGAATAGTCACCTTCTTGCCCCGGTGGTCATGGAGAAATGTAAGGAGCGGATCCGGGTCATGGCATGAGATTGAAAGCAAAACTTCCTCGGGGAAAAACGTGGTCTCCGTGTAATGACGTTCGAGAAAGGACTGCATCAGTGCATCATCGGGGATTCCCTCAATCCGATAAAGGTATTTATGCGCACGCCCGATGACTTTGCCTTCCCGTACTTTGAACAGCGCACCGCACGCCGCGTTCTCCTCACGATCAACGGCCAAAGCAAAAAGGTCTCGGTCCGTAAAATCGTGGCTGACAATTTTTTGGCGCTCAGTATAGACTCGCAGGGCTTTTATCCGGTCACGAAGCGATGCGGCTTCCTCAAAATGCTTCCCGGCGGATTGAGCAGCCATCTCTTCCGAGAGAATGTCGATCAGTGTTTTGGTTTTGCCGTTTAGTAATTGCTCAACTTGACGGATCGTCTCGTCATAATCGGCGGCTGACTGATATCCCACGCACGGCCCTTCACATTTCTTGATATGGTATTGCAGACAAACCTGGTACTTACCTGCGGCGATGGGCTCGGGGGCAAGATTGAGGGAACAGTCTCGTAGCCTGAAAATGGTCCGGATGGTGTTCAGCATCAGGCGCATGCTTTTGACATCCGTATACGGCCCGAAATATTTGGATCCGTCGAATCGAATTCGGCGTGTTGGAAACACGCGAGGAAACGGCTCTTTTTTTACACAGATATACGGGTAGGTCTTGTCATCTCGAAGATTGATGTTGTACCGCGGCTTGAGCTCCTTGATCAGATTATTCTCGAGAATGAGGGCCTCGGCCTCATTGTCTGTCACAATAATTTCCACGTCCTCAATCTTATTGACTAGGATTCTCAATCGCCCATCTCTGGGCCGACATTCCTGGAAATATGATCGGACGCGGCTACGAAGATTCTTTGCTTTACCGACATATAGTACTTTTCCGTTCGCATCCTTATGCTGATAGACGCCCGGTTTTCTTGGCAAGTGGGCTAGCTTTTTTTCGAGATTGGGATTCATGCCTGCCGCGAGATTTTTAACGAAATTGCAACGAGCGGAAGGTTTACGTGTTTCTTTCTTTGGAAACTTGGCCGGAGGTTGGATGCTCTTTACTTTGAGATGAGACAAGTCACATCATGAAAAGCGAATCGCTTAATACAAATCGCGAAATACGAATCATGCCATGACGATTTCAGCACACGACGACATCCGCATCGGCACGCTGGTTCAAGGCAACGGCGCGGATCCGGCTAAGAATATAGAAGCCATCCGCCCACACGGCTTCGAGAGCTTTCAGATCAACTTCTGGCGAACACTCGGCGGAAAAAACCTGAAGGTACTTGCGGAGCAGGTTCGGCGGGTCCTCGAAGGCAGCGGCGCGGTCATCAGCGCCCTCGGCATTTATGGCAATCCGATGGGTGGCGACGCACTCGATGAGGAGACCCGCCGCGGGTGGGAGGCCGTCATTGACCATGCCCACCTCTTCGGCACCGACATCGTGGCGGGCTTCACGGGCCGCCTCACCGACCGGCCGCTGGAGGAATCGCTCCCCCGGTACCGGGAACTCTTTGCCCCCCTCGCACAGCGCGCCGCCGACCGGGGCGTCCGCATCGCCTTCGAGAACTGCGCCATGGGCGGCAACTGGCAGCGCGGCGACTGGAATATCGCGCACAATCCGGAAGCCTGGGTGCGCATGTTCGATGCGCTTCCATCCGAAAATCTCGGCCTCGAATGGGAGCCGTGCCATCAGATGGTCCAACTCATCGACCCGATGCCGCAACTCCGCGAGTGGGTGGGGCGCATCTTCCACGTCCACGGCAAATGCGCCACCATCCACTGGGACGTGGTGCGCAAATACGGGATCGGCGGGCCAAAACCCTTTGCATTCCACCGCACCCCCGGCTTCGGCGACGCGAACTGGACCGACATCATCAGCGACCTCCGCGCTGGCGGCTTCCACGGCGCCATCGACATCGAGGGCTGGCACGACCCGGTTTACCGCGATGACCTCGAAATGACGGGACAGGTCCGAAGCCTGCATTATCTCAAAACATGCCGTGGGGGCGCATTCGTGCCGAATCCTTCGTGATTAAAATCGCAAGAACGCCGAGATTCGAACGAATCGCGGCGCGGAAGCGGATCTATCTAAAAAAGATGTGCCACTCCAAAACCAAAGACGTAATCAGGCTCATATTGGGTCAAACCAACCCCCAGGCTTACATCAAGTTGCGTTGACCGAGAGGGGAGAAAGGTAAACCCGCCGTCGATATCGTGGAGCGCATTCCCGCTGTGGGGGAATCGGGAATACAGTCCGGCAAAAACGCCGAATCCGTGTGTCCCCGGAATACTCGACCCCAGTGCGACATAGGTGAAAAGCTGGTTTGAATCGGCGTTTTTAAATGTGAAGTCGTAGCCTGCATTCACCGACAGAGAGGCCGATTCAGAGAGACCCCAATCGATGGCCAACTTGGTTTGCGGTCGGACGAGATGGCTGGAGAACCTGTCGTTACCGGTTGGGAGCGACGCGCTCACTATCGCGGTGACGGTGGGCTCTCCCAGCGGCATCCCGTCGCCAGGCAAAAGGTTCACCTTACCGCCCACGCTGAAATCTTCAAAACCCGAAGCATGGGAAAGGCCACGCTTCACCACGTACGAATTGAATCCGCCGCGTAATTCCACCCGCGGGGCGACGCCGACCCGAACCAATAATTGCCCGATGCTATGCTGGTCGATTGGGCCTCCCTCGGTATACGCATAACCGGATTCCACCTGAAATCGTCCGGCGGGTACAATGGCGGATCCATCACCGAACCCCGGGCGGTCGCCTGCTATGGTTTGCGCTGAAACGCGACCGGTCATCGAAAGACCAAAAACCAGCATGACACAACTGAGGCGAGCGACAATATTGGGTCGGAAAAAGACAGAAAAAGGGAGCATGGGAGTGGGATAAATTCTTGAAATTGGAGGAGCCGGAGGGCGCCGGTGCTATGGTTTTACTGTTGTAGAAGAATATCTGTCGACTGCGATTGTGTCTTCCACAAAACTGGGAGATGGTAGACAGGACGCGAATGTATTGCCGACAATCAACGATTAATAGTAACCATGTCAAATCTAGCCAATGGGCGAACATCTTCGCCCGACTATGTGCCTGTGGTCCGAAACCGTACATGTTCACATGATCAGTATGCTGTAAAAGATGCGCATCGGCAAGACAGTTCAGAGCGGCTCGCAAGTCAATATTGGGATGCATGTTAGATCATCGAAGGGAACGGAATCAGAGCGAAACCACCAGACGCATCGTAGTGGCCAGGCTGTTGTCGCGAGCCGGATCGGTATTGGGGTTGACAATGTACTGTACGTCGAGTTGAAAGCTGAGCCGGGACGAAAGTGTCAGGAGATACGAACCCTCGACGGTCGTCTCGGCGGTTTCGACGGGCCGGGGTTGGTCGCGCATGAACGGACGACCGTTGTGGGCGGCCGCGACGGCCAACCCGATCTGATCTTCCGGGCGTCCGGCCACGAGCCCGGTATAAACGGCGCCCGCACCCATGTAAGCGTCGAAGCGGTGGACGCGGGGATCGGCCATGCCGACGCGGGCGTACACCGAGATGCCCTGTAATGGGTCGGTCGTCTCCCGAAAGAGTGGCCATTCGCCCAGCGCAAAGACGCCGTACGTGCCTCGGTGGGTGCGGGCCGCATATGCGTCGGAGTGGGCCCGCACATCTTTATAGGCGCCGGTATACGTCCACAGGCCGAGGGCAATTTTGTTCGGGTGGCCGGGCCCGGAGTGGGGGAACTCAGAGGCATGACGGCTGAAATATGCCACTTCCGACGTGATGAGCAGGCCGTCATCGCGACCGAACCGGATATGGGTACCCCGGTCGCTGTCAAGGCTACCCGGCACACCGTCGAGGACGGCCGATTGGACGTGAAGGCGCGGGCTGATGCGCCATCGGATGCGCACGCCCACCGACGTGACGGGGAAGATGGACGGCCCGTTCAAGCCGCTCTGTGAAAAGTCGGGCCCGACGCCGTGGGAGCTGTTGATGAAAAGCCCGCCGGTCTCATGTGCATCGAACTCGGTGTTCACGTCATAGAGTCCCGCCCGTACGGAGACGCGGTCATGGAAGAGCCGTTGTTCGAGCCAGGCCTCGAAGACTTTCCCGGTGGCGGGCGCTTCGATATTATTGAGGCCCTGCGCATCACCCACCAGTTCGCTCGGGCTTCCGCCGTGGTTCCCGAGGCCATATACAAAGAACGAGGCTCCGTTCCAGCCCATGAGCGCCCCGGCATCGACCGACAGGCTCAGATCTATGTTATGTAGATACACGGTGCCCCGGCGGATGCCGCCGGTGTGATTACTGACCATATCGCCGGTATAGGCGGCATTCAGTTCCACGGCTTCGTACCCGAGACGTACCTGCCCCCACGTGACCTCGACCGTCGCTACATAGGCAATGAAAGCGATCAATATCACACGTATGGAAGCGTTGACGTACATTTTCGAGGGTGCGGGCCCGTGTTTGGGTGAATGCGTGATCGGAACGAGTCTGATTGATCACGTCATACTCACTACGCAAGACGAACTACTCATCCAGCGGAACGACGAGCACGTTGGCGGTGACCCGGTGGCGAAGGGCGGTGGCGGTGGTGCCGTGAAGGATGTCGGAGAGGCCCCGGTGGCCGTGGGACCCGAGGATCAGCAACTGCACACCGGCATCGGAGGTGAGGCGTTCGAGCTCCTTGACCGGGTCGCCCGCACCGAGGGAGCAGGCAACGCGGTATCCGCCATTGCGAAGTGAATCTGCATACTGATCGAGCCAGGCACGGTCGGTCTCCGTCTCGGGGTCGGCGGCCTGCACCCCGCCTATTCGGGCGGCCGGGCTCTCGACGACATGGAGCAAGTGAATCAGCGTGTAGGTGGGGTCGGCCATGCGAGCTGCCTCGGCAAGCAGGTGCGCCTCGCCGCCCGAGAAGTCGAGCGCCACGGCGATGGCCCCGTAGGGCGTGGGAAGCGTAACCGCTTCGCCCGTGATCTTGCGGTCGGGGTGGACGCCCACCTCTTCTTGGGGAGGTGCCTTCTCGCGGAATCGACCGACGAGCGGCCGGAACGTGACATAGAGCAGCAACGCGCCGACGCCGGCCACCAGTGGCAGCATCAGTAGTTCCCGTTGCCACGCGGCGTCGCCCGCCGCAGCGATCCATTCCCCGAGGAAATCAACGACCAGCTTGGCATTGAGCCCCACGATGAGCGCCGCCACGATCCATGCCGCGACCGACGTACGCCATTTGATGGCGAAGCTCCCCATGCGCTTTTTTTCCGCGACGAATTGGATGAGCGGGATGACTGCGAAGGGCAATTGAAGCGACAGCACCACCTGGCTCAATACGAGCAGTTCGCCCGTCGAGCCTTCTCCGAACAGAACGATGACGATGACGGCGGGGATGATGGCCAGTAGCCGTGTGATGAGCCGCCTCAGCCACGGACGGATGCGGATGTTGAGGAACCCTTCCATCACGATCTGCCCGGCCAGCGTCCCGGTGATCGTCGAACTCTGACCCGCGGCAAGGAGGGCCAGCGCGAAGGCAATTGGAGCGACCGTGGTGCCGAGGATCGGCTCCAGCAGCCGGTGGGCTTCTTCGATCTCGGCAATCTCGAAAAGCCCGTTCTTATAAAAGACAGCAGCCGCCATCACGAGAATGGCTGCATTTATGAAGAACGCCAGATTCAGTGCTACGGCCGAGTCGATCGTGTTGAGGCGAATCGCTTTCTTGATCTCTTTCGCCGTTCGGCCAACCTTGCGCGTCTGTACCAGCGAGGTGTGGAGATACAGGTTGTGCGGCATGACGGTGGCGCCGAGGATGCCGATGGCGATGTAGAGGGCCGTCGCGTCGGGGAGGGTGGGGACCATGCCCTGTGCGATGCCGCCCCAGTCCGGCTGTGCGAGGAACATCTCGATGAGAAACGCTACGCCGATGGTGCCGACCAGCGACAGAATGAGTGCCTCCAGTTTGCGGATGCCGTAATGGGACAGGAGCATGAGCAAAAGCACGTCGAACCCGGTGATGAGCACACCGTAGAGCAGCGGGATCCCGAAGAGCAGTTCGAGGGCGATAGCCGACCCGATGACCTCGGCCAGGTCGGTGGCCGTGATGGCGATTTCGGCCAGGAAATAGAGCGGGATGTTGATAAAGGCCGGGTACGATTCGCGGCAGGCCTGTGCCAGATCGCGCCGACGTGCGATGCCCAGTCGTGCCGAGAGGCTCTGGAGCAGAATGGCCATCACATTCGACATCAACAGCACCCATATGAGGGTGTAGTTGTATCGGCTGCCGCCGGCCAAGTCCGTCGCCCAGTTACCCGGGTCCATATAACCGACGGCCACCATCAGGGCCGGGCCCGTGACGGCCAACCACCGACGCCATCCGGAGCCATTTGTTGGCACTGTCACGGATTCGAATGATTCCGAGAGCGACCGGTTATCCGTAACGCGCTGAATTAGTTTTCCCAATACCTGTACACACTACTATGGGTGAAACTCAAAGGCTAAAAATATGTTTAGCCTCGCTTAAAATTAATGCCAAGCGAAGATGTTCCGGGCGCGTCGAGAGCCGGATGGTAGCCACGAAGAAGAAGGTTCCTGAAGCCAAGCCGTATTAAAAAAGGATAAAGTTATCCGAAATCTTAATAATTTCTTTATGGTTCCGGCAGCCGGGAATACATACCCTGTGGTCCCTTGGTTTAAGGTTTTGGCTCCCACTTCCATGAAGGGTTTTTACCTGTAGGAAAACCTCTTTTGGTAGTGCGGGGATAAACCTTACAATCTGTGCAGGGATAACCCCTATGGTGAACGCGATACGGCGACGTTAACTACGGGTAGACCCAGAAAAGTAAAACCCCGCCCGCCATGCAACGCACATTACCGACAGCTTTTCTACTCAGCGGGCTCCTCGTTTGCACCACTGTTTTCGCTCAGGATCAGGGGGAGACCCTGTTCAATAAAACATGCGTGGCCTGCCACACCATCGGGAAAGGCAAGCTCATCGGTCCCGATCTGGCCAATGTGCACAACCGGCGAGACGAAGTATGGCTCATCTCTTTTGTACAATCGCCGCAAGGGGTCATCAGTAGCGGTGATGCAGATGCTGTGGCGCTCGCGGAACAGTTCAAGCCCATCGTGATGCCGGATCAGGCGCTCTCGGCCGATGAGATCCGTGCCATCCTCGGGTACATTGCCCGGAAGAGCCCGGCGGGTGCCGAACCATCTACCGCGGCCGTGGCGGAGCCGTCAGCCGAGACCGCCACGCCGGAGGATATTCAGCGGGGACAAGATCTCTTCGTCGGGCGTGTGCGATTCGCAGAGCGCGGGACCCCCTGCAATGCCTGCCACACGGTCAACACCGAGGCCGTCATGACCGGGGGGGCGTTGGCGAAGGACCTGACCACGGCCTACTCTCGGCTGTCGGGCGCCGGCATCCGGGCCATGGTCGAGTCACCGCCGTTCCCCATGATGCGCGCCGCCCTCAAAGACCGGCCGGTGACGCCGGAGGAGCTGTCTTCGCTGGTCGCCTTTCTGAAAACTGCGGATGAAGCCCATGCGACGCAGGATGCCCGTAACTACCGGGGTATGGTGCTGATGGCCGGCCTCATCGGATTCCTTGTTGTGCTTGCCCTTGTTGCCTTGCTCGGGGTCAAGCGGACCAAGAAATCCGTGAACCACAAGATCTACGAACGGCAGCTCAAGTCCGTGTAACGCCCGTTTCTTCACCTTAGCCATACCCTATTATGAGTTGGATTGAAGACGTCATTTCACCGCAGACCCGGCAATGGGAAGAGTTTTATCGGAATCGTTTCCAGCACGACCGGATCGTTCGAAGCACGCACGGGGTCAACTGCACCGGGGGATGTTCGTGGCAGATCCACGTCAAGGACGGCATCGTCGTCTGGGAGACACAGCAGCTGGATTATCCCCTGTTGGATAGTGATTTGCCGCCGTATGAGCCGAGGGGATGCCAGCGGGGCATTTCGTTTTCGTGGTATCTCTATAGCCCTCTGCGGATCAAGTACCCGTTAATCCGGGGCGCCTTGCTCGATCTGTACAAGATGGAGAAGATGCGGACGCACGATCCGCTCAAGGCGTGGGAGAACATCCAGACTGACCCGCAAAAACGGCAGAAATATCAGCAGGCACGTGGCAAGGGTGGATTTCGACGGGTGCACTGGGATGAAGCGCTCGAAATCATGGCGGTTTCCAACCTCTATACCGCAAAAAAATACGGCCCCGATCGGGTCGTGGGCTTCTCGCCCATCCCGGCCATGTCGATGCTCAGTTATGCGGCCGGCAGCCGGTTTTTGCAACTCTTCGGCGGGGTCAACCTCAGCTTTTACGATTGGTATTGCGACCTTCCCAATGCATCCCCCGAGACCTGGGGTGAGCAGACTGATGTTTGCGAGAGCGCAGACTGGTTCAATTCGAAATTCGTCGCCGTGATGGGGTCCAACCTGAACATGACCCGCACGCCGGATGCCCATTTCTTCGCCGAGTCCCGGCACAACGGCACCAAGGCGGTCGTCTTCTCCCCCGACTTTAGCCAGGTCTCGAAGTATGCCGACCAGTGGGTGCCCCTCCATGCCGGCAGTGACGGGGCTTTCTGGATGGCCGTCTCGCACGTCATCTTGAAGAAGTTTCACCATGAACAGCAGTCACCGTATTTCCTCAACTATAACAAACGCTATACCGACGGCCCGTTCCTGATCGAACTGGAGCCGGACGGAGATCATTTCAAACCGGGGCGGTTTGTGCGTGCCAACCGGATCGCGAAGTACGGGGACGCAGAAAACGGCGACTGGAAATTCCTGAACCTGGATGCCGTCACCGGCGCGCCAGTGATGCCCAAAGGCAGTGTGGGGCACCGGTGGGATAAGAAGCCGGGCAACTGGAACATGAAGCTGGAGGATGCCCTCACCGGCGAGACGTATGACCCGGTCTTGACCCTTCTCGGCCGTTCGGTGGAGGTCGCACAGGTTACTTTTACGGACTTCGGCCTGGCGAGCCATTCCCTGCGCGGTGTGCCCGTCCACTACCTCGACACCGAGGACGGCCGCATCCCCGTCACCACGGTCTACGATCTGCTCATGGCGCGATACGGCGTGGACCGGGGCCTGCCGGGTGCCTATCCCGCTGATTACGGTGATGCTGATGCCGCCTATACCCCGGCATGGCAGGAGATCTTCACCGGCGTCGATGCCAAGACCGTCGTGCAGTTCGCCCATGAGTGGGCCCGCACGGCGCAGGCCACCGAAGGCAAGTGCATGATCATCATCGGGGCCGGCATCAACCATTGGTACCACAACAACCTCATCTACCGCGCCGGCATCAACGCCCTGATCTTCTGCGGGTGCGTGGGGCGCAACGGCGGCGGACTCAACCACTACGTCGGACAGGAAAAACTGGCACCGGTGGACTCATGGGGGAGCGTCGCGTTTGCGAAGGACTGGCAGGGGCCGCCCCGCCTTCAGCAGGCCCCCATCTGGCATTATATCAATACGTGCCAGTACCGCTACGACGGCCATGTCGCCCATTACAATACGACCCCGGACAACAAGTGGACGAAAGGCCACCATGCCGACCTGATCTACAAGGCGGTCCGCATGGGGTGGATGCCTTTTTACCCACAGTTCGACCAGAACACGCTCGACCTTTGTAAAGAAGCCGTCGAGCACGGGGCGCGGAGTGACGAGGCCATCAAAGCCTATGTGCTGAAAAAGCTCAAGGCCAAGGAACTCGGGTATGCCGTCGCCGACCCCGATGCCGAGGAAAACTTCCCGCGCGTCTGGTACATCTGGCGGGGCAATGCCATTTCTGGGAGCATGAAAGGCCACGAATACCTGCTCAAGCATTATCTGGGCACGCATTCGAATGCCATCGGCAAAGACATCGACGACGAGCCGACCGAAGAGGTGAAGTGGCACGACATGGCCCCAACGGGCAAGATGGACCTCGTGGTCGATCTGAATTTCCGCATGGACTCGTCGGCTCTTTATTCCGACATCGTGCTGCCGGCGGCTTCGTGGTACGAAAAGGCCGACCTCAACAGCACCGACATGCACTCGTTTATCCACCCACTCTCGGCAGCCATCGCGCCGGTGTGGGAGGCGAAGACGGACTGGGCCATCTTCAAGGAAATCGCCCGGGTGACGAGTGAACTGGCAAAAAAATACCTCCCGGAGCCACAGAAGGACATTGTCGCCTCGCCGCTTGCCCACGACTCCCGCGACGAGATCGCGCAGGCGAACGTGAAGGACTGGTATCTGGGCGAATGCGAAGCGATCCCCGGCAAGACCATGCACAAGCTGGCCGTGGTGGACCGGGACTATACGAAGATCTACGACAAGTTTATCGCACTGGGCGAGAAAGTAAAGGCCGGTGGGCTGGGCGCACACGGAAACCACTATCAGTGTGCGGATGCCTATGACGAGGTTGTTGAATCGGCCCATTTCCCGGTGGAGAATCTGGATGGGAAGACGTTGCCGTCGTTGAAAGAAGATGTATGGGCAGCCAATACGGTGCTGTATCTGTCTTCGATCACCAATGGAAAGCTGGCCGTGCGGGCTTACGAGGATGCCGAGCGGCGCACCGGACTGGTGCTAAAAGATCTGGCTGAGGGCAGCGAAGACCTGCGGCTTACGTACGCCGAACTTCAGGCGCAGCCGCGGCGGTACAACAACTCCCCCGTCTGGTCCGGGTTGATGAACAACGGGCGGGCGTACGCACCCTATACGTACAACGTGGAGCGACTCGTGCCCTGGCGCACGCTCACCGGACGGCAGCACTTCTATCAGGATCACGAACTCTATATCGCCTTCGGCGAGAATCTGCCCACGTACAAACCCTCTCCAACGCCGGAGGTGTACGGCGATCTGCGGGAGACGCTGAAAGACGGCAAGGCCCGGGTCTTCAACTGCCTCACCCCGCATGGCAAATGGCATATCCACTCCACGTATATGGACAACCTGCGGATGCTGACGCTTTCACGCGGGTGCGAGCCGTGTTGGCTCAATGAGGCCGATGCCACCGAAATGGGCATTCAAGACAACGACTGGGTCGAAGTCTACAACGACCACGGGGTTTACTGCACCCGGGCCGTGGTGAGCACGCGCATTCCGCGCGGGGTGTGCATCGTGTACCACGCCGTGGAGCGCACCATCGGGATACCCAAGTCGCAGGTGCGTGGGGGCAAGCGAGCCGGTGGTAACAACAGCCTCACCCGTATCCATCTGAAGCCCAACTTGCTGGCGGGCGGCTACGGCCACTTCAGCTACCACTTTAATTACTGGGGACCTTCGGCGCCAAACCGCGACACCCATGTAGTCATCAAGAAAATGGACAAGGTCGTCTTTTAGCCCCAAGCAAAACTGAGAGAGTCGTCATGGACGTTCGCGCGCAAGTATCGATGGTGTTTCACCTGGACAAGTGCATCAGGTGCCACACCTGTTCCGTCGCCTGCAAAAATATCTGGACGGACCGCAAGGGCGCAGAGTATATGTGGTGGAACAACGTCGAGACCAAGCCCGGCACCGGGTATCCGACCAAATGGGAGGATCAGGACATCTATAAGGGCGGCTGGGAGAAGGGAGAGACCGATATCTCGCTCCGGGGCGCAGGCAAGCTCCGGGGGCTACTCAACATCTTCCACAACCCCCACCTGCCCGTCATCGACGACTACTACGAGCCGTTTACGTATAAATACCTCGACTTGATCGAGTCGCCTGCCGGAGACGACCAACCCACGGCGCGGCCCATTTCGATGATCACGGGCAAGCCCATCGACATAAAGATGGGCCCGAACTGGGACGACGACCTCAGCGGCACCCCGGATTTTGCCCGGCAGGATCCCAACCTGAAGGACCTCTCGCCGGCCGAACAAGAGGCGATGTTTCAGTTGGAGAAGATGGCCTTCTTCTACCTCCCGCGCATCTGTAACCATTGCCTCAACCCGGCCTGTGTGGCGGCTTGCCCCTCGGGCGCGATCTACAAGCGGGGCGAAGACGGCGTGGTGCTGATCAACCAGCAGGTGTGCCGTGCGTGGCGAATGTGTGTGACGGCCTGCCCGTACAAAAAGTCGTACTACAACTGGCACACGGGCAAGTCCGAGAAATGCATCCTGTGCTATCCCCGTCTGGAATCCGGGCTGGCCCCCGCGTGCATGCACTCGTGCGTCGGGCGGATTCGCTATCTCGGGGTGATGCTGTACGATGCCGACCGGATCCATGAGGTGGCATCTGCCGATGAAAAAGACCTGGTCGATCTCCAACGGAACATGCTGTTGGATCCCTTCGACCCCGAGGTTATTGCCGCGGCGAAACTCAACGGCATATCCGACTCCACGCTGAAGGCCGCACAGGACTCGCCCGTGTACAAGTTCGTGAAGGAATGGGGTCTGGCGTTGCCATTGCATGCCGAGTTTCGCACCCTGCCGATGCTCTTCTACGTGCCGCCCCTCCTGCCCGTCATGGCAACCATCAGCGAAGCCAACAAGGCGCAGAACGAGAAGCTCGACTCCTCGGCCAAAAAGTGGGAAGACGACTGGCTCTACGATACCAGTACGGAAGAGCTGTGGGGAAGTATCGAGCAGGCCCGTTTCCCGCTTCAGTATATGGCCAACCTCTTCAGCAATGGGGATGAGGCCGAAGTCGTCGAGGTGCTCAAGAAGGTCATGGCCGTACGCATTCACCGGCGCGGCAAGACCGTCGGCGACATCGACGCGGCGAAGGTGAAAGCCACCCTCGGCGATGTAGGCCTCGACGCCGAAATGGCCGATGCCATCTATCATCTGACCGCGCTGGCCCACTTCGACGAGCGCTTCGTGATTCCGCCGGCTCACCGCGAGCAAGCCATCGAAATGCTCGAATACACCGGCGACACGAAGGGGAATACGGGCTTCGGCTTCAAAGAAAAACCGATGCGCGGGATCTGAGCTAACCTATTGAATACTGATATGATGACGACATTCGCACACTATATCCTTCTGGCCGACCTGTTTCGCTATCCGGACGGCGCCTTCCCCGAACGAGTGGCGAAGGCGCAGGCGTTTCTCGACGGGCATTGCCCGGAGGCCGCTCCCGAACTGGCGCCGTTCACCGCCTTTGTCGCCGATGCCTCGCCGATCACACTTGAGGAATGCTATACCCGCTCCTTCGATGTGCAGGCCGCCACCACGCTCGACCTCGGCTATGTGCTCTTCGGGGATGACTACAAGCGGGGCGCCGTGCTCGTCAACCTGAACCGCGAACATCGGGAAGCGGGCAACCCCTGTTATAGCGAACTGGCCGACCACCTGCCCAACGTGCTGTGTCTGTTGCCGAAGATGACGGATACGGAACTGCGAAGCGAACTGGTGGAGAAAATCATCCTCCCGGCATTACGGAAGATCATCGGCGACTTCTAGCCGGCGAAGATGGAGGGCAAAAAGAAGGTCTACCTCAAGCACCACAAGACCTGGATCGATCAGTCGGCCAATTTCGGGACGATCTACCAGTGGCCTCTCCGTGCGCTCTATACCGTGATGCAGGCCGATTTTTCGGTGACCGACCAGGAGGCACGCCACCGACCGACCACCGACTTCCTCAAGAACATCGGGACGGAAATAACGCTGGAAGCCGAATAGTTCAACCTTTGAGCCCCGGGCGCCATGAACGCACTCAACATCTTTTTTTTCGCCGCCTTGCCCTACATCGCGCTGGTCGTGTTCCTCGTTGGAACGATCTATCGGTACCGGGCCACCAGTTTCAAATATTCTTCTCTGTCCTCCGGCTTTCTGGAGAAGCGGTCGCTTTTCTGGGGATCGTTGCCATTTCACTGGGGCATCCTTTCGTTGTTCGTCGGGCATCTCATCGCCTTTCTGATCCCGTCCGCTGTGCTGGCCTGGAATAGCCAGCCGATCCGGTTGCTCGTCCTCGAGGTGACGGCCTTCATCTTCGCCCTCTGCGTGTTGTGGGGCCTTGTGATGCTGATCGTTCGGCGTTTGTCGAGTCCCCGCATTCGTTCGGTCACCAACTACATGGATGTGGTCATCGCGGTCCTGCTGCTTTTCCAGACGGTGATGGGTATTTGGACGGCGCTGGCATTTCGTTGGGGCTCTTCGTGGTTTGCCGCCTCCATCACCCCCTATCTCCATTCCATATTTACCCTTCAGCCCGACATCGCTGCCGTGAGCGCGCTGCCCTGGGTCGTGAAGCTCCACATCATCGGGGCTTTTACGCTGGTGCTCTTGATCCCGTTTTCGCGCCTGGTACACCTGCTCGTGGTGCCGTTTCATTATGCCTGGCGGCCCTATCAGCTGGTGATCTGGTACTGGCGAAAAGACAAGGTGCGCGACCCCGGCTCGGGATGGAATGTCACCCGGCCGCGGAATACCTAGCCCCGGCTCGCGGACGAAGAACCCTTCCAAACACCTCATACACCCTCACGACGATGAAAATGATAGGCAATTCCCGGCGCGGGCTCACGGGCACGACGCTGGGATTTTTCTTCGGCTTCGCGGCCGTTTCACTCTACGGGCCTACCGCTGTCAAATTTCAGGAGGCGATGGGGCTATCGCCGACACTGGTCGGTCTGCTCGTCGCCATTCCGGCCCTCTCGGGTTCGCTCCTGCGCATCCCCTTCGGCGCGTGGGTCGATACGACGGGCGGAAAGAAGCCGTTCTCGATTCTGTTGTTGCTGTCGGTGGTGGGGCTGGGGGGCGTCTTCACCATCCTGTGGCTGTATTATCCCGACCACATGGGGGCCGATCTGTATCCCCTTATATTGCTCTTCGGCTTCTTGAGCGGCTGCGGAATTGCCACGTTTTCCGTCGGGATCGGGCAGACTGCCTACTGGTTTCCGCAGAAGGAGCAGGGCAATGCCCTCGGGATCTACGCGGGCGTGGGCAACCTGGCGCCGGGGCTGTTCTCGCTGCTTTTGCCACTCGTTCTGCAGCAATACGGGCTCATCTCCGCTTATTTCGCCTGGTGGATGTTCCTGGTGATCGGCACGATCCTGTTTTTCTACGTCGGATGCAATGCCTACTATTTTCAGTTTCGGAAAGGCGGCGCATCCCCGCAGGAGGCGATGGACAAGGCGAAGGCGGCGGGACAGGAATTGTTTCCGACGGGGACCGTGATGGAGAGCCTGAAGATATCGGGCAAGAACGGGAAGACCTGGGGGCTGGTCTTTATTTATTTCACGACTTTCGGCGGCTTCATCGCTCTGACGGCCTGGTTCCCCACGTACTGGGCGCGTTTTTACGGACTCTCCGCCGTCATGGCGGGGACGTTGACGGCGGTGTATTCGTTGCTCACCTCGGCCATCCGGGTATGGGGCGGCAGGGTCTCGGACCGGCTGGGCGGGGAGCGGGTCTCGATGTACAGTCTCGCCATTTTGCTGGTGGGGGCGGTGTTGATCACCGCCTCGGAGAACATGACGCTCTCGGTTGTGGCGGCCGTGATCATGGCGGCCGGCATGGGCGTGGCCAATGCGGCTGTGTTCAAGCTGGTGCCGGCCTACGTGCCCCGAGCCATCGGCGGGGCTGCGGGCTGGGTCGGCGGGCTCGGCGCTTTCGGGGGGTTCGCCATTCCTCCGCTCATGGGCTTTATCGCCAATCAGATGGGGGCCGTCGGCTACGTCCGGGGATTCCTGGTCTTCATCGTCCTGACGGTGTTGTGTCTGGTGGTGATGTATGTCCTGCACAAAAACCGGGGGCGGGTCGCGGTGGCCTGAAGTGCGATGTTTCGTTCCGGACCGGTACTAATCTCAAGCCTGGTGCTCGCCCTGATGGGTGCGGCACCGTCTCATGCACAGGAGGCCGAATATCCACGGTATTCCCTCAACGGCCAGATCCGCCACCGCTTCGAATACAACAACAAGGACCTGAACAGCGACGTCGATGCCGTCTCGTTCAATCTCCTCCGGACCCGCATCGGCGTTCGTTTTGAACCTGCCGCTCACACGGAAGCATTGCTTCAGGTTCAGGATGCGCGTACGCTCGGGGAAGAGACAAATACGTTGACCGACGGCAGTGCGGATCAACTCGATCTGCACCAGGCGTACTTCAAAATTGTCGATCTCTTTAATGCACCAGTGGATATACAGGTGGGGCGGTTTGAGGCGAAGTACGGCTCGGAACGGCTGATCGGCGCCGTGGGATGGCACAACATCGGGCGGAGCTTCGACGGCGTACTCGTGCGCTTGCATCCCGAAAATGCGAAGATCGACGTGTTCAATTACAAGGTGGCGGAGAAACTGCAACCCGGCGAAACCGGGGACCTCAACGTCCTCGGCATCTATGGCGATTTCCCGTTGATCGAAGGCTACACCACCCAGGCTTTTGCTCTCTGGCAACGTGCTTACCCCACTTCGAGCCTGAGCCGGTACACAATCGGGGGCTTCGTCAAGGGTCGAACGGCGAACGTCCTGTCCACGGTCGAATGGGCGTATCAGGGAGGGAAGCGCGAAAACATGGATGTCGCGGCGTACATGGTGACGTTCGATCTCGGGTATGCCTTCCCCAAACTCACCTATGCCCCGATCCTTTCCGCCGGCATCGACTATCTCAGCGGGGACAATAATCCGGCCGGTGGGACGTACAAGGTGTTTGACACCCTCTATGCCACCAACCACAAGTTCTACGGCTTCATGGACTATTTCCTCAACATCCCGGTGCATACGTCCGGACTGGGATTGCGGGATCTGCATGCCGCCCTGGCCGCCAAGCCGCACAAAAGGGCGGGTGTCAAGTTAGTCTATCATCATTTTCAGGCCAACGAAGACTTCGCGTTGGGCGGTGGCGCCTTCAGCACCCATTTCGGCGACGAGGTGGATCTGACCCTCAACGTCAAGTACAACCCGAGGGTGACCTTTGTGGGAGGCGGATCGGTGTTTGTACCAGGGCGTATCTTCGATGTCACACGCGGCTCGGACACCGGTTTCTGGGCCTATGCCATGACCATCGTCAACTTATGATACCGGCTATTCGAAACGATCGTGCAAGTTCTCGGTCTTCGCCCAATCTGCTGGTAGACGCGCCACGGCGCGTCTCTACAGACCGGTTTTTCCAGCCATTTCCCGGAGCGGATATGACAGGTCCCGGGGCTAACGCCCGCCGAAAAGACACCGCAATCATTTAGAGGAGAAATATGCTTGATCTGAAGCAACTAAGCGAAGTGGATCCCCTGAAAAGGATAGTTGAGAAAGAGTCCGGGGAAGAGGCCTTTTCGCCCATGTCGCCCCCCGAGGCCTATGCTCCACCCTGCGCGACGGAGGTGCCCGAGGAGGCGATGCATGCCGTTCTAAGGGGGCTAATCGCCGAGCACCGCGCTCTGACAGGGGAACTGGATGCTTTCGAAGCGGTGCTCTCAAACATACAGGTCAACGGACTCAGAGCCGGGCACGAACTGGAGAAAGGATTACAAAAATTCTTCCGTTTTCTGGATGAAGCCGTCGTGCGCCATCACCTCAAAGAGGAAAAGGTCTTGTTTCCTTTGCTGCAAACGCGCCTTCTCGAAAAAGGGGAGCACAGCCAGGGAGCCTATGCACGGACGGCCGTCGACATGATGGAAGACGACCACGACAAGGCGATACAGCTGGCCGCCGTCACGTTCAACTTTCTCGGATTGGCGGCGCGCCTGCCCGACCCTGCTTCTCGCGCGATGGTGCTGGATGCCGCGCTGGAGCAAGGCAAGGCGCTCGTTGAGTTGCTTCGCCTTCACCTCTTTCGTGAGGACCATGTCGTCTTTCCGATGGCGCACGAACATATCACACCCGACGAATTCGACGCCATGCAGGGGCGACTAGCGCGATTGGATGCCTATTGAGTGGCCTTTTCCCGGGAAAATCTGAGCCGTTCCGGTGTCAGGCGATGACGGGCAACGGTTTTCCCAGCTTGGCCTCATACGCCACCGCCACGAGTTCGGCGAGCTTATCGAGGCTGAAGCCCTCCATGTTGAGCACGAGGTCGTAGCCCGTGGGGTCGGCGATGTCGCGACGGAAGTTGGACCGGATGAAGTCGGCACGCGCAGCGTCGGTTTCGGTGATCTTGCGGCGGGCTTCGCGTTCCGAGATGCCCTTGCGCTCGGAGATATGCCGGGCCCGGTCATCGAGCGGGCATACGACCCGAACGCGCAACGTGGTGGCCGGGCGCGCGATGAAATTGGCGCCGCGCCCTACGATGATGCCGTTGCCGTGGTGGGCAATGGTATAGACCACGCGCATGAGGGCCCGGAGGTATTGCATGTTGGTATGCCGCGTGCCCATGAGCGCGCCGTGAACCGCATCTTCGATCGCGTTACGGTGGCACTCGTCGAGCGAGCGCATGAGCCGGTCGTCGCCGTCGGCTTCTTCGGCGATGGCCTGTAAGAGCTCGTGATCCCAGACCAGAAAACCGGTCTGTTCACCCAGCATCCGGGCCAGGGCCGCACCCTGTGCACCATAGGCACGGGAGACGGTAATGATGGGTAACGAACGCTCCGTGCGCCCATATCGTCCGCTATTTTTGGCCCATACCCGGACCTGCTCATCGATGATCTGTTCGTAGTTGCGTCCCATGCTCTAACCTCCGATTTTCTGCCGGAAACGGCAGATTGGGTTTCGATGGATCGTCCACAGATTAGTATCGAAAATCGACGCCACGGTTCCACGAAGAGTGTGGCACCAGATCCAAATAACGGCTGTGCATATTGATACGACGGCCTCTAACGTCCGAAAGGCACAAATCCACCTGTAGAGACGCGCCGGGGTGCGTCTGGGACATGCCCTAACCCGTCTGGAACAGGTTGCGTCGACCTTCCCGTGTCGACATAGTACAAATGCACCTGTAGAGATGTGCCGCGGCGCGTCTGAGACATGCCGCGGCATGTCTCTACCATAGGTCTTTCCGGTCACGACGCTCAGCATGCATACCCCGATTTGCTGTACGTGAGATCCTCACAGGTGTGCGGGAATGCAGACTACGGCGCGAGCATTTCCTTCCGCCACCCGTCGCCGGATCGCACATACCGGAGCCGCTCGTGGAGACGCCGGGCGCCGGCCTGCCAGAATTCGATGCTTCGTGGGACGAGCCGATAGGCCTTCCAGTGCGGCGGGCGCGGGATGGGGTCCGTATCGCGGAACTGTGCGTCGAAATGGGCCATCTCTCGGTCGAGGGCGGCGCGTTCGGCGAGCACGCGGCTTTGCGCCGAGGCCCAGGCTGTGGCCCGGCTTCGGCGTGGGCGCTCGGCGAAAAACTGGTCGGCGTCGGCTTCGGAGCCCGGTTCCACTTCCCCTTGAATCCGAACCTGCCGTTCGAGCGGCTCCCAGTACAGCGTGAGCGCCGCACGGGGAAACACTTCGAGGGCCCGTCCTTTGTCGGACCGCACATCGGTCATGAAGAAGAATCCCGTGGCATCGAATTGATGGAGGAGCACGATACGGCCCTCCGGGTAGCCGTCGGGTGAGAGGCTCGAAAGGCACATCGCGCCCGGATAACGCATCTGTTCACGCGCCGCGTCCATCCAGGCGGAGAAGAACGGCAGGGGGGTGTCGGGCAGGTCGGATTGATCGAACATGATCGACCGGTCAGGGTGACGAGGTCAGCTTCGCGATGCGGCCATCGGGGCCGACGGCCCACACGGCATCCGGGGCCAAGGCGTCGACGCTCCAGTAGTTGAGCGTGTCGAGGCGCGTCCATGTCCGGCCGTCGTCGTCGGAGCGGGCGGAGCCGTCCGGACCGACGGCGAGGAGGGTGGTCGCGCCGGGGATGTATGCGGCGCCGAAGACGGCGCCCCGGAGCGGGGCGTTCCCGCCGCGGGACCACGTTCGTCCGCCGTCGGTGGTGATGGCGACGGTGCTGTCGAGCAGGGTTGTGTTATGTGCGTAGTCGCCGCCGAGGACCGCGCCGTGGAATTGATCGCGGAAGGCGAGAGTATAGATGCCCGAACTCGGCGTGCGCGCAAAGAGGGGCGTCTCGACGACGGTCCATGTGCGGCCGAAGTCGGCCGAGGAAAAGACCCGCGCGGCAACGCCTGAAGCGCCGGTGCCGAACCACACCTGCCCCGCCTCGCCCGTGACGACGCACGTCCCGCTCGCGGCGAAGGCGCCTTCGTTGGGGAGGGGCTGCGGCAACGTCTCGGGTGGGATGTGCCGCCAGTGCTCGCCGTCGTCGGTGGTGAGGAGGTAGAGTTGCCCGTCCACCGTGTCCGAGAAGGCGAGGCCGTGGTCGGCATCCCAGAAGTCGAAGCAGTCGAAGAAACCGGCGGGCTCCGGATTGGTGAATTGAAGCGTCCACGAGGCCCCGCCGTCGGTGGTGCGGTAGATGCGGGAGGCATCACCCGGCCCGGCACTGAGGAGGAAGGCCGTCTGCGCATCGACGCCGTGGACGTCGCGGAACTCGAGCGAATCGGCGCCGGGCACGATGCCGCTCCGCCACGTGTCCCCGCCGTCGGTCGTGACGGCAACCGTCCCGCCCGTCCCGCTCGCCCACACCACATTCGCATCGACAATGCTGACGGCCTGCAGCCGGGCCGTGGTCCCGCTCGCCTGTACGGCCCATGCCGGGTTGGTGAGTGCTTTCGGCGCCTGTTCCGCGCAGCCGGCGAGGGCGAGAAGGATGAGGACGAGGGGAGAGGTGCGGTGCATGGTGACGGGGGAGGTCGTGAAGGAGAGCACTGCCATGATACGGCGCGCCGCGCCTTCCCGCTATTCCTCCTCTTCGTTAGGCGGCGCCAGGTAAGGAAGCAACGGTTGGATCAGGGCTTCATCCATCTCGAGACGGCCCTGTGTACAAGCGTTCGAATAATTAAATAGGAGCGAACTCATCAGCTCGCCAAAAGCCTGGGGTAAGCGGAGAAAATACGGTTTGAGAAGCCCAATACCTTCGGCAAGTGCTTCGACAGCAGAAGGCCAATTATCAACGGAGAGATGAATCGCCCCCAGAGCCGCAAGGGATTTTGCGAGGTCGGGATGGAATGCCTGTGGATTACTCTCGGCGAGTTTGCGACGAATGTCGACGGCCTCCTTGGCGGATTTCAGAGCCGCTTTGGATTGCCCAAGGCACGCGTGCGCATTGGCAAGGTTTGTGAGAGCTCTAGCGAGGTCAGGATTAATGGCATCAGGGTTATCGGGGGCCAATGACCGGTATATGTTGACAGCCTCCCTCGCGGCCTTCAAAGCGTCCTCATCATAATTTAGAGACAAGAATCGGTTGCTGTTATTATTGAGTGCAAGAGCAAGATTTGCAGCGAATGCATGGTGGTTGCTCCCTTCGAGCGAACGGTATAATGCGATGGACTCCTTGGCGACATCAAGTCCCTCCTTGGGTCTCCTGCATTCGGAGAGCCTTGTTCCGAGGTTGATAAGGGCCGATGCGAGGTCGGGGTTGAAGGCGGCAGGGTTTTTCTGTGCCAGAGTGCGGTAGAGGCCTGCCGCCTCCTCGGTGGCCTTGAGAGCGTCCTCCCTCCGCCCGAATTCGGAATAGCGAATGCCGAGGTTGTTGAGGGCCGAGGCGAGGTTGGGGTTGAAGGCGTCGGGGTTTTGCTGTGCCAGGGTGCGGTAGAGGCCACGGGCCTCTTCGGTGGCCCCGAGCGCGTCCTCGTGTTGCCCTAGTTTCGAATAGCGGTTGCCGAGGTTTACGAGGGCCGAAGCATACGTGGCGATGGTACTCTCGTTATCGGAATCGGCACTAAGGCTCGCTCGGGCAGCCTCCGTCTGCCGTTCGGCTATCTTGGCTGCAAGGCGACGAAAACCGACAGATGAAAGAGGAATCTGGTTTAGGAATAGCTCCGGCATTTTATCGAAGCGCAGGGCCATGCTCAGGCACAATCGTTCTTCGAGCCATGCTGACGGGGCGTTGGGGGCGAAGGCGAGGGCGGTTCGGAGGAGGACGCGCACGGCGCTGACGCGGGAGGCGTCGTCCCGCTCTTGCGCGAGGGCAAAATCGAGTAGGGCCGGTCGGTCCTCAAGCACCTCAAAGACAAGTGCCTCACCGAGCGGGTCGGGGCGGAGGGCATCCATGTGGCGCTCGTCGCCGTTGCGCGACGGGTAGGTGTGGGCGAGGAGGTTCTTCAAGGCCTGAAGCTGGAGACGAGAAATGCTCTCTCCGGCATCGGTGTCTTGAAGCAGATCGTTGAGGGTGGGGGCGGCATCGACCGATGCGGCCTCAGGCCGGGCACCCATCGCCAGCGTCGCCCGGGCGAGCGTTTCGGCGATGTCTTTACCGTTCAGGCTTTTTCCGAGTTTCGGATTTTGCCGAAAGAGACGTTCGAGAAAATTCCACTCGCGCTTGAGGACGAAAGCGAGGAGATCCGTTCGGCGAACGAGCGGCCGCCCATTGAGCGAGGAAAGCGCGGCGATATGGAGAAAGAGGGTATTCTCGAAGTGCGGCTGGTCAAAATAAGCGTCTTCGAGCAGGTCCACGTCGTAGACTTTTTCTGAGGGGGGCTTCAGCTTTTTCAGAAAGGCCCCTTGTGCATGGGCAAATATTTTACGTCGTTCGGGAAGGGAAAGGGAGAGGTTTTTCAGCCGGTGCGTCGTGGCACTTTTCAATACGGCAACCACCTCGCGGAAAGCTTCGTCGTCCCGGCAGAGGCGTTCGATCGCATTCGTGACATCGTCGACATTCCGGGTAACGAGGACGAGGCGGTGTTTGGGTCCGCCGTCGCGCCACCACCGCACCATGAGGGTAGCGGCAAGGCCGGGACGGTCCTCGGCATAATCGACGACGGCGAGGACGTTCTGCGGGCCGCCGGCAAGCGCTTCGGCCCCGGCCTCCACGTCACGGCGTTCAACATCGCGTTTGAGGAACCCCGCTCGCCAGCCCTTTCCCCGGGCTCGCGTGGCTATTTCGAGCATGAGGCGGGTTTTTCCCAGGCCGCCTGCCCCGGCCACGGTCCATACCGAGAAGGGTTCGTCCGCGTCGAGCCATTCTTCGAAAGCGCCGAGTTCTTTTTTTCGTCCGAAAAAGGGAACCGTCTCATACCGGGCATCGAGGAGGAAGGAAGGGGCTGGGTCCGAGGTCCGTCGGAGTCGTTCGCAGGGATCGTACAGGATGTCGGTGCGTGTCCACCGGATGAGGACTTCGAGCAGGGGGCGAAGTCCCTCGTTTATCGACTCTTGAAGTACATCGAGCCGTCCGAGCACGTCCTCTCGGAAAATGCGCTCGATCTCGTCGATCACTTCGGAGAAGGCGCGGTAGCTCTCGAACAGGCCCGTAAGCAGTGCGCAAACTTTTTCTCGATCCGCTTTCGAGAGAAGTCTTGAGGCATGGCGGTCGAGCAGGGTGCGGGAGAGTTTTTCGGGGTCCTCTCTGGCCTTGTACAGATCCCTCGTGCCCCGGAATTGGGTTTCAAGGATCTTGACGGCCGTGTTGGCGATGAGCTCTTGATGGAGCCGTTTCGGAATACGCCGGGCAAGATCACATTTCAGGCCGTCGATTTTCTGCTGAAAGTCGGGATCCGGAATAAACTTGGCCACCATCGAAAGTGCGCCTTTACCGACAAGACCCCCGGTGGGATCAAGTGTCAGGCTGATAATCGTGGACAATACCTTTTCGGCAACGTCGCGACGCTTCTTGTTGATGCCGATCCTCCAGAAGAAACACATGCATCTGGAAAAGACGGTATGCTTGGGTCCCGATGTCACAGAAGGAAGAGGATTATCCGGGAAAGACCGAAAGGGATCCGGCTTAATAAAGGTGTCCCGGCGGTTTTCGATAACAGCCTCGTGATCGAGCGTCAAGCTCGATACCACCCCCTCAGTATCGCCCGGTTCATATTGCGCCACCTTGAGTCGATTCACGGGCACAGAGATGATAGCGCTTTTAATATGTAAATGTCAGGGGCAACTTCGGAGCCGGCGGCGTTTCTTTCCGGCAGATACGCCCATTTGGGCCAAGGATTCACCCGACCTTGCACACATTCGACCGCCGGTGTCGTAGTTTCAGAACCCCATCACCCCAATCCGCTCAATCGAATCGACTCCATGAGACAGCGCATGAACGGAAGCCTCGGCCTTTTCCTGATGATGGCGGCGCTTTTGCCCGCCCTGACCGGCTGCGGCCCACAGGCCGAAGTCGTGGTCGACGACACGGAGATGCTGCCGTTCAATAATCTTGGCGTGGGCCCGACGGCTACGCTCACGGACACGACGGAGGTACTCCTCTATACACCGGAAGCGTGGGAGCGCTACCGGTCGCAGCTGCATTCGGTGGGGCCGTTCAAGCCGGTGGATTTCACACAGGAAATGGTGGCGCTCGTCGCGGTGCCCGAAGAGACGGGCGGCTACAGCGTGGAGGTGGAGTCGGTCGAACGGGCGGACAGCGTGATCGTGGTGAGCTATGTGCTGCTCACGCCCAAGCGCGACTGCGTGACGCCGATGGGCCGGGCGGTGCCGTATCAGGCCGTGGCGGTACGCCGGGCCGAGGGACCGGTCCGCTTCGAGCGCCGCACGGCATCGTTCCCGTGTACCGTCGATGATCGGCTATAGGGCAGTCAGCGCCTTCTTTGCGGTTAAAATGAATGTCGAATATCGAATTTCGAATTACGAAGTGATTTGCTGCCGGGGCTAGCTTCCAGCCACCGGCCACCGGCTTCCGGCCCTCAGCCACCAGCTTCCGGCTTCCGGCCCTCAGCCCCCAGCTTCCGGCCTCCAGCTTCCGGCCACCAGCCTCCAACCCTTATCCTTCGATTACCGCCGCGTCCATCTTGAAATCGGCGAGGTCATCGTCGGCGAGGGTGGGGTGGGCGACCTTTTCGTCGCGCTCGATGAGGCCGTCGCGGAGGCGGATGATGCGGCGGGCGTGCCGGGCGATCTCCTCCTCATGCGTGACGACGAGAAGCGTATTGCCCTGGCGATAGAGCGACTCGAACAGGCGCAAAATCTCCTCTCCGGTGCGCGTGTCGAGGTTGCCCGTGGGCTCATCGGCGAGGATGAGCGACGGGTTGGTGACGAGTGCCCGCGCCACCGCCACGCGCTGGCGTTGGCCGCCGGAGAGTTCGTTCGGACGGTGGTCCATCCGGTCGCCGAGACCCACGCTCTCAAGCGCCTTCTCGGCCATCTCGCGCCGCTTGCCGCGCCGAAATCCGCCATAGATCAGCGGGAGTTCCACGTTTTGAAGGCAGTTGGCGCGGGGCAACAGATTGAAGGTCTGAAAAACAAACCCGATCTCCCGGTTGCGCACGACGGCCAGGTCGTTGTCCTCCATCTCCCCGACACTCTGGCCGTTGAGAATGTAGGTGCCGGTCGTGGGGGTATCGAGGCAGCCGACGATGTTCATCATCGTCGATTTTCCCGAGCCCGAGGGGCCCATGATGGCCACATACTCGTTGGGGTGAATGGAGACGGAGATCCCCGCCAGCGCATGAACCACCTGATTGCCCATGCGGTACCGTTTTGTAATGTCGTTGAGTTCGATCAGCGGGTGCGCCATGAAATTATGCTCCGGGAATGACGGCCAGAAATAAGGTCGGGACGAAATCAATCATTGAAAGCCAGCGGTCCGCGGCCCTTTTTGCCGGGCTTCTCTTCCTTGATCTTTACGTCCGCGTCCGGCTCCAGCGTCCGGCTAACGGCCCGATAAGGGCCCGTGATCACCGTCTCATCGCCCGAAAGCCCGTGTTTTACCTCGATGTGCGTCTCGTCCGAAATACCCGTCTCGACCTCCACCATGCGGGCCTTGTCGTCCTCCATGAGGAAGACCACTTTGCGTAAATCCTCTTTTGCAAATTTGTCGGGCGTGGCTGTTGAATCGGCGTCATCAGCCTTCTTGACCTTGTTGAAGTCGCGAACGGTCACGGACTGAATCGGGATGGCGACGACGTCGGCTACCGTCTTAGTGTATACATCGACGGTGCCGCTCATGCCGGGGCGGAACTGCGGCGCTTCTTCGGCTTGAACCGGCACCTCGCGGTTGGCGAGGGTCTCACCCCGGCCACCGGTACTCCCGAGGTCCAGGTTGTGCGGGTCGAGGATACGGATCTTAACGGGGAAGTTGGTCACCTGCTCTTGCGTGCCGGCGCCGGAAACCCGGGCCGAATTGGCGATTTCCGTCACGACGCCGTGGAAGGCCTGTTCGGGATAGGCATCGATCTCGATGCGGGCCGTATCGCCGAGCGCCACATTGACGACGTCATTCTCATTGACGTCTACCTCCAGTTCCATCTGGTTCAGTTTGGCCACGCGCATCATCTCGGTGCCCGTAAACTGGGTCGTCCCGACGACGCGTTCGCCCAGTTCCACGTCGAGCTTGCTCACCGTTCCATCCATAGGGGAATAAATGGCAGTCTTGGTGAGTTGATCCTGGTTTTCACTTAGACGGGCTTCGGCACTCTGGACCGAATATTTGGCGGCATCGAAAGCGGCCTTCGAGACATCATGCTGATTCTTGACCTTCAGATAGTCGCTCTCGGAGATGGCCTTGATGTCGAATAGCTCCTTCTGTCGCTTGAGTTCGAGTTCGGCGGTGAGCATATCGGCACGGCGTTGCGCCTGATTGGCCTTGGCTTGCAAAACGCCGGCACGGGCTTGCTCCACCTGCGCCTCATAGAAGTCGGTCTGGATGCGGGCCAGCAAATCGCCTTTCCTTACCTTGTCGCCCTCTTTGATGGGCAGCGCAATGATTTCGCCGGAGACATCCGGGCTGATCTTCACTTCCGTCTCGGGCTGTACCTTGCCCGATGCCGTAACCACTTGCGTCAGGGTGCGGATCTCTGCCTTGGCCGTCTCGACGGTAATGCCTTTGTCGTTTTTGCCGATGAAGCCGGTCGCCTTACCGAGTCCACCGACGACGACTAGCAGGACGATGAGACCAAGCACGATAAAGAGAATGCGGCGCGTGGCGTTCTTTTTCTTAGGAGGCATACGATTCTATTGTCTATCGAGAGCGATTGAAGGGGTGGTAGAGATGCGTGCGGGCTATCGGGGCTGCACAGGCGCTTTTCCAGACTTCAACCATAGGGTGATCGGATAAGTTTATCGAAAGAGCGGCTTCGAGGGATCGATGACCCCTTGATAATACTCGACCAGTCGTTGTTGGAAATGGAATTGATAGACGGCTTGGACCCGGTTGCTCGAGGCCTGTACATAGCTCGACCGAGCCTGCGTCAGTTCAACCAACGTCGAGGCGCCCACGTTGTAACGTTCCTGTTCTACGTCGAGCGCCTGTTGAGCCGCGCGCAACTGTTTGTCCGTGACGTCGAGGCGCTTCTCTGCAGTCTGATAATCAAGAAACGCCTGCCGCACTTCCGCCGCAACGGTAAGTTGTAGGTTTTCCAGGTCCAGACGTGCGTTTTCATATTGCACACGCGCCCGCTCGATGCCGGTCTTCGTTTGTAGCCGGTTGAAAATCGGGATCTGGATATTAATACCAACGTTCTCGGCACGGTTGTCACGGAACTGATCGCCGAAAGGGACTGTGCCGAAGGCAGTGGGGACGGAGGAAGTCTCACCTGTTACGGGATCGGTTACCATATCGAAAGTGGTGGCCCGCCGGAGCTGACTCGAAAAACGGCTGCCAATTCCACCCGAAAGCGAGAGTGTCGGTAGCCTGCCGGCTTTGGCAAAACGGATGCCCTCGGAACTGGCGGCGATACTGGCTTCCTGGGCGCGAAGGTCCGGGCGGCTGTCGAATGCGCTTCGGAGCAATTGCTCGGGATCGTACACCTGCGGCGTCAAGTCGATTTCGTCGGCGGCCGGGGCGGTAAACTCGTAATCCTGAAAAGGATCAAGCTGAAGGACCTGAATAAGACGAATCTGGCTCAACTGTGCTTGTCGCCTGGCCTCCAACAGTTGCAGTTCGCTGTTTGCTACCGTGGCCTGTTGTTGATACAGATCGGACACCGGTCGTGCCCCGACGCGGGTAAACTCTTCGATGCGCGTCAGTTGTTGATTTTGCGCTTCGAGATCCTCCTTTCGAATCCGGATCTGTTCATGATCGAGAATCACCTGGAGGTAATTTGAAATCACGTTAAAGAGTACGGTCTGTCGAGTACGGTCGTGCGTGTATTCATTCGATTCAAGGGTGTGTTTAGCCTGATTCAGGGAGGCTACGTCGGCATAGCCGTTAAAGATGTTAACGGACGAGTTGGCGCTCAAACTGACGTTGTCACTCGTGGAGGAAAAGGTACGCCCGGTCGTCTGGTCGAAACTCAGGCCGTAGTTGCGGGTCGAGTTCGACGAAAGATTGAGATTCGGATAAAAATCTGCACGTTCGCGGGCTACATTGACCGACTGGAGATCGACGGTATTACGCGAGCGACGAATCGTCACGTTGCGTTCGAGTGCGATCTGCACGGCTTCATTGAAAGATATTTTGCGCGCTCCCTGCGCATGCACAAAGGTCGCTGGGGCAGCAAGAAGTAGTAAGCCTGTCAGGGCGAGAAGTTGAAAAATCCGGAAGAGCGGGGTGGTGTTCATAGAGGAAAGGTTCATGCTATGACCTGAAAATCACGATGGCTGTAAACGGCAGGCTCCATGAATTGTTACAACGGGCGGTAACGGATGCCGCCGGCCTACATTGATGGCGCGAGACGCACGAAAATGGGCGTCCATACCCATACCATCATAGACGAAGATGAGGCGTTTGGCCTTCCAAAATCTACCGGACCGAAAGGAATAGACCTGGCAATTTGTTTGGTGCCCCGTCGGTGCCACCGACAGAAGATTGGGTACGTCACCAACTCATTCACCAAAGATCGGGTGAGGTCAGAAGGGCATATCTCGAGAAAATAATTTAATGAGGTGAATTTATGCAGCGCGAGAGAAAGCGTCAGAGGGTCTCTCAATGCGGGGAAAGCGAACAGTGAAGGTACTGCCCCGGCCGGGATCACTTTCAACTGTGAGCGAGCCGCGGAGCCTTTTCGCGGTCTTCTGCGCAATGCTCAACCCGATACCATTGCCTCCGTACCTGCGTGTCTCGCCCGTTGATGCCTGGCGGAAGGGCTCAAAAAGATGGGGTATAAACGCGGGGTCGATGCCAGTGCCCGTATCGCTCACACGCAAATACACCGAGGCCTCGTCAGCACCCGCTTCCAGCGTTATGTAGCCCTGTTCCGTAAACTTCACAGCGTTTGAGAGCAAGTGAAATAGAATTGCATTGAAGCCTTCGGCATCGAGTAGTGCCCAGGCTTCCGGAATGTGAATACGCAGGTTTAAGGCCAGCTGTTTTGACTGAGCGCGCGCCTGAATTTTGGGCAGCATCCCTTCGATGCACGAAACCACGTCAGTAGGACGAAGGGAGAGCGGCTGCGAGTTTTGCTCGAGTTGCGCGAGGTCGAGGAGTGCATTCAGCGTCTCCATCAACCGGGATGCATGCAGTTTGATCGGGCGCGTCAGTTCGCGCTCATGATCGTCGAGGACGTCTTCCAGGATTGCGGTGTATCCGAGGATGCCGGTCAGAGGTGTGCGCACCTCGTGGTTCAGATTGGCGAGGAGCGTTGCTTTTAGATGATCGAATTCGGAGCCTCGGGTATCGCGTTTTGCGGACGGTCTTGGTGTGTGACTTCCATTCCCATATGCGTTTTTTTGCAAACCGCTTTGCATTGGGGTGACCCTGCCGAACGTATTGCGCGAGCGGGCGAGTAATGTTTTGGCCTGTTCGAGCCGTCGACGAATATAGGTGGAATAGCCCCAGCCGGCCATGGAAAGGCCGATAATGAGTACCATGACTACCAATACCTGAAAGGGAATCAAAGCCTGGACATTTAATTCTCCAGGAATCGGATTTACGATCCTTTGTGATATAACAGACGCAGCCATCAGGGACATGAAAGCGGCCACAGCAGTACGAGGACCAACGAGGAGCAATCCGAGTAGCGGTAGTGTCATCATCCAGAACGGCACATGAAGACCTGTACCTGCGGTACCCAGGGTGAATACGACGGCTGCCACGGTGAGACCTCCCACCAGTATTCCACCCGTCCATCGCGGTGATCGGGAGACCCATAAAACAATTGCCAGGGAAGCCAGAAATACCAATTGCCCGATGGCAAACCAGGCGGTTACTGAAAACCCTGCCGTCTGCATTTCCGCTCGAAGTAAAAACAAGAGCGTGGTAAAGGTCAGCAGGCCTATGCTCGCACACAGAAGGCGGCCCTGTTGCTTGTATTCAGCACCATTTAGGATTCGATCTGTGATAGAATAAAAACTTCGTATGGGCCAAGTGCGAAGCACTTTACGATGGGATGAAATGGGGGCTGCGTCGGACATGGAGGTAACGCCAATTGGGGATTGGAAAAGTATTATTCTGGCAAACTCCAAAACCCGTACCGCACCCCTAGAACGTCCTTCTGCCGAAATGAGGAGGTCCCGGCTTGGTAACTCTTTCTCTGCAGGGGTAGAAGTTTCCTTCTCGATAGGTATACACGGCACCCGACTCGTTCGAATATTATTCTGAGGCGTGGGTGGCACACTTAAAAGCCACACATTCGGGCCGATACAGGTCAGCAACCAAGTAGCATGGAGAGATGGCAAGTCGTTTGCATTCGAATTTCTAATTGCATTGGGATTACGACACTCACCGTTCCCCGAATTCAGGACTTCTGGAGTAAGATGAAGGAAGGTCGCGAGACTACGATAATCGAATAATGGTCCAGTGAGAATGCCCTCACCCTTTATTTTCGCAAACAAGAATGCGCGGTAATACCGGCTACATAGCGATATTACTGTGGATCATACTGTCGTTGGCACAGGATGCTGCGGGGCAATCTATTCTGGATCCGTCACGAGCGATTACCCAGTACGCACACGATCACTGGGAAATTGATGACGGACTACCGGTGAAGATTATCACTGCACTCACCCAGACACGCAACGGATACCTATGGGTGGGTACGCAGGAAGGTCTCGCGCGCTTCGACGGATTAAAATTTCGGGTATTCAACAAGAGCAATTCCAAGCTAGGAAGCAACAATATCAGTGCCCTTCATGAAGCGCGTGACGGCACGCTCTGGATAGGAACGCGTGGCGCCGGCCTTTTTCTGTACCAAGATGGCGGGTTGAAGCCGTTTGTTCACTCGGATAGTCTCACCAGCGGCACGGTCAGCGATATAGCCGAGGCGGGCGATACAATTTGGGTCAGTACGTTCGGAGGTGGCTTGAACCAGATCTCAAAAGGGCATGTAAGTACCATTACTCACAGCGATGGGTTACTAAGTAATGACATAAATGCCATCGCCGTGGATCCCAACGGAAGTCTCTGGATCGGAACCCGGGGTGCCGGATTGCTCCACTACGAACCCGGACAGGCCAACCCCTTTGAAAGAGTTTCGATGTTGGACGAGGATATTTCTGCCCTTCGTCTAGGGCATCGCGGGGAACTATGGATTGGGACACGAACCGGGCATCTTAGGCGGAGAGATCGTTCCGGACACATCACCGAAATCGTCACACCCGAGGGTCTGAACGGACGAGAAATACATTCGCTTTATGAAGATCGAGTCGGCAGCCTTTGGATTGGTAGTCGCCGCGGCGGTTTACACCGATATCGAGATGGAAAATTCGAGCCCTTCAATGCGTCCATGGGGCTGGCCAGTGACATTGTAAATGCCCTCGTAGCTGATCGTGAAGGAAGCCTCTGGATCGCGACCAATGGCGGACTGGATCGATTATGGAACGGGAAATTCCTACCCTTTACAAGGGCAGAGGGACTGCCCGTTAGCGGAGCCTATTCTATTTATGAAGACGGCCAAAATGTCCTGTGGGTGGGCACCGACGGTGGTGGAGTTGCCAGGCTTAAACATGGGGAGATCACCACGTTTACATCCGACGAAGGTGTTCCCGGTCCGTACGTCGTATCACTCGGTGGCACGCGAGATGGTTCGTTGTGGGCCGGCACCTGGGCGGGTGGACTTGGGCAATATAAAAACGGCCATTGGAAAACTTATTCTACGGTGGATGGTCTGCCATCAAATGGCGTTTTTGCGCTCTATACAGATTCATCGGACAACCTCTGGATCGGTACCCAGCAAGGAGTGGCTCGCTTCAATGATGGCCAATTTTCTACCTATTCAACGGCGCAGGGGCTTTCAAGTAACAGCATTACGGCAATTGCTGAGCACAATCAGGGTGGTATGTGGATCGGCACCTATGACGCGGGTCTAAATCTGCTCCAAGGGGGACGCGTGGTCGCTCATTACGGACGGGCCGAGGGCATTCATGGGGACTTTGTACTCTCGCTTTATGAAGATACCGACGGCGTGCTCTGGTTTAGTGTTCGCGAAGATGGGCTTTACCGCCTAAAAGATGGTCAGTTGACTCACTACAGTACGGTTGAAGGACTCTTCAATGACGGGATCCAGCAAATCCTTGAGGATGATCTTGGAAACTTGTGGATGAGTACCAACCTTGGGGTCTTCTGGGTAAGCAAGAAACAGCTTGACGATTATGCGGAAGGACGCATTACAACCATTACCTCAGTAGTCTATGACCGGAGCGATGGCCTGAAGAGCCGAGAGATGAATGGGGGTTCGCAACCGGCCGGATGGAAGGCCCATGATGGAAAGCTTTGGTTCCCGTCGAATCAAGGCATCGTGGCGATTGACCCTGCCCACCTTGGTCAGAATAAGATCCCTCCACCCGTCGTTGTGGAAAACATCTCTGTCGATGGGATGTCGATCTCGTCTTCGGCCAAAGGCGTCATACATGTTGGCAGGGGAAGCCAAAAATTCGAATTTGATTACGTAGGTCTCAGTTTTATTGCCTCTCGCGAAGTTCACTACCAATACCGACTCGAAGGGGAAGACCACGCCTGGATCGATGCCGACACGCGGCGAACTGCATTTTATACTAATTTGAACCCTGGCACGTACCGGTTCCGCGTGCGTGCGGCAAACAGTGATGGGGTCTGGAGTCCTGGGGAAGCGGTGGTGAATTTTTATCTTGAGCCATTCCTTTATCAGCAGCGCTGGTTCCAGGGGCTCATCGCCTTGCTGTTTTTATTCTTCGTTTATGCCATCTACCGTTGGCGAATAAGCCATCATAAGGCACGTGAGGAGCACCTTGAAGCCGTAGTAGAGGAACGTACGCATGATCTGCGACAAGCCAAAGAAGGAATTGAAGAGGCCCTTCAGCAGACCGAAGAAGCGCGACGTGACGCTGAAGCTCAAAAGGAAATTGCCGTTCGAGCACGGGGGGTCATTGAAGAACAAGCCGAAAAACTCCGCGAAATGGACCGGGTAAAAACTCGTTTTTTTGGTAATATATCGCACGAATTCCGAACGCCGCTCACTCTCAACATCGGACCGCTAGAGAATGCCCTCGCCGGTGTTTATGGCCACCTCAGTGACACAATGCGTAGGCAGATTGAAGTCATGCTGCGAAACTCGCGCCGGCTTCTACGTCTCATCAATCAATTGCTCGATCTATCCCGGTTGGAATCGGGACGAATGGAATTCAGGGTCCGCGTTGGAAATCTGGTTGACCTGGTCGAGGGTGTCCTCTTGTCGTTCACTGCATTTGCCGAAAAGCGGCGCATCGACCTTCGTTTCTCCGCTGATATTGAAGATGCGTCCCTCTTCTTTGATGCGGAGAACCTAGAAAAAGTATTCTTCAACCTTCTCTCCAATGCGGTAAAGTTTACGCCGGAAAATGGTGTAATCGAAGTTTCGGTCAATGAAGGGACTGCGACATTCGACGGCCAAAATTGCCAAGCAGTTCTTGTAAAGGTGCGAGATACGGGCCTTGGCATTCCAAGGGTGGAACTACCGCACATTTTCGACCGGTTCCATCAGGTGGATGGAGCCGTACAACGTATTCAGGAAGGTACCGGTATTGGGCTGGCACTGGTAAAAGAACTTGTCGAATTGCACGGCGGCATTATTGAAGTGGAAAGTGAACCGGGATTGGGCACGACGTTTACCGTTCAGTTGCGCAAGGGCGTCGACCACTTTGATCCGGCTGATATTCGTGAATCGGAACGAACGGCGGATTCGCCGTCCCGGGGCCCGATGGTTGAGATGGCCGTCTTCGACGACACCATTGCCGAGGTGACACCCGACGATGGCCCTGAGCGCACTCCCGGGCAGCCGTCGATTCTGGTGGTGGACGACAATCCTGATGTCAGGTCCTTCGTGGCAGATTGTCTGGATGAGGATCACACCATCATACCGGCGCATGACGGAAGCGATGGTCTGAAGAAAGCCCGGAGTCAAAATCCGGACCTTATCGTCAGTGACGTGATGATGCCGCAAATGAATGGCTATGAATTATGCCGTGCTATAAAGGGTGATGCAGATCTCGGTCAAATCCCGGTGATACTGTTGACCTCCCGCGTGGCCGTAGAAGACAAGATCATAGGTCTTGAAGCAGGTGCAGACGACTATCTTGCCAAACCATTCAATGCCCGCGAGCTTCGCGCCCGTGTCGGTAATCTTCTGCATATCCGGCAGCAGCAGTCGGAATTGCGACACATTAATCAAGAATTGATTGCGGCTAACGAAAATCTGCGCGAGGTAAATGAGACAAAGTCTCGTTTGTTGAGTATCGCATCGCACGATATGAAAAACCCCTTGACGGGGATTCGAGAATTTGCAAATATCATTCGGGAAGAACTCGACCCGGAATCTCACCTCATAGAGCTCATGGACTTGATCTACGGCTCTACAGATCAGATGCTATACCTTATAACGCAGTTGCTCGATTCGTCGGCTCTTGAGGGAGGACAGATGCAGCTCGACAAGGCTCCCGTAAGCATGGGTGAACTCGCAGAAAATGTACTCCGAAATAACGAAACGCAGGCAGAAATGAAGGGGCAGACCCTCCACCTTGCCATTGAAACCAAGGATCCCCTCCTGGTAGAAGCCGATCCGGAACGCATTCAGTCGGTGATGGATAATCTGATCAGCAATGCCATAAAATACTCGCCCCATGATCGGCCTATTCGGGTCATTCTCTCCCGCGTTTCGGACGAAATCTTCTTTGCGGTAGCGGACGAGGGGCCAGGGTTGACCCCTGAGGATGAGAATCTGATATTCGGTAAATTCCAAAAGCTTTCGGCCCAGCCCACGGGGGGCGAATCGTCGTCTGGACTTGGATTGTCAATCGTCAAACAATTAGTCGAATTGCATGGTGGGCGCGTTTGGGCAGAGAACAACTTCCCGGGAAAGGGGAGCACCTTTACTGTCGCACTTCAGGCCCTCCCACCCTCGCCGTTCCCACGGCAGGATGATCATCCACCGAGAAACAAAGATCGCGGCAACAACACCTCTGCCCGGCACACCGCCTGACTTGAAAATGCAGCCGCGCCGCACCTAGACACTCGAACTGATCGGCTCGCAATGAGATGACTGTTTTCGTGATGCGAGACTCTTGAAACGCGAGGACGTCACGTTATACAAGAAATAGATAGGCAGGTTAAGCTATCCGTTGCGATTGAAGTGTCTGCGTAATGGATTTGTACAGGGAGTCGCGCGTGAATGGCTTGCAGAGGTAGTTATCAAAACCCTGCTCAATCAGGCGCTCTCTGTCTTGAGGAAGCGCATAGGCCGTGAAAGCAATCGCAGGTGTGTTTAAATACCGCGGAAAGCGTCTAATTTCTTTGAGTAGATCAACCCCATTAGATTCCTGACCCAGATTAATATCGAGGATAAATAGGTCGAAGTCCCGGTCTCCGGCTAGTCTCAAAGCCGTATCGAACCGATCGGCGATACTTAGATCAAAATCATTCTGAAGCCAATGACGAATCAATCTTCTGGTAGGGTCATTGTCTTCGACGACGAGGAGGGCAATCGATGTCTCCGTTGGTTCCATGTCTGTCTCTTGAATGCAAGGGGGATTTGCAATCTCTATAAATATATCTGTCGGAGATTATCGGCCACATGGAGGAAATATTAAGAAAAATGGATGTCTGAATCCGGCACTTGCCATACGCCCTATTCCTGAATTACGATACCAAACGGTTCAATCCCGTGAAGAACGATTCCCTCAAAGGTAGCTGCCCATCGACCCGCGAAAACGGCGTGGTTAAATTTATTTCCTTGGCGTGTCGACGAGTTTTGTCTTAAAACAATGATTGGGGGCAGCACGAAGACACGGTCATAGACCTATTTCAGGCTTAAGAAAAAAATGCTACTGCCGAAAGGGAAGACGAACCGCTTGCGCAAAAATATAGCGAACCGTTTTGTCCGCATATGCCGGTCCATACGGAATCGTCTGAAAATATTTTCGATCGGCGCTCGATTATCGCATTCATGCCGAAAAAAGTAACTTACGGTCACGCAAAGTTGGGAGCATATTCCAATAACCGCTCGATGACCAGTGACGAGGAGGGAGAGAAAATCGAATCGAAAATCGACATCCTTGTGGCCAGGAGAATAGCTGATTTGCTGGATTCGCATAATCGTCGGGAGCTTGAACTGACGACCGAAGTTGCAAGATTGTCAGCCGAAGTTCAATTGAAGTCTGCCCTTCTATCCAACATGAGCCATGACATTCGTTCTCAGTTGGCGTCTATTCTTGGTTATGCTCAAATACTGTCGGAAGAAGTTGGAGAACAACAGCAAGAATTTGTCGACTTCATTCAGGAGAACGGGAAACTGCTTTTGAATACGCTAAACGCGATCCTCGATCTTTCGCGAATGGAGTCGGAAAACGTAAACATGAATCGCGAGGTCGTCAACCTTGTCGATTCGTCGCGGCATGCAGTCGCTTTGCACACGCCCGCGGCCCGGAAGCGCGATATTGCGTTGCGCCTAGATGACGTGTACGGAGAGGTTACCAGTTTCGCCGACCGTGCTGCGGTGGACCGCATCCTGAATAATCTGATCGGAAATGCCCTCAAATTCACCGATGAGGGTGAAATCGTAATCAATCTGGAAACAGCCGCGCCATGGGTACGGCTTACGGTAAGAGATACGGGTGCCGGTATCGACGCAGCCTTTCTGCCCCATATTTTTGACGCCTTTCGCCAGGAGAACGCAACACCTGCGGAGGGACGTGGTGGAAGTGGTCTCGGAATGGCCATCACTCACAGACTCGTCGAGCTTTTGGGCGGGCATATTGAAGTAAAGAGCCAGAAAGGTGTGGGTACCAGTTTTTGCGTCTATCTTCCACAGCAGCCAATGACCGAACTCGACGGAACAGACAGAGCCAGTAAGCCGGGCAGGAGAACGCGGCGTGCAAAAGTGTCCCAAAACATACCAAATAGCCCATAAAGAAAAGGCGGTCCCTGTGAGAACCGCCTTTTCGGGGTGTAAATAAGGATTGGGCCTAACACACCCTTGAGTCGAAACCCCCTGCTCCTACGCGCGCAGGGTTACTGACAAGAAAGTAGGGTGTCGACACGGTCGCGGTAAGGGGGACGCACCCCAAATGATTGTGGGGATTTTCCCCAGTGATTGATTTGCGGCATTAGAATCCAATCCCCTTAGTGGTTAGATCGATCCGAAGCAGAAACATATCGGCAGTGATGAAAAGGGTCTGTCCGTTGCCGCCAAAAGAAACGTTTGCTGTTGCTTGCCCGGTTTCGATGGTACCGAGGTGGGTGCCATCAGGAGCAAAAATGAGTACCCCACCCGGTCCGGCACCGAATAGGTTTCCATACGCATCGACCGTCATCCCGTCCGGAAGCCCCTTTTTGCCCGCCACAACGAAATCAGTGGCATCGAAGAATATTCGTCCGTTGGCGACCGATCCATCGTCGAGCACATCATAGGCCATCCAGACGGCATGCTTCGGGTTCGAATTGGAAACGTACAGGGTTTTTTCATCAGGCGAAAAAGCAATACCGTTTGGAAAGGTCAAATCGTCGACGAGCAGGGTTAGTTTACCCCCGGCGGAAAGTCGGTATACCCCATTGAAAGAAAGCTCTTTGTGAGGATCATCGTTGAGCCCACGTAATCCGTAAGGAGGGTCCGTGAAGTAAAGGTCACCGTTCGATTTGAAAGCCAGATCGTTTGGGCTATTTAGACGTTTCCCACCGTACCGGTCGACAAGAATGGTCTTAGTAAACTTCGTCTCGTCCAGGCGGCTGATATTTCGGTTCCCGTGGTCGCACAGCACAAGCGCTCCATCCGAATCGAATGCAAGGCCATTGGCACCCAATTCATTTCCCGGCGGGTCCGGGCCCGTGTAGCCGGCGGGCCTCATGAAGATCCGAAGGCCATCCGATTCGGACCAACGATACATTGTATTTGGAGGAATGTCGTTGAAGAGAAGGTAACCGCCGTCACGTCGCCATACCGGGCCTTCGGTCCAGTCAAAGCCGTCGGCGAGTATCTCCGGGCGTGCGCCCGAAGGGACGAGGGCCTCCAGTCGCGTATCAAGGCGCTCGATGGCGCCCACATACCGCGGTGCCGGTGCATCTGGCTTCGAGGACGTATCGGTGTTACAGGAGGAAAGTGGGATGAGCAGAACAAGACTAAGAAAAGCGGTACGGGTCATCGCTGGTTATGGCTAAGGCATAATGAAAGAAGGTACAACCGGGCAAATACAGGAATACATACAGTAGCTTTCCGGCCCAACTACCGGAAAAAGCAAAAGAGCGATCCGGTGTGCGGCCCGCTCTTTACTTTCGGTATCCCAGGGCCTCAGGAGATTTCCCACGTCTCGGACGAACGAAGCAAGGCATTGAGATCTCCATTCCCCTTCTTCTTTGTCACCGTCCTGATTTGCTCATAAAGTTGGTCATTGTAAGTGGGCCGGTGCTCACGGTAGAATACGCCGAATGGACGCGGCAGGCCGGGTTGCCGAAGCATACGCCCGATAATCGTTGCCACGTCATGATTCGTCTCGTCATGTACGAAACAGTCATCGACAGACCAGGTGCCGTTCTCGAGGTCGATGACCTTTAGCTTAAGCCCGTCCAGTCGGATTCCTCGCTTGCCATTTCCGAAGGTCAGCGGTTTATCATGTTCAATAAAGAGCACGGTCTCGGGCTTGGATTTCTTCTCAGTGAATTGGAAGAAGGCACCATCGTTAAAAATGTTGCAGTTTTGGTAGACCTCTACAAACGAGGTGCCCCGGTGGTCATGAGCTTGATTTAGGATGCCCTTCATGTGTTTCGGATCTCGGTCCATAGTGCGGGCCACAAACGAGGCTTCGGCACCAAGCGTAAGTGAGACAGGATTGAAGGGATAATCGAGTGATCCGTACGGGCTACTTTTTGTGATCTTTCCTATCTCAGAAGTGGGGCTATACTGCCCCTTCGTGAGACCGTAAATCTGATTGTTGAAAAGTAGTACCTGCAAGTCTACGTTTCGGCGCATGAGGTGAATGATGTGGTTGCCACCAATAGAAAGCGCATCCCCGTCGCCGGTGATGACCCATACGTCGAGGTCAGGCCGCGCCGATTTCAAGCCCGTGGCAATCGATGGGGCTCGGCCGTGGATAGAGTGTATTCCATACGTGTTCATGTAATATGGGAAGCGACTGGAACACCCGATACCACTAATGAAGACAATGTTTTCTCGGGGAATCCCGAGTTCCGGCATGAGGCGTTGGATGGTGGCCAGAATGGCATAGTCGCCACAGCCGGGGCACCAGCGGACATCCTGTCCGGAATCGAAGTCTTTCCGGGTGAGGCCCGTCGGTGCACCGTCACCGCCTGGAGATGACGGAAGACCGGGCTTTTTTCCCGGCGGGAGCGTCGGTTTCTTCCCCGCTGGCAAGGCCGCCTTCTTTCCGGGGGGAAAAGCCGGTCTGGCCCCTGGTGGCATCGTTGGACGTGTGCCGCGGATTTTTTCGTCTTTGTTTTGCTGATCAGCCATAGCACTTAATTGCGGGGGCACAAGGGGTGGGCGGACCATGCTCCTCTTGATACATCCCCGATTATTGAAGGATTTCGTCAATCTTGGCGTTGATCTCGCTTCTCTTAAAGGGTTGTCCCTGTATCTTGTTTAGCGGGATGAACGGCAGCAAAAAGCGATCGCGAAGGATTCGCACCAATTGCCCGTTGTTGATTTCTGGGACGAGTACATGTTTAAATCGCTTGCAGATTTCGAAAAGATCCGAGGGTAGTGGATTGACGTGGCGCAAGTGAACGTTGGACACGCGTTGACCCTGTGCCCGAGAATGTTCGACGGCTGCTTCGATGGTCCCGTGGGTGGATCCCCAGCCGACAATCAGCAGGTCACCTTCGGAGTCGCCATTGACTTCGAGCGGCGCCAGGTCCCGGGCCACGCGTTCGACTTTTTCAGCGCGGAGACGCACCATGTGCTGGTGATTATCGGGATCATAGGACACATTGCCCGTTTCATGTTCTTTGGCCAACCCACCGATACGATGTTCCAACCCCGGGGTACCCGGCTTGGCCCATGGCCGCGAGAGGGTTTCTTTGTCTCGTAGGTATGGCAGAAACGTTTGTTCGTCGTTTTCGGTGTGGTTCGGGCCGTTGGCGAAAGCGACATCAAAGTCGGGAAGCGCGTTGAGGTCGGGGATGAGCCAGGGTTCGGAACCGTTTGCGAGGTACCCGTCGGCGAGCAAAAACACCGGCGTCATATACTTCACGGCAATACGGCAGGCCTCGAAAGCCGTCTCGAAGCAGTCGCCTGGCGTGCTGGCTGCGACGATGGGGACAGGCGTGTCGCCATTCCGACCGTACATAGCCTGCATCAAATCACTCTGCTCGGTCTTCGTAGGGAGGCCGGTTGAGGGGCCGCCACGCTGGAAGTTGACAATGACGAGCGGCAGCTCAGTCATGTGAGCCAAGCCGATGGCTTCGCTTTTTAGCGCCACGCCCGGGCCACTGGTTCCGGTAATGCCGAGACTTCCGCCAAAGCTTGCGCCAATGGCTGCACCGACTGCAGCGATTTCGTCCTCGGCTTGAAACGTAACTACACCGAAGTTCTTAAGTCGGCTCAGTTCGTGAAGGAGGTCCGAGGCGGGTGTGATCGGATAAGATCCGTAAAAAATGGGGAGCCCGCAGGCCTGGCTGGCTGCCACGAGACCAAGGCTGAGTGCCTCAGCACCTCGGATAGCGCGATAGGTGCCAGGCTCCTGTTTGGCGGGACGCACCTCGTAGCGCACTGCAAAGACCGCTGTGGTTTCTCCATAGTGAAATCCCTTATGAAGCAGGTGAAGATTTGCGTCGCGAATGGCGGGACGCTTAGAAAATTTCGTGTTCAACCATTCTATAGCAGGCTCCATCGGGCGAGAATAGAGCCAGAGAGCCAGCCCGAGGGCGAACATGTTCTTGGACCGGTCGATTTCTTTCTGATTGAGGCCCTGGTCCTTGAGCGCTTCCCGGGACAGTCGTGTCAATTCTACCGGAATGACCTGGTAGCCGCGTAGTGAATCATCGACCAAGGGATTGGAGGTGTACCCGGCAAGCCGCAGGTTTTTTTCTTCGAACGCATCCACATTGACGATGATCGTTCCGCCCGAGCGCACTCGGCGCAGATTGACCTTCAGTGCAGCGGGGTTCATGGCTACGAGTAGATCAACCTCGTCGCCCGGGGTTCGGATGGTGACTTCACCGAAGTGAAGTTGAAAGCCGCTCACCCCGTATGGGGTGCCGGCTGGTGCACGGATTTCCGCAGGAAAGTCTGGAAGGGTAGCCAGATCGTTCTTCGCGAAGGCAGTTGCCAAAGTGAACTGCGACCCGGTCAACTGCATACCGTCACCTGAATCCCCTGCAAAAAGGATTGTGGCTTCCGAGAGAGCCTTTATTGATTTTGTTGGAGTTTGGACGCTCATGCAAATAGATGGAAAAGTGATGGTGCCGTATGCCTTTTTAAAAAACAGTGACAAAGGACGGTACAAACATCGTAAATAGCAATGCTCCAACGCAGTATCGAATGAGTTGATTCAGACCGGAAGACGGGTGGTTCGGTGCCCTTAATAGAGGTGGAAATAGGGCTCAGAGCCAGTTGGGGCCGGAACTGAATAGGGTCCCTCCAGTTTTCTCCTGACCTCATGGCCGGAAGCCCAGTTGATGTCAGGTCCATGTGCTGCTTGCGAATCCATAAAGACTTAACGTGCCGTGCCATGCCTGTATCGTTTTCGAAGCTTTTTACAAAACCCAGGCCCATCATTGCCATGATTCATACCGGTCCATCTCCGGGGGTTCCGGGCTTTATGTGTGTCGAGAGTGCCGTGGAACGTGCCGCCGCCGAAACGGAAGTTTACGTGCGGGCCGGCGTGGACGGCATTATGGTCGAAAACATGCATGATTTTCCGTGCGAGCACGAGCGAGAAATGGGGCCGGAGATCGCTGCATTTATGACGCGAATTGCCTATTCAGTGAAGCGCCGCGCGCGAAAGCTGCCCGTGGGCATTCAGGTGCTCTTTCAAGCCAATCGTACTGCCCTGGCGGTCGCATTGGCCGCCGGGTGCGACTTCATACGGGCCGAGGGATGGACCTATTCCCACATATCGGATAAAGGCGTTGCTGAGGCGACAGCAGCAGCCACGGTGCGATACCGCCAGAAAATTGGGGCCGGTCATTTGCCTGTCTTCACGGACATTCGGAAAAAACACGCGTCACATGCCCTAACGGCCGATCTTAGCTTGGCCGACATGGCTCGCGGGATGGCCCTTCATCGAGCGGACGGCATTATTGTTACCGGCGATCGTACCGGGGTACCACCTTCGCTTGACGATTTGGAGACGGTAAGGTCGGTCTCATCCTTGCCACTTCTCGTTGGGAGCGGTGTGACTGCGGAAAATCTGAGCGACCTGTTCATTCCGACTGACGGCTTTATCGTGGGGAGTACGCTAAAGGAAGACGGCGCCTGGGATGCGCCGGTTTGTGAGGCGAGAGTAAAAGCTGTCGTGGCAGCTGTGGAGCAGGCACGAACCGCCTATCGTGCTCGATTAATGAAGAATTAAGACGGGCCAACTGGGCGCCCCCACGCTTTTTTCAGGTAAACTGTAAGCCGAAAAAACGTCGGGCATTTTTAGTAGACGGATCCGTTTTCTTGTCAACATTGCCGCAAATCATGGTCCCTTACGTTGCCACGACATTCGACATCACCGTAACGGTCCGCCCGGTTTATCTTGACGGGCAATCCGACCTCATGAAGAGGCAGCTTGTTTTCGGCTATTTTATTCGAATCGAAAATAACGGGTTTGCAGAAGTGCAACTAATGCGACGGCACTGGCAGATTCGCGACGGAGAAGGAAGGATGCGCGAAGTTGAAGGCGAGGGGGTCGTTGGAAAACAGCCGGTAATTCGTCCCGGTGCAACCCACGAGTACAACAGCTTTTGCATTCTCGAAACCTTCGAGGGTACCATGGAAGGGACCTTCCTGATGGAGCGCGAGGATGGGGAGCGTTTTCGGGTCGCCATCCCTCGGTTCGATCTTCGCGCAGCGGCGAATTAGGCAGCGGTTACCCGCCCGAGGCGAACGGGGGTCTCGGAAAGACGCATGAATACGCTTAGAGCATCGTCAATTCGATGGTGTATTCCGAGGTTTTTAATTCAATGATTGTATTTTCATGGGCGAGTTGATAGCCCTCTATTGCGTCCGGAAGCATATCTGTCGGCGTTTGCATTTGAAACAGTGTATCGGCCACTACTTGCCAGTCCTCCGGCGTCAGGTGGACCGTGGCCCGGTCTCCTTCGGCAATAAACGGGGCATAGTTGAGAACCCGGGTGAGATGATGAACACCCATTTTCTGGTGAAGGTTTAGATCCATTTCAGTGGCTGTCTTGAAAGTTGATTCGTACATTGCGGCCGTGGCCGGGAGGGCGACAACGACACCCGCGCAAACTCGTTCCGGCGCTTCCGGTGCAGTCGTTCTTTGCCCATCTCCTGTGTGGCAATCATCGTGATGGACGAATGAAGCAATATCTCGATCTTCTTCGGCATGTGAAGCAAAGCGGTATTCTCCGGGCGGATCGGACCGGCACCGGCACGCTTAGCATTTTCGGATATCAGATGCGTTTTAATCTGTCCGATGGCTTTCCGTTGGCTACCACGAAACGGGTATGGTTTCGTGGTTTAGCCGAGGAGATGCTCTGGTTTCTTTCCGGTTCTACGAACATCCGGCCGTTGGTGCAACACGGGATTTCGATTTGGACCGACTGGCCGCTCAAATATTACCTCCGGGCTATCGACCGGGAAATTCCGACCTCCGACTCGGATACATGGCTTGCATTGAAACAGGACTTTGAGGAACGTATTCTCGGTGATAAAGCCTTTGCTGAAAAATATGGTGATCTGGGGCCCGTTTATGGCCGGCAATGGCGGCAATTTGGTGGAATCGACCAAATTGTCCGCGTGGTAGAGAGCATTCGGACCAACCCCGAAAGCCGTCGCCATATCGTCAGTGCCTGGAACGTTGGAGAGATCGACGATATGGCGCTTCCGCCATGCCATATGATGTTTCAGTTTTATGTTTCTGAGAAACGGCTTTCGTGCCAACTCTACGTTCGTTCCAACGACCTATTCCTCGGGGCGCCGTTTAACATTGCTCAGTATGCGTTGCTGACGCACATGACTGCCGCCCAATGCGATCTCGAGCCGGGCGTGCTGGTCTACACTATCGGAGATGCCCATCTTTATTCCAACCATCTTGATCAGGTTGACGAACAACTTGCGCGCAAGCCATATCCTCTTCCGACGCTGCACCTCCAACGCACGCCGTCCTCACTTTTTGAATACCGTGTCGAAGATTTTGTGTTATTGGGATATCGGCATCACCCGCCCATCAAAGCCCCCGTCGCGGTCTGATAAATGGCGCAGTCTGAATCTAACCCGGCTTTTGTATCAGGAGCGTCGCGTCCCGGTCCTGAAATTATTATAATCGCCGCTGTGGCAGAGCGCAACAGGGTTATTGGACGCGGTCTAGATCTGCCGTGGCACATTCCGGAGGATCTCAAACGGTTCAAGCGTTTAACGTTGGGTCATCCCCTGATCATGGGGCGCAATACGTTCGATTCACTCGTACACCAATTTGGAAGGCCCCTGCCGGAGCGAAGGAATATCGTTGTGAGTACGACGGGAGCCTGGCCTGAATTCCCGGACGTAACGGTATGCAGTTCATTGTCTGAGGCATTGGCATCATTGAAGGGCGAGCCCCGTATCTACATTGGCGGTGGCGGTACGATCTATACGCAATGCCTGCCGATGGCGCATCGACTTGAACTGACATTAGTTAAAGGGGAGTACGAAGGAGATACGTTTTTTCCTCCATTTGAACATTTGATAGGGTCTGTTTTCTTTTTAGATCGAGAAGAGGCAAAAGACGGATTTCGGTTTGTATCTTTTGTCCGGAAAGAAATTGATCAAACCCCTCGCTCGGCCTCACAATAGGGTCAAAACTGGTCTCGCTTTGAGTCATTTTTTGATTTATTCTCCGTTGTGATTTAGTCATAAGCGCTCGAACGCCAGTCATTTGTGAAAATGTTGTTCCGATGGCACCATTAAAAAGTTTATGGTAGTATGTTTGAGTACTGCAATATTACGTGGAGAAATGCGCCGGATTGTAGTTTTCATTCACCAGCGCCTTCTCATTTCGAATGCTTCAACGAATAAACGGGTCTGACAGCATTCCCGGCAGGTGGTACCCACCATCTCGGTTATCCGCATCAGTTTTCCGTTCGATTGGAGATCCCTTTATCGAATCATTCAACAGGTACGTTATGAATTACATTATACCATTGTTATCGCTGAATAGTAAGCGACTGCCCGAGTCTTTCAGGCGCATTTCGCTCGGGATGGTAGTCATGCTCCTAACTCTTTCTACAAGTTCACCGGCCACGGCACAATTATTCTCCGGCGTTGAGTCCGGCGCCGGACTCAACTTTATGCACAATGATGGTGTTGATGTCGATAGTAATAACGGCATGTTCATGATGAACGTGGGTACTGGTGCCGTTTGGTTTGATTATGACAACGATGGCGACTTGGACATTTACGTTACACAGCGCAACGATGGCGTCTCAAATTTGCGGAACATTCTCTTCGAGAACAACGGTGACGGCACTTTTACCGATGTGACGACTGCAAGAGGTGCCGAGGATAGTGCGCATCAAGGATGTGGTGTAGCAGCCGCGGACTACGATAACGATGGCGATGAAGATCTCTACCTCGCCAATTGTGACGAAGACGTTTTGCTCCACAACGAACTCATGGAGACGGGAAATCCCAACTTTTCCGATAGCACGAATACCGCCTTCGGTACCACAGCGCTTGTACCGGAACGTGGCCATTCGGCTTCGTGGGGGGATTGGAATGGCGATGGTTGGCCCGACATATACGTTGCCGACCACATGAATATTAACGGTGGGGCCAACAGCAGCCAGGATTATCTCTTCACCAACAATGGTAACGGCACTTTCACGGATGATTCGGCAAAGCTTGCCACGGATGCCGATGGTGACTCTGTGATCGACAATACAGGCTTCGGCTTCATTGGGGTTTTTACGGATTTCGACAATGATGGCGATCAAGATATATACCTCGCAAACGATTGCCCCTTTGGGATTGGGCAGGGATTCGGGCGTACGGAAGACAACAAACTCTGGCAGAACAACGGAGACGGTACTTTCACAGAGATAAGTGATACGATTGGTCCACTGACGACGACAGGTAAGGACGCTAACTAGGGTACTGGCGCAAAACCCGATTGTCAAAATTCAATGGGAATGGCGATTGGTGACCCGGATAGAGATGGCGATCTTGATTATTTCTACTCGAACCTTGAGAACAATAATGCGACGGCGCCGGGTACCTTTAGCGCCACCATGGTCGAGAACCAGGGATCCGGTGCGGGCAACTTCGTCGATGTGACTTCTGGCGCCGGCCTTTTTGAAGCCCTCGTCCCGGATGCCACGATTGACCCGGACACGACGGGACGGATCACGTGGGGATCCGTTTTTATTGATTATGATCTGGATGGGTTCGAAGACCTTGCCGTAGCCGCGGGCGCCATTAATGACTCGAAAGGTGCAAAACCAGAGCCGAACATGCTATATCATAATCTCGGTGACGGCGGGGGAACAGGTTTTCAAGACGGTACTACATTCGCCGATGTATCTGTAGGAAGTGGTTTTGAAGATCCCCGGCGTGGAAAAACGGTAATCATGGGCGACTACGACCAAGACGGAGATCCGGATCTTGCTCTCGTTAGTTTTGGCCAGCGTTTTAGACTCATGCAGAATTTAAATGCTAATGGGAATAACTGGTTGATCGTTAAGGTACAGGGTGCCGGTCCAGGGTTGAGCGGCAGTAACAAAGATGGTATCGGTTCGCGGGTTCAGGTGACCACTCCCGATGGTGTTACTCAGACGCGTGAGATTCACAGTGGGTCAAGCCTCGGTGGTGGGGACGATATGGCAGCTTATTTTGGGCTCGGTGCCAATAGTTCGGCTGCCGTAACTGTGACGTTCCTCGGTTCCGGCACCGTCCAAACCGAACCTAGCCTGGTTGCAAATCAGCGTATCACCATTCGAGAATTTGATACGCCGCTTCCAATTGAGCTTGCAAACCTATCGGCCGTTCGACAAGAAGACAAAATTCGTCTAACGTGGAATACGGACAGCGAAACGAACAACATCGGATTTGAAGTCCAACAAAAAATAAATGATTCGCAGTACGAGCGTTTGGCATTTGTTGATGGTGCCGGCACTACAACAGCGCGCCAGAATTATGGATACGACGTCGAAGATCTTGCTCCAGGCCGTCATTTGTTCCGTCTGAAACAGGTTGATGCGAGTGGTCAGTTTGCGTTCAGCTCGGCTGTGGAAATTGATGTTGAGTTGCCGTCTGCATTTGCGCTAGGCACACCCTATCCAAATCCGTTTGTGACGCAAGCAAACTTCACGCTTGCCATTCAACAGGCGCAACCGGTCAGTGTGGCTCTTTACGATGTTCTAGGCAGGCAAGTAGCCCAGATTTACCAGGGAATCATTCCTGCCAATGAGCAACAGCACTTTACCATCGACGGTGCCGGATTGGCCAGTGGTTTGTATATGTTGCGCGTAACCGGAGATCGATTCTCGACGTCTCGGCAGGTTACCTTTATAAAATAAGAAAGCGGATTGTTTGTTTGTTCGGCGGCCCTGTCTCGAATGAGAAGGGGCCGCTGTTATTTTGAACAGACCGTTTGCGTTATTAAAACGCTGGCTCTATTCCGTCTAATTCCTGGAAAAGACGCTTTTTTCTTTTTTGGCGAGACTTTTGTTGTTAAGTGATTGTTTAGTTGGAGCTTCTGGATTTTCCCTATTTTTTTGCCGATTATATCTACCCATGCATCTTGGTCCGCTCTGACGACGCATAATTTCAGAATTGTGAAATGAGAGGCTGTGTGTAAATACATCCATCAAGAATCCCCTGACATTGCTGCAAGAAGGTGAAAAATGATGAAGTCCAATCGACTTATGAGTCCAAATATATTCCTGAAGTTAGCTGCCATTCTTGCGCTGTCCGGGCTAACCGAAATTTCCTACGCCCAACCATTTCTCTTTGATGATGTATCGACCGTTGCAGGCGTCAATGTCGTACATGAGGGGCCCGTTGGTTTGAATAACTTGCTTATTGGCACGGGTGCAGTCTGGTTTGATTACGACAATGACGGAGATCTCGACCTTTTTATGACCATTCGTTCGAGCGGCGTGGGCAACTATCTCTTCGAAAATGACGGAACAGGAAACTTTACGGACGTCGCCGTATTGCGTGGTGTCGATGAAGCGGCGCATGATGCGGCCGGTGCCTCCGCTGTAGACTACGATAATGACGGTGACGACGACCTTTACCTTGCCAACTCGGACGACGATGTGCTCCTTCGCAATAACCTTATTGAGACCGGCACACCCGACTTCACTGATGTTACGGCCACCGCATTTCCCCTTGAGCCTGTCCCGTTTTTAGATGCTCGCGGGCAGTCCGCCTCGTGGGGTGATTACGACAATGACGGGTTCGTTGATTTATACGTTTCAAATCATGTCTTAGTTGGCGGTGATCGCAACGATTACACGCTCGATAGCCAAGACCGCTTCTTTCATAACAATGGCGACGGCACGTTCACAAACGTTTCCGATCTTATCCGAGGGGTCGATGATGCCAATGGGAATGACGACTTGGACGGCTATGGTTTTATCGCCGGCTGGACCGATTTCGACAATGACGGGGACATGGACATCTTCATGACCAACGACTGCCCATACGGTCCCCGAGGTAACAAATTGTGGCGCAATGATGGTGGTACGGACCCGCTCAACTGGAATTTTACTGAAATAATGGACGCCACAGGTCTTGCATTTGGATCAACCTGTGTTAATTCCATGGGGCTTGCCATGGGAGATTACAACCGAGACGGGCTTTGGGATTATTTTTATACTGATATTGGGACGGCAACATTGATTCAAAACGACGGCGGCGGACTGTTTTCGGACGTCACAGTAAATGCAGGACTTTTCTCTAACGTCGTTCCCGGTTCTAACCCGCCAAAGAATCGCGTCAGCTGGGGCACAGTGTTTTTTGATTATGATTTGGATGGGTTTCAAGATCTGGCAGTAGCTGCCGGTACGCTAGGCCCGGTCATATCGGATAATCCGCAGCCCAATATGCTCTATCATAATAACGGCGATGGTACCTTCACGGACCAATCGTCCACGGCTTGGACGACGGATACGAGACGAGGACGAACAATTTCCATGGGAGACTATGATGCCGACGGTGACCCTGATCTCTTTCTCGTCAATTATAATCAAGCGGCCGTTCTTTTGAATAACAATGAGGCTAGTGGGAACAATTGGCTCCAGGTCTTGCTCGAGGGTACCCTGAGTAACCGAGACGGTATTGGTGCCAAGGTGCACGTCACCGATACTCAGGGCGTCACACAGCATTATGAAGTTCGTAGTGGTTCCAATCTAGGTGGAGGCGACGACCGAGCAGCTTATTTTGGATTCGGCGATGTGAGTTCAGATCCGTTTGTTGATCTGCAGATTGATTGGCCGTCGGGCAGATTGCAAGCTGTGTCGGGCGTACCGGTCGACCAACGAATCACAATTACTGAGGCTGTTACCGATCTGGGTATTTCGATAGCACCCATTGGAGGCCCCATTGTCATTCCCGGCGGTGGTGGTAGTTTTGAATATGATCTCAATGTGACGAACAACACAATTTCGACAAAAGATTTTGATGTATGGATAAACATTTCCGGTCCCGGTATAAGTATTACAAGGGGGCCTGTATCCACGACACAAGCGGCTGGTATGTCCTTGCTGAAAACGCTCTCGCAAAATGTTCCCGGTGGTGCTCAGGCGGGAACCTATACGATAACTGGAAATGCGGGGTCATTTCCAATCGCTGATGTGACAGACAGTTTTACTTTCGACAAGACTGCAGCGGCCGGATCCGCCAGCCTCGTGCATGATTGGAATTCGTCGCTCGGGGAGCGCGTAGTGGGTATCCAAACAAAAAGTAACCCCGAAGAATTCGAACTGGCACCCAATTTCCCCAATCCGTTTTATGGTACAACGGTCATTTCATATACGCTCCCTGAGCCGCAGTCCGTCACGCTCTCGGTGTTCGATATTCTGGGGCGCGAAGTAGCCCACCGCCAGAATGGAACTCAAGCGGCCGGTCGGCACCGCTTGACGTTCGATGCGACTTCACTGGGTGCCGGCCTTTACATTTACGTGCTAAAGGCTGGGCCCTACCGCACACAGCGGCAAATGCTTGTGCTCCGATAACGCTGAAGATATTTCTCGTTGGATTGACAGCTTGCAGTGGCGACGGCAAGGGATCGTTGGCCCGAATTCCTTTCGCCTCTAACGCGGAATACATTCGTCGCACAGCTTCCCATCGCTCACCGGAGATGGGTTACCAGCCGCGAAGTACGGAAACTGGTTCCCTGGGCACGAATTAGAAAGATTCCCCCCGGCAATTCCGCTCCCTCTAACCGAAAGGTAAGTCGTTCCCCTCCGCGGACAACGTCGTGGTATAGTGAAGCTACACGTCGACCGAGTACATCGAAGACAGCTACGTCGACGGGTTGCTCACGGACGACTGAAAGGAAGAAGGTCGTTTCCGAATCAAATGGATTCGGATAGGGCTTTGTCAGGGTGAAGGCCTCAGATGATGTGATTTCGAGGCTGATCGCCGGGCCGAGAACTGCATGGCCATCGAAGTCAACCTGCTGAAGTCGAAATCGATGAAGCCCCGGAGATAGGGTTGGGGTGGAGAAGGTGTAGGCTCGCAGATCGGAAGTCGTGCCGTTGCCCACCACAAAGCCAATGTCCGCCCATTTGGACTGGAATCGTTGGTGCTGAATGTCAAATCCAGCATTGTTTGTTTCGCTCACTGTCGTCCAATTGAGTGCGACGGAAGACCCGTTTGCAATGGCGTGAAAAGACGATACCTCGACAGGCAATAAGCCCGAAAAGTAGGCTCTGTCTACCAACGACGGGTCGAGGACGAACGGATTTTCTTTGCCATCCTCATAGAAAGCGATGGCTGTCGAGCGAGCTTTCTCGGCACTGTCCGGAGGATCCTGTTCATTCCACAATCGCAGCGTCGTCTTTTGCATGTCGAAAAACACTGCACCGCTCCAGCCGGTATTACTTGCGACGGAAGCGTCTGCCTCTTCTTTATACATCGTATAGAAATAAAACATCGCACGCGCGAGATCTCCTTTGCGGTCTTCCGGTGGTTCAAAGGTATCCGTGTCTGCATCGGATTCTGCGTAGGCATCCAGGTTTGAAGTGGGGATGCTGGTCAAGGTTGTGCCATGGAGAAACCACTTGTCGGTATCAGCATCGTCGATCTCACCGTACGGGTGGTTGTTGCGGGTGCTGTTGACGTCGGCACGGGCAGGAAATAGGTGGTGCATATCTTGTTTCGGTAGTCCGCTGGAGGCACCGTAAGATTGCGGCCATACGTGTTCGGTATTTATATTGGAACTTCCATTACACGAACTAGGATTGTTGTCTCCGTCCCCATTGCAGGCCGATTTGGTTGGATCTGCTGCCGGATCGAGGTGGAGCGAATAATCGGAATACACGCCATGCAGAGAATCGTCGCCGGCATTCTCTATTACGGCAAAAAGTGTATCGCGGGCATCATCGTAAGAGAGCGTACTGGCTGGTTTATAGTGGAGTACGAGACTGTCGAGAAGAGCTTGCCCGGTGACGCCCGGAAACAAGGTCTGGGCATGTACTTGGGTTACAAGAATGACGAAAATGAAGAGGGGGAGGGTGCGATTAAAGTATTTCGGGCACATATCTGTCAATTCGAATCAGGGTGGCGTCAGGTCACTTAGATCATGCAAAGATGCATCGGCATGAGGGCACATTTTCTTTAACGGAAACGGCGTAAAAGCAGGCCAGACACGCGATTATCCAACAGCATAAAGCCGGACTTGCCAAAGCAGGGTGCATCGGTGAAGGCGCAGCACAAATCCCTGATCCAAAAGAATTGATTCTACGGTGTCCGGGGCGTGGAGGAAAATGCGGAACGGTGAGCGCCTAAATCGGAGAATGAGGTTGACCACGGGGAAACCGATGCGGGTCAACCAATTTACGCGTGGAAATACCAGTCCGTAGCGCTGTTTGGCTTTCGAAGCCGATGCGCGCACGAGCTGGCTCATGTCATCGTAACAACAAATGACGCGGTCAAGAGCGACGACATCTGCCTGCCGGATCTCCGGAGCGAGCGTGACGAAATCGCCTTGGCGATAAACCATCTTATCGACATATCCCTCACGTTGAGCCTCGGAACGAGCGGTTTCAAGGTACGCAGGGGAAGCATCGACGCTGGTCCCCTCCACCAAGCAGTCCCCAACCAGCGCATGTTGAATCGCTCCAATGCCGCCTCCGATATCCAGGAGAGAAATGGCCCGGAAACCTTCCGCCCGGATCCCTTCGATTAACATACGTGTGGTTTTGCCGGGGCCCTTCTTTAGGTATCCTCGGTATTCACGAGCGGCCACCTTCTCGTCGAAGAAGGAGGCAATGCCCCGGCACTGCGAACATGACATCAGGTGGTTCTCCGATTGGCGTAGCCCCCGGAATTAGCATGGTGGTGGGGGGGGCGTGAGGAAGTCGTTCCGTGTGTGGGCGTAGGGAAAGACGCAGAAAGATAGAAGGACCGTGTTCACCGCGCAAGGTCGCGGCCACACAAAATTAACCATATTCGCCCGGCCAAAATTCGCGTCCTGTATTTAGATGAAGAGAATCAACCGCTATTTCCTTGTTCATATCGACGGGTGCTTCCGAGTCCTCATTACGAAAAAGCCGACGACTGCCAAAAAGACAAACGTCGGCTCTGTGTCGGGGTGGCGGGATTTGAACCCACGACCTCTTCGTCCCGAACGAAGCGCGCTACCGGGCTGCGCCACACCCCGAAACAAGTCTCCTTTAATCTACCGCGGGCGAAAAAGGATCCGGAATCTACAAACCGGAAGAGCGGTTATCCAGCAGCGTTTTCTAGCCATGGCAAAGTTCAAAGTATATCCATACTCCTCGGGGCGAACACGAACGCACACCCTTCGAGGAGGGTCACACTACCTTCTCGTACATCTCGTCGATAATGTCGGCATAATGGGCATCAACAGCGCGGCGGCGGGGTTTGAGCGTGGGCGTCATCATGCCATTATCTACCGTGAATGGCTCAGTAATGAGCCGGAAATCACGGATTTTCTCATGGGCTGCAGCATTTCGGGAATGACGGCGGAATTCCAGCGAGAACAGTTTCTGGATTTCCTCTTGTGCAAGCATCTTGTCGGGTTGGCTGTAGTCGTAACCGTGTTCGCGTGCATAAACCGCGAGTGCATCCAAATCGGGAACGACCAATGCCGTAAGAAATTCGCGGCCCTCTCCAACGATCATTAATTGATCGATCCACGGAACGGTCTTGAACAGATCTTCGAGGGGGCCGGGATAAATGTTCTTTCCACCCTTTGAGACGATCATATGTTTGATGCGATCCGTGATCGTGAGGTATCCTGCATCATAGCGCCCTACATCGCCGGTGTGGTACCATCCTTCGGCGTCAATGGCCACGCGGGTAGCGGCATCATCGTTCCAGTATCCCTTCATCACATTGTCGCCCCGAACAATGATTTCACCCTCGGCGGTAGTCAAATCGCTGGGGTAATCTTCCCCCGAAAGTTGTCCGAGGATAGTCTTGTCGTCGAGGCGCTGAATGCCAATGTTGATGCCCGGCAATACGTGACCAACCGTCCCGTAACGTGGGTGTTCGAGGGGATTAGCAGATAAAACGGGAGCCGTTTCCGTCAGACCGTACCCTTCGATCACACAAATACCGGCAGCCTGGAAAAACTCGCCGATGGCGCGCGGCAGGGCTGCTCCTCCGGATACGGCGAAGCGGAGATGTCCACCCATCTTATCGTGGATTTTGGAAAAGACCAGGCGATGAGCCAGGCGTTGTTCCATGCGAAGCACCGGACCGGGTGATTTACCTTTGATTCGGACCGCAGCGGCTTTTTTACCGGTGGATAAGGACCATTCAAATACGCGTTTCTTAAATGAAGAACCCGCGTTCACGGACTTGTTGATCGCATTATACACTTTCTCGAACACGCGCGGCACGGAAATCAGCACCGTGGGGTGTACCTCCACAAGGTTACGGCTCACGGCATCAGTGCTCTCGGCATAAGTTATCGTACCCCCACAGGCCAGCACTGCCGAATACCCTGCAGTACGTTCAAAGGCGTGGCACAGCGGCAAAAACGAAAGGTGGTGGTCCTCCTCTGTGAATCGCACCATGGCGAGTGAGGACTTGATGTTGACGCAGAAATTGTGGTGGGTGAGCATGACCCCTTTCGGATTTCCGGTGGTACCGCTCGTATAAATGATGGCCGAAAGATCCTCTGGTTTAACCTCATCGGCCAGCTGCCTAAGCTCCGCCTTATTCTTTGCCCAGTAAATCGCCCCTTCATCCGTACACGCTTCCCACGCCTGCACATAGTCCGGGTGCTCTTTTCGCATTTTGCTCATCGTGACAATTAGTCCCATATTCGGGCAGTCTTTAAATATTTTCTCGGCTTTTTTTAGCTGGATTCCAGTGGAGACTACGAAGACCTTGGCGCCTGAATCAGCAAGGATGTATTGCACCTGATCGGGAGGAAGCGAGGTATACAGTGCCACGTTAACGGCACCAAGGAGTTGAGTTGCAAGGTCGGTAATGGGCCATTCGGGACGATTTTCGCTTAGGATGGCGACGCGGTCACCGGACCGAACGCCCCTTGCATGGAGGAATCCGGCCATTGCCTCTACACGCGTCAGGAGCGCTTCCCAGGAAATGTCTATCCAGCACTTGCTTTGTCGATCTTTGTAGCGCAATACGGTCCGGTTGCGTCCCTCGTAGTGCGCCTCAAGGCGTAAAAACAATTGGGGGATGGTATCAAAATCGACAATAGCGGTCATAGCGTGGAAGATAGTGTCAAAAATTGGTACACGAACAGAATACTTGCCCAGTTGATTTTCAATAGGTAAGGGCGGGCAATGAATTCACGTATCGAGGCCAACGGCATCGGTAATTCGGGCAAGGCCATCGCGTTCAATAATGTCCACGAGCCCTTTCTTAATTTGTGTAATCAGCCCAGGACCCTCATAGATCAGCCCCGTATAAAGTTGTACAAGGGATGCGCCAGCGCGGATCTTCGAATATGCCGACTCGGCAGAAGCTACGCCTCCGACACCAATGATCGGCAAATCTCCCCTCGTCTTCGTGTAGATATAGCGAACCAATTGCGTGGCACGCGTCTCGATCGGTGCACCGCTTATGCCGCCCACGCCAATGACTGCTAACCTCTTGGCCGAAGTGTTCAGTCGGAGCCGATCCGAGGCTGTGTTCGAGGCAACAAATCCTGCGACACCGTGCGCTATCGAAACATTCAGCAATTCGTCGATCAGACTGTCGAAGACTACCCGATCGGAGACGGGCGGAGAGAGCTTGACGAGCACGGGCACATTGTGATCCATTTGAGCCTGTTCGGCGAAAATGGCGCGGAGTAGGTCATCGAGTGCGTTCGGATCCTCAAAAGTCTTTCCGTCACCAGTATTGGGACAGGAAATGTTCAGTGTGATGTACCCCGCCAGGGGAGCGAGGAGGCGAAAACTATCGCAGAAGTCCCCGAGGGCAGCTTTGCCCGTAATCGCAGAATGGTGTGTCTTTGCGAGATTGATACCCAGCGGTAGCGTGCCGCCGCGCATGGCCCGCCGTACCCTCTTCTCGATTTTTGCGGCGCCGTCGTTATTCAATCCCATGCGATTGATAAGGGCGTAATCTTCCGGTAATCGAAATGCGCGGGGGCGTTTGTTACCCTTGGCCTTGCGTGCGCTCACGGAACCAATTTCTGCAAAACCGAAGCCCAATGCCTGCCAAAGCCTGATCAGTCGCGCATTTTTGTCGAACCCGGCCGCTAGCCCGATGGGGTTTGGAAAGTTCAGGCCCCATAATGACTGGCGAAGTCGGATGTCGTCGAAGGTGAAATACGAGGCAATGAACGGCGATGCGAACGTCTGGCCCAGGCGACCGGCCCATATCCCCAAGCGATGCGCGCGCTCGGCCTGTAAATGAAAAAGAAGGGGGCGAAATAAAGCGTACATCGGCGGGCAGCGATTATGCGAAAGTTCAAAGTATAACGCGCACCGGGCAAAGTTTTTTTGGAAAATGGATGATAAACTACCAGATTTCAACCAATCACCCTCCACGGACGAAGCCAGATAAAGGATAATTTCAGAAATGGTCTGATTCAGGAGGATGACACCGATGGGCCTTCCATTTTTTCATGTCGATGCATTTACAGACCGCGCCTTCGGTGGCAATCCCGCTGCTGTTTATGTTCTGAAGGCCCCACGAACCATCGCGTGGATGCAAAAGGTCGCAGGAGAGATGAATCTGTCCGAGACAGCATTCGCAGTGATTCGTAATGACGGTGGTTTCGATTTACGGTGGTTTACCCCAACGACCGAGGTCGATCTATGCGGGCACGCTACCCTGGCCAGTGCCCATGTCCTATGGGAACGAAGGCACGTTCCCATAGGAGAAGCCATACGGTTCGAGACGAAGAGCGGCCGGCTATCGGTCCGACGAATCAAAGGTGGTTGGATCGAGATGGACTTTCCTTCAGAGCCTGATGAACCGGTGCTGCCACCGGATGCGCTATTGGCTGCACTTTCCGAAACACCGATTTATGTTGGGCGGAATCGAATAGACTATATCGCGCAACTTGATAACGCCGAATTGGTGCGCATGCTGACGCCGGATCCCGTTAAGGTGGCTATGTTGGGAGGCCGAGGTCTAATTGTGACGGCAGAGGGGCGTGACACGAAATACGATTTTATCTCCCGCTTTTTCGCGCCGCAGGCTGGAATTCCAGAGGATCCAGTGACCGGATCGGCACATTGCTGCCTTGGACCGTTCTGGCAAAAGAGACTGGGAAAGGATCTATTGACGGGGTATCAGGCATCCGCACGAGGCGGGGAGGTGCGCGTTGTGGTAGGCTCGATGCGCGTGCTCATTTCGGGCATGGCCGTTACGGTGGCAGAAGGCCAATTATTTGCTTGAGGCGAGACAGAAACCAAGTTGGAAATAAAAAACGGGTTGGGTGAGATCTCCACCCAACCCGCTTGTTCAAGCTCTCATTCCATGATTACCAGCCCGGAACGATTTGAAATCCCACGTGCGCACCTTTTACCGGACGCTGGAATGGCTTGGCATAGTATATCTCAAGCACGGTATATCCAAAGAGGTTGAATCGCCCCGAAACGCCGGTGCTGAACACGGGGACACGCTCGACGGAGTTTCGTTTGAACTTCAAAACAGGCGCCTGACTCTTTGTCCACGCCATGCCTCCGTCGGCGAAGAAGGTCAGTTCCGTTGGCAAATAGGGGAATCGGATTAGGCCAAGGGATTCGGTGCCAAGAAGGGGGATACGAAGTTCGGCACTGGCCAGAGCCACACGCGAACCGACTAAACGGTCGAAGGCCGGGCACGACCCGATTGCCTTGGCTTCGTCTTTTTTCTTGATCACGCACTCTTCGGGATCAAATGAGTTATAATTGTACCCGCGGACAAAACTGAAGCTGTTTGAATAGCCTAGATATTCCTGGGTAAACAATGACTGTGTATCGGAGGATGATTCATTGGCGCCGTAATTGCCAGAATGCAGTCCACGAAAAGCCAGGGTGACAGGCTTCAGATACAGGTATCGACGATAGTCCGCCAATACACGTACGAAACTATTAGATCCTACGAAGGGCGTAACCTGGATGCGTGAACGACCCCCACGAATGGGCGAAGTAAATCCAAAGGATGAATAGTCGGAAACCAGCGCGAGTCCTAGTTGCCCAAAGTAGATGGCGGGTGGTGCAGCGAGTTTGTCACGCTCACGACGGATTGAGAAAGAGGAGATGAAAAACCGATCGACCTCAAAGTCAAAGCCATACCGTGTGAATCCGCCGGAGAGTTCGAAACGGCGCGTCGTACTGACGGGGTAAGAGGCCTGCCCCTGAACCTGATCAACGAAGATTCGTTGTCGAATTTGCTCTACGATTTGGGAGGTCTCTCCGGTCTGCGGATCCACGCCAATTCCTACGCGCGAGCCCCCGATCAAATAGGGGATGTGGGCGGCCGAGCCGCCATAATTGATACGGTTCTTGCGATTGAGGTAGGCTACTTGCCCTCCGATGTCTTTGAAGGTCCCATTGGCCTGCACGACGATAGCTAGATTCTGATTGCCGAGCATATCACTGAAGAACAGCCCGACACCGCCAACGAGACCGGTTCCGAAGGGACCACCGGCAGCCACGCCTACGGTCGGCGGGGCCACGTAATCGAGCTTAAGTCTAGAGCTGTACGACTCTGATGTGTAGTCTTGATCCTCAGGCAGGCCCGTAAGCGAATCATTCAGATAATTGTCCACCAAGCCTTCATGGACGGCACTGAACGGCGGTAGAATTCCTGCCAATGCCGGTTCCTCAACGGCAGGAGGCGTCACCGGGATTCCCTCCAATTCGTCCGGCTCCAGCGAGAAGATGCTATACTTACTGTCGGAAAAGACCGAGAACATCATTCGGCCGCTCTGCATGGCTACGGACATAGCCGGCGACATTGCCGTGATACCGCTTACACCCGTTTGGAGATGGGTAATTTGAAACGCTTGTCCGGACTCGAGATTGACTCGGTAGAGATCTTTGAATCCTTCATATTCAGAAATGAAATAGAGGTCTCGGCCATCGGGGGAGAATTGCGGATTCGTGTGGCGTACATCCCCGAGAGGACGCAACACGCGCTCTAATTCACCCGATGTGGCGTTGATCAATCCGATACGTTCTTTGGCATACGTCAGAGAAGCGAAGTCAGTGCCATCCGGTCCACGATCCGTAACGAAAGCGATCGTATTTCCGTCCGGCGACCACGCCGGCTGAAGATCGGCGTAGCGGTCATTGGTCAGCTGACGAACGGCATTCGTTCGCAGATCGAGGACATACAGATCACTAATGCCACCGTCCATACCAGAGAAGGCAAGACTGCGCCCATCGGGTGACCATGCGAGATTTGTGATAGCAGTGACGCCCTCAACTGAAATTCGGCGTTCGATGTCACCGGACCGCCAGTCGAGCAAGGATATCTCGTTATCTCCTTTGACGAACGTGATGAAGGCGAATTTCTTCCCATCGGGCGACCAGGATCCTGCGGAGGCGATGAATCGAATCGAATCAAAATGTGGATTAGAATTGGCCCCTTTGAGTTTCTTAATCACCTTTCCGGTATTGGCATCGGCGATGAAGAGATTAATACTGAAAAGGTCTTTCTCAGAAAGGAATGCTACGTACTGTCCATCCGGACTGACGACAGGCGAGATGTTCACGTTGCCACCTTCCTGTTCTTTAGAGACAACGAGTCGACCGGCATCGGAAGCGGCCACGCGGTCCACGGTCAGGGGCAAATACGCATCTTTGGTTGCCTGAGCCCATTCGTGCGAAAGTGAGTCCGTGGTGATACCAAGGGTATATACAAAGGCCGAATCCACCCCGACGAGCCCGCCAAGTTTGTAAAGGTTGGCGACGGCGGCATCTCCGTATTTGCCGCCGATATAGGCAAGGTAGGCCTGTCCGTAGCGGTATGGGAAATAGCGAGAGTCCCGGGTAATCTGTTCAATAGTGGGGAGGTCATTCCGGAGCGCGGCATCGCGCATCCACATGGCCGTATGAGGATCATCTCTACCTAGAGAGAAATATTCCGCCATTCCCTCGACGAGCCAGAGTGGGAGTAGCCCAATTTGAAAGCTGGAGCTGTCCGCATTATTGAGCCCGATGTCATATTGGAACGAGTGGACGAGCTCGTGGCCGAGCACATGATCCGTGTCGTGGTAATCACCCGTCATCGGTAAAATTACCCTTTCTTTCAGAGCCTCGGTAACACCGCCTGTGCCTTGTCCGAGCGTTCCATTGATCGCGTTAGTCTGTTGGAAATCAGCGTCATTGGCATAGAAAATGATCGGCTTGCGCTCCCGATATTCATGGAGAAAGGTCCGCGAGTGACGCCGATACCATCGCTCTGCCATACGAGCGGCATCCTTGACAGCCTGCTCTTCTTCGGGGTAATAGTAAATTTCGTAGTGTTCCGTCTTAAAAACTTTAAAGTCAAAATTGTCATACTGAACCTTGTTCCGCCCGAAATACTGTGCCGAAGCAGGGGCCACGAAAAGGCACATCACGAGAAATGTCAGGGCCAAAGACAGTTGCCGACGGAAGTTGATAGGCATAGCGTGCGCAGCATGGATGAGATTATCGTACGAGCCCAAGAGATTCAGATCTATTCCGGAAAATCTCCGGAATGATAGTGATACACCTGAAAGGTCGGTAAAGATCAGTGCAAGAAACAAGCCCTGGCTGGTTATAAAAAGGGTAAGCCGATCCGGTACTAACCCGATCCGTTTGATTGTGTGGATGAATGGTTTACGTTCATGGAGAAAATTCCGGGCGAAAGACACGGAGTGACCAATAATCGGGTACAGTGTCAAAGAAAACATACGAAGCGCAGCGTACAAGTCTCTTCCACTGCCCTTCCCTTATTATTGTGGCAACAAACAATAGATGCGTTACAATTTCAATTCCGTACCGGATACCGACGAATTGCACAGAGGCGCTCAAAATTTACGCTCCCACACCGTATCTCGCGTGCATTGGATGAAGAATAAACGTTGGTAGCAAAAAATACTCGCCGAAGGAACCTCTACGCGAACTTGAGTCTCCAATGGGTTTTGTCATACCGATAATTCGCAGACGGCCTGCATGGAAGATTATCGTATTCGAGGTAAGATTTTTATCGGCTTGATTCTGGTTGTGCTGAGCATTCTCGGCATGAGGCTCGCACAGTTGCAAATCATTGATACGACAGCCTACTCGGGTGAATCACGGAATAACGCTATTCGCGATGTTCGCGTGCTGCCCTCGAGAGGCATAATCTACGATCGAAAGGAGCGGATTATGGTCGACAATGAGCCGACGTACACGGTAACATTGACCCCCCGTTATTTCGATATCTCACGTACAAAATTGCTCGCCGAGATACTTGGGGTCCCGGATTCTATCGTCGTACGCAAACTCCAAGAAGCACAAGAATGGAGTGCTTTTAAAGCAAGCCCTGCTTTTCGAGAGGTATCGTTTCCCGTTCTAAGCCGGCTTCAGGAATTTCGGGCTCAACTTACCGGCGTATCGTACGAAGTCTTTCCCAAGCGCCGTTATCGCTCCAGGGCCCGTGCGTCCCACGCCCTGGGGTACGTTCGCGAAATTACCCGATCGGAACTTGCATCACGGAGGGCAGAGGGCTATCGGCCGGGGGACTTCGTTGGACAGGCGGGACTTGAAAAACATTATGAGGCCCAACTGCGAGGGCGGCTCGGAAGCGAATACAAGCTCGTCAACGTCCATGGGCTGGAGGTGAAATCCTACCTCGACGGCACGAACGATGTCCCACCTCAAAGCGGCTTCGACCTCCACCTGGCAATAGACATTGATGTTCAAGCGCTGGCCGAATCACTCTTCGTCAACAAGCGGGGAGCCGTCGTGGCGCTTGACCCCGCCACCGGCGGTCTCATTACATTGATGAGCAAACCGGACTATGACCCGGACATTTTCTCGAAATCGGTACCCACGGAAACCTGGCAATATCTGACCCAGAGCCCCGATAAGCCCATGTTCAACCGGGCGACCATGAGCGGGATGCCCCCCGGCTCTACGTGGAAACCTTTTATGTCGCTCATGGCACTTTCTGAAGGCGTCATCACTGAGCGGTCCATCATCGAATGCCGCGGAGGATATCTGCTGGGGAATCGGGTTTTTCATGATCATGGGGGTGAGGTACATGGGAAACTCCGGGTACGCGAGGCCATCCAAAAGTCATGCAATACGTTCTTTTTCACCGTCATGATGAAGTCTAATGTGGATATGCTTTACCGATGGGGGCATTTGTTTGGGTTCGGACAGCGACTCCCAATGGACATCGATGAGCAGCGGCCTGGCCTGATTCCGGACTCATCCTATTACGATCGTACCTATCCTCGCGGCTGGACAGCCGGGTTCACCATCAATCTGGGTATCGGGCAAGGCGACATGATTGTCACCCCTATGCAACTGGCACGCTACGTCGCTGCGGTTGCCAATAAGGGCACCCTCGTTACTCCCCATATTGTCGACCGTCTGGAAAACCCCGAAACTGGTGAGGTACGATATCCTGATCTTCCGCCGGCGCACTCCCTCCCCGTAAAACCCCACTATTTCGACGTTGTTCGCGAGGGAATGCAGTTGGTGATGGAAGCCGGGACCGGGCGGGGCGTACAGATTCCCGGCATTTCGAGCGGTGGAAAGACGGGGACGGCACAGGCCTCCGGAGGGCACGAGGACCACTCGCTTTTTATTATGTTTGCCCCATTCAACGATCCGAAGATCGCGCTGGCGGTTCTCGTAGAAAATGGTGGATTCGGGTCCGCACAGGCAGCCCCGATTGCCAGCCTCGTCGCTGAAAAATACCTCACGGGTACCATCTCGCCCAAGAGGCACTGGCTTGTTCAGTATGTGATGGGAAAGAAAAGCGAGTCGCTGGCGGAGTGAACGGCAGTAGGCTGATGGCTTTTTGCTTCCGGAAGCCAACCTGGAGCCCATGTTATGTTTGATTATCTCCCATTGAGTCGCACACCCATTCTCCCCGCTACGCGTGCACCCGGCCTAATTGATTCTTTTGTTATAAATTCGGGATGCACTATTCGTGTGGGTAGAGGCATATTACTCAGGGAAGCTGAGGCATTATTACGACGCGCAAATTATTATGGATAGTGAACGACGGGTGCTGATCATTGAGGATGACGCCAATCTGGCTCATCTAGTCGGGATTCACTTGAAGGACATGGGATTTGCGCTCGATCGCGCTGTCGATGGGCCGACGGGACTGGATAAAGCACGCCACAACGCCTATAGCCTGATCATTCTGGATTTGATGCTGCCCCGGCTTGACGGATTTGAAGTTTGCAAGCGGATTCGCGCCGAGAATACGTACACGCCGATCATGATGCTGACGGCCAAGTCCGAGGAACTGGACAAAGTCCTCGGACTCGAACTCGGTGCCGACGATTACCTGACAAAGCCCTTTAGTCTACGTGAACTTATTGCCCGAATCAAAGCGATTTTCCGCCGCATCGAAGCGGATGAGAAGAAGGTCGTGGAGGCCCAAGCGCCTACCCTATTTGCTTACGGAGATTTGGAGATCTTACCAAACAAGCGCCGGGTATCTCTCGAAGGACAACCATTAGAATTGACCGCCAAGGAGTATGATCTCCTGGCCCTCTTCGCGGCAAATCCGGGCCGAACGTATAGCCGCCGAGAACTTCTCGACCTCGTCTGGGGCTACCAATTCGACGGTTACGAACACACGGTGAACTCCCATATCAATCGCCTTCGCGGTAAAATTGAAAACAATCCGTCCGAACCCCGCTTTGTAATCACGGTCTGGGGAGTCGGCTATCGTTTTGTAGAGCAGGAAGAATTATGAAGCCCGCCGCAAGCACGCCCAATTATTTCTCGAAGCGGCCATAGAATTCATTCGTTGCCACACATGGACCACGTCAAGATGAAACCCTTCATTCATAGCCTCTACGGAAAGATTTCACTGGTCTATCTGCTTATGCTGTTGGTCCTCGGGGTGATCCTTGTGATTGTTGCCGGGCGGTCGTATACCCGTTTCACACAGGAGGCTGATCAGAAACTCAACCGGACGCTCGCGGTCAATTTGGCAAAAGAATTCGGCCCATTCCTGAAAGGGGAAGTGGACTATGGCGGGATCGAACAGACCATGCACTATTTGATGGTGATGAACCCGCGGGTGGAAATTTATATGCTTGACGGCGAAGGCAACGTGCTTGCTTTTTTTGCAGCACAGGAAAAGGTGAAAAGGCGGAAGGTTCGCATGGAACCGATACGCACGTTTCTTGCCTCCGGAGATTCGGGTGGAAGCGTTCTTGGCGACGACCCCCGGGGTCTTGATACTGTGAAGCATTTTTCGGTCGCGCCGATGCAATATGGGGAAAACCAGGGATTCCTCTATGTCATCCTTGGCGGCGAACAGTACGACTCGGCCCTTTCCATGGTGCGCGGAAGTGCCATCGCGCGGATCTCCTTCCTGGTCGTGGGTATCGTAATGGCATTCACTGCACTCGTCGGGCTGATGCTCTTCTTTTTCCTGACTCGGCGTCTGCGCGCCGTGACCGAGGGTGTGCGGCAATTCGAAACCGGCAACCTGACCCGGCGCCTCGATGATTCTTCACGAGACGAGATTGGGCAGTTGGGGCGGGCTTTTAACCAGATGGCGAACGCCATTGCGGTCGGAATGGCCGAGCGTGAACGCGCCGACGAACAGCGACGCGATCTAATTGCCAACGTCTCCCATGATCTCCGAAGCCCCATGGCTTCTATTCAGGGCTATGTGGAGACGATACTCATAAAAGAAGATTCATTGTCGGCAGAGGAACGGCGACGCTTCTTGAACATCATCCTGGACACGACTTCGCGTTTGAGCCGGCTGGTTGATGAGCTATTCGAGCTTTCGCGATTGGATGCACAACAAGTGCAACCCAAGCTTGAGCAATTCTCAATGGCCGAACTGGCGCAGGACGTGGTTGTGAAATTTAAACCCCTCTCAAAAGATTTAAACATTGAATTGAAGGCGTCGCTGCCCAAAAATGTCTCAATCGTCACGGGTGATATCGGGCTGTTGGAACGAGTACTTTCAAATTTAATTGAGAACGCGTTACGCTATACACCCGGATCAGGGACCGTGCACGTGGGGCTGGAGCCTACGCGCGATGCGGTGCGTGTCCACGTGTCCGATACCGGTTCGGGCATTCCGGCCGAGGAGATTCCTCGTGTCTGTGACAGGTTCTATCGGGTCGAAAAAAGCCGGGCTTCGGCATCGGGCGGATCAGGACTCGGACTGGCTATCGTTAAAAAGATCCTGGCATTGCATGGCAGTGAAATTTTGATCGAAAGCAAGCTCAATGAAGGCACTACCGTCTCGTTTATGTTAGGGGAGAATTGAGGGCGTAGTGTATTTTTGCCGACGCATGTCGAACGGGCCGGCAACCCGGGGGATTTTTGGGCCGGATGCCGAGACGGAGAGGAATGGTCGGCGCATCGGCTGATACCCCATAACGAAGCCACGATAGATCCCCCATTGGGTCGTACTCCCTTATTCCGCAGTTGGGCACTTTGGCATGCCCTTGTTCAAAATTGAGCTTTGCGTGATGCTTTTGTGATAGTCCGTGAGAGTTCCACAATCCTTGCGCTGTTTCTTCTTCTCGAGATTAAGGAACCCCATCATTCACATCGGAGAGGAAATTATATGAAGCGCGCCGCATGGTTACCATTACTGCTTCTCTTGGTTGGCGTTACCGCCGTATCGGCCCAGCCGACATATTTCAAGGTACACATTGAAAATATTGGGCAGGCCTTCAGTTTTTCGGGTAGCGGAGTCTTCAATACCCCCGTGGGCTCCACCGACCCCGCAGCCATAGGACCTGGAGGCGCATACGAGTTTTCGATCGATGCTGCTCCCGGATCCAAGCTTTCGCTCGCGACGATGTTCGTTAAATCAAATGATTTGTTTTACGCGCCGGGCGAGGGAGGCATTGCCCTTTGGGACGAAGCCGGTGTCCAGGTAAGTGGCGATGTCACAGATCAATTTATTCTTTGGGATGCCGGGACGGAGGTTAATGAAGAGCCCGGAGAAGGGTTGAATCAGGCACCGCGACAGACAGGGGCCAACACGGGCACCGACGAAAACGGATTGGTCCGTCCTGTTGATGACGGCTTCACTTATCCCGCTGCCGATGCGGTGATTCAGGTTACGCTCACCCCACTTACGGAAACCAGTTTTATGGTCCGCATCGAAAACGTGTCGGTTGAAGGGACACTTACGACGTCCACTGGACAGATGCTGTCTGTACCGTTAGCGCCGGGCGTGTGGGTTGTGCATTCCGGCGATGCACCACTGTTTACGAGCGGGGAGGCAGACCGAGGGGATGGATTGGAAGCGCTCGCTGAAGATGGTGATCCGTCCATGCTTGGTCCGGCATTAGGAGCCGACACAGGCATCACAACGATTCTCTCTCCGGGCATTTGGGCGGTTCACACCGACATGGGCCCACTCTTCACTAGTGGTACGTCCGATCGCGGAATGGGTCTCGAAGCCCTCTCAGAGGATGGTGCACCGGGAACGCTCGCCGCGAATATTGCCATGGAGCCGGTCACGACGGGCGGCGCTTTTTCAATGCCCACCGGTGCCGAGGGCCCCGGCCCGCTGACCCCAGGCGGATCATATGACGTTACCGTCATTGCCATGCCGGGCTCCGATCTGACTTTGGCAACAATGTTTGTACAATCAAATGATCTTTTTGTCGCTCCGGATGAAGGAGGAATACCACTCTGGGACAATACGGGCACACCGATAAGCGGCGACGTCACGGACCAACTTATGTTATGGGATGCAGGCACAGAGGTGAATGAGAAGCCCGGCTTCGGGCTCAATCAGGCCCCGCGTCAGGCGGAGGCCAATACGGGGGCCACCGAGGGTGGCAACGTACGTTTGGTCGATGACGGATTTACATATCCCACCCTGAGCGATGTGATGCAAGTCACCGTCACCCCGCTCGCTACCGTCCCATTCACGGTACGCGTGGAGAACGTATCCGTCGAGGGAACGCTGACGACATCGACGGGGCAAATGCTGGCGGTTCCCCTGGCGCCGGGAACGTGGGTGGTACATGCCGGTGATGCACCAATGTTTTCCGATATGACGACTGACCGAGGAGCCGGACTGGAAGCCCTGGCAGAGGATGGAGATCCTTCGATGCTCGGGCCCTCTCTCGCAGCCCATCTGGGCTTTGATAGCGGTGTGTTTAATACGCCCGTCGGCGCCAGTGCTCCCGCGGCCATCGGACCAGGAGAAGCCTACGAGTTTTCGTTCGATGCGGCCCCTGGGTCGAAGCTTAGCCTGGCGACCATGTTTGTTCAGTCGAATGATCTCTTCTACGCTCCGAGCGCGAGCGGTATCGCCCTATGGGATGCGTCGGGTACACCTGTGAGCGGCGACATCACGAATCAATTTATGCTCTGGGATGCGGGAACTGAAGTCAACCAAGAACCGGGCGAAGGGATGGACCAGGCGCCCCGGCAGGGGGATGCCAACACGGGTGCCACTGAAGGCGGCACCGTGCGCCTGGTCGATGATGGCTTTACGTATCCCGCCACCGATGCAGTGATTCAGGTGACGATTACAGCAACGCAGACGGGCATTGAAGATGCATCGGCCGTTCTGCCGAAACGTGGGTTTACATTAAAGCAGAATTATCCCAACCCCTACGCGCAGGAAACGGTGATACCGTTCGAACTGAGTGAACCGGGGCACGTCGTATTGGAGGTTTACAATCTCCTCGGGCAAAAAGTGGCCGAATTGGCTGATGCAACCCGAAGTGCCGGAGCCTATCAAGTCCGGTGGACCGGTCGGGATGAGCGGGGAGCGGAACTAGCGAATGGCGTGTATTTCTATCGACTACAAGTTGGCAATCGCAGTTCAACCCGTCAGATGGTAATTGTCAGATAAGAAACGCGAATCAGGTCGGGTTTGAGCTCGATCCCGTCAGATGGAACAAGCCCCGGTGTCGTTGTTATGAACAGCGGCATTGGGGCTTCTTCATGGTGGGTGGCCATCTCATCTTGCTTCTTCTGTTTGGCTGTACTGGTCGTCTGTAAAATGATGCACATAATTGCCTTTACAATCGAAATGCAGATGCTTCCTTATCATGACGCGTGAATACGACCTTTCATTGCCAATTTGTTGGTTTCGACGCCCAAAGTAGTTTGTCCCATTCGTCGAATACGTAGTTGTCTGGCCCATGCGCACGTGGTATCGCAATTTAGATTACCCCCTCCTTCTACTCTGGCTGGCCCTCGTGGCTGCTGGCCTGACGGCCATATACAGCACAACCCACGGCCCGGCATCTGAGTTTTTGCTCGAAAGTGTAAAGCAGAATTTCTCGAGGCAGATGATGTGGGGAGGAATATGCGTTTTGGGGATTATTGCGTCCCTATTTTTGCCAGTACGGTTTTACCAGAATATGTCCTATCCGATCTATGGATTTACGCTGCTTTTGCTTGGTGCGGCGCTGGCATTTGGGAAGGAAGTAAATGGAGCAAAGTCATGGATGTATATTGGTCCCGTAGGATTACAGGTGTCCGAATTGGCAAAAGTGGGGACCGTGCTTGCGGTTGCGCAGCTGCTCTCATCGCGCCGACAACACACGCGAGATGTTCGGTATGCGATGTACGCGGTTGGGCTAATTCTGGCGCCCGCCATCCTGATCGTATTGCAAAACGACACGGGTACAGCGCTCGTGTTCTTTGGTCTTGTCCCGATTATGCTTTATTGGAGCGGCTTGCCATTCAATACGCTGATGCTAATGGTTTCTCCTGCGGTGGCGGGATATCTCGCCATCGTTTATTGGCCGGCCGCTGTAGGCTTCGGTGTCGTCTTTACGGTCGGCATGTTCTGGCAGACACGGGAACGGTATCTGACGCTTCTGGCGGCAATATTCACACTGGGGACGGTGCTTGTAGTATCTGTCGGGCTCACAAAGATTTTTCAACCGCACCAAGTTGCGCGTATTGTCTCGTTTACCAACCTGGAAGCCAAGGAATTCAGAGACAACGTCGGGTTTCACCTCGTTCAGTCGAAAGCAGCCATTGGATCCGGTGGGCTTACCGGCAAAGGGTTTATGGAGGGCACCCAGACGCAGGGCGCGTATGTGCCCGAGCAATCCACGGACTTTGTTTTTAGCGTCATTGGGGAGGAGTGGGGCTTTCTGGGGACCATAGGGGTGCTCGCACTCTTTGCGCTCTTCCTCATAAGGCTGATACGACTCGGTGCTCAAATCAAACACCCGTTCGGCATGATGGTAGCCTCAGGCGCGGTCGGCATTTATCTCATTCACATCTTTATAAATATCGGCATGGCTACCGGGCTCCTTCCCGTCATTGGGATTCCATTGCCATTCATTTCGTATGGGGGGTCCGCGCTGCTTGCCAATTCATCTATGCTCGCCATTGCGCTGGGACTGAACATGCATCGAGATGACTTTTCCATCTACGGTTACTGACTTGGCATTCCATGAAAAGGTGGACCGTCTCTGCGAGCAGTCACCTGTGTGGTTCCAGCGTGCGTTGGCTCGGGGAAGCGACTACGCGGATCTGTTTTTTGAAGAAACGACACACCGTCGGCGGGTGCTGACCGCTAAGGTGAAAAGAGGGAAGATCGGGTATGAAAGCCCGGCGGGAGCCGAGTACGACGTCACTGGCGCCGGCGTTCAGGTGCTAAGTGGGGTCCAGAGGGGGTTTGTTTCGACGCAATCAATTGCGGGCTCCAATGTCGGCGATGCATTCGCGCAGGCTGTCTCAGAGGCAGGCGGAAGAGGAACGTCCTCTGACGCCCTGTCTCTTACCATTTGTCGAACCCCTGAACCTTCGCCTCAGGATGTCCTTACGGCCAGGGAGCAAAGTGCCCTTGCCGAAACCGCCGTAGATACGGCGCTCGGTCTGGACGAGCGCATTGTCAGTGTGACGGCAACATACCGAGACCGAACACGGCGTGTCGCTATTTTCAACACCGAAGGTAGCGCCACAGTGTTCACGACGATTAATGCCGGGTTTCGCGTTGAGGTGCGGCTGGCAGTGGGCGACCGGCAAGTGGAGGCAGATGCGGTCGCCGGGGGTGGGTCCGCAGCGAGTATGTTTTTCAATCACCCCCCGGAAATAGTAGCACAGGAGGCCGTCTTTCGGGCGCGGATGTTTGCGGATGCCCGACCCCTCGCAGCGGGTCGGATGCCGGTGGTATTGGCCGCGGGGTGGGGCGGCGTGTGGCTTCATGAAGTGGCTGGGCACCGCCTGGAAGCGGATCAAGCCGGGAGCTTCAGGCGGGGCGAGCAAATGGCAGCAATCGGCGTTACCATACACGACGATGCGCGCCTTCGGGGCGCCCGGGGAACTGCTCCGTTCGACGATGAGGGCACACCCACCCAACGAACCACACTTGTCCATGAAGGACGCCTCGTGGGCTTACTGACGGATCGACTTTGGGCACGCCGGCTGCACCGGCCGTGTTCCGCCAATGCTCGGCGACAGGATTATCGCTGTCCCCCATTGCCGCGAATGACCAATCTAATCATGGACCCCGGTCCCGCCACTCCAGAAGAACTCATCGCTGGAGCGCAATCTGGGCTCTTTGTCACGAGGCCTGGGCACGGACTCATAATGCCGGCCGAGGATCGTTTTTCGATTGAAGTCAAAGCAGGATATCGTATTGAAAATGGCCATGTTACCCATCCCGTACAACCGATGCACATTGAAGGGCACGTGTCGGATGCCTTACAAAATGTGCGTGGGATCGGCAACGATTTCGGGCTTGACTCAGTGTGCGGCACGTGCGAAAAATACGGTCAGTTAGTCCCGATATCAGTGGGCATGCCTTCCATATGGCTCAATGGGCTAATCGTGTCCTGAACAGGGGAAGAATAGGACCAAAACGCCGCATTAAATCGGGGGGAAAGCGTTGCCCTAATATCGAAATGGACGACTATTGCAGACATTCATGGAGAAGCCTAATTTGCTCCTCATCAAGGCTAGTGATCGTTTTCCCCACATTATGTGACCCAATGACTTAATATTATCCCATAATGCCGTGGGGATGAGAACAGGATTGAACCGGAGTCGGCCCATAGATTTTATCTTGTCGCGTACCTATCGTACATTGAGTGGGCAATACCTCCGGGCTTATTTGCTTCCGGCTAATCCGGGGTAATTACAATCAGACGCAGGCCGCACAACGTTCCTGGTTTTTGATGATGGCTGAGCGAGGCGTTCAAACGCACTCACATTGGACTAAGAGCCATTCAATTCCTCACAATCCCAAAGCATTCGAGGTTTTATGAAGTCACACCGTATCGGAATACTCGACCTCGTAACGAAGAATCCGACGAATTCACTTTATGCCAGGGTGATGAACGGCAACCTCGCCAGCATTATGCCGCAGGCCATCGCTGTGTGGTGTGAACAGGCAGGCCACGATGTCACATTTGTTTGTTATACGGGCTTCGAGAATCTTGAGGAAGAGTTGCCGACCGACATCGACATGCTTATTATCGGCGCGTTCACACAGTCCGCGCAACTCTCGTATGCCATCAGCAACCGGTACCGGCAACAAGGCGTAGTCACGGTGCTTGGTGGGCCCCATGCCCGCTGTTATCCGGATGATGCGCTCAAGTATTTCGATTACGTGCTGGGCTTTACGGGCAAAGAAATTCTTGCCGATGTGCTTCAGGATTGTAGCCAGCACCGGCCGCTCGGGGTACACCTTACAGCCCCGAAGCAGCCCATGGAGCTCCCCGGAGTACAGGAACGCTGGAAATTCATCGAGCCAACAATCGCCAAGACCGCCACGAGTTTCAAAGTGGTGCCTATGGTGGGGAGTCTTGGGTGTCCATACACTTGCCCTTTCTGTATTGACTCAGAGGTCGAATATCAACCGCTGAGCTACGATCAAATTCGGGATGACCTGCGGTTTCTGCGGACGAAGGTGGCCGACCCCATCGTGGCCTGGCACGATCCCAACTTCGGCATCCGATTCAAGGACTACATGGGGGTCATCGAAGATGCCGTGCCACCCGGGAGTGTCCGTTTTATCGCAGAAAGCAGCCTCGCTATTTTATCGGAGAAAAATGTCAAACGGATGCAGGCGACGGGTTTTCAGGCGATTCTGCCGGGCATCGAATCGTGGTATTCGCTGGGCAATAAGTCGCGGACGGGACGCAAGAAGGCGATGGACAAGGTCAAGCAGGTCTCCGAACACATCAACATGATCATGCGGTATATGCCGTACGTCCAGGTTAATTTTGTGATGGGGCTCGATGATGACAAGGGGCCGGAGCCGTTTGAGTTGACCAAGAAATTCTTGGCGATGACGCCCGGGGCCTTCCCGGCCTATTCGCTGCTCTCGGCATTCGGTGAAGCTGCCCCCCTCAATCTCGAACTTCAGCGGGCAGACCGTGTGTACGGGTTCCCCTTCCATTTCCTCAACAACAACCATGCGATGAATGTGAAGCCACTCCATTATGAGTGGAATGATTTTTACGATCACGTAATCGACTTGTCGCGCTTCTCATTCTCGTGGCCGCGCATCTACAGGCGTTTTCGGGCCAATACCATGTCCATTCCAAGGTGGCTAAATTTGGTGCGTGCCGTTTCGTCGGAAGGCTTTGGTCGCATAAAATATTACACGGAATTACGAAGGCATCTGGATACGGATCGGCATGTTCGCGCCTATTTCGACCGTGAAACGACGGAGGTTCCTGCCTTCTTCATGGATCGCATGAAGAAAGATCTCGGCGTGTGGTGGCCCTACCTTCCCGAGGGTGCCATCGAACACGACCAAAATGCCTATCTGAAGAAAGTGGAAGGCGGGCAAGTCCTCGCCGACGTCGCATCCTGAGGGTTGGTTGTAAAGAGGCTATCTCACGCTCATACGTGCCGCGCAGCTCTTACGCTCCCACAGTATCCTCCAGACGGCAGGTCCGGCAATGATCGTCAGGGATTAAGAGGGATCGAGTGACGCGTGCGTTACTTCGAACACCGATCCTTCGCTCCGCTAGTAATGACGTCGCTGTAAAAAATGAACACGATCCTCCCCAGGTCAACTCGTCGAGCAAAGTGAGGAGAGATCTCACCCATCGGAGATTCCATGACTTCATCTGCGAAATCTCTCCACTCGCAGGGCTCATCCGAGATGACGTCATTATTATGATAGCGACGAGCCGAAGGCTTACTGCGCGTCTCAGGATGCCGTAGCGTCTAAGATGAACCCGATCTTCCCCCTACGTTATTTACTAACGGTAGCATCCTGATTGCGGTTAGCCGAAGGTTGACTGAGGAGTAGTATGGGGGGATTTTACTTCTTCGGAAGGTGTAAATATTATATCGTAAATGAACAACGAATAATGAGGTCGTACTATGTATGGACGACACATGTTATACATAACGATTCTGTTTCTTGGCTGCTTCAAGGCTAACGCGCAATCGGGCGATCCCACGCGGTATTTTCCGATCGATGAGGGTAATTCGTGGACGTATTTCCTGGTGCTGGAGCCACCCGGTGAACCTATCGACACCATCTGGAGCGGTCCATATTCAATCGACAACTCCGCACTGATCAGCGACACACTTTATGTGATTGCAGATTATCCTTTCTCCCTCGGCGATACGCTACGAATGGGTGCGGCGGGGAATATCTGGGCTCGCGTTCGTGGCCGCGACCGGATGCTCTTCGACTTTTCGCTGGCCGATACGGCGTCGTATGAGTTCGAGTCGGGCTTGGGGCTGGCATATCCGTACCAGGTTAGCATCAATCGGAACCGAGTCGCCGATGTTGGAGCAGGACATTTCGAAAACGTGATCGAGCTAGGATTTGATATCCCGGGAGTGATTGATGATGAGCAAGCATTTGCTTTTGCACCCGGCGTGGGCATCGTCTATGCCTATGGTTTGGGCGGCGATTACAGAGAACTGTATGCGGCGGAGGTGGGAGGGCAGGCGATAACAGGCGTCGAGGAGGGGGCACAACGACCCCGCGGGCACACCGAAGCGTCTGCATTTCCCAATCCCTTCGTCTCGTCCGTCTCAATCGTGCTGCCGCCGTCGGGACAGGCGCGTGCCACCGTGCGCGTATTCGATTTACTCGGCCGAAAGGTGGGCACGTTGCTCAACGGCCCCTGTGCCGGTTGCACGGTGACATGGAACGCGGAAGGTCTGGCGCGTGGCCTCTACTTTGCCCGGATCGAGCGGGGGACACATTCACAGACTATCAAGCTGATCCTCGACCGGTGATGATCGGCCGAACTTCCCGGAACCACCCTATCGAACTCGAATCATCGTCCGCGTGAGCGTTTTTTTCGCGGTTGTTAGGCGATAGAGATAGACGCCGCCGGCCAGCCCTCGGGCATCGAATGGAATGCTGTGCCGTCCGGCCTCGTAGGGGGCATCAGTGAGTACGGCTACGCGGCGTCCGAGCATGTCGTATACATCCAGCCGAACGGGACCGGCCTCTGGCAGGCCGAAGTCGATCGTGGTTCTGTTGCTGAAGGGGTTTGGATAATTCTGTGTGAGCTCGATCTCATCGGGCGTGGCGGCGAGCAAATCGCCGGTGCCACCGCCGAAGCGAACGTCCGAGACATGAAAGTCGAACGCACGGGTATGGGCCTGATTGCCGATGATATAGAACGAGAGCAACAGCAGATCCTCTGCCGTGAAGTTGCCCGCGCCATTGTTGCGCCTGAGGTCATGGAACCATATTCGGTGTTGTTGTGGATCACGGCCGAGTTTGAATACCGTGCCGAATTGATCGGCGGAGGCGAGGCCGGCCTTTTCAAAAAGCAGTCGAATTTGTCCCTCGCCCCAAGAAGTGAACTCGAGGAATTGATATGCGCTCAGATCCATGGGACGACCACTCGACTGCATGTATCGGAAAAGCACTGCCCACGTCTCAACGTTGCCTTCGAGTCGGGCGTCGCGTTCCAGTTTAAACCGGCCGGGTTTACCAAATTGCGATCCATCCTCCGGCGTCACGACGAAATTATTGACGGTCGAATGTTCAGGGTCGCTGGCAAAGCTCCAAGCTCCGTCTGCTAGATATAGCTGATCCTTCCCAGGCTCGCCATCGGCCTCGACAAAGAAAGCCACATCGTAAACCGGTCCTACGGGTACGTCAACAGTCACGACGGGAGAGGCATCGGATTCGGCTACGGGGAGCGTGAGATCCTTCTCGAAGAACAGGCGTTCCCCGCTCTCGGTGCGTGCCATCGTTCCACCCGTGAGGTGAATTCGGTGGGCACCTACGGCATTGTACATGCGCAGCGTTAGCATCCCTTCGGCATACCGGCCGCTCTGAACATAAACTTCGGGTAGGGCCGGTGGCGCACTGTCCGTATTGACGAAGGTGACGGAGCCGCGAGCCGCAAGCCGATCAAGGATACCCTGCACTAGGTTGGCAGTATAGGTCTGGGATACCGACCACACTTGAAAATTGAAAACGGGGTTTTTCCCGGCGGGGGGTTTGTACTCGTCATACCGGAAGCGACTGTCGACGGAATAAGCGTCGGCCGCGGGATATACGGCAAAACTGACAGCATAGTCGATGGCCCCGTTTTCCTGACGAAGTCGTGACAAGACGAACGGGTGCCCATCCACCTCCATAAGCCGGACGGATTCGAGCGTCGCGCCGCGCAACCGGTCACAAACTACTTTGGTATGTTCATAAATTTCCCCGTTTGCCGTGGTTGTCGCAAAGAGCGCCGCAAGACGCCGCGAATCGGCTCGGAGATAGTCCACAGCGAACACGCCGGTGGCATTGGTTACCGGGAGAAGGTCCGTCGGAGACACTTCGTCCGCCTTGCTTTGCTCAGGACCCTCCGGAGGCACGAATTGGATTAGTGAACTCAGGGCACTTTTTCCAGCAACCTGTGCCGAAAAGGCAGGTTGGTCAATAGTTTCGGTCGTCTCGGGGACGTGCCGCCGCCGAAACAACATGCGGGCCAGTTTCTTGGCTAGGCTTCCGTCGGATTCCATCCCGGCGCCGCCGCCGCCGCTAGAACCCGAGGGCGTCACCGTGGCATTGTCCTGGTCGTCCTCAGTGGGAATGCTATTGCCCGGTGTCGAGTCCGGGTCGCGTTCGTTGGCTGCCGCCACCTCGGCGATATTCGTCTGGGGATCTACAAACGCCTCGACTGTCGCCGTTATAGAGAGCGTGAGGGTGGCTCCGACGGGGATAGTGCCTACGTCCCAGAGTCCGGTGAGGTTGTCATATGTGCCCTGTAAGGGTATGGCTGAGAAGTAGGTCAGACTGTCCGGGAGTACATCGGTTACGGTCACACCCGTTGCGTCGTTGGGGCCGGTGTTTGTCAGTGCAAGCGTAAAAGTAACCGGGTCATTGGTCAACGGGGCAGGCTCATCGACGGTCTGTGTCAACGACAGGTCGGCAAGTGGATTGACCGTCACCGTTACCGTCGCCGTGTCGCACGCACTGGCGGCGTCGCAAATTTGGTACGTAAACGTGTCCGTACCTGCGAATCCCGGGTTGGGCGTATATACAAGCTGCTTTGTGGCGCCATCGAGAGTCACGGTACCGTTAGCAGGTTGACCTGTTACGGCCGGAACTGCATAGCAGGATCCGTCTAGCCGGAACGCGTCGATCATCGACTCCGCGCTGTTGGTCAGAGTCGCGGTATTTGTGGAGCCGGGGTCAAGATCCGTTGAGGCAATGATGACGGAGAAAGTGACATACAAGCCGAATTCACCATCGGCATTAAAGCTATCGAATTCCGCCGGGGTAACGCCAAGGTCGTTCTGAAGATTAACTCGGTACTCGACGGTTACATTATTTGTCTCGCCGAAGCCATCCGGACGATAGTTACCGTAATTGGACTGATCCATGAGAATATCAACGGGTCCGGGGGTATCCGAGGCGTTGGCGAGGAAGGTGATGGCGACGGTCTCTTGAAAGAGAATGTCTAATCCGCTTCCCCCAAAATTGAGCAGGCTCACCGGTTTGAAGTCGATATCATTGAAGGTAAGTACAAATTCGCCCGTCACTGGATCGAAATAATAGTTGGGTAGGAAAGGGCTACCGTTGCTAAATGAATAGACGTAAGAGACCGAACCTGAAGTCGCATCGTCGTCCGTGAGGGTAGCGCTGTCCGAAGCCAAGCCGATGCCCTTTCCATCCGGCCGCGTGTCGCCGAGCGTGCCGCTGTTTTCGGGCGTGAACGGAATAAAAAGATCGTCACCATTGGCGTCGAGCATGGCATTGATTCCGGGGAGGGATTTCCAGGCGATCGTAAGGTTGTTGTCCGGGTCCGAATCGTTGGCCAGCACATCGATGGCAACGGGGATGTCCGCATCGGTTGTGGCAGCGTCATCGAGTGCAACCGGTGGATTATTAGCCAGGACTGCAATCTGAACGTCATCCACATAAAGCCTATCACTGTTACCGAGCGACGGGGATGTGGCAAAACGAATACGAGTGTTCTGGGTGATATACTGAGAGATGTCGTAATTGACTGCCGTATACCCACCGTCTGTGGCCGGACCAGTGAAACGGTCGAGAATGGTCCAGGAGGAACCGCCGTTAGATGAGACTTCTACGGTGATCGAATCCGAAAGGGCATCTAACCCCGTTCGACGGTATACAAAAGAAAGTGTGGCAATACTATATGGAGACAGATCGGCCTCGCGTTCGACGAAGCGATCGTTGTCTTTGATTCGGAGCCGATTCGAACCTAAGTTCTTGACGATACGGATGTCGCCTTTGCTTGCCCCATTTGACTCACCGGTCTCCAACCAATCCGTGGCCCAGTTTTGCGTCCCATCATTATTGGAATAGCTGACGGTGGAGAACTCGTCACGGAATGTTTCCTGTGCCCTCGCACGGTTAGAAGTACCCATCGAAGTTAAAATCATAAGGACACAAAATGCAATAAATTTGTGTACGTATATAGAATTATGTTTACAGTATTTTGATGAGTCTTTCATATCTGAACCAGATGGACGATACTGCTGCATTTGTTGAATAACTGGCGATGGCGTCTATGATTTCCCGGGGACCATCGTGGGATATTGAGATAAGGCGGTTCCCGAATGTGGGGATGAGGAAGGGTTCATCGAAGCAATAGGAGAGAGTTTTCCGGGTGAGCGCCGCGCCTTCCAACTCATGCCCCACCCGTAAAGCGCAATGATTATCATAACGTCAATCAGAACCCCAAAAATGAGATAGAGCACGGGCATAAACAGGAGCGAAAAAATATAGATGAGGTAGGCCTGTGCCAGATAGTGAAGGGGAATGAACATCGTCATCTGGGCCAACAACATTACTGTGAGTCCGACCTTCTTGTAGAGGTGAAAATCAAAGATGAAATACGTGAATCCCAACACGGTTGGCACGAGTAACGTCACAAAGAGGCTAGTGGAAATCATGCCCTTGAAGAACGAGGTAAGCGAAAATGGGAATTGGCCTGGGAATAAAAAGAAGTAAACGAGCGCGGTGGACTGCACGAAGAGGACGGCCCGGAGATAATAGGTTGCAGGGATAAATCGGGACGGGATTCGAAACGAGGACATGAAAAGCATGATCACAATGATCGCTGTGATCCACCATATCGTCTTGGAAGGATCGCCTGAAGCCAGATCGAGATAGGGGATTGGTATCGCAAAACCGTAGCCGACTTCGTAATAAGTCATCACGATCCGGCCCGGCAGGTGGAGGGCATCCCTTCCAAGAATCAAAATGTGGCCCCAGAACGACCCGACCCATGGTAATACTCCAATCCATAACCCGGTCATCACGATTGCCAGGCCCGCCGCCGAAGAAATCCGCCGACCCATATTGCCAATATTGGCCACGGCGCGATGGTCGTAGAAATACGATCTATGGTGATTCTTGTTATGAAGTGAAGGAAAAATCATGGACTAAATATGTTTGAAAAATCCTATCTGTATTCCACTACGATTATAGAATGAATTGCTATAGTGACTAGCTGAGAATGCAAAGCCCCATTCAGGTTTTATCCACTGGCGCCAGCCGAACAAGATATCGGTACTTTTGTAGTCGGCGAAGATGGTGAGCGGGTCGACGAGCGTGTAGGATTCACGCCCAAACCCTATACGGAGCGAGAGATAACGGTGGCCGGAATGGCCGTAAGTGAGCGCGAGGTACTGGTAGCGGGACCGCGCAGCTCCCGGTGTACTTAGATTCCACCGAACACTTCCTTGTACGACCCAAGCTGCCGAGGTATAGTACAGTGCTTCAAAAGTGAAAGCATAGTCCCTGTGGACATCTTTGGCGTCGAAAGTGCTAAGGCCGGCCAACGTAACGAGGCGTTGCGTACGAAGCCATTTTCGGGCTACCTGTACGTCGAGACTATACCGGGGTTGAAAGAAGCCGCCACTGCTAACGCCTATGCCTGCGCGCCCATACCAGCGGCCCCCGAGACCTCGCGTGGTCTGAACCTTGTAGAGGAATCCCTGATCGCCAAAGCGCTGTTGAAACGCAGCCTCCACGCGCCATATTTCATATTCGCCTTGCTGCCGGCTTCCGGTTACGTATAGGCCCCGCCAGTTCCTGTACGGCTGCTGAAGCCAGTGGTGCTGAAGGCCAACCTCTAATGCATCGCTGTTCTGTGCCAGCGTAGCCGGCGCACAAGCACCACCGACGCAAGCGAGCAAACACAAGGCAAGTACACAGGTGCGGTAGCGTGGTACGTGATATATAGAGGAGCTAGGCTGCATGGATCAGCGAGGTCGATTCTTTATGGAGCAACTGGTGGTACATAATTCCTGCGATGTGCTTCGCGGCCTGTCCGTCGCCAAACGGGTTCTCGATCGTAGTCATGGCATTATAGCGACGATTATTTCGTAACAGGCGTGTCACCCACGCCCGTATAGCCAGTCCGTTGGTGCCGACGAGCAAGCCCGCGCCGGACTCGATGAGTTCCGGTCGCTCTGTATTTTCACGAAGCACTAGCGTAGGTACATTGACAGTGGCCGCCTCTTCCTGGATACCACCAGAGTCTGTCAGGACCAGCCAGGCGTGATGTAATAGCCAGAGCATTTGGGGGTAATTGAGCGGGTCCGTCAGAAGGATGCGCTCCGCAACGGAAGGTGGCAGATAGGCCATGGCGGCCTCCACAGTCTGCCGAACGGTGGGGTTCGGATGCACCGGCCAAACGGCATATAGTTCGTCATGACGTTCAACCAACTGCCGGATTGACCGCGCAATTTCCGCAATGGGTTCACCCCAGTTTTCCCGACGGTGGGCTGTTATGAGCAGCAGTTTTCCGGCTTCCGCGCGGTGGATTAGATCGCCTAGACGAAGCGCTTCGGAAGTCGAGAGATGGGAGAAGTAGGGGAGTACGTGTTGCATTCCCCAATGCGTCGCATCGACAGCGGTATTGCCTACACAGTGGATATCCTGGGGCCGTATGCCTTCGAAAACGAGGTTACGTAGTGCCAATTTCGTTGGGGCAAAATGCCATCGTGCCAATCGGGCAATCAACTGCCGGTTTTTCTCTTCGGGAAACGGGTTGGTGTCATTGTGCGAACGGAGACCGGCCTCTACATGGCCAACGGGAATTTTATGATAAAATGCTGCCAGGGCCGCCATCAAAGCTGAGGATGTATCGCCATGGACCAGCACAGCCTCTACGTCACACGTGTCAAGTACGCAGTCGATTTTGTCGACAAGGAGCGAACTGAGGTTGCCAAGAGACGCACGTTCTCTATCAAGGTCCAGACTGATCGTCGGCTCGATCTGGAAGAAATCATAAATAGGCCGGGCTACATCTTGATGTTGGCCGGTGTGAAGAACCTGGGGTTGGAGGGGCAATTCGCTGAGCGCGTGATATACCGGAGCCATCTTGATGATTTCCGGGCGCGTGCCCATGCTTAGCAGCACAACCTTTGGGCGCATACAGTCTGTCCGTTAATTATGGCGAAACTCGTTTTATGATCGCCCCTTTGCTTCCGGGACAATCAAGAACCGCTCACACATAAAAGCCCTGGGTAGGGCGACAGAACTGAGTGCATATAGCACGCTGCACGAGATGGCTTCTCGAGCGCTGCCGAAACAGGCCGCAGTTTTCGTGCCGAGGTGAAATACAAAGAGGACTGAAGCCAATGTATAGTTTGAGATGCTGTTAAGGCCCGCTCCGCTAAACCCGGACTAAATAATAGAGTGGCTGGAGGCAACGGAGAAGAAAATCACTCCTATGGGTAAAATTCCCATATTTTCTGCAGTCGATCGTTCCTCGAGTCGAAGGAAGTATCCAACAATTCCCATAAAACAGCCCATTCTGAGCTCGAAATGCAGATAATCATCTACGGCGGATCAGGTGTGCCACAACAGAATAATTTTCCTTTTCAAATGAAAGCCTTACCGGTCATTTTATCACATTTCCGGTGTCGACACGTATTTTTGGTCGCTTGCGGGGCATGGGTCGGCGAGGTTTTTTGGCAGGCCGAATTTTTCGCTGCGAAGAGGTCTCAAACTGCCGTGGATGCGTCGGATGATTGGCGGCAATCACGACACCGTTCCCAAGTGCCCATATCGTACCGTGTATCTGTACTCCCAGAGCGATACGGATTTGTTCTGCACTGACGGTTGTCGGAATCTCGTGTGAACCAATGCGACATCCGGCAGCTATGTCGAGTTTTCCTTCGGCCGAAACGACGCCCTGAATTAAGCAGTGCATGCCGATTATTGAATTCCCAATGCTAAAGACGTGCCCGGTTATTTCAGCCTTTTCCTCGACGACAATATTTCCGTGTGCCTTCACACTGCCGTCAATGCGAGCACCCTCGCCAATATGAAGGTTACCGATGACGACGATGTTGCCTGCCAGCTCATGTCCGGCGGGAATACTCGCGTCTCCACGTACGAGCGTTCGCTGTTCTATCTCATTGAAACAGTCGCTTGGCTCGTATACGATTCTTTCCCTGTGGGAAAGTTCTGAGTCGAACTCATACGGAAGACCGAATTGAATTTCCCGGGCCTGAAGCCTTTCAAAAGTACAGTCCTCATCCAGACGAATAGTTTGTTCTGCCGATACGTTTCCACGGAGTCTACAACCGGGCCCGAAAAAGGCATTGCCCTCGGCATGTAGCCACTGATCCACCTCGCTTTCTCGATCCAGAGAAAGATCTTGTTTACCATAAAGACCCGTAAATGAATTCCGTGGACCTCCGTGGAGAGACTTAACACTAAAGGCGTTCCGTCGAAGAGATAATTCAGGAGGGAGATTCCAAGTGTGAGTCGGAGAGAAGAAATACGGTATATCGTACGAAATTAGGGCTGTTTGTGTTAGAAGAGGATCCTCCTCATTCCACAGCATGAAATAGGGAGGCGGAATGCGCGAAACGGATGAATTATCTCCAAAGGCAACCATACAATCATCGCATATAGATTCGAGTCGTTCAGCCATGGAAATGGCAAAGCGCGCAGCGGCCATGTGCATGTCCTGCTCGTATTCATCAGCAATAGGTAGTGGTGTGGCATCCGAACGCCGGCGCCATTCAATTAGAGCAGGCAGTAAGGGTATCACCAGCCATACGGACAGAATCAAGAACAGGACGATCCACATAACAGTCAGGGGGAACTTGTAGAGGCAGGCTGATAGACATCTCGTCGGCGGTATCGTTTCGTCTTGTCCCAGACTATTTTCCTTTTGCGGGAATGCGGAAGAAATTCGCTAGAAGCTGCACGTGCTGCAGTGATCATACTCACGATGAATCCCATAAACGTTAGCGGGAGAAGACAGGATCGCCTTGTCGCACCGTCTAGATGATTGGCAGCGGCAATCTCGAAAAATGCCGCATAGTTGCCGATAGTGTTGTACGCGGCAACGACCAGAATGGCAAGCAAACCGAACATCGTCTGCTCCCCGAGATAGAAAAGCGTGATAGCCAGGGACCATCCAAGTAAGAGCACTGGCGACATGATGTACACGCCGAGAAGCAGAATGCCGTCAACCTTTTCCATCAGCCTTAGATGGCTATTGGTGAACATGGCACTTCCATACCTGAGTGCTGCCTCGGTGTGTCCTTTTGCCCAACGGTTAATTTGGCGAACGCGGACTGGCCATTCCTCGGGCACCTCTTCATAACATTCGTATCGATTCGAGTAGACCACCTTCCAACCTCCCATAAAGAGCCTGTAGGTAATGTCTGTGTCTTCGGTAAGCGTATCCAGGCGCCATCCACCGACGCTCTTGATTGCGCTGAGACGCAATCCACCGGCTGTGCCGCCATATTGTGGAAAGAGCCGCATATTCATTCGGGCCTGTTGGTCAACCTGATAGCCTCCTGATCGCTCCATCTCCATCAACCGAGTCAAGAGATTTTGCGAGGTGTTGAGTGGGACCACCCGTCCCATTACGGCGCCCACTTCGGGGTCAAGCAAGCCGGCCACGAGTTGCTTTATCAAGTATTTGCCCGGTACATAATCGGCATAGAAGACAAGGATATATTAGGTCGTCACGAACTGCATGGCTTCTTGCAGGGCCGCTGATTTTCCCGGGACACCGTATACGCGGTGAAAGGGCTGAATACGACCGGGGAATCGTTGGGCGTATTTGTCGATAATTTCGCGCGTTCGGTCTGTCGACCGGTCGTTCATGGGCATGATTTGAAGTCGGTCCTCAGGATAGTCGACCTGCAGCAACGCATCTAGGACATCGTGAATGACATCCTCTTCATTGTGAGCCGCTATGAGAATCGTAATTTCAGGCCAATCCGTATTGTCGATTGGTGCATACGGATGTCGCTGTCGCCCAAAAATCCGGTTGAAAGTGAAGGTATAATGGCGGACCGTATACAGGCATATCAAGAAAATGACCGCATAGAGTGTGAATACAAGGGTAGATCGCCAAAAAGGACGGGGAGCATCAATGGAATTGCGAATCCAGATATTTTTTCGTTCCACGGCATCCCACGGGGAATTCTTGTACGCCTCCTGTACGGGTACTTTGGTTTGTGCGAGACCGGGTAACGGATCGACGATCAGATGCGTGCGGTGGAATTTCTCCGGCTGTGTTGGCTGAAACCAAACGACAGGCTGTGCCAAAACAGGAGGTGCCGCGGCGAAGGCAATGCAAACGATACATGCGCAGAAGCGCATGCGTGTGGCCAATGTGTGAATTGTTAAGTGCATACTGTACGACAACATCCGCCGGGCGACACGGGCTTCATCGGCCATTATGGTCGGCAGAAGTCGTATTGCCCACGGCAGAGCCGTACAGTCGAGCAGGTGGCCCCGAGGGGTTGGGTGACAAGGATCGACGTCAGTTTCAGGGCACCCGACTACAGCTATTGTGCCACACTCGTCCGCGCAAGTTGGCCGATGCATGGAGACGTCGCGCTATTTTACTGCCCGGGAAGATGGCTACGTAGCGATCAGAGCACGTAGAATTTGTCGTGTAAGTGATTGTCGTACCTCCCAATACCGTAAAAAACGGCAAATAGGGTAGGAATTAGTCGTTGACAGGGATCTTGCGTCTAGTATTTGACACGCTTCGTGCTCCTTCAAATGCTTGAATAAGAAGTTCGGAATGCGCTCGAAGAGCGATTACCGTTCCGTGGTTGACCGCCGCTGTCAAAATTGAGAAATATTTTCACGCGGCAGAAAATGTTACCCGAGGTCTTCTTGGCGTGAGAATCCCGTTATGGCGTTGATGCGAATTTCCAAAATGGGCCGAGCATGCCGGTGGCTACTGGTCATTCGATACGGACGAAGTCCTTTTTCTTATAACCTCGGAAACGGTGGCATACCTCATATCCTTCGCGGCTGCCCTCATCATTCGTGTTTCCCTCGATGGTCTCGAAAACATTGTCTTCAGCACCAATGACGAGACCGGTATGGGTCCAATCTATAGAAGAGCGGCGGACGAGGAAGATTGTGCCCGGAGTAGGAAATGATCCGTCTCGAACGGACTTCTCAGAAATAAATCGTCCGCCGTCTTTCGCGCGTTCGGCAAGTACATCGCACGAAAATGTAGTTCGAACGGGGGATTTAATTTTCAGCGTGTCGGCTGCTTGATGAAGAATGAAACAGACAAAGCCAGCGCACCAAGCCCAGGGGGTACCGTCATTGCCCTGCATATAAAGCCGCACCCACGGTCCCATATTTTGCCCACCAATCTCCATCGGATGTTGTGCCAGATGCTGCCGGGCATAGGCGACTACTATCTCGAGATACGTCATCTCCAACGGATCAATCGGGGCCAGCGCCCGCAGGATGGGCGCGGTAAGCATAAGAAACGTTTCGTCGTCGACTTTTCCAGTGACTTGAATGCCAATTCGCTCTTGGAACAGACTGACAGCCCGCTCCGTGGCTGGTCCGAAGTCTCCGTCGATAGCGACCCCTAATCCTTGAAGGGAGAGCCATTCTTGAAGCACCCTTACCTTTTTCCCGCGCCGGCTCCGTTCCAAAACACTATCGAAAGTTAATTCATTGCGGGCCCATCGGTACAGAATGGTAGCCGGATCCAAAAGTCCAATTGTAGAAGCCATGTTTCTTTCCTCATGATAAATTTTGCGAGTCGTTTATTTTATTATCCTTGAATAATATTCGGTTGCTGAACCGTCGCGGAACTGCCGGGTTGGAGCAACTCCCGCTTCCAGACCCCACGCAGTTCTATCATGGTGGCATCCGTTTTTTTCTTTAAACCAAACAAATCCGATGAGGATAGCGCGCTCTGGGCAGAGCTTCTTGTTCGTAATAAACGTTTGGGCAAACAAACCGCCATGGCCGGGAAGCGCGCTACAACACTTGTCACTTCCCAGCGATATGCCCTCCGGCGGGTAGATTGGCAGTTTGTGCAAAATAGCCTGTAACTCAAAATAATACAATGTCCTATCCGCCTGATTTGGGTGAGGCGGGAGGAGCGTCTTGACACCTATGAAATCCTACCTTGAAAAAGAGCTTCTCGCCGTACTTTCGGATATGGGCTGTTCCGATACCGTGGTGATTAACTTTGAAAAGCCCAACAATCCCGACCACGGCGACCTCGCAACGTCCGTAGCGCTTCGTCTTGCGCGGCAATTACGCCGTGCTCCGAAGCAGATCGCCGAGGAGATTGCCGAGCGTATTCATCTCGACTGGAACCGCATCTCTTCGGTGAAGGTGGCGGGGCCAGGGTTCCTGAATTTCACCTTTTCGGCGGGTTACCTAACGGAACAGGTGGCCGATCTTCTCACCGCAGGGCCTTCTTTTGGGCGGACGGAAGGCGGCAAGGGGCAGCGTGCCCTCGTCGAGTTTGTGAGCGCCAACCCGACGGGTCCGCTCACGGTAGGACACGGCCGCAATGCGGTCCTTGGCGATACGCTGGCCATTCTCCTCGAATGGATGGGATATGACGTCACCCGGGAGTATTATTTTAACGATGCCGGGCGGCAAATGCGGGTGCTCGGCGCGTCTGTAAGGGCGCGCTATATGGCGATTGTCGACCCGAACGGTCCGGTGAAAGAACTGGAACAGGATGCGCAGACGGTGACGGTCCCGGAAAGTTTTCCCGATGACGGCTACCTCGGGGACTATATCATCAACATCGCTCGCGGGCTCGTCGATAAGCATGGCGACGCGCTGGCGGCCGAGTCGGACATAGGACCGTTCACAAAGGCAGCCGAAGAAGCCATCTTCGCCGAGATTGCGGCAACCCTGCGGCGTCTTAATATCAAGATGGATACCTTTTTCAACGAGCACGCCCTGTACGCGTCAGGATCCGTATGGGGCGTGGTCGATTCCTTGCGCGAGCGGGGCTATGTCTATGAGAAGGATGGTGCCGTTTGGTTCGAGACCACCAAATTGGGCAAGGATAAGGATACGGTGTTGGTCAAGTCCACAGGCGAACCAACGTACCGCCTGCCTGATATCGCCTACCACATCGATAAATGCGAGCGCGGCTATGATTTGATGATCGATGTCTTCGGCGCGGACCACATTGCCACCTTCCCCGACGTTATGAATGCCGTGCGATTGCTCGGCCACGACGAGACGAAAGTGGATATCGTTATCTATCAGTTCGTAACGCTCATGCGGGGGGGCGAGCAAGTGAAAATGAGTACCCGCAAAGCGACATACGAGACGCTCGACGACCTTATGGATGAAGTCGGCGAGGACGTAACCCGGTATTTCTTTCTGATGCGTTCCCCAAATACGCATCTGGAGTTCGACCTCGATTTGGCGAAAGAGGCCAGTGAAAAGAATCCGGTCTTCTACCTTCAGTACGCCCACGCGCGAATCTGTTCGATTCTGCGGAAAGCCGAGGAGGTAGGATTTGCTTTCGGGGCCACGCCGAATCTGAGCCTGCTGACGCATGATGCGGAAGTCGGGTTGATGAAAGTATTGCTCCGGTTGCCCGAAGTACTTCGGGGAGCCGCCGACGCTCGGGAGCCGCATCGAGTGGCGAACTACCTGCGCGAGGTAGCCGTCGCGTTTACACAGTTTTACGGTCAGTGTCGGATCATCGGGGAGGAGCCCGCGCTGGCGACGGCACGGATGCACCTCGCCGGTGCCGCACGCGTCGTACTCCGCAACGGACTCACCGCCCTCGGCATCTCGGCCCCGGAGAAGATGTGAGAGGTTGCTTTTTGGCTGAGGGCTGTTGGCTGAGTGCTTCTGGGAAAACGTAGCCGCACCCTTAACGGTGCGCTGGTATCGTAGTGAGGCGTGCGCAATGGCTACCGGGAATAACGTTGACCATATGAAAATTGCGTTTCAAGGAGAGACGGGCGCCTTCAGCGAGGAGGCGGTGTGCGCACTGTTCCCTGGCGAAATGCCCGTGGCGCTGCCTTCATTCGACGCGGTCTTCGAGGCGGTGGAGCGCGGGACCGTCGGGCGCGGGGTGGTGCCCATCGAAAATTCGCTCTTCGGGAGCGTCCACGTCAACTACGACCTTCTGCGCTCGCATGACCTTCGGATCGTCGCCGAGATGAATCTTCGGGTGCGGCACAATTTGCTCGTGCTGTCGGGCGTCGGGATGGAGGAGATCCGGCAGGTATGGTCGCATCCGCAGGCCCTCGGGCAATGCCGGGATTTCCTTCGGACCCACCTCGCCCACGCCGAAGCCGTGCCCGCATACGACACTGCCGGAGCTGCCAAGATGGTGGCCGAACAGGGGCGCCGTGAGACGGCGGCAATCGCGAGTGCCCAAGCTGCCGCCGAATACGACCTCGAAATGCTCGCCACCGGCATTGAGAGCAACCACCAGAACTTCACCCGTTTCCTCGCGCTGGCCCGATCTGCGAACATCCTTTCGGGGGACGGATTGATGAAGACATCCATTCTTTATGCCCAGCGCAAAAACGTGCCCGGATGGCTTTTCAAAAGTCTCGCTGTCTTCGCCCTGCGTGATATCGACCTGTTGAAGATCGAGAGCCGCCCGCTCGTAGGGAGGCCCGGGCGGTACCTCTTCTACCTCGACTTCGAGGGATCCGTCACCGACGTACCGGTGCAGCGGGCACTCGAACATCTCGAAGAGATCGCGGCCTTCGTGCGGGTCCTCGGTTCGTACCGGCCTGGCGATACGGTAGCATGATACGTGGCGGTTTTATAGAAAAAACGGCGGAACCCCCGGAGCACTTTGGAATATCCCGTGCAGCCTTGGAGCTCTGAAGCTTTCTGTGGCGCATCCATCCCCTTCCTTATTTCTTGCTACGAAACTTTGATTCATACACAAGCCCATGCCCATGTTGTCGTACAGCGTTCGTGAAGGCCTGGCCGGATTCCGGCGGGCCAAGTTTGCAGCCGTGGCGTCGACCAGTGCGATGGCGGTGGCGCTTGTGCTAATCGGGCTCTTTATTCTGCTCGGTTTAGAAGCACAGTCGGTGTCGGTATGGTTGAAGCAGCGCGTGGGGGAACTGGAGCTATTTCTGGGGGATGTAAATGAGCCCCTTGCCCATGCCCTCAATGAAAGAGCAGCAGCGTCTCCGGGTGTAGCGAGTACTGAATATGTCTCTCGGGCCGAGGCTGAAGCTATTTTTAGTAGGGAGTTTGGCGAGGGTGCTGAAGTCTTTTTTGACCAGCCGTTTCTACCGGCTTCAATTAAGGTTCGCGTTGAATCGGATTATGCCAATCCCGACAGCCTCGCAGCGCTCGTAAAGGAGTTTTCAACCTGGAACCGCGTGGATGAGGTGATTTTCAATCAACCTCTCTTGGTAAAAGTCCAAAACAACCTGCGCCTTCTATCAATCATTGGCCTCTCGCTCGGAATACTGGTTGTGTTGGCGTCGGTGTTTCTCGTGGCCAATACAATTCGCCTGACCATTTATGCCCGGCGACTTCTGATACGCACCATGAAGCTCGTTGGTGCGACGGACCCATTCATCCGGCGACCGTTCATCGTTGAAGGAATGGCTCAAGGGGTGCTGGCAAGCGCTATTGCAATTTTCGTTTTAAGTGGGCTCTTCTTGCTCCTCCGAGGCTACCTACCTTCAATTCAGGGCGGAGGCTTGATACCGTTCGTGATGGTGGGAGGGGTCCTCGTCTTCGGACTTATGCTGGGTTGGATCGGCTCGTATTTCTCCGTTCGCCGATTCATAAAAAACATTGCGCTGCATTAGTCCCCCGACGGAATATTTTTTTCGTACTCAGCGCATATCACCGGGCACGACTTCCACGAGACACGAGGGACTGCCGGTACCTTCCCGAATTTTCATAGGCAAAGCGAAAAGCGGGTGGAATCGCGGTTCGATGGGATCGCGCAGCCTCCACTGTTCGTACCTTTGCGCATTCTTTCATCAACGCCATTTGTTCATGCGCATCGGTCTGGTCTACGACGTCTTTGATGATTACCCGTGGCAGCCGGGGGAAGCGCCCGATGCAGATGCCGAATACGAGCCGGAAGCGACTGTGGAAGCGCTTGAGGCAGCGATCTGTGCAATGGGTCATACGCCTGTTCGAATCGGTACGTCTTATGATCTGCTTGGACGGCTCGGAGCGCTCTCGATCGACGCCGCTGTAAATATTGCCGAGGGCGCGCGAAGCCGCAACCGCGAGGCGTATGCGCCCATATTGTTGGAGATGGCGGGGATCCCGTTTCTTGGTTCGGACGCACTCACTTTGTCGCTCAGCCTCGACAAAGCATGGACCAAGGACTTGGTGATAGCCTGCGGGGTTCGGACGCCCGCGTATCGCGTCTATGCGAATGCCGAAGCGGTGGATGTGGCCGAACTGACGGGGCCGTTTCCGCTCTTCGTCAAGCCCCGGTATGAAGGCTCGGCCAAAGGCATCACGGCGGCGAGCAAAGTGATGTCGGTGGGGGCGCTTCGCCGGCAAGTGGCGTGGACGACGGCCACATACGAACAGGATGCGCTCGTAGAGGAGTTCGTGGACGGGGGCGGGGAATACACGGTGGCGGTCGTCGGCAATGACCCGCCCGAAGCCCTGCCCGTGCTGCAACGGGCCGTCGAAGCCAAGTCCGGTATCGGGCTACACGCGCTCGATCACCGGGCCATGCCCGAAAAAACGTGGGCATTCGCCGTGGAAGGCGCACTCTCACCGGAGCTGGAAGCCGATCTTCAGACGCGTGCCGTGCAAATCTATAAAAAGCTTCAATGCCGCGATTTTGCTCGCCTCGATTTTCGGGTAGATGCGGTTGGCCGGACCTGGTTTTTGGAAATAAATCCGCTTCCCACTTTTGCACCCGATGGAACATTTGCCGTCCTAGCCGAACTCGTGGGGCAGTCGTATCCGGCATTCTTGTCCGATGTACTCCGTCGGGGGCTGGCACGTATCAAGAGGACGCGTACTGTGTTTCAGCCACCAGTGGTCGGCCTCGTCGAAGCATGAAAATGGAGGGTCCGCATACCGATCATCCTTCGTGGCGCGACTGGCGCTGGCAGATGAGGCATCGTGTGGCCGACGTCGCGGCGCTCGGCCGCTTTATCCATTCGACTCCCGATGAGCTGGCCGCCATCGATGCCACGCAGGGTATCTTCCGTTGGAGCATTACCCCGTATTATGCGGCACTGATGGACCCCGACGATCCAGATTGCCCTATCCGGCAACAAATGGTGCCGCGCATGAGTGAGATGGCACCGGACATTATCGGGGTCGTTGACCCGTTGGAAGAGGTGGCCCATTCGCCCGTCAAGAACCTCATCCACAACTACCGCGACCGGGTGGCCTTCTGTGTCACGACCGAGTGCGCCATATACTGCCGGTTCTGTCTGCGAAAGCGCATGGTGGGCGATGCCGAAGCAATGTTGCGAAAGGATGAACTCCAGGCCGCCATCGACTATATCGCCGCCCATTCGGAAATCCGCGATGTGCTCCTCACAGGTGGCGATCCGCTCACGTTCAGTGAGGCCAGGCTCGACAATCTACTCGGGCGCCTAAGGGCCATTTCCCACGTGGAAGTGCTTCGGTTGGGCAGTCGCCTACCCGTGACGCTGCCCTTCCGTATCACGGACTCCCTTTGCACCGTACTCGAGCGGCATCATCCCGTGTGGGTCAATACCCATTTCAATCATCCCAAAGAACTTACCCCCGAGGCTGCTGAAGCGGTAGACAGGCTACTACGCGCCGGCGTGCCTGTTGGTAATCAGACGGTTCTACTTCGCGGGATCAACGACGACGTGGAGACGATGAGAGCGCTCTGCGAGGGCCTCGTCCGGATGCGGGTGCGGCCCTATTATTTGTATCAGGCACAACTTATTGGCGGGACGACCCACTTCCGCACGTCCATCGAACGAGGCATGAACATCATGGAAATGCTTCAGGGACGAACGACGGGCTTCGCGATTCCGAAATATGTACTCGACACGCCCTATGGAAAGATACCCCTTACACGTTCATACGTGCAGGGTCGGGCCGGCGATCATGTAATCATGAACACCCCCCGGGGCCGTCTGTGGGCCGAGCCAAACCCCTTGCCTCCGGGCGAGGTACCTGGCTTAATCTTACCCACGATGTTTCTTCCCGATGGTATCGAAACCATCCCTGCTGGCGGGCCGAGATTCGTACCTTTGCTATCCCCGTCGGGGGACAGTTTTTAGATGATTTGGCTCGATAGGTCGGTTGACTTTCCTTACGGCTGCAGGTACATTACACGAATACATTTCCGACTTGTAGCCGTGAAAACGGGGGGCGGCCTCCGATCCCCCGGTACATCGTATGATTCGCGTCCTGACCTCTATTTTGGCCGTCGTGGCTGCTATTCTTGCCGTGGTGTTGAAGCAGCCTCTTCTTTTCGTATTGGCCGGACTCCTTGTCCTCTGTACCTTTGCGATGATTGCCCTAAGACTACGGCGCAATCACAGGCAGGCCCAGGAATCCTATCTTGTACCGAAGGGCAATCCCTCAAGTGATTTGAAGTCACTGGGTATTCTGGAAATCCGTCCTCGAGAAGGAAGCCGGCCCATGAAAACTGAGGGAGATCAAATTTCCGAGAGGCCGCAGGCTACGGCCCGAGCGGCCGCGACCGATAATCAAATCAAGCTGTTCTCGGACAGTGACCAATCCGATGGCGAATTACCGGATTCATCGACCGGTGAGGTACGCTCAATTCCGGATCCAGTATTAACGGGCGATGGCGCTTCAAATGAGCCTGGTGATCCTTCAGACGGCGAGGGATTAGCGGATAGACCGGAGCAACACAATGTCATGGTTTCGGTTCGAGAGAAGGATCCAACGGCGTATGTAGCTGTGGAAGCGGCAGCCGCCTGGGTCAATGACGACGTGATTATTCCATTCTTGCATGCATTAAGGGCAGCTCTTGGAGCCTGTTCGGTTTGTCTTTTGCGTCAAGAGGAGTTTGCCCTTCGATATAGTGTCGAGGCTATGGTGAGCCAGAATAGTTATGCACGCAGTCAGGGTCGCTTTTCGACAGGGTCTCCATTGCTTTCGGCGCGAATGGCTGGCCAAGCAGTCTCCATCCGCAGGGTAGATGAAGGAGATCTTTCGATTCGTCATCTTGGATATTACTGTGAACGCATAAACGTTCGCGAAGTGGCCATCGCTCCTGTTACATGTATTGATGATGATTCGACTTGCTTTTTGCTTGCAGATTCGAGGAAAGAAGGGATACTGGATACGCCGCATGCCCGCAGCCTTCTCACTCAATTTGCCAAACTGATCGCTTCGATGCTTGGCGCCTCGGCCAAGAATAAGCACCACCGGACATTCCCTCCCATATTGCCCATTCGACCCCGGCGGGAGATTCTTGCTGAAGAAATGAATGCGGCAAGAGAGGCTGGACACCCGCTTGCATTGGCCCTCGTTCACTTACCAGACACAGCCGATCTTCCGGAGAATGAATCGATTGACAACAAGACGTTTGAAGCGGTTCTTCATGAGCACCTGGTCGCCTTTGCGCCGAAGGCACGCGTCGAACGCTTCGGAGAATTGACCTATGGTGTGATGTTTAACGATCCCGGCGAAGTCGTTGAAGCGTGGGCAGAGGGACTTCTGGCAGATCTTCATTCGGCTGATGCGTTGTTAAAAGGAGGCGTGGTCGTCGGGGTCGTTCTGATGACTGATCGCCATCAGACTCCCGAGGAATTCAAGGATGAGGCCGTCGCGGCGCTTTACGAAGCCTATGAAACTGGCGGGACGTGCATTATCTTGGAATAATTCGTATCCGGATAGGCTCTACTTCCCGCCACAAAACCCAATACAGGATTTGGAAACCGCATGACGCTCGGAAAAATTGTCGGCACCGTATGGGCGACGCGCAAGGATGAACAACTCGTCGGGATGGCCCTGCAAATAGTACAGGAGGTCGACCTCGACTATAACCTCAAGGAACGCTTTGTAGTGGCCGTCGATAGCGTCGGGGCAGGTGTGGGCGAGGTCGTGCTCTTTGCCACTGGTTCGAGTGCACGGCAGACGGAGCTTACACGCAATAAACCTATCGATGCTGTGATCACGGCCATTGTAGACAAGCTTGACGTTCCGGCCGAACGCGTAGCTGGCGGCCTTCGCCCGCAGGCGGTGGATGCATGAATTTGGCAAAGGTTATCGGGACCGTTTGGGCCACGCGAAAATACGAATCACTCGAAGGCCACCGCATGCTTTTCATCCAGCCCCTCACATTCTCCGGAGTACCAAACGGTGGGCCGATTGCGGCGCTCGATACCGTCGATGCAGGCATTAGCGATGTTGTTATCTATGTTTCCTCTACGGAAGCTGCCGTACCTTTTCAGCCAATCCTGACGCCCACCGACGCGACGATTGTGGGTGTTGTCGAACGCATTGACCGCAAGGGGACAATGTGGAAACGAATGCCGGAAAGCCACGCTCAGAAATAAGTGGCGGCGGTCAATGACCCACCCACGCCTGCCGTGGCGAGCCCGTTAATGATGGCGCATGCATCGTCAATGCGAGTCGTATTCCAGGCGCCGTATGGGAGGATGGATTCGTGATCTATTAACGGTGACACTTTAACCATTGGACAAATATCCTTGGTCTGTGTCTCTGGATTTCGCACTTTGTTTGAACCGCTCCTATTCATTTGTACCCTTATCGGTGAGAAATGTTGACGGCGCTTTGTTCCGCACGAGACGACGCGGCGACAGGTAGTACCTCAAACCACGAAAGGCTCAAGCTTCGGTCTATTATGGTTTTGACAAGGCGTCATGCCGTGGCGGGAGCTGCCTCGCGGTTGACAAAAAAAGCACCTAGAGCCGCGCTGACCAATCCCTGAAACGGACCCAACCAGAGATTTGAAAGCGTCATCAACTGAAGCTGTGGGATCGCTGAAAAGGGGCTTAATAGTAAAGTCAGGCTGACGACGATCAGGTAGCCCACCGACAAGAAGAAGGCAAGTCGAAAGATGAACCGGTCAACTTGCACCGAAGCAGTACTTTTGCGCAAAGCATCCGAGACGAGCACGCCCACCATGAGCATTAGGGTCGGCATGATGGTGGGTAATAACCACCCCCATGCGGCATCGGCACGATCTCCATATCGACCTAAAAAAGTTTGAAAGAGGAGGAGGAAGAATAAAATGCCGGCGCCGGTCAACCAAACCGTGGCAAGGCGTTTCTTGCATTTGGCCTTCGAAATCTTCATCGTTCGCTTAGGTTCACTGAGAGCGAAAGCGACGCCGGCCCGATAAGGATGGAGCTATACAGTCTGTGATGTTCGACGCGCATGGATCGCATGAACAATACTGTTTTTTAGGAAAAAGTGCTACGATGCGTTCCAGTTCATCCTTCCGCGAGGAAGTCTCAACCCGTATCTTTTGCCGATCGCGAACACAAGATTAAAGGCATGATGGATAATACGGCACTGATTGCCCGGGAAAAGGGACGGGCGCTGGGCTGGCTTTCCATCGCCGAATTGCTGGCCATGGGGCTCTGGTTTTCAGCCTCGACGGTAGTGCCTCAACTGACAGCGGAGTGGGACCTTGGCGATAGTGGTCAGGCCTGGCTGACCATGAGTGTACAACTCGGATTTGTCATCGGCGCACTTGTCAGTGCGGTGTTGAATCTGGCCGACCGAATGCCCGCAGAACGACTCCTCGCCAGTGGAACGATCGTGGGCGCCGCCTGCAATGCTGCCATTCCAACCCTCGCAGCGGGTCCGGCTGAGGCCATCGTACTCCGTTTTGTGACCGGTATGGCAATGGCGGCTGTCTACCCACCGGGGATGAAGATCGTGGCGTCGTGGTGTCGGGCAGATCGTGGCTTTTGGATCGGGATATTGGTGGGTGCACTTACCATCGGGTCGGCCATGCCGCACCTCCTTAATGCCGTTCCGTTTTTTGGAGGGGGCGGCATCCCCCCTTGGCGGACTGTACTTCTCGCAACTTCAGCGCTCGCTGTGTTGGGTGCGGGTTTGGCAATGATAGGTGTTCGCTCGGGTCCCTTCCTCGGTCAGGCCGCGCATTTCAACTGGCGTCACGCAGCCGCCGGCCTCATCGATCGCCCGCCGAGACTGGCCAATATCGGGTACTTCGGGCACATGTGGGAGCTGTATGCAATGTGGGCGTGGGCACCGCTGTTTTTGCTGGCAAGCTATCGGCAGGCTGGATGGGCGGTACAAGACGCACGGATTGCCGGTTTTGCCGTCATCGCCGCGGGCGGCATAGGAGCGGCATATGCCGGAAAAATAGCCGATAGACTGGGCCGGACCTCCGTGACAACCTGGAGTCTGATCGTTTCCGGAATCTGTGCGGCGACGGTAGGTATATTCTTTACTTCACCCGGTATCCTCACCGTGTTGTGTCTCGTCTGGGGATTTGCTGTCGTGGCTGATAGCGCACAGTTCAGCGCCGCCGTTAGTGAACTCTCGGACCCGCGCTATGTGGGCACGGCACTGACGGTACAGACAAGCATCGGGTTTCTGATTACGCTCATCTCTATCCGTATCGTGCCCCCACTCGTGGATGCGTTCGGATGGCAATGGGCGTTCCTCATCCTCGTGCCGGGCCCGATAATCGGAATATGGAGCATGCAACGACTCCGGCGGCTCCCGGAAGCCGAGCGCATGGCATCCGGAAACCGATAATTACTGCCCCACGATGGAATCGTAAACAATGCCGGTCCACACGTCGGGTTTGAGGAAGCCGCCGCCCCATGCGTCATCAAGATCGGCCGTAGGCTCTGCTGCCACCACTTCCTCACGGGTCTTGCCTTCGTCGATCATTTTGTGGATGCGTTCGCTTACCGTGACGAGCATGGCCCGGTAGCCCATGAGGTCGGCCTTCGTGCCAAGTGGTCCGTGCCCGGGGATTATCTTAGTCGCGTCATCGATGAGGGGCATAGCCCGGTCCACGGCGGCAATCATCCCGTCAATACGGCCGCCCGTGGAGGTGTCGATGAATGGATACATTTGGTTGAAAAACGTATCTCCCATATGGATGACATTAGATTTCTCGAAATGGATAATAGCATCGCCGTCCGTGTGCGCCGGAGCCACGTGAAAGACCCGAACCACGTCGCCATTCCAATGAAAGGTGACGGCGTCGGTGAACGTAATAACCGGGAGCGCGGCTTCGGGAGAGGGGGGCACGTGGTTATTGAAGGCGGCCAAAAATTGTTCGGTACTCATGCGTTTGCGTACGTTCTCATGGGCCACGATGATCGCACCCATTTCCTCCATATGCTCATTGCCGCCGGTATGATCGCCGTGCCAGTGGGTATTGACCACAAAATGGACGGGCTTGTCCGTCTGCTCAGCGACTGCGGCTCTTATCTTCTCGGTGAGGGGTGCATACTGATCGTCAATGATGAATGCGCCATCGTCACCTACGGAGAGGCCGATGTTGCCGCCGGCACCCGTCAGCATAAAGAGTCCATGGCCGAGCGGAATCGTCTCGATCTGAACGTCGTCGAAATTCTGCTGTGCCTGGGCCGATGGTGCGTAAAGCGGTGCAATGAGCATCGTCGCTACAATCGCGACGCAGTGGACGAACGCCGGTCGGGTGGGCGGATGCGGTGATTTCATGGCGCGGTGGAATGCAGGTGGAGGTAATTCGTCATGGCCCGGAATCTACGAAATATTGATTTCAGGAATTCTCGGCTTCCTCTTGACAACTGAGCCTCGGCATCACAAAACGTTGTGAAATGCTCAACCCTCAGCCAGCTGGAGTCATTCGTCACCACGGACCATCACATTGTCACGGCCAAATAATCGGGCAACTCCTTGCATCAATTCCGGTGTCGGGTCAACGACGAATTTCCTGCTGTGGATACGCTGTGGTTGAGGCAAGTCGGCCGCATTCAGATCAAAATAGAGCTTGCAATGGCCTCGGTTATCGACGCACAATTGCTGAAGTGCGTCGATGCTGTCGAGATTCGTTTTTTCGAGTTCAATGCGAAGCGTGATGGAACGAATCATCTGTTCTCGCACCTTCCACATTGGCGTCAATTCCGTCACGAGTATTTTTACCTCACCGCCTCGGAGTTCTACGTTACCTCGCACGAGGACCACTTCGTCGACATTGAGATAGTGCCGCACGCGGTCGTACTGCGACGAGAAGCAGACAAGCTCCGCCTGCCCTGAGAAGTCTTCAAAGGCTGCAAAGGCAATCGGTTTACCCGTATTTGTGGTCCTGTGGGTCACATCGGTGATGATGCCGCAGAAGCTATGCTGTGGTCGTTGATCTCTTCCATTGCGCCCGCTGCGTCCATTGATACCATTGCGGGCGGGGTTTTCATCTTCCACTCCCAGACCCCACTCGTCAATTTTTCCGAGTTCCGCATCGGCAAAGGCGCGCGCCTCTGGAAGGAATGCTTCAAGGGGATGCCCGGAAACATAGAAGCCGATCAACTCACGTTCTTCCTTGAGCAACTTTGCACGTGGCCATGGATCGACGATCGGCAGATTCGGCATCATGCTTCCTCCGTTCAAAGATGCTTCGCCAAAAAGCGAATTTTGCCCGGCAGCAAGATCGGCCTGCATTTTCTGTGCATATTGTGTCGCCAAATCCACGGCCGCGATGAGTTGTGCCCGATGACCTTCGAGGTCATCGAGGGCGCCGGCCTGTGCAAGACTTTCTAGGGCTTTTTTGCTGACGGCCCGGAGATCGAGGTGCTTTGTCAGGTTGAAGATCGTACGGAAGGACCCATGTTTCTCACGCGCCGCGACGATAGCCTCGATGGCACCTAGCCCGACGCCCTTTATGGCACCAAGTCCAAAGCGAATCTTGCCGTTTTCTACGTTGAAGTGGGCCACGCTCTGGTTGATTGAGGGCGGGAGAATCTCGATGCCCTGGTGCCGCACCTCCTCGAGGACGATAGTGAGTTTCTTTGTGTCGCCCATCTCGTTTGTCATGGCCGCTGCCATGAATTCGGGCGGATAGTGGGCTTTCAGATAGGCCGTCTGATAGGCGACAACCGAGTAGGCAGCGCTATGCGATTTATTGAACCCGTAACCGGCAAACTTGGCCATCATATCGAAGACTTCGTTCGCCGTCTTTTCGGGGACAACCTGCTCTTTCGCACCGGCAACAAATAGCACCCGCTGCTTGTCCATCTCGGACTTCTTCTTCTTCCCCATCGCCCTGCGGAGCAAGTCAGCTCTACCGAGCGAATAGCCCCCCATCACCTGCGCCATCTGCATCACCTGCTCTTGATACACGGGGATACCGTAGGTGGGTTTGAGGATCTCTTCGAGCATGGGATGGGGATACGCCACGTCCTCGCGCCCGTGCTTTCGGTCGATGTAGTTGGGGATCAGCCCCATCGGTCCCGGCCGGTAGAGCGCATTCATCGCAATCAGGTCGTCGATGCACGTCGGCTGGAGCTGGAGCATGTACTCGCGCATCCCGCTGGACTCGAACTGGAAGATGGAAACCGTCTCGCCACGCTGAAAAAGTTCAAAGGTCTGCGGGTCATCGAGGGGGATGGTGTCGAGGTCGATCTCGACGCCGTGCTCGCGCAGAATGAGCATCTGAGCATCGTGGAGGACCGTGAGCGTCTTTAGCCCGAGGAAGTCCATCTTGAGCAAGCCGAACGACTCGATCCATTTACCATCGTACTGGGTCATCAGCACGTCTTCGCTGCCGGATTTGCCCTTGTTGACGGCCACGGGTACGTAATCACTGACGCTTCCTGGGGCGATGATGACGCCGGCGGCATGGACGCCGGTGTGCCGAGCGGAGCCTTCGAGCACCTTAGCATAGTGAAGCAGCTTGCGAATCTGCGGATCCTCGTCGTTGCGCAAGGCGCGAAACTCAGGCACTTCCTTGAGGGCCAAGTCGAGATTCACTTTCGGCCCTTCCGGGATGAGCTTTGCGATGCGGTCGGCTTCGGAGAGTGGGATACCGAGGACCCGCGAGACGTCCCGGATGACAGACCGCGCACCCATCGTCCCGAAGGTGATGATCTGACAGACGTTCTCGCGCCCGTATTTCTGCACCACATAATCGATGACCTTGCCGCGCCCCCGGTCGTCGAAGTCCATGTCGATATCGGGCATGGAGACGCGTTCGGGGTTGAGAAAGCGCTCGAAGAGGAGATCGTATTTGAGCGGATCAATGTTCGTGATGCCGAGGCAAAACGCAACGGCACTGCCGGCGGCCGAGCCGCGTCCGGGGCCCACGCTCACGCCCAACTCCCGGGCCGCCGTCGTGAAATCCTGTACGATGAGGAAATACCCCGCATAACCCATCGTCTTGATGATGCCGAGTTCATAGTTGAGCCGGTCGATGGCCTCCTGCGGGGACTCTGGATAGCGCTTCTTCGCACCCTCGAAAGCGAGGTGTTTGAGGTAGGCGTCCATGTTGTCGCCGAAGGCCGCCGGGATGGGGTAATGCGGCATCAATAAATGCCCCATTTCCAACTCCAGCGAGCACTTGTCGACGATCTCCGTCGTATTGGTGAGCGCCTGCCGGATGATGGATTCGTCGTGGTCGGACAGGGCGGCTTCCATCTCGGACGGGCTCTTGAGATAAAATTGCGTGCCCTCGAAGCGCATCCGGTTGGGATCGTAGAGGTCCTTGCCGGTCTGCAGGCAAAGCATTACATCCTGCGCTGCCGCATCATCCTCCTCCACATAATGCACGTCGTTGGTGGCGATGATCTTGACGTTATACTCGGCGGCCCATCGGAGCAACACGGCATTGCATTGCTTCTGCTCGGGAATATTGTGGTCCTGGATTTCGATATAATAGTCGTCGCCAAAGATGTCGAAGTAGTCCTCGAAGACCACCCGCGCTTCTTCTTCGCCCCTTTTTAGGATATTTTGGAGGACCTCCCCCTGAAGGCAACACGTCGTGGCAATAAGGCCCGCACTGTGTTTTCGAAGCGTCTCCCGGTCGATGCGGAGCTTGTAATAATAGCCGTCGGTGAATGAAAGCGACGACAGCCGGATGAGATTCTGATACCCCTCCCGATTCTTTGCGAGCAAAACCTGATGGTATCGCGTGCGGTCGCGGCGATCACTCATACCGCCGGGAGTCACATAGAACTCACACCCGATGATAGGTTTGATGCCCGATTTTCTCGCCGTCGTGTAGAATTCGGGGACGCCGAAGAGGTTGCCGTGATCCGTAATAGCCAGTGCGGGCATCTTCATCTCTTCCGTCCGGCTCAGCAACGTCTTGATGCGGGCGGCCCCATCGAGAAGCGAGAATTGCGTATGGCAGTGGAGATGACTGAATTCCATGCTGACCTGAGAATGAAGCGGCGGTACTTTCGAAGAGAGGCAAAATCTACATTGCGGAATCGAAAAACATCGGGTGTGGATATCTTTTATGATTTTTGACGAAAGCTACGCAAGAGGCACATAATAAGGCAGGCGGAGAAACAAGAGTCCCGAGGGGAGAGCCGGCTCGTCGAAAGCAACCCGGCATCCCGAAAGACGTTTCACATCGCGCGATTTCGTTTCGCTCGAACAAATCTACAAACCTGTGATTTATCTTCTTTACATCGATCGTGCGCATCAGGCGGATCCAATATTCTGGAAGGGGCTTGGCCGAGCGATCGCGACGGCAAAGGGGTTACGTGCAATCGTCGTGCACGGAGGAGGCGACCGGGTTGAGCAAAGGTTTGAAGCTGAGGGACTCCCCTATGCAAGGGGATCAGAAGCGCGGGATCCAAGGCACGCGGCAGAACTTGTGGAGCGAACCCTTCGTGAAGAAAATCATCGTATCGTGAGTGCATTGACCGAATTGATGGTGCCGGCGGTCGGGCTTCACGGCATCGACAGGGGTTTATTGACCGAGGATGTTTCCGGTACCATGACATCACGCGGCGCGCATCGAGTGGGTGAATTAACATTGCAGGGTGCTTTCCCGGTAATTTCGACGCTGGTCTCCGGACCCGTCGGATATCCCCGAGAAGGTGCCGTTCATCGCGCCGTGGTGGCACTGTATAGAGAAATGGAAAATAACGTAATATCCGTCGTAGTTTTTGGAAATAAGGGTCGGCCCGGGATAGCGAAAAAGGGCGCTTGGCGGGAGCGAATAGAATGGAAGGAACTGATGTCGATCGGCGTCCTTCCCGATAGCACCGAGGTTGGATTGATCTTGGCCGAAGGGCTCCCGGTTTTTCTTACCAGCGCGGTGGGTTTGGTCACCGAACCGACAGCCATTGGCACGTGGATCAACCCACGACAATTATAAAGATTGCGTTTTTGGCCTAATAAAGCCGAAAGTCGCTTGACAAGCCATGTCTTCGTGCTTTATGTTTCCTGCGCAAAACGAGGAAGCTGGGTGCTTTTTCATAAAATCATACTCTTGCCACTTCAAACAACGAGGACATACACATGAGCACGTACACCGAACTGCGGACCTTCGTCGATGGTCTCGAAGGCGATTTCCAGAAATTCTATGACAAGGGCAACAAGGCTGCCGGTACCCGCGTGCGGAAAGCCATGCAGGACCTTAAGAAAATGGCTCAGGACATCCGCAGCGATGTTCAGGCAAAGAAAAACGCAGGCTGAACTGAGCGTGGTTAATAAGGCCGATCCTACGTATTCGCGTGAGGCAATGAAGGCTGTATCTTTTCTGGTACAGCCTTCATAGTATCAAAATGTTAAGGTCGGTATCTATAAGGGGGTCTCAGTTGCCGGTCATTTTAGTCTCAGTGACTGACGACCCGACGCAGAGGTGCTAGGCGCCCGGCTTAAAACGAAGACGGATTAATTGCCAATTGCCTATTTGAACAATGATAATTAACATTATCGAGAGATTAGAAATGAAGCATGATATAGTACTATATCGTCCGCTATTGATATTAACGGTAATCTGGCTATCAGTGCTGATTGCCGAGCCGGTCCTGGCTCAGGAAACAGCAGAAGCTCCGCCCAAAGCTTGGAAGACCAGCGTCATTGGCAAGGTGGCCGGAACGCAAGTTGGTTTTCAGGACTGGCAGGGAGGCGGGGTAAATTCGCTGGCTTTGAGCACAGGGCTGGAGGGTACCGCGACACATATTTCGGGACGCTTGGAGCAGAAGCACGAAATGAAGCTCTCTTTCGGGGTCGTCAAGCAGGATACTCTTGATCTACGGAAGGCGGAAGACCTGATCTGGCTTTCCTCAACCTTCGTGTACAAAGGCGAGGGCTTCTTTGGAAAATTTAATCCTACGTTTTCTACGTCGGTGCGTACACAATTCGCCGAAGGGTTCAATTTTGACACGGATCCAATCAGCGGCGTGCGTACGCCGCCGGTAAAAGTGTCCGCCTTCTTTGCTCCGGCAACGCTACAGCAATCCTTCGGGCTCCGATATGAGCCCGCAGAGTGGTTCTCGCAACGGCTCGGAATCGGCGCCAAAGAGACCGTCGTGACCATTCGACGTTTTCGTTCGCTCTATGGGGTCAATCCGCAGGATGCCGTTCGGTTCGAAGCAGGTATTGAAGCACGTACGGAGATTGACAAGGAATTGGTGGAAAACGTTCACTACAAATCATCTCTTGGTGTTTTCGCGGCATTCAATTCGGCTGACAATCCGGATCTTATTTGGGAAAACTTGATCGCGATGAAGGTCAATTCCTGGCTCAATGTGAACTTCGAGTGGGTCGGACTTTATGATAAAGACGTGACCGATAAGCTTCAGTTAAAGGAAGTGTTTTCCATAGGTGTTGCTATCAGTCTAATCTGACAACCCATTGCGGACTGAAGCGTGGCGCAAAGTGGATCGATTCCGGCGCGTGGGTGCTGATGAAGTTTCGAATATACATGACGCGCTTACGGCCGGTGCTTGCGACCTACGTACTGGCTGGAGTAATGATCTGGCCGGTACCGTTGTTGCAGATTCTCCACGTGGAGTCGTCTGCACTCATCGCCGTGGTCGCCTTTTTTGCGGCGGGCCTGAATTCGTTTCGTTGGATGTCGGCAGGCGAACGGCCGGGGCGCGTACTTCGAGCACAGTTGGGTGCGCTTGCTGTCCCTTGGCTGCTGGGGACCGTGACGCTCCTATGGGCACCAAATTGCGGCTATGCCCAGGGACTCTTGTTCTTCGCCCTTTTCCCTGTGGTCAGCGTCGTTTTCGCGGTGATGCTGGCTTTTGCATCAAGTACAACACGCCATCCACAGCTTATATTTTGCCTTGTAGGTATCGGCATCATTTTGTTCGGCCCACTCTACGATGTGGGCTTCCATCCGCAATTTTACACGTATAACCACGTTTTCGGTGGCATCCTCGGTCCGATATATGACGAGGAACTTGCCATTCGACCCGGTCTATTTGTATTTCGGGCGATGACTTTGCTCTGGGCCGCCATGTTTTATCTCATTGGACTTGGACGGCAGCGCGACCGACAGGGACGCCCCAAACATATCTCCGAAGAGCCCTCACGGTGCAAAGCACGCAGGCGTTCGAGTATCCTCACTACAGCCGTGGCCCTGAGTATTGGTCTGTGTTATCTCTTCGCTGGACCCCTTGGGATCAATACCCCGGCACCCTTCCTTCAGCGCGCACTCGGCGGCGTCTATCACACCACACATTTTGACCTCTATTTCGACCCCACTTCCTTGAAGGCCGGGGCATTACGCCGGCTTGCCGCGGATCACGAATATGAATATGCCCGGCTGGCTTCGCGGCTCGGGGTGGAAGTGCCCGGGCGTATCGCCAGCTATTTATACCCGGATGCGGAAACGAAGGCGCAACTCACCGGCTCGCGTTTTACCAACGTTGCGCCCGTATGGTTGGCCCGTCCTCAGGTGCACGTACTTCTCAGCACTTATTCGCAGGTATTTCCGCATGAGTTGGCCCACGTGTTTTCCCGCTCGTTTGGATTGCCGGTTATTCGGGCTTCTCTGTCTGTGGGCCTTGTGGAGGGGTTTGCCGTGGCCATGGAGCCGCCGGACGGATTACCGTCTCCGCACGCACAGGTTCTCTCTGCAGCCTTGCATCGGCTTCACGGTCGGGTCGATCGCCTGGATCTGGCACCGTGGCTTTCCTCGCGTCTTTCGCCCCTGGGCTTTTGGACGGGTCGCGGGGCCGTCTCCTACACCACCATGGGTTCCTTCGTCCGCTTTCTTATCGATCGCTATGGTGCGGCGGAATTTGAGCGCGTCTATGCGCAGGGTAACTTCGAGACGATTTATGGGAAATCGCCCCACGAGCTTGCGGAGGAGTGGGAGACGTTTCTACTCGGAATGCCGGTCATTTCCCGCGCTTCCGGTCCGTTGGCGACTCGCCGGTTTGCGGTGCCCTCCCTTTTCGAGACTCGATGCCCACACTACATTCCGCAATTCATCCGCAAGTATCGGGATGGAGTTCGGGCGTATGCCGCAGGTGATACAATGCGGGCGATCCATGCGTGGGATGCGGCCCTCTCATTGAATCCGAGTCATGCACCCACGCTCGAAGCCTGGGCGCGCGCGAAGTTGGCCAAGGACTTGCCCGAGGAAGTGGTTTCCCGCCTCGATACGCTCGTTGTCGACATTCACTCAGCTTCACTTGAACTTCGTCTCGGCGACGCGTTTGCCTTATTGCGAAAGCCATTCTTCGCCCGCCGACACTACGAGGCAGCGTACCGTGGATTACCTCTTTATGCCAACGAAATGAAAGCATGGCTGGTCATACGGAATGCCCTTGCCTCCTCCCCCAATATTGTGCGAATCTTGGTCTCCGGGGATTCGGTCTCGGCGCAAGCGGCGCGGCTCGATTCGGCGTCCGCGCCCGCCGCCCGATTGGCCGCGGCTTTTCGGTGGTTGTCCGCACGTGAACCGGGACTAGCTGCCGCCCGGTTCGCAGCAATTCCGACGATGCTGACAAATTATCCAGGGCGGGAGGCCCTCATTGCCCGGCAACGAAACGTCTGGACGGCTCGGTCTCTGTATCGGGCTGGTAATATCGGCGGGGCGATTGCTTCGGCCAAAAATGCGGAACGCACATTTCGTGACGTCGGCGACTTTGATGCGGCAGCCCGGATGACTGAAATGGCGTCAGAATTGACCTGGATACGGGCAACATACAAGTGATCATTCGGGCAACTTTTTCTTTCGTTGCGGATATGGTATCCGGGTCACTCGCTCCGCCCTCTTCCTTTAAGGCATGCACATTATTTCCCAAGGCCGTTTCTTCACCTCGAACCCCAAATGATTCACCGATTTCATTTTAGCGCGATTCTGAGTTTGATCCTTTTGCTGGGTTTTGCGGCGGGATGTGCCGGTAGCAAAGAAGCCGCAAAGAAAAAACGAAAAGCGGCGGCCGAGGCAGCCGCTCGAGAGCCGGCAGGAAACGGCCCTCATCTGGCTACCGTAAGTAAGGACGTGCGAACCATTCAAGTCTACTTGACCGGTGATGAACGCCGCTTGCCGATTGCCGGGCTCAAATCGAGTGAGAAACTTACGCTCGCTTTTGACCTAATGAAAGAGCGGGGGCGACCGCTTTCGGTTTACTTTTATCACGCGGACCGAACATGGCGTCGCGATCTTTCTCCGGCCGAATACCTGACTTCATTCCAACGAGACGACTTACTTTCGTATCGTCCTTCGCAGGCGGCGGATATCCAATACACCCACTACACCTATCAGTTTCCGAATGACAACATCGACTTTCGCGTAAGCGGCAACTACATCTTGCGTGTCACAGAACAGGGGATGGAAGACGACGTGCTCTTTGAGCGCCCGTTTTTCATCAGCGAACAATTGGCCTCGGTCGATTTTGGTCTCGACAACGTATTACTAGGCGGCTCGGCCTATCCGGCTATCCAACCCACTGCACAGTTTACCCCGCCGCCTAGTTTTCAAAATAATGTATTTAATTACAACGTGTGCTTCGTCCGGAACGGGCAATTTGATCGGAGCCGGTGTACCGACAAGCCACAGCTTGCGGCACAACCAACGCTGCAGTTTTACCTCGAACCAGAGACAGCTTTCCGCCCGCAAGCCCCAGATTATTTTGTTGACATCGGAAGCTTGCAAGTTGGTCCTCGTATCGCAAAGACGGATCTCACCGAATCTCCGTATCAAGTTTTTGTGGAGCCCGATTATGCCCGGTTCGCTGGTACTGGACTTGATCCGTTGCTGAGCGGGCAGATCGTCATCGACGCTGCTGTTCGCAACGTGCCGGAGCCGGGTACTCAGGCCGATTATGTGGAAGTCCATTTCACGTATGTACCGCCCAATGAGGTTCCCTTGAATGGCAATGTAGTGCTCGCCGGCAGTTTCAACGGTTGGCGAAGTGATCCGGCTCATCGTCTCGAATGGATTCCGGACGCCCGTCATTATGAGGGCCATGTTTTGCTTAAACAAGGTCAGTACGAGTATCGTTATCTTGTCTCCGACCGCCGGGCTCGGATCAACGGCGCCGCAACCCGCCTGGACAACCTGTATTCGGTCTTCGTCTACTTCAAGGATAATAGCCTGTTCACGGATCGCTTGCTGGCCGTCAATAATATTTTAACCAGGTGATGGGCCACAGGCTTTTGGCTGTTGGCTATCAGAAATTAGGCAGAATACCTCGCCCGTGAAACCTAGATCTTAGACCGGGATGCAGGGGGTCTTCGGGCGGATTTTTCCTTGCCCGACGACTACGCCCGTAGTCAGGTTCCCTTTCATTTCCTCGACTGCTGTCCGTAGATTCACGGCGTCATTCGTTTGATACATCCGTTTCTCCTCATCCCTTTATCGTCATGACAAGATTTTTTTCAGCACTCACATTCCTTCTTGTTTTTGTAGTAATGTCCGGTTGCTCAACAGCCCGTCGGGCCACAGTACCCGTCAAGACATTAGATACAAAAATTGAAAAAGGAGACAACAAGGACAAGAAGAAGCCCAAGAAATACAGTGAAGTAATTACAAAGGATGCGAAGTCTGATGCCGGATTATTCACCGTTCATAGGGTGGACGATAAATACTATTACGAAATTCCCGATAGTCTCCTCGGTGACGAATTTCTCCTCGTCACGCGGGTTGCGAAAACTGAGAATAAGATTGGTTACGGCGGTATGAAGGCCAATACACAAGTAGTTCGTTGGCAGAAGCAGGATGACAAAATTCTCCTCCGCATTGTGAGCTTCGAAAACGTGGCCGAAGAGGATAAACCAATTTATCAAGCCGTGCGGAACTCGAATTTTGAGCCCATTATCAAGGCGTTCAAAATAGAAACGGTAAACGACGACTCGACGTCCACGGTGATCAATGTGACGAGTTTGTTTACCGAAGACGTACCGGCGCTGGGCCTACAGAAGTCGCGGCGCACGCAGTTCAAGGTGAGCCGGCTCGACAAGAGCCGCTCCTTCATCACGTCGGCAAAGAGTTATCCCCGCAATATCGAGGTGCGCCATGTGCTGACGTATGCGGCCAAGGAGCCGCCGACAGATGGGTCCACGGGAACGGTATCTGTGGAAATGAACCAGTCGATGATTGCGTTGCCCGAGGATCCCATGACCCCGCGCCGCTGTGACGACCGGGTCGGGTTTTTCAGCCTGACGCTAACAGATTACGGCCTCGATACACAGAAGGCCACCGAGCGGTGCTTCATCACACGGTGGCGGCTGGAGCCGAGCGATCCGGCCGCGTGGGCGCGAGGCGAACTCGTGACACCAAAGAAACCCATCGTTTATTACCTCGACCCGGCCACGCCCGAAAAATGGCGACCCTATCTGAAAAAAGGCATCGAGGCCTGGAACGTGGCCTTTGCCGAGGCCGGTTTCAAGGATGCGATCATCGCCAAAGACCCGCCCACGCCCGAAGAGGACCCCGAGTTCAGTCCCGAAGACGTGCGCTATTCGGTGGTGCGCTATTTCTCGTCGCCGGTGCAAAATGCCTTCGGCCCGCACGTCCACGACCCGCGCACGGGAGAGATTCTTGAGAGCGACATCGGGTGGTACCACAACGTGATGGAGCTGCTTCGAAACTGGTATTTTGTCCAGACGGCGGCCGCAAATGCCGAAGCGCGCAGTGTCAAATTTGACGACGCTGTGATGGGGCGGCTGATCGAATTCGTGGCGACGCATGAGGTGGGGCACACCCTCGGGCTGCCGCACAACTGGGGTTCGAGTGTGGCCTATCCGGTCGATTCGCTTCGTTCGCCCACGTTCACGAGCACGCACGGCACCGCGCCCTCGATCATGGACTATGCCCGGTTCAACTATATCGCACAGCCCGGAGATGGCGTGACGAACTTTCTCCCGCGCATCGGCGAGTACGACAAATGGTCGATCCGGTGGGGCTACCGTCCGGTCCCCGAGGCGCCCACCACCGAGGGCGAGCGCCCGATCCTGAACCAGTGGATACTCGAGCGAGCCGATGACCCCCGCTATTTCTATGGCCGTCAGTCCGGCAGCCGCATCGATCCGAGGGCACAGAACGAGGACCTCGGCGATGATCCGGCAAAAGCAGGCGCGTACGGCATGGCAAACCTGAAGCGTATCGTACCCAACCTCATCGGATGGACCCGCGAGAACGGTAAGAACTACGATGATCTCTCGGAACTGTACGGGCAGGTCGTCGGGCAATGGAACCGGTATATGGGCCATGCCGCACGCAATATCGGCGGGGTGTACGAGACGGATAAGACGTACGAACAGGCGGGCGCCGTCTTTACGCCGACGCCAAAAGAGCGGCAGCGAGAGGCAATGGCATTCCTCCAGAAAGAGGCCTTCATGACGCCCACGTGGCTGTTGGATGAAGAGGTGCTTCGGCGCATCGAGCACGCCGGCGCGATGGATCGGATTCGGCGTATACAGGTAGGGCTGGTCAATATGATTCTCGATCCGCAGCGGATGGCGAGGCTCATCGAGGCTGAGGCCGTGATGGGCGACGCCGCGTATGGGTGCAGTGAGATGCTCACGGATCTGCGCGAGGGGATCTGGCAGGAACTCGGCCACGGTGGTATCGACGCCTACCGGCGCAACCTCCAGCGGGGCTATCTGGATCGGCTCGGCTATCTGATGACGGCGGAAGTGAAGCCGCCCCAGGCCGCCTTCCGGCAGTTCTTCGGCTTTACGCCCGTCAATGTCGGCCAGTCCGATATTCACGCCCTCGTCCGCGGGGAACTGACGACCCTTCAGCGCGACGTGAAACGCGCCCTCAACCGCACCCGTGACCACATGACCCGGCTGCACCTCGAAGACGTCCTCGCCCGCATCGACGACATCCTCGATCCGGAGGAGTGAGTGAGGGGGGGCGTTCTTAATCCAATGGTTAGTTCGTTGTTATTGGTCGGTCCGGCCCCCACACTTCAGCCCACCCCTTGCCCCTTGCTTCGTACGTTCTTAGATCCAAGCCTCACGAGCGGCCTTGGCTCATTCCTCCCGGCCCCGTCGGTCGACTATGACGGGTGAAGCACAGCGTTATACGACTTCAGGGTTGAAACATTCGCTCTGTAGTCGATATTCAATGTATTGACAATGCAACACGTTAGGGGTGCAGGCATGAGCAAAACAGCAACCATCTCCACGCGAATCAACGCCTCCGATAAGAAGAAGGCCGAGGCCGTATTCAAGGAACTGGGGATCAGCGCATCCCAGGCAATAGCATTATTCTATAAACAGGTGTCCCTTCGTCGTGGGATTCCATTTCCTGTGGAGCTTCCAAACAAAGTAACCAGAGATGCGATCAAAGAGGCTCGAGAAGGAAAGCTGACCACATACGGTTCCGTTGACGAACTCAAAGCTGATCTTTCAGACTGAATGCTGTCCATCAAGACGACGGAGCAGTTTGAGGCTGACTTCAAGCGCATGCTTCTATCTGGACACGATCAAGATTTGATCTGGGCCGTCGTAGCGCTTCTTGCCAATCAAGAGGAGATTCCGGAAGAATTCCGAGACCACGAACTGGGAGGAGAATGGGCCGGCGTTAGAGATATCCACGTGGAGGCCGACTGGTTGTTGCTCTATCAAGTATCAAGACAAGATTTGATTCTAATCCGGACCGGCACCCACGATGATTTGTTTTGAAGTCGCATAACGAGCGCACTTTGCAGATTCGCCCGACGAAGCGAGTCGGTTGGGGATGTTGACGGGGTGACGGCCGGCTTGCTTCACGGCTTAACGGACGGCCTGCTGGATGGCCTGACTCCCCGATGATGGCGAGATGCGTCTGATATGCCTGACCGTGTTCGGCACCGAGTTGTACTGGATGTGACTTGCCGTGAAAACAGACAGACCGTTTGATCCGGTTGATATACGCCGCTTCCGTACGTATGCTGTAGTGCCGCGTACGGCAGGCCTGTTAGCGTGCAACGCACAGGCAGGCCATGCGGACCCGGCCCGGGAGTTTTGGAGCGGACGAAATGATTGGGCCGCCGGCTTGCGCCTTTGCGAATAATGGTGAATCTATGCGTCAGGGTGACGGGTTTGCCCGGTCTACAGGCGAGCGTAAAGGGTTAATAAACAGATTGTTGCCACAGTTCCTATCGGTGGGCTATGCGTCAAAAGACGCGTTATTACACGGCGGTGTGACGTATAATTGAATGTTATGTGCACAATGCCATGAATCGAACCAGAAGACCGGCATCCGAGTGAAGCGTAGAAGGAGAAAATCAATACATGGCTAGGCAGACGAAAGCATCGACCGCCAACCTCGGCTTCGAAGAAAAGCTCGGGGCCGCTGCTGACAAGCTGCGCGGCAACATGGACGCCGCCGAATACAAGCACGTCGTCCACGGGTTGATCTTCCTGAAGTACATCTCCGACGCCTTCATCGAGAAGTTCAACGCCCTGCAGGCCGATGACCTGGCCGACCCGGAGGACAAGGACGAGTACCTCGCCGACAACATCTTCTGGGTGCCGCCCGAGGCCCGCTGGTCGTACCTGCAGAAGAATGCCAAGCGCCCGGAGATCGGCACGCTCGTTGACGACGCCATGGCCGCCATCGAACGCGACAACAAGGTGCTCAAGGGCGTGCTGCCCAAGGACTATGCCCGCCCACAACTCGACAAGGCCCGTCTGGGTGAGATCCACGGCCCATCTTTATTGCCGCCGCAACCAATGCCATGATAACGCCATACCATAGCCAGTACTGGGCGCACGCCTTGACTCTTCGCGGGTCAGGGGGTGACATTGGTGCGCTGTCCAGGTCCATCGCCAACGCGCGGGTGGACCTGAATCCCCATCAGATCGATGCTGCACTTTTCGCCCTTCGCTCTCCCTTCACCAATGGAGCGGTCTTGGCGGATGAGGTGGGGTTGGGTAAGACCGTCGAGGCTGGGATCGTCCTTTCCCAACGCTGGGCGGAACGCCGTCGGCGCATCCTCATCGTCGTGCCCGCCATGCTGCGTAAACAGTGGCAGCAGGAGCTCAGCGAGAAGTTTTTCCTCCCATCGGAAGTCCTGGATTCGCGCGTCTTCAACCGGCTCAAGAAAGACGGGTTGGCGAACCCGTTTGACCTGAAAGACAAGGCTGTCATCTGCTCATACAACTTCGCGGCTGCCAAGACCGCCGAATTATCGCAGGTTCCATGGGATGCCGTGGTCATCGACGAGGCGCATCGGCTACGAAACGTGCATCGTTCCCGCACTCGATTGCAGAACAACCCGACAGCCAGAAAGACGATGGCGCACCAGATTACGGATGCGGTTGGTCAAGCGCCCAAGATGCTGTTGACGGCCACGCCTCTGCAGAACTCACTGCTCGAGCTCTTCAGCCTGGTGAGCGTCATCGATCCGCACGTCTTCGGTGACGCCGCATCGTTTCGTGAACAATTCGTCAACAACCCTGACGAGGTCAGTCGAAACTTGCAGTTAAAACAGCGGATTGCTTCTGTCTGCACCCGCGCGCTGCGAAAGCAGGTAACGGAGTACATCCCGTTCACAAACCGCGTTCCGATCACCCAGGAGTTCCTGCCCACCAATGATGAGCAGACGCTCTACGACGAGATCACGACGTACCTTCAACGAGATGTGCTCTACGCCCTCCCCGCTAGCCAGAGACAGCTCATCACGATGGTCTTGCGAAAGCTGCTCGCATCGTCGACGTTCGCAATCGCCCGCACGCTTCGTCGACTTGCAGCTCGTCTCGAAAACCTGCGGGATGAACTCGACCTGCTGGATGACGAAGACATCGAGGGTGTCGATGAACTGGCGGACGAATACAAAAAAGATGCTGAAGCCGACGCCGAAGATGAAATCGACCCGGAGAAGCTGAAGGACGAACTTGCCGATCTTCGTCGCTACGCAGAGCTCGCCGCTCGGATCGGACACAACGCCAAAGGCGACAAGCTCCTACCCGCACTTCAGATCGCCTTTGCCAAAGCTGAAGAGCTTGGTGCGGCACGCAAGGCCGTCATCTTCACCGAGTCGCGTCAAACCCAGCTCTACCTTTTCGATCTGCTGACCGCCAACGGCTACGAAGGTCAGGTCGCTACGATCAATGGTACGAACCGACAGCCGCATCACGGAAAAATCTACGAACGATGGCGGGCTAAACACGAGGGGACTGACCGCCTCACAGGCTCCCGCGCTATCGACATGAAGGCGGCCATTGTCGAACACTTCCGCGACGAAGCCACCATACTCGTCGCCACCGAAGCCGCTGCCGAGGGCGTCAACCTCCAGTTCTGTTCGTTGGTAGTCAATTTCGACTTACCTTGGAACCCTCAACGCATCGAACAGCGCATCGGCCGATGCCACCGGTACGGCCAGAGGCACGATGTTGTCGTCGTGAACTTCCTGAACCTCCGCAACGAGGCCGATAAGCGCGTCTACGAGTTGCTGAGTGAGAAATTCAAGCTCTTCGATGGCGTCTTCGGCGCGTCAGACGAAGTGCTGGGCGCTCTTGAGTCCGGTGTGGACATCGAGCGCCGCATCGCCGAGGTCTACCAGACCTGCCGGACAAGCACGGACATCAAGGCGGCGTTCGACGCGTTGCAGGCGGAACTCAACGCCAAGATTCAAGCCCGGCTTGCAGCGACCCGCCAGGCACTCATGGAACACTTCGACGAAGACGTGCGGTCCCGCCTGAAGCTCAGCCATGAGAAGACCATCGAATGCCTGTCACAGCGGGAGCGATGGTTGCTCGAACTGACGCGGGTCGAACTCAACGGCCAGGCACGCTTTGATCCACAGCGGCCGCGTTTTCAGTATTCCGGCCCCGATGCCCGTCAGGGCTGGTACAACCTGGACTGGAAGGAAGCCAAAACCGCCGATGAGCACTTCTATCGGCCAGACCACCCGCTCGCGCTTCGACTGATCAATCGGGCCATTGCCCGGCAGCTCCCCGCCGCCCATATCGCGTTCGACTACACGAACCATCCCTCCAAGATCAGCGTCCTCGAGCCGCTGGTCGGGCAATCCGGCTGGCTGGAGGTATCCAAGCTCACCGTCTCCGCCGTGGAGGTCGACGAGTTCCTGATCTTCGCCGGCAGAACCGACCTGCCTGCGCCGCGCTCAGGGATCTTCTATACATATGTCATTGAATGCAGGGGAGGATCCTTTTACATCGGTCAAACGGACGATCTCTCCCGAAGATGGCAAGAACACAAGACCGGCAAAGGGGCAGATTGGACAAAAAGGAATCCCCCAATCCGTATTGCTCATTTTGAGGAGTTCCGTTCCCGGGAAGATGCCGTGGCGCGGGAGAAAGAGCTGAAAACAACAGGCGGAAGACGCTGGATTAAGCAAACCATAGAATGCGGGCGTGCGCGGCAGGCAGGCCACAAGCAGCCACTGGACGAGGACATCTGCCGCAAGCTCATGTCGCTTCCCGCCGAAGTCGAATCGGAGGTTACCGACGCACCAAGCCTGGCTGCGCTCCGCGATGCCGAAGTCTCCGCCCGGCTTGGAAAGATCGACACCCGAAACGCCCGCTTCTTCGACGAAGAAGTCCTCAAGCTTGACCGCTGGAGCGAGGACCTGAAGCTGTCGCTCGAACACGAGATCAAGGAACTCGACAAGCAGATCCGGGAGCTGCGTCGCACAGCCGCTCTTGCCCAGTCCCTCCAGGACAAGCTGACCCATCAGAAGCAACTCCGCGACCTGGAACGTCGCCGCAACTCGAAGCGCCGAGAACTGTTCGACGCCCAGGACGCCATCGATCAGCAACGCGAAGACCTGATCGGCAAGATCGAAAAGCAGTTGAAGCTCCGCAGTGACACCCAACCACTGTTCACGATTCGGTGGAGGGTGGTATGAGCAGCAGGGACACGTACCCATTCGGCCGCAATGAAGGACTCACGCTGGAATTCAAACGCGCTACGGATCGACTGCCGGCCAATTTTTTCGAGACAGTCTGCGCCTTTTTGAACATGGAAGGCGGACAGATCCTGCTGGGCGTGGAGGACGACGGCACGGGTTCGGGGGTTGACCGCGGTGCCGTGGAGCAGATCAAGAGCGATATCGCCAATCTTTCCAACAACCCGCAGAAGATCGATCCACCATACCTGCTCTTCCCCGAAGATGTGGAAGTGAACGAAAAATGGGTCGTCAAAGTGAACGTGCCGGTCAGTTCACAGGTCCACGAGACGGCCGGTGCGGTATTCCTGCGCAGCGAGGACGGCGACTACCGCATCCGAGGCGTGAACCGGTTAGCCGGGTTGCTGAACCGCAGGCTGGGGATCTTCACCGAGCAGCGCGTTTATCGTTATCTGGGCATGGCGGACCTCGATCCCGGTCTGTTCGAGAGGGCCCAGCGGCTGATGCTCGCCCGCATGCCAAAGCACCCCTGGGCGGATCTGTCGCCTGAGCACTTGCTGAAAGTGGCGGGGTTTGTCCGCAGAGATCCCGCGACCGGTAAGCCCGCATACACGCTCGCCGCCGGTTTGATGTTCGGGACCGACACGACCATTCAGGAGCTTGTGCCCGGCTACAAATTCGATGCGCTGCTCCGCCGCCGCGATACGGAGCGTTACGACGACCGCCTGATTGTCCGCACGAACCTGATTGACGCCTTCGATTTGCTCATGGGCTTTGTCGAAAAGCACCTCAACGACCCCTTCTACCAGGAAGGCACGCAGAGCATTAGCCTGCGGACGATCATTTTCCGCGAGCTGGTTGAAAACATCATTGCTCACCGCGAATACACCAGCGCCGCGCCTGCCACGATGGCCGTCTATGCCGACCGGGTGGAGTTCAAGAACCCGAACATCCCGCACTATTTCGGTCGCATCGAGCCCAACAGCTTCACGCCGTTTCCCAAAAATCCGACGATCTGCAAATTCATGCTGCAGATGGGACAGTACGAAGAACTCGGCTCCGGCGTGCGGCGCGTGAACCAGTACCTGCCGCATTACGCCCCGGGCGCGGGCAAGCCGGTTTTCGAGGATGGCGAGATGTTCTCGGTGACGGTTCCGCTGGCAGGTCAGGCACAAGTCACCCCGCAAGTCGCAGGTGAAGTCGCGGGTGAAGTCGCGGGTGAAGTCACGGGTGAAGTCCGCCGATTGCTTGCCGTTCTTCAGCCTCATCCCATGACACGAACGGCACTCCAAAACGCGCTGGGCCTGAAGGGCCAAGCTAATTTCCGGACCCTCTATCTCACACCAGCGATGGAAACCGGCCTGGTCGAAATGACCATCCCCGACAAACCCCGCAGCCGACTGCAGAAATACCGGTTGACTGACAGGGGCCGGGCGATGTTGAACAAGGCGGGGGGGCATACGCCATGATCCTGGCCCGAGAAGACCTCATCCACCAAATGCAACTCCGCGACCTGGAACGTCGCCGCAACTCGAAGCGCCAAGAACTGTTCGAAGCCCAGGATGCCATCGATCGGCAACGCGAAGACCTGATCGGCAAGATCGAAAAGCAGTTGAAGCACCGCAGTGAAACCCAGTCACTGTTCACCATTCGGTGGAGGCTCCGATGACTGACAACCATAATACACCAGACACAACCGAAGCGCCCCAAAGCCCCAACGACCTGTTGGCAGTGGAGGTCGCTGATGCATTGGTGGACGCCGGGCTGATCACCGACGGACACAAGGCAGCGTTGCTCGCCAAGCTGAAGTCTGGTGGCGTCCGCCAGGACGACTGGAATCTCTGGGTGGACATGGCCACTGCGCCCGAAGCTACTGACGCGGAGGCCGAGGATGAGTAAACCAATCACGAAAACTCGTCTGGCAGTCTTTCGTGGTGCGACCACAGCATTCGAGCTTGACCTCGACCCATCGAAAGACATGACCATGCTCTTCGGGGAGAATGGGTCGGGGAAATCCACTCTTCTCGACGCCATCGATGTCGTCTGTAACGACACCATCGGATGTCTGGAGGAAGTCAGTGTTGGGCAAGCTCCGGGTCGATACCTCTGCACACTGGGGGCCCAGCCCGCGAGCCTTCAGGTCACCTTGTATTCCAACGGCGAGAGCTGGACCGGAACGATGCGGCGAAACGCTATCACCGTGTCTGGTGGAGGCGATAGGCCGTGCGTGAAGATCTTGCGCCGCAACAAGATTCTAGAGCTTGTTACCGCGCAGCCCAGCGACCGATACCGGGCGCTAAGTCGCTTCATCGACATCGGTGTCGTGCAGCAGTCCGAGACCTACCTGAAACAGAAGCTGGATGCCACGAACTCCGAAATCAACACCTCGACGCGAGACAAGGACCGCATGGCCGGTCAGCTTGATGAGCTGTGGGTCGCCGAAGGTCGTCCGGGGCCGGGGCCAACGGCGATGGAATGGGCCGAACAACGAGCGAATACAGGCATCGAGGGTTTGAATGACGGGCTTGAACGCCTCGAGGAAGTGGTCGATGCCGTTGCAGCCGCGACTGCAGCCAAGAACGCATACGAAGATCGGAAGGCGGGGCACTCAAACGTGGCGGACCAATTGGCCGATGTTGAGCAGCAGATCGCCAACGCGCCGAGCGTCAAGTCAGCGACTCCTGTCCAGCTCCTAGAATCGCTGGAGAAGGCCAAGACATACATCGAAGCCGAAGACTCACTGGACAAGTGCCCGACATGCCAGCGCCCGATGGAGCGGGACGAACTGCTGGGAATCGTCAACCAGGCGTTCGGGCAACTGTCCGAGTTGAAGACCCTGACCGACAAACGACAGCGCATCCAGCAAAGGGTGAACACAGCCGCATCCCATCTGAGCGAAGCATCGGATGCCCTCGTTGAGGCGTTGAAGATGGTCCAGGAGGTCGTGCAGGCGGGCGACGTGCCCGAACTCGTCGCGCTGAACATTGCCTGGCCGTCATGGGAGCAGGCAACGGACAACATGGACGCGTTGGTGACCATCTGCGGTCAGCTGGAACCAGTCCACCCAACGCTCGAACAGCAACGCGACAGCGCCCAGCGGGATGTGAGCCAGTTCAACTCCATTAATCAATGGTGGAACGGCATCAAGGAATCCAACGAGGAGATGGCCAACCTTGACCGCATCCGTGACGGCCTGCAGCGTGCCTACGAAATCGTCCACGAAAAGCGGGTTGCGTTCACGCAGGGTATTCTGGACGACATCTGCCATGAGGCGGATCGCCTGTTTCAGGAACTCCACCCGGGCGAGAACATCGGGCTTGAGCAACTCAAAATGGAGGAGCAGCGGCGGGCCTCGGTCAGTCAGACCGGCACCTTCAATGGCCACAACGACGTGCCCCCGCAGGCGGTCTTCAGCGAATCCCACATGGACACGCTCGGCTTTTGTATTTGGCTCGCTCTAGCCAAACGCGAGTCACCAGAAGGCACCATTCTGCTCATCGACGACGTCTTCTCCTCGGTGGATGCGACGCACCTCGGGCGTGTCATTGATCTGCTCAGCACCGAATCCGCGAACTTCCTACAGGTGGTCGTCGCCACGCACTACCGCCTCTGGTGGGATCGATGCCAGAACGCCCATGGCATCCAGCGCGTTCATCTGGGGCGGTGGTGTGCTGCCAACGGCATCGCCGCCCAGACCATGCCGCGTGTGCTCGACGAACTCAGGACGAAGGTGGCCGACGCCGTGTTCGACCGCCAAGCCGTTTCGTCCAAGGCGGGCATTCTGCTGGAAAGCATCCTTGACGACTTGGCACTGATGTACGAACGGTCGCTGCCACGCAACAAGCTCAACCAGTACACGCTCGGCGCGTTGATGAAAGGATGCAGCAAGCTCTTTTCCAGGCACAATCTGACCGTACAGATCAATGCCAACTGGAACGCCAACGGCCAGCCCGAGGACTGGCAAGCGACCGACTGCGCGACGGCCTTCAATCGGGTCAACGCCCTGCAGTTCATCCGCAATCAGGTGGGCTGCCACTTCAACCCGCCCGGCATGGAAATCCCGGACGATAATGTGCGGGAGTTCGGGGAAGCGACCATTGCCCTGGTCGAAGCATTGACCTGTCCGAACTGCGGAACCTTGGCCACAAAGATAGCGAACGATGGAACTCACCGCCGGTGTTCGTGCGCGAAGCGTGCGGCCCGGATGACGCCCGTCGCCATTCAGTAGACGACAAGGAAGTGACTATGGCGAATAGAAAGACGCGATTGGAACTGACATGGATCGGCAAGGAGAATCGGCCGAAGCTGGAGCCGCGCGTCCTGATCGAGGACCCGGAGAAGTCGTACCACGCCGCCCACCGGGTCAGCGAGGACGACATTTTCGACAACCGCCTGATCTTCGGCGACAACCTGCTGGCACTCAAGGCACTCGAACAGGAGTTCGCGGGGAAGGTTAAGTGCATCTACATCGATCCTCCGTTCAATACTGGCGAGATGTTCGAGCACTATGACGATGGTGTTGAGCACTCCCTCTGGCTGTCCCAAATGAGAGATCGGCTAGAGTGCCTGCACGGGTTGCTCGCGCCTGAAGGGACGCTGTTTGTTCACATCGACGACAACGAGCTGGGGTATTTGCTGGCAGTTTTAGATGAGGTGTTTCGTCGCCCGAACCGCTTGTATGTCATCACCTTCAAGCAAGGATCGGCGACCGGCCACAAGGCGATTAATCCCGGCTGTGTGAACACGACCAATTTTGTGCTTATGTATGCGAAAGACAAAGGAAAATGGACGCCGAATCGCCTGTTTACTAGCCGTGAACGAGACGTGCGGTACAACCAGTTCATAATCAATCCCGACTCGCATTACAGCGAGTGGGAGGTCACAACTCTAATGCGGGGATTCGCTGCAAGCCGCGACATGACGGAACGCGAGGCAAGACGGTTGGCAAAGAACGTACCCGAGGACCTTGACGAGTTTGTCGTGGAGCATGCCAATCAGGTGGTTCAGTTGGCTCGGCCTAATTATTCCGGCGTGAGCGCGGCAGCACGTGATCTCATAGATCGCTCCAAAGAGGAGCCTGAAACCATTATGCGTTTGGAGCGGGTCGAATACTCCGATATATATCTCATCAATGGAATGCGATTCCTGTTCTATCGGGACAAGTTGAAGGAAATTGACGGCGAGTTGGTCGCCGGTGAGCCTCTTACGACGCTGTGGGATGATATTCTGTCCAACAACCTGCATAAAGAGGGCGGAGTCAAATTCCCCAAAGGGAAGAAGCCTGAGGCATTGATTAAGCGAGTGATGGATCTTACGACAAAGCCAGGTGATCTCGTGCTTGATTCATTTGCTGGGTCGGGGACAACTGGGGCAGTTGCACAAAAGATGGGCCGCAGATGGATCATGGTCGAGCTTGGTGAGCACTGCCACTCCCATATCATCCCGAGAATGAAGCGGGTGGTTGACGGAACTGACCAGGACGGCATAAGTAAGTCAAGCAACTGGAAAGGCGGAGGCGGTTTCCGCTACTACAAGCTCGGTCCGACACTGATTGTCGAGGATGAATGGGGCAACCCGGTCATCAACCCGGGGATCAACGGAGGAATGCTGGCCGAGGCGATGTGCAAGCTGGAGGGCTTCACGTTCGACCCGAACGCCGAGGTCTACTGGCAGCAAGGCCGCAGCAGCGAGACGGACTTCATCTACGTCACCACGCAGTTCATGAGCAAGGACATGCTGACCAAGATCAGCGACGAGGTCGGCCCGACCCGCAGCCTGCTGATCTGTTGCAGCGCGTTCCGCTGCGAGGTCAGCGAATTCGACAACCTGACGGTGAAGAAGATTCCGAAAGCGGTCCTCAAGAAGTGCGAGTGGGGTCATGACGACTACTCGTTGGAGATTGAAAACCTCCCCGAGGCTCCGCCGGAGGTGCTGGAACGGCAGGAGGCGAAAGCGGCAGACAACGTTAAGTCTGTACGGACGTTCGGCAAGGACAAGGGTCAGATGGCCTTCGACTTGGATGGCACCGATGCGAAGGAAGGCAAGTGATCATGGGGATTCAGCAAGTCAATGCCGTCGGCAATCGTTTGAGTCTTCGGCCTCCCCAGCGGGACTCTCTGGAGATCCTCGCCCGCGTCTGCGAAATCACTTCGCTGGCCAAGGACGCCAATCCGACTGCGGCGTTGGAAGCGATCAAGAGCGAGTTCGCTACGGTCGAGGAGTTCGAGCGGGAGTTCCCATCTCTGTGCTTTGCGCTGGCGACGGGCGTTGGTAAGACGCGGCTGATGGGCGCGTTCATCACGTACCTGTTCCAGGCCGAAGGCATCCGAAACTTCTTCGTGCTCGCCCCGAACCTGACGATCTACAACAAGCTGATCACCGACTTCACGCCGAACACGTCCAAGTACGTGTTCAAGGGCATCGGTGAGTTTGCGATCAATCCGCCGGTGGTCATAACCGGCGACACATATGAGTCGGCCGCAGCCGCGCGCGGTCATTTGTTCTACCGGCCGGACGATTGCCACGTTAACATTTTCAACATTTCGAAGATCAACAGCGAGGTACGCGGTGGTAAGAGCCCGCGCATCAAGCGGCTGAGCGAGTACATCGGCCAGAGCTACTTCGATTATCTCGCGGGGCTGGACGACCTGGTGATGCTGATGGACGAAAGCCACCGCTACCGGGCGACGGCGGGCGTGCGGGCGATCAACGAGCTGAAGCCGATCCTGGGACTCGAGCTGACCGCCACGCCGCAGGTAGAGAGCGGCGGCCGAAGCGTGCCTTTCAAAAACGTGATCTACAGCTATCCCCTGTCAGCGGCCATGACAGACGGGTTCGTGAAGGAACCGGCCGTGGCAACCCGGGAGAACTTCGATCCGAACGCCTATGCTCCCGAGGGATTGGAGAAGATCAAACTGGAAGACGGCGTGCGGATTCACGAGAACACGAAGGTCGAGCTGGAGGTTTACGCCCGCAACAACGACCGGAAGGTGGTCAAGCCGTTCATGCTGGTCGTGGCCACCGATACCGAGCATGCCAATTCGCTGCAACAGGTGATCGAGGGCGATGAGTTCTTCGCGGGCCGGTACAAGGGCAAGGTGATCCAGGTCCACTCGAACCTGCGCGGCGCGGTGAAGGATGAGGTCGTCGAGCAGTTGCTCACCGTCGAAGACCCAGACAATCCGGTGGAGATCGTCATTCACGTCAACATGCTGAAGGAAGGCTGGGACGTGACGAACCTGTACACCATCGTCCCGCTGCGGGCGGCGAACTCACGGACCCTGGTGGAGCAGTCAATCGGTCGCGGCCTGCGTCTGCCCTATGGCAAGCGCGTGGGCGTCCCGGCGGTGGACCGGCTGACCATCGTCTCTCACGACAAGTTCCAGGAGATCGTCGACCACGCCAACGATCCGGACTCGATCATCCGCGCGGGCGTGGTGATCGGCCGGGACATTCCGGAGGCTGGTCGCAAGGCCGTGGAGGTCAAGAGCGCGTTCGAGGAAGCCATCTCAGGCGGCACGGCACCGACAACCACGACGGAGTCGGGCGAAGCCGGTGGCGAACAGCGGAAGCTCTTCGAGAAACCTGAAGAGCAGGAAGTGGCCAAGGCCACCTACCAGGTCATCAAGCAGTACGAGCGGCTCAAGGGCAGCGATCAACTCGAAAAGCCTGAAATCCAGGCTGAGATCGTAGATAGGGTGCATGAGATCATCCGGCCCGTACAGCCGTCGCTCGAAGGGACATACGAACCGGTTGACGTGGCGCAGGTGGTTCGCAAGACGACGAGCCTGTATCGCGTTCTGTCCATCGATGTGCCGAAGATCGTTGTCGTACCGAAGGGCGACGTGACCTGCGGGTATGAGGACTTCGACCTCGATACGCGGAATATCAACCTCCAGCCGGTCACGCAGGACATTCTGATTCAGCATTTGCACGAGAATCTGCGTTTCCGGCTCCGGGATGGGTCGGGGATCATCCCGGAGAAGCGGCCCGAGGACTACCTCGTTCGCGGGCTGATCGACTTCGATGATGTCAGCTACGACGAGCACGCGGGGCTGCTCTACAAGTTGGCGGGCCAGGTCGTCGCACGGCTGCGCGAATACCTGACCGACGAGGATGATGTCATCAACGTGCTGCAGTACCACCAGCAGAGCCTGGTGAACCTGATCCATTCGCAGATGCAGCAACATTTCGTCGAGTCCGCCGGCGCCTACGAGGCGCACGTGACACGCGGCTTCCACACGCTGCGAGCCAACAACTACTCGGCAGCCGCCAACGAGGATGTGCGCGACTTTCGTACCGCAGTGCCTGAGGGCCAACGGGACCGAATCAGATCGATGGTCTTCGGCGGATTCAGCAAGTGCCTCTATCCGATCCAAAAGTTCGACTCTGACCCGGAGCGGCGCTTTGCGCTACTGCTCGAGAACGATGGCAACGTGCTGAAGTGGTTCAAGCCCGCCAAAGGCGACTTCCAGATTCACTTCAGCCATGAGGACTCCTACGAGCCCGACTTCGTCGTCGAAACCAGGACAGAGAAGCTCCTATGCGAGCCCAAACGCGCCGGCGAAATGACGGGCGAGACGGTCCTGGCGAAGGCCGACGCGGCCGTCACCTGGTGCACGCACGCGACGGACCATGCCAACGAGAACGGCGGAAAGCCATGGCGATACCTGCTGATCGCCCATGACCAGATACAAGACCAGATGACCCTTGCCGGGTTGGCGGCTCGATTTGAGGTGAGGCCAACCGAACCGACAGATTGATTTTGCGCAGATTTATTCTCTGGCCGGGCACAACCTGATGCAGGCGATTGCCTGCGTGAACCGCGTGTTCAAGGACAAGCCCGGCGGGCTCGTGGTCGTTTACCTCGGCCCGCCGAAAACATGGCGTGGGCTGATCGGCCTCCGCATTGCGCGAGTGTGCGTGCCCTCATAGCTTTGGATAAGCGTCGGCGCGGCCCACCTGGATCGCTATAAATCATCCCATCCATTCCTGTTATTCCCATGTGCGACTACAGCGAGATACACCGCAGAACTACGGAGACGTATGAAGCGCAGGCCATGGCATGGGATCGCCAACGCCCGAAGATGCTCTTTGAGAAAGCCTGGCTCGACCGGTTCATATCGCACCTGCCGGAGGGCGGTGAAGTGTTGGACGTCGGCTGCGGGGCCGGCGAACCGATTGCTGCCTATTTGCTCTCGCGGAACTTCAATCTCACCGGAATAGACGCCTCTCGGACCATGATCGATATTTCAGTCTCACGTTTCCCGACGGGAAACTGGATGGTCATGGATATGCGGAGGTGGTCGTTAGCGCAGACCTTCGACGGTATCATCGCCTGGGATAGCTTTTTTCATCTGAATCCCGATGAGCAGCGACGGACGCTGGCGCTCTTTTGCCGGCATCTGAATTTCGGTGGCGCGCTTTTGCTCACCATCGGTGACGAGGCCGGTGAGGTACTGGGGGTGGTGAATGGCGTTCAGGTCTATCATTCGAGCCTGGATCCAGCCGAATACGGGGAGATTCTCAGGCAGGCGGGATTCGCCGAGGTTACCGTTGTACTTCGCGATGAGCATTGCGGCGAGCACTCTGTGCTCCTTGCCGGTGGGTATGAAGGGCCGCCGGGATAATCGAGCGCTCGGGTCGGCGAAAGGCCTTCGTTCCTTTGCCCGCGTATCATTCCGCTCTCGGGAGGGATGCCTTTTTCGCGCATTTGGGCCACGCACATATTGCGTCTGAGCTTCACCGTCAGGCGGCGCGAGCATGGCCCCGTCTCCGGAAGGAACCATGATCGAATGGGCGCCGGATCACCGGCGCAGGGGAAGCATTCCCGGAACAGCCGCGAGAAGGATCCCACAAAAAACGGGAGAACCTGCCCGCTATTTTCGCTTCATCGCTGCCGTCAGCACTCCCTGGTCGCTATGAGGGTTATCATGTCAGCATCCCGACGCTTCATTTCACCAGCATCATCGTCCGGGTTGCAACAAAAGTACCGGCTTCGATCCGGTAGAAGTACAGCCCGCTCGGCAGATCGCCGGCCGTAAAATGCACGGCGTGCTGGCCTGCCGCCATGAAACCATCCAGTGGATTGTCGATCCCGGTTTTCTCGACAAAACGGATGAAGCGATTCTGAATACCTTCCCCCGTGGTCGATACAGCGGAGGTCGGTACGGTCGGCGGACGGACTTGCCGGGGCGCGGGCCGGCGATACCAGGGTTCCGAGACCAAGGTCGCCGCATCGGCGGCAGCCGGCGGAATCGCGTCGACGCCGGCAATGGAGGCCGCGACGGGGGCCCGGCTACCGGTTAGACCCAGGCAGATGCTTCCCAGAAACAGCGCGCAGTGGGTGGAATTCGTCTGTTTGTGCCACGCCAAGGGGATCGTCTCGGGGGCCATGATACACCTCTCACGGGCAGGATTGGTCAAACAATACGGTCGGCCGGAGTGAATCGCAATGAATGCTAACGCTAAAAGTTTATTTGATTTAATGGTTTTAATCATCAGGTGCATGAGAAATTGCACCAGGCGGCTTTTTTGATGATCATTTCGAAGCGGGAATAGAGCGGGGCGTTCGGTCTCATTTCTCCCCTAATCCGGAACACCTGAAGGTCCTCCGGCGGCCACCGGGTTTGCGCGTTGATGGGGGGGCGTCGCCCCGTGTGTTGGATATCGCCCATATTCTACGCGCACGAAATCCGGCAGCGTCTACAAAGTCGAGGGTCCAGGCGCTTGTTTTTGCAAATCGATCCGTTGTGTTTTGCGCGCGGGATTTGTAAAGTGGGGGGTATTGGTGTTGGATGAGACGCTGTTATACGGCAAATCGTAGCGCGAAGGAGCACGTCTTTGTCCAGTCAGGCAATTGCCCAGATTAGCCACCTACAATCTCATGCTCCAACCGAGCAACACGAAGTGAGGTGGCGCACCTATCTAATCCGAGTCAGAGATGTTGAAGGTAGACCGTACAAGCAGAACGTTATGTAGACTAGACAAGCCAAGCCTGACGGAAGCGCAGATTCTAGAGCGGGCTGACCTTCAAGAATATATCTACAACAGCAGCATCGACTTTTTCGCAGAGATCGGTGAGCGCATCTTCGTCATCGGGAAGGAGGTCACTCCTTCGCAGACAGTTCAAGATCGGATAGATCTACTTGGGATCGATTCCGAAGGTGCCTCAGTGATTGTGGAACTGAAACGCGGATCAAGCAAGCTTCAGATGATTCAAGCAATCTCCTATGCTGGAATGGTCGCACGTTGGAGTCCCGAAGATTTTCACCGCCTGGCTTCCAATGCGTCCTGGGAACAATTGACGGATTTCCTCGATGTCGATGTTGAGGAACTCAATCGTCAGCAACGTCTCCTCCTTGTGGCTGAGGGCTACGACTATGCCCTCCTTGCTGGCGCGGAATGGCTCAGCGAGCAGTACGGCGTCGACATTCGATGCTTCTCTGTCTCGCTCGCTATGGATAATGCGACTGGGGCGGAGTACTTGGCCTGCACAAGCATTTTCCCTCCTCCAGCATTGGCGGACCAGGCTGTCGCTAGACAGCGTTCCCGACATGGTGCCCGTCCGCCCAGGTGGAGCAATTGGGACGAAGTTCTCTCCCTAATAGAGAACGAAGCGCTGGAAGCTTTCGCTCGGGCACAAATCGACGCTGGAAGAGAGCTTTACCTTCGCAAACGTGGCATCCACTTCCGTATTGACGGCAAACGTCGCTGGACGCTTCACTGTCGGATTAGGCACGCATATGTTTGGCAACGTGGGCGCTTTGCGGACGACCTAGCCTTCTGGAAATCGCGCGTGAGCGAACCGGACTCCGTGAAGCCGGTGAAGGCCGGCATAGCGCTTGCATTCACGCTGTTGACCAAGAATGACTTTGATGTATTTCAGGAGGCAGTGACCTCAGGTGTGGAACAGCAGGTGTGGTTTGAAGTCGGCTCGAACGAAGCAACTAGAGACGAAGACGATGAATTCGAATAAATCTCTACAACAGGAGGGAGCTGGAAGTAAGGCATTCGGCGTCTGGCTAATCGGGTCGAGGAGCTGTAGGAGCCCCCCTCTCTCACATCACCCTGCATACTGCATTTGCCGCTGACCGCCAGGCCATCATGCCGCGCGGCCACGAAACTTGAACGGTCTACATGATTATCTGGATATTGCAATCAATAACATGTCTTCAGAAAGTTCGGAATACAATAGGTGATAACCCGACATATGTCGGGTTATTCGGATGTTGTGCGCCATGCTAAAAGTACCGACACGTAGAATAAGAAAATACCCATGTACGGAGTAGACCTGATACAAAAATATTTTTCCGATCACCCAGATAATGAATTCAATAAAGAATTTCGTGAGTACGGTGGCTTTTTCTGTGGACAACGTAATTCTATATACGACTTTCAAAAACTGTCAGCGGACGAAATAAAAATCATCTACAAAAACAAATCAGAGTTTCGTAACCAACCCATTGTCGAAAACGGACAGAGGGTTGGACACGTTCGACTTGCAAAGCCCCACACCATTGTTACAAGTCAAGGTTCTTTTAAACTTCAAGGAGTTAAAAAGATAAAGCAAAAAGACCCAATCCAGAAATGGCGTTGGAAGGACGTTAAAATAAGAAGGAGCTTTTGGCCTTGGTCTAAAAAACTTATCGTTAAAATTAACAACGATAACTTAAATCTGATTATCAAATGTACTTCCATTATCCCTGACACATATTCCTCCGAGACAGTAAAGCTGGACGAACTAACTGAGAACAAAAAGAAAAAAGCGACATTAATAGCCAAAAAGCCCAAGACATCAAAATCACAAACTGCAAAGGTCAAAACCGAACAAAAAACTGAAAAACTCAAAGACCAAGTAGAGATAAAGGGTGAACCCAAGCATACATCAAAACCCACATCTCAAACGCAACAAGCCAAGAGAAAGCCAAGAGAACAAGAAATCCTTCCACCGCCCCAAAAGCCCGCACCAGCTAAGCCGACAAGAGAGCTTTTTACTCAATATTCTCCACCATCCCAATACGAGCAAACCGACCCTTGGCAATATCCAGTTGCTAAGATTCCAGAAAAGGGTTGTATCGTCAGGTCGCACCGGACGGGTTCCACCAAAAGAAGGGGTTACAAAGACGTTAACTTTCAGAACACCCTTGACAGGTTGTTTGGAAATGACTTTAGCATCTCTGGTAATGCCCGTCTCAATACAGGAACTGACACCCGACCATATGAACCGGACATCGCATTAATCGACACAGTTTCTGACTTAAATATCCGCATTGACATTGAAATAGACGAGCCTTACGCAGGTATTACTCGACAAGCAACACATTGTATTGGAGAGGACGACTTGAGAGACCTCTATTTTGTTGAAAGGGGTTGGATTGTAATTCGCTTCACCGAATATCAAGTGCATGTACAAGAAAATGAATGCTTAGCTTTCATTGCTAAACTCATCCAGTCAATCAACCCGTCATTTAAAGTTCCTTCGGCACTACAAAGTATAGAAAGTCCCGCAACAGTGAATCAATGGGATTTACTTCAGGCGCAAAAATGGGAAAGCAAGAAATGGCTGGATAATGAAGGCAATGAAATAAGGGGTTGGCGTGAGGAGTATTTACAACATATATTCAGACACACTCCTGAAGTGCCCGAAACGCCAGACAGAGAACTAAATGACCAGGAGAAAAAAGAAGAGGAACGTGTTCAATCCAAAAATTTAGGCATTGCAGAATCTCGTAAAGCGTTAAAGGACAATGACTATGAGGAGCGAGATAAAAGAATAGAGTTCTTCCCTGAACCTCACATCTATCTGATTGACAAAGTTCCTGCACAATCTGCAAGTTCAATTGTTTCAAGGTTTTTTCCTGTCTTTGACCCTGATGATGCAATTGAGAAAATGAGAAACGGGACTTATTATGGGCCTGACCATCGTTACTATGAGTGGCCAGACGAGAAAATCAAAAAGAAATGGAAAGACGATGGAATAAAAGCCCAGCAAAAGGGAACTCATCTACATGAACAAATAGAACAATTCTACTTAGGTCAGTCACACGAACAACCAGAGGAGTTTGCATTATTCCTTCAATTTCATGAGCGACATTCAGATTTAGTGCCTTACAGGGTTGAATGGAGAATATTTGACGAAAGGAATTTAGTTGCCGGCACGATTGATTTAATTGTCAGAAATGGAAACGGTTTCGACCTGTACGACTGGAAAAGAAGCAGGAAAGTAATTAGCAGTATTGACCAAGAGCCAATAAGGACAAATTCTTTCTTTAGGACAGGCATAGGAGAACTTGGTCACATTGACGACACCTCTTTCAACCATTACTCCATACAACAGAACATATACCGACACATACTTGAGACAAATTACAGGCTGACGATAAACAACATGTACTTAGTTGTAATTCACCCCAACTATGACACGTTTTACAAAATACTGGTAGAACGACAACAGGACGAAATTGACTACATATTCAGAACGATATAAAAAATTAAAAAGCACGGGCACACAACAAAACATAAAGGCAATGGGGCTTACCGTCTTGAAAGGAGACGCTCAACTCCCGTTAAAAATCCCGTAACGGGAGACAGTTAAGTTTCCTAAACCCCACTGCCTTTATCCAGACCGTTATGCGCACTGAGTCATTCGTAAAGACATAAAAGGAATCAGTCCCCTTATAAATAGTTAATGAAGCAACCGTCAGGCCCATGTAATTCATGCGATGACAAATATGAATTACTATTCTTTATGAGCAGGGTAAGGAATCTGATATGGCCCATCCAACGGCTTCAACACGCATGAGCATGATGTGGGAGCTCGCTATTGACGCCTGTCTATTTAAAGGAGATCAGATTGCTGAACCCAGACTATCGAGCCATATTACAAGCATTCTCCGATGAGGGGGTAGAATATCGGCTCGTAGGAGCCTATGCGCTTGCCGCGGATGGATATCCTCGCGCAACGGGTCAAAGTGATTTGTGGGCGCGCCCGACCAAGTCAAATGCAGTGAAGGTTATGCGTGCGCTCGCAGATTATGGAGCCCCTTTATCCGAAATAAATTCGTCCGGTTTTTTGGAAACGCGATATCGTGTTTTAGATTGGCGTGGAGCCCAGTAGAATTGATATCCTTAACAAGATTAGCGAAGTTGATAATTTTGAGATTGCCTACGCCTCCAATATTGAAGTATCTATTGAAGGCATAACCATACCTGTACTGGGGAGGCCATTGCTGAAGCAGAACAAGATTTCGACGGGGCGGCCAAAGGTTTTAGCTGACCTGGCCTGGTTGGAACGATCTGAATGAAAAAACAGAGGGATCAAGTTGGCAATGAGCCGAAAAAAGCAGACTTGCTGAATGACGCTGCCATTAGTGGTACGTGTTTCGGTCTTTACATTTTCGCCCACAACAGCGCTTGAAGTTGTTGGATTAAGTTTGTTTCTACGGTTTTCTCCAATATTCTCGTGAACCTTGTGCACGTATGTATTACCAGCCGCTTCAGCCGCCCAAGAGCGTCCGGATCTTAGCATTGGGCTGATCGGCTGTGTCCTGTGACTTTGATGAATCGTTCTACCCTCAGCTCTTCGCGGCTGACCGCCAGGCCGTCATGCCGCACGGTAAAGAAGCTTGAACGGTCGCCATGAAAAGAATGCGTCGTCAGGTGTCGGTTGTCATCGTCGTTCTCCTCCTCTCGGGCTGCACGGTAACGCGCCGCGTTACCGATGACCATGGACGTTACGCGATCACACAGGCCAATGAAGAACTGCAAGGGCGCCAGGCAACACTGCTGTTTAGGACGGGAGAGCAAACACAAGCCATCGAGGTAAGACTTGACGAGGAAACCATCTCATGGCTTTCCGTTGACGAAAACCCTCACACCCGTCCGATTTCGGAAATCAAGCAAATCTACTACATACGACCGGGCCGAGGGCTGTACGTAGGAGGAGGAGTCGGGGCCGCCCTGGGTCTGGCGATTCTGTTGAGTAATTCGGATAATAATGAGGCTTCCTATGGGGCGCCTCCGAAATCGCTGGCTGTGGCGGGTCTAGGGCTGACGGGACTTCTCCTGGGTGCATTGGCAGAAGGGGGACGCAAGTACGTGGTATATGAGCACTGAAAAGTGGGGCACAACACCCGGTTGCGGGATGACGGCGCCCGGCGCGGCAGTTGATTCCAGACGGCTGACGTTCGGATAATTGAATTCTCGAAGATGCGTCGCTGATCAACGCTGGTCGGTCAGCAGTGACTCGCGAGCGTGATTCCCTCTACCGACACAATGCGATCGAGACGCACCAGTACGCGGGCATCAGTATTCGCAAGAGTCAGACAAGCAAACTCAGCTTCTCCTTGTGCGAATACATCTGATATGAGCGCCCGGGTTTCGCGCAGTTGATTCTCTTCCAGATACACGATCGTCACGCTTTTCTTCAGGATCGACCAGTGCTCGAGTCGATCATGAAAAGTACAGTTAATGGGTAAATAATCACTCATTTCTAGATTTTGTCTACCGATTGATCCTGAGAGTCGGAATTCATCTGGAACGTTACATGCCGGAATGATGGAGGCCGTTTGCCGTACGTCTCGTTTATGCCCACTATGTCAAGCACCCATCGCATCCCCCGGCGTCTGAAGCCTGTTCTGATTGGTTGATCCTCATAGGTGACCATCGTCCCATCGAACACGTGGATAGACGCCTGTGTCAGATTCGCGAAACTCGGATTCTCTTCCCGACCGGGCGACGGGCTTACTCGGAGCCGAGCTGGTTGCCCTTGTTCTTGCGATAGTAATGCCGCTTACGCCGGGCAAAACCGGAGGACCATTGAATCCCGCGAGACTGTTCGCTGCCAAGCCGAACTACCTCGACAATGTTGTAGCGTCATTTGCGATGGTCTATCTTCTGTTACTCATTCTCGGGTTGGATGTCTGGACGATAACGAGGCCCGGGCGGTCTAAATGGCATTTGCGTGGCCGTACCGATTGGCTCGCCACCTGACCCCGGTTGATTACCAACTATGCGTGCCAGCCCGTACTCCGACCGACTCGGCGCCCTTCGTGCGTTTGCATGACACACGCTCGAACAGCGCTTACGCAGAGTGGCTCCCGGTTCTTTTCTTTCGGACGGACCTGGATTTGCTCCTTTCTTTGTAAAGCTTCAAATGTCCCTCTTCACGTCAAATCACGAGCGGCGCCTCTGGCTATGGGCGCTGGCCGTCATGGTGGGGATCTATTCCACGCTCGGTCCGGCACGGGTGCTCGCGGGCGCACTGCGCGAGCGCGGCATGCTGGCGCTTTCGGTCGGGCTGGTGCTCATACTTGTGGTCGGGGCCCTTGCCGTACCGTGGATCAAGCGGCGCCCGGACCGGCAGGAGGTCTTCGTCGCCCTCGGCGTGGCACTCGCCTTTCTGATGGTGGGATGGCGGATCGAAAGCTGGGAAGAGCGCACCTTCTGATCGAGTACGGCGTGGTGGCAGCGCTCATCTATGAAGCCCTCTCGGAGCGCGTGCGCAACGGTCGACACATTCCGGGGCCGGCGGCAGTCGCCGTCGTGGTGACGGCGTGCCTCGGCCTCCTCGACGAAGGGATACAGGCGATGCTGCCCAGCCGCGTCTTCGACGTCCGCGACATCTTTTTCAATGCCTTTGCCGGATTCATGGTCATCGCGGCCCGGCTGGCCATCGCTCCACAGCGGCGGCCATCGTGGCGGGTTTGGTTTCTGTGGCTCATGGCCGCATCGGTCGGGTGGGGGCAGGGGGTATACTGGGGCTGGTACATCCCCACCGAACCCAAGACGCTCCAGGCCGTCCCGGCGGTGATCACGGCCGGATACCTTGGCCTGGTCGTCGGCGGGTGCCTGATCGGTGCATTGCAATGGCTCGTGATCCGGAAGCATGTGGCGGGGGCGCTCCGGTGGGTGGCTGCGAGTATCGGGGCCGCAGCCATCGTCGGTGTCGTGATTTTCGGCGTGGGACTGTTCGACGAGGCTGCCGGGTGGTATGCGGGCGTGAGCGTGTTCGGGACGGCGGCGGGGCTGCTCCAGTGGCTGGTATTGCGTCGTCAGGTGCCGGGCGCAGGCTGGTGGATTCTAGCCGGCACGGTAGGCTGGGTGGTGGCCATGCCGCTGGGTGATATGGCCGGCCCGCCCGGTCTCGGGGCCGCCTACGGGGCCATCACAGGGACCGCGCTGGTGTGGTTGCTGCGCCGTAAGGTGACCGAGACGCCCGCTCTCAAGCGGCCGCCTGCCGGCAAGGAGCTGCACAGCAATGGGTAAAATGTCCAATACATCTCGAACGCGCAATGAGCAAGCGAAAGGCGCCTGACGCCACAGAATTGACCCATCGATTGGCCCGAACGGATGACATTCCCGCCATCATTGAGCTGATGCGGGCCGCCATCCGCGAAAACATGAAGCCGTTCCTGACACCGGCTGAGATTGAGGCCGCCACGGAAACCATGGGCGTCGACCGGACGCTGATCGCCGACGGGACGTATTTTGTTATCGAAACGATCCACGCCGGTGCAACCATCATGGTCGGCTGCGGGGGATGGGGGAAGCGAAGGACGCTTTACGGCGGGGACCAGACCGCCGGGCGGGATGACCGTCTGAGCGACCCGGCCGTCGATGCGGCGCGCATCCGGGCGATGTATACGCATCCGGCGTGGACCCGTCGCGGGATCGGCACGCTATTGCTCGATCTCGGTGAGTCAGCGGCGCGGGCGGCGGGATTCAAGACCATCGAACTCGGTTCGACGATCGCCGGCGAGCCGCTCTATCTTGCCCGCGGATATGTGGAGGTGGGCCGCGAGAAACATATAGCCGCCAACGGCGCCGAAAACGTCGTTATCAAGATGGCAAAGGCCCTCTGAAGGGCGCCCTCGTTCGTACCGTCAACACTCTGCCGGCTTCTCCCGTTTGAAACAACCCAGATGAGGAGGAATGATGTGGCTATCGCGGCCGAGCTTCAGGCGTTTGTGAAAGACGGATTGATGCGCGGCGCCTCGCGGGCGGAAATCGAACGCGTCCTCGGGGAGGCCGGCTGGCCAGCGGAGCAGGTCGGCGCGAGTAGCATTCCGCTATCTGGTGCTTTTCAGCGCCCTGCACATCGCCGACTTTAACCCGGGCAGCTTCGCGTTTCAATTCATCGAAAAGGCCTTCCCGGATCCCGATGCCCCGGAGAACGCCGCCACCGCACGTGACGTCATCCGTTGGGCCATCTCGTTTCTGATGGTGACCGTTCCTGTGTTTGCCTACCTCTTCCGGTTGACCCGTCGGGAGATTCGGCAGGATCCGAGCAATCGCGCCTCGAAAATCCGCCGGTGGTTGACCTATCTCACCCTCTTCATTGCGGCCGGTGTCCTCACCGGCGATGTGACGGGCCTCATCTATAACTTTCTGGGCGGCGAAACGACGGTTCGCTTTGTGCTCAAGGCGTTCACCATCGGGGCCATTGCCGGCGCGATCTTCGTGTATTACCTCCGAGACCTCCGGCAGGATGAAACGGGTGTCGGGGCCTGAAGCGGGACAGGCTATTTCACCAGTTCGTCCCAGAGCCGCGTGCGCATGAGGTGCGTCTTGTCGGTGACGGGACTGGGGTCTTTGAAAGAAGACGCGGGCGCCGCTCGGCTGTTGTTCGAATTCATAGATGAGCGCGGTGCACTGGTGCGAGGCCAGGGCGGGCTTCCGGCCGATCTCGTCGGGCAGTGTATTCAGTTCGCCTGCGAGCCACGCCCGCCCGTCGGCCACGTCGATGTCCACATCCTCCTGCGAGAACGGGTGGGGGGTTATGACAAACACGATGATGCGGAAATGTCCCGGTGCAGCCTTGAAAACGCTTTAAAATAGGCCGTGAGCGAGAAATGGGACAGCGGCTTGAATTTCATCGACCACCGGTCGGGCGCTTTTTTGGGCGTGCCGTCCTGGTTGATTTGTTCGAGGCGCGAGACGAGCGCGAGGCCGTCGGGCACGGCATAATTGCTTCGTTCCCCGTACCCTGCAGCCACGAACGCAGCTTTCAGTCGGCCGGCCAGGTCCTTCAGCGTGACCGGGTGGCCGTCGGGCGTACCTCGGTCGAGTTCGACGGGTGTGAAAGCCGAGGCTTTCGGCGGTGGCCACGGAAAGGACGGGATGCGGGAAGAGGACACCACACATGGTCGAAGGTGTGCTGCGAGGGATCGAGAGCCTGGTCGAAACCTTCTCTCAGTGCCGCCATGCGGAGCATGCGCATGGGATGCGTCAGGTGGGCGCGGGATCCCACATCGGGCGGCTCATGATTCTGAGTGCCGCGTTCGTCTCCAAGTGGCGTCGAGGGTCCGTCCCGGGCCGAGCATCAGGGTATGATGGAGCAGATGGTTGCCGATGTCATGGGAAAGAACCCGAAGCGACGCACTCCCTTCCTGGGTGCGTTCGCGCGTCCATCGGATGAAGTACTGGTTGTGAAGCGCACCATCGGCAGCACCTACGACTACATGACCCGGCTGTACCTCGAAGACGTTTTCACCCGCTTCCACGACATGCTCAGCCCGGACGAATGAATAGGCGGCGGCGTGGGATTTCCGGTCGGGCATATGTGTACGTTGTCGTGGGAATTGGTCCTATTGAAACCCGATTTTGACTGTCGGCTCATCGCGATCATAATAACGCTGACGGTCTGAGGCATGCGGAAAGCAATCGAGCCATTGTAGTCATCAGATTGGTATTATTTAACGCGTGAGCCCTCGGTTTCGACCGAGCCTTGCGAGCGGAGAAACTTCAACGGTGAGGCTAAGCAATCCGTCACCGGCAATAGAGCGATTCCCAGCGATTTCGAACTCGAGATTCTTGCTATACGTTGCAGGCTTATTCCGACGCGCGAATTGTAAAACTGATCAATCATACGTAGGTGCAAGATCAAGTCGTTGAAAATTAATTTTTTGCGATTAAATATTTAGATTCGTATAGTCATTACTGGTTGCGTAGATAGTAAAGTTGTCGCGACCAACGTGGGTGCTGTTCTCTATTTTCCCAACCCATGCGTTCTGCGGGAAGCCCACGAAAGAAGGTTTATCGTTCCAATGTTTTGCCATGAGCGGATTCGCCTTGATGCACTTTGCGACAAGGCAAATTGATGCCAAAGGAGGATCGGTATTGCAGTGAGAAAGAGTAATCCCGTTTGACACCGCGAGCAATCCGAAATGCGAATTACACCATTCCGCGGCTAGTAGGGGAATCATACACCCGCCCGGGTGACCCCGCCCAATTGTTGTCGCACTGAATACGACCGCCGTATTCATGTCGATACACTCCGGGCTGAATTTTGAAATAGAACCTGGAAGGACTGTTTTTGCACCGATTTGATTTCCCGGTACGTGAGTCTGCCGGTCAGTGTCGTGATAGTCCTATTCGCGATTCCCATTGTTTTTTTGCAATGGGGCGCAATGATGTTTTAACCCCCTGAACGACACGGAGCGTACGTCATGAAACAGATTGTTCTCTTACTCGGCACTCTTCTTCTCGCCGGATTCGTCCTGCTCCCGGCTCCGGCCATCGCGCAAATCACCTGGGATGGGGGGGGCGACGGCACCTCGTGGAATGATGCCGATAACTGGAATCCCGGTACGGTACCCACGGCTTCCGACGATGTGATCATCGCTACCGGGACGCCTACGCTCAATGTGGCGGCCACGATACAAACCCTCGCCATGTCCGGCGGTACGCTGGGTGGCACCGAGACGCTGACGATCTCCGGGCTCTTTACCTGGAGCGGGGGGACGATCAATGCGACGAGCACGATCAATGCCAACGGTGGGATAACGTTTAGCGGGGTTGGGCAGAAAACGCTTAATGGAACGGCGCTCAATTTGGGTGCGGCCTCTACTTGGGCCGATGGTAACATCGGCATGGATGATGCTGCCGTCATCGACATCCTCGCGGGTAAAACGCTGACCATCACCGATGTGAATGCGGCTTCCCTCCTCCGAACGGGGGTCACCACGACGGAGCCGGTTTTCAATATCAACGGGTCACTCGTGAAAAGTGCGGCGTCCATCGGCATCACCTCCATCGACGTGACGACGAACAATCTCGGGAATACGGTGGATGTGCAGGGGGGGACGATGAACTTCGGCTTCGGGAGCACGCACACCGGCTCGATCAATATCGCCTCCGGCGCCACGATGGCCTTCGACGGCAATACGCATACCCTCAACGCCGCGACCGTCACCGGCGCCGGGACGATGAAGATCACGACGGGCACGCTCAACCTCATGGGCGGACAGGTGATTGGTAGCCTCTTTGAGATTGCCAACGGCACGGTGACCAATACGGGGACGACCGCGGTGAACGGCGCGATGACGTGGAACGCCGGGACCCTCGGCGGCTCGGGGACCGTGACGGTCAACGGCGGGCTCTCGCTGGGGACGGGCAGTACAAAAACACTGGGCTCGGGCGGGCTGACGCTCAGTATTGCTTCCGCCTCGACCTGGACAGACGGCGGTATCGCGATGGGGGACGCGGCGGTGCTCGACATCC